>Ga0070740_10003021_pt1 | contig 18604 bp, 17 predicted proteins | sample Coa_R2_FD_67286 | JGI IMG/M metagenome (GOLD analysis project Ga0070740, IMG submission 67286) | Surface soil microbial communities from Centralia Pennsylvania, which are recovering from an underground coalmine fire - Coalmine... | ecosystem: Environmental > Terrestrial > Soil > Unclassified ...
GGGCCGTGAAAGGAGAAGCATGAAGATGCCCGAACCTCCCACACTGAACAATATCGGCCACGCTGCGTGCCGTTGCCTGCATTCGAAGGAAATGTTTGTCCACGCCGAACCTGACCCGCGGATCCCCAGCATGAGCAGCGGAATTTATTGGTGCGTGCACACTCACAATTGCCTCGGGCCGGACGGCCAGGTAGCCGAGCCATCGGCATGCAAACCAGGTCGCGGTTGCTACGATCCAATTTAACCTGGGTTGTTGAAGCACTGGTGTAGTTTGTTCGGGCAGCAGGCAACATTGTCACTCCCGTCGAGAAGTGCTGGGCGCGTGTACCTTTGGTCCGGCGCTTCTCGGCTTTGTTCTGCAAAACACGTCGCCTAACCACCGGGCTTGCTTCTGCCGCCGGTTTTTCATTCCGCCTCTGCAAACATTGACGATCATCAGCAATTGCACAACATTGATTGCTCGGCGAGTTCCTGTTCAATAGACACGCCTAATTCAACAATGACTGCAAAACTTTGAGGGCCGATGCGGCATCTTAAAGTTGAACGTGTTTTTTGTTGTGGGATAAAATATTGAATGTTAAACCGGGGCAAGGCAAAAGTATTTGAAGGAGGGCGATATGCGCAAGATTTTTGGGGCAAGCCTGGCCGCACTGGTTCTTGTGGGGCTGGCGGTGATTCCCAGCCAGGCGGCTATTACGGGAGATTATCTCGAAGTAAGAAACGCGGATGTCTGGACGGGTCCGTGCTTCGCCAATTCGGAAGTTGACCTGACCGGGAAGCGGGCGATTATCGCGTGGAGGATCAACAAAGGAAGCTGGCAGGGAACCGATTTGAGTGGGCTTACGGTGGTTGCTGTTGTGAAAGCAAGCGCAACCCTTGGCGACCCTTATCGCAATCCGCTGCCGAGCGAGTCCGTTCTGATTCTCGACCAGAGAGCGGATGCTCAACAGCGGGCGGCCCTTGTTAATTTTGCGAAATCCCGGGCGGGAAAACTGCTGGACAACGTCGTTCGAGTTGATTTCGCGCCCATCAGCCTTGAAGTGGGCAAAGGAGCAAACCACGGGTCGGACGTGCTGAAGGCCGGAGACCTTGCGGTTGTAAAGACCCGATCTCTTTGCAGCGGCGACATCATGTGCGGGAACGAAACCGTTTACTATCCCCCGCTGACCCGGCTTGACCACGCCATGCCGGCGTTTACTGAAGTCAGCTCATTCAGTGGCAAGGGGCTGGGCGTTGTGTGGAACAACCGGGACGGCCGCAGCGCGTTTATTGGGACTTTCTCCGATTAACCGGCTAAGGGATTCGGAGCAGAAGCACGGTTGCACAAACGGGGAGAGGTTGTGTGCCTGCTTCCCGTTTTGCGTTTAAGATAGCACGAATTCAATGAGGGAGGCTTTACCATAATGCGACGGGTCGTGGGTTTTTGGGTGGCTTCATTTCTTGTTCTGAGCGTTGCCGCTTTTGCGCAGGATTATAAGATCGAAGCGACGAAAGGTCCTGCTGGGGGTGATGTCAGTCAGGCCGTTCAAAATGCCCTCCAACCGCAGGGAGAGCAGCTTCTCGACAACTCCGGCAAGACGCTGTGCGAAATCTGGCTGAATAAGGACCTTACACCTGCGCAAAGCCCCGACACTTCACCGGATGTCATGTATGGCAAGATCGCGCAGGGATCTCTGGTAGGTGTGATTCATTTTCCAGAAGCCACCAAGGACTATCGCGGCCAGGCGATCAAAGCGGGCTACTATACATTGCGATACGAACTGATTCCGCAGGACGGCAACCACATGGGCGTCAGCCAGTACCGCGATTTCCTGTTGCTCATGCCCGCCGCGAAGGATACTGATCCGTCCAAACTATTGTCCTTCAATGATGCCGTCAAGCTCAGCCGCGATTCCACTGACACCGGGCACCCGGGCGTAATGCTGATGGATTCGGTGAGCGATACCAACAAGACGTTCCCAGCGCTTTTCCAGGACTATTCGCAGAACTGGGCGCTTCAGGTGCAGGCCCCGCTTGGCGGGCAGGAACTGCCGCTGGCCATCGTGCTGGTCGGCCAGTATCAGGGTTAGAACCGGCAGGGAGCGTGAGATGAGCCGTATGAAGTACAGCGTGCCGTCGGCTTCGAAAACTGGGCGCTGTGCGGTTCGGCCGTCGCGTCGTGCCGGTGCAGCAGCGTTGTTGCTGTGCACGGCCGCTCTATTCTTTGCGCCGGTTCCCGCGCGCCCGGCGGACACTTCAGACAGCCAGCAGACGCTGGAGGGAAAACTAGTCAACGCTCAAGGGACCTGCCCGCTGCTTAAGACTGCGACGAAAAGTGTGCCGCTGGCCGGCCGTTACGACTACATTTTCCGGACGCTTGAGGACAAGCGGCTGGGAAATGACGATGTCCGGCTGGAAGGAAAGTATCTCGCGGATGGAAATTTCCAGGTGGACACGATCTATACCATCCATCACGGTGAACTCTACCGCGTCCGCTATTACTGTGAGACGTGTAACATCGTCGGCCTGGGGCCCGGCAAGTGTGTCTGCTGCCAGCAGCCGACCGAGCTTCAGGAAGTCCCAGTCAACAAGGACGACAAAAACGTCCTGATCACCCACTGACAGCGCAATTGACGGCCTCAGTTCTCTTCAACGGACTTCAGGATTTCATACACGCGCGGGACGGGCAGCCCGACCACGTTGAAGTAGCAGCCTTCAATGCGGGGAACAAATTTCGATGCCAGGCCCTGAATGGCGTAGCCTCCGGCCTTGTCAAACGGCTCGCCGCTTCTGACGTAATCTTCGATTTCTTCGTCGCTAAGTTCTTTGAATGTTACGGAGGTGGTTTCGTAGGTCCAGGCCAGTATGGATCCGGGAGCCCGCACAAGGCAGATGCCCGTGATCACGCGGTGTGTGCGGCCGGAAAGCGTGCGCAGCATCCTCGCAGCGTCCGCTGCATCAGAGGGCTTCTCAAGGATTTCACCGTTTATGGCGACCACCGTATCAGCGCCAAGAACGATGCTTCCTGCCGCCGAACGCGAAGCGACATCCAAAGCTTTGTCCCGTGCAAGCCTGCGCGCAAAATCCTCCGGGGATTCTCCGAGAAACCGGACTTCCTCAATTCCGCTGGGATGGACATCGAATTCAAAGCCGGCATTTTTGAGCAATTCGCGCCGTCGGGGAGAATTGGAGGCCAGAATAAGTCGAACCACGCGCCTCATTATAATTGCCGGAGCTTGACGCTCACAAGATGTTTCACCTCCGCGGGAGATTGTGCTACACTCGATCTCCATCTTAGACAGGCAATCTTCGAGCAAGAGTTTCTGATGGAAGAAATCAGCAAGATTCTCCCTCTTATTTTCAGGAGCCAAATCCGGCGAAGCGACCCGCGCGTGGTGGAGATCCTTGCTCTGTTGTGGCCGCAGGTGGCCGGCAAGCCGATGGCGCGGCACTCGCGGCCCGTGGCTTTCGAGGAAGGCACTTTGATTCTCGAGTGCGACTGCGCAGCGTGGTCAGCGGAAATGCGGCGCATGTCGGAAGATATCCGAGCGCAGATCAATATGTACCTGGGTGCGCCGACGGTCCAGAAATTAAAGGTCCGGTACGTTGCAAAGCCTTTCGATGCTGAGTCACCGTGGCCGGACTTGTCGAAGGTCCATTGAATGGCGCTGACTGAAAAAGAAGTGCGTTACGTGGCGGACCTCGCTCACCTTGAGCTGACGGACGAGGAGATCCGGAAGTACGGTCCGCAGCTTGACGCCGTTCTCGAGTACGTCCAGAAGCTGAACCAACTGGACACGACGGGAGTTGAGCCGATGGCGCAGGTGACTTATCCCGCTGCGGAAAATCCTGCCCTGCGCGATGACCATACACAGCAGACATTCACACAGGAGGAAGCCCTCAAAAACGCTCCCGAGTCCGGGGGCGGGTGCTTCAAGGTACCTCAGGTTATTGACCGCGAGTAGGCCGAGCGGGCCCGCGTTGCAATCCGCCGGCTGGAACCGCACATGGAAAATCTGACCAGCCTGACCATCGCCGATATTCATGGAATGCTTTCGCGCCGCGAAGTATCCGCCGAAGAAATTGCGCGCGTGCACCTCGACCGGATCAAGAGGGAAGATTCGAACATCCGCTCGTATCTTTCGACTTGTGAAGAGAAGGCGATCGAACAAGCTCGGGCGGTTGACCGCGAAATCGCCGCTGGCAAGCCGCTGCGCCCACTTTCCGGCGTGCCTGTCGCGATCAAGGACGTGATCCTCACGCGAGGCCTTCCGACGACTTGTGCGTCAAAGATGCTCGAAAACTTCGTTGCGCCGTACAACGCCACTGCAGTCGAAAGGCTGGAAGCGGCGGGGGCCGTGATCCTGGGGAAGACCAACTGCGATGAATTTGCCATGGGATCTTCGACGGAGAATTCCGGCTTCTTCCCCACGCGCAACCCACACGACCCGACGCGCGTACCCGGTGGTTCGAGCGGAGGTTCCGCAGCAGCCGTGGCAGCCAACCTGGCCACGGTTTCACTCGGCTCGGACACGGGAGGATCGATTCGGCAGCCTGCCGCTTTCTGCGGCATCGTCGGTATGATGGGAACTTACGGTCGCGTTTCGCGGTACGGCCTCGTGGCTTTTGCCTCATCCCTCGACCATATCGGGCCGTTCGGACGCTCGGTACGGGACGTTGCCCGCACGCTTAAAGTGATCGCGGGGCGTGATCAGTTCGATTCAACTTCCGCCGATGTGCCCGTGGACGATTACGAAAGCGCGCTCGACGGCAAAGTGAGCGGGATGAAGGTCGGCGTGCCCAACGAATATTTCGAAGGCTTGAATCCCGAGATTCGCAGCAATGTCGAGAAGGGAATCAGCCTGCTCGAAAAGCTCGGCTGCGAAATCGTTCCGATCCGCCTGCCCCACACCGAGTACGCTATTGCCTGCTATTACATCATTTGCACAGCGGAAGCCAGCTCAAACCTGGCGCGCTATGATGGCGTGCGGTATGGCTTTCGCGCGGCGGAATACTCCGACCTGCGCGATATGTATCGCAAAACGCGCGATCAGGGGTTTGGCGCCGAGGTCAAACGTCGTATCATGTTGGGAACCTACGTTCTGAGCTCAGGCTATTATGATGCGTATTACCTGAAGGCCCAGAGAGTACGAACGCTGATCACCCGCGATTTTGTTGAAGCCTTCGACGACGTTGATGTGATTGTCGCGCCCACATCGCCCATTCCACCCTTCAAACTGGGCGAACGCGTGGATGACCCTCTTCAGATGTACCTTGCAGACATCTATACCGTGACTGCCAGCCTGGCGGGCATTCCGGGAATTTCCGTGCCTTGCGGGAAACTCAAAGGCAATTTACCCTTGCCCGTTGGGATGCAAATTTTCGCCACACACTTCGATGAGGCACGTCTGCTCAAGGTGGCGGACGCCTTTGAAAAGGCGGGTGGGTTTGATCTCTCCTGAAGTCCAGCTTTGCTTCTGAACAAACATTCCGTTGGCCGGAGGAAGCGTGTCAACTCTTGAAAAGCGAATCGAAGCGCTTGCGGGCGTCGTCTGCCTGGCTTGATCCGGGGCCTTTGGCCAGCAGGATGGGGTTGGGCTGGAAATAGTCGCAGTAGTTTGAAGCTTCTTTATCCCGGACCCATTCGGCCTGAGGTTCGGCGCACTGGTTGTGTTTCCCGGGATCGTAGAAGCGGCAGTTGCGGCAGCAGTGCAGGTCGGCGTCGCAGCGAGGGCATGTGTCGCGGGTCCCTATACGGTCGGGCGCGTCAATGATTTCGCCGCATTTGAAGCATGAGAACCGCATGAGTGAATCTGGCGGGGCCGGCCGGCCTGAACCTCATCCGCCAAACAGGGCAGGGAAGTTCAGACCGCCGGCCTCGCGGTGTTATTGTGCTGGACGGGCTTCCTCGTCATCCATGAGTTCCGCTGCAATGCCGGGAGAAGGCGGAATCGGACCTTCGCCGGGGACGCCCTCGGTGACCCCCACCTCAGGCGTGGGTGGCTCGACTTCAGTCAGCAGCCGGAAGTTGCGATAGCGCTCGAGTCCCGTTCCGGCGGGGATCAGGCGGCCCATGATGACGTTCTCCTTGAGGCCACGCAGATGATCGACTGCCCCGCGGATTGAGGCTTCAGTGAGCACGCGCGTGGTCTCCTGGAAAGAGGCGGCGGAGATAAACGAATCCGTCGCGAGCGAAGCCTTGGTGATGCCGAGCAGGAGCGAGCGGCCCGTGGCGGGCTTGCCCCCCTGGGCCTTGACGCGATCGTTCTCGTCGCGGAATTTGAATTTGTCCACCTGCTCGTCCAGCAGGAATTCCGTGTCGCCCGGGTCTTCCACCTTGATCCAGCGCATCATTTGCCGGACGATCACTTCGATGTGTTTGTCGTTGATGTTGACGCCCTGCAGCCGATAGACTTCCTGGATCTCGTCGACAAGGTATTTCTGTAATTCCTTCTCGCCGAGCACCGCCAGGATGTCGTGCGGGTTGCGAGGGCCGTCCATCAGCGGCTCGCCGGCACGGACACGCTCACCCTCCTGAACGGAGATGTGAACGCCCCGCGGCAGCAGGTATTCCTTGGGTTCGCCACGATCGGGCACAACGATCACCTTGCGCTGGCCCTTGATGACATCGCCGTAACGGACAACGCCGTCGATTTCCGTGATGACGGCCGGCTCATGCGGCTTGCGCGCTTCGAACAATTCCTGTACGCGCGGCAGACCGCCGGTGATGTCCTTGGTTTTGGTGGTTTCACGCGGGATCTTGGCCAGAACATCGCCCGCCTGGACAACGTCGCCTTGCTGGACCATCAGGTGCGCCCGCGAGGGCATCAGGTATTTCTTGACGCCCTTGGCAGAGCCCTTGCCGTCAGGCCGGATGATAATCTGCGGCTGATATTTCTCGTCGGGTGAATCTTTGACGACAAGCTGCGAGAGCCCGGTTACCTCGTCCACCTGCTCCTGGAGAGTGATGCCGGGCTCGAGGTCCTTGAAGTGGACTTCGCCGGCCACTTCCGTCAGGATGGAGAACGTGTAGGGATCCCATTCCACGACGATGTCGCCCATCTTGACAGGCGCACCGTCCGGATAACGAATTTTGGCCCCGTAAACCACGGAGTAGCGTTCGCGCTCGCGGCCTTTTTCGTCAACGATCACAATCGAGCCGTTGCGGTTCATCACCACAAAGTGCCCGTCGCGGTTGGTGACAGTCTGGAGGTTCTGGAACTTCAGGAAGCCATTGTTTTTGGCTTCCAGCGTGGATTGCTCGGAGATTCGGCTGGCCGTTCCTCCGATGTGGAACGTACGCATCGTAAGCTGCGTTCCGGGTTCGCCGATTGACTGCGCTGCGACGACCCCCACAGCCTCGCCGATTTCGACCAGGCGTCCCGTAGCCAGGTTGCGGCCGTAGCACCGTACGCAGACGCCGCGCCGTGACTCGCAGGTGAGCACGGAGCGGATCTTGACGCGCTCGATGCCGGCAGCCTGGATGGAGGCTGCCAGGTCTTCGTTGATTTCCTGATTGACATCGACGATCACGTTGCCTTCGTAATCCTTGATTTGTTCGAGGGAAACCCGGCCAACGATGCGGTCACGGAGCGGTTCCACAACCTCGCCCGCTTCGACGATGGATTCAACGTAAAGGCCATCCACCGTTCCACAGTCGAACTCGGAGACGATCACGTCCTGAGCGACGTCAACCAGGCGGCGGGTGAGATAACCGGAGTCGGCCGTTTTAAGCGCCGTGTCTGCCAGTCCCTTGCGCGCGCCGTGGGTTGAGATGAAGTATTGCAGCACGTTCAGCCCTTCGCGGAAGTTGGCGGTGATGGGCGTCTCGATGATTTCTCCGGAAGGCTTTGCCATCAGTCCGCGCATTCCGGACAACTGGCGAATCTGCTGCTTTGAGCCTCGCGCTCCGGAGTCGGCCATGACGTAAACAGGATTGAGCACGCCGCTCTTGTCCTGGGCTTCCATGGCCTGGAACATTTCATCGGCCACGCGGTCCGTTACGTTGGACCAGATGGCGATGACTTTGTTGTAACGCTCGCCGTGCGTGATGGCACCTTCCTGGTACTGCTTTTCGACCTCGATCACTTCCTTCTGCGCGGCCCGGACGAGGTCGGCCTTGTTGGACGGAACGACCAGGTCATCAATGCCGAGCGAAATGCCGGACTTGGTCGCGTAGAGGAAACCGAGCGATTTGACCTTGTCCAGGAGGGCCACTGCGGTTTCCAGCCCGAAGCGCAGGTAGCAGTAATTGACTACGGCGCCCAGCCCCTTCTTGCGAAGCGTTCCGTTGATGAAGGGCATCTCCGGAGGCAGATGGTCGTTGAAGATCACGCGCCCTACCGTCGTGTTGACGAACTGGTGTTTCAGCGTGATCGGCTCAGTGTGGAGAACGTCCTGGTCATCGTATGCCGTCGTAAGGTCAATGACGCGACCGGTGTAGCGCAGCCGGATGGGAGTGCGCGTCTCAACTTCGCCGGCGTCAAGCGCCAGGAGCACTTCTTCAGGATTGGCAAACGTGCGCCCTTCGCCCCGGGCTCCCTTCTGCTCTTTCGTCAGGTAATATACGCCAAGGACGATGTCCTGCGTGGGCGTCGCGAGCGGCTGGCCGTTTGCCGGCGAAAGGATGTTGTTGGACGCCAGCATCAGGACAGACGCTTCGATCTGCGCCTCGGGCGACAGCGGAATATGGACCGCCATCTGGTCGCCGTCAAAGTCCGCGTTGAACGCCGTGCAGACCAGCGGATGAATTTTGATGGCCTTTCCTTCGACCAGGACAGGCTCGAAGGCCTGAATTCCCAGACGATGCAGTGTCGGTGCCCGGTTAAGAAGGACCGGATGGTCTTTAATGACCTCTTCCAGAATGTCCCAAACCACAGGTTCCTGGCGCTCTACCATCTCCTTAGCGGCTTTGATGGTAGTGCAGTGGCCGGATTGCTCCAGCTTGTGGTAAATGAATGGCTTGAAAAGCTCGAGGGCCATCTTTTTGGGCAGACCGCACTGATGGAGCTTGAGTTCAGGCCCCACGACAATCACGGAGCGACCGGAGTAATCGACGCGCTTGCCGAGCAGGTTCTGGCGGAAGCGGCCCTGTTTCCCTTTCAGTGTGTCTGAAAGAGACTTCAGCGGGCGGTTGTTCGCCCCGCGAAGGACGCGACCGCGCCGCCCGTTATCAAACAGCGCGTCCACGGCTTCCTGGAGCATGCGCTTCTCATTGCGCACAATCACGTCAGGGGCGTGGAGTTCCATCAGCTTCTTCAGGCGGTTGTTCCGGTTGATAACGCGGCGGTAGAGGTCGTTCAGGTCGGAGGTGGCAAAACGTCCGCCGTCAAGCGGCACCAATGGGCGCAACTCCGGAGGAATCACAGGGATCACATCGAGGATCATCCACTCGGGCTTGTTGCCGGACTTGCGGAAGGCTTCCACCACTTTCAGGCGTTTCGCGTACTTGATCCGCTTCTGCTGCGAGGGGTCGGACTTCATTTTCTCCCGAAGCTCGACCGCGAGCTTTTCAATATCCACTTGCTTCAGGAGTTCCTTGATGGCCTCCGCGCCCATGCCGGCGCGGAACTTGCCCGCGTATTCCTGCTGCAATTCGCGGTAGCGCTCTTCCGGCAGAACTTCCTTTTCCTTCACAGGGGCTTCGCCGGGATCGATGACAACATAGGCCTCGAAATAGAGGATTTTCTCAAGGTCGCGCAGCGAGAGGTCCAGCAGGTGGCCGATGCGGCTGGGAAGGCCCTTGAAGAACCACACATGGGAGCAGGGAGCTGCCAGTTCGATGTGGCCCAGCCGTTCACGCCGCACCTTGGACAGCGTGACTTCTACGCCGCACTTGTCGCAGATAACTCCGCGGTGCTTCATCCGCTTGTATTTGCCGCAAAGACACTCCCAGTCGGTGACGGGCCCGAAGATGCGCGCGCAAAACAGGCCGTCGCGCTCAGGTTTAAAGGTCCGGTAATTGATCGTTTCCGGTTTGGTTACTTCGCCATGAGACCATGAACGGATTTTTTCAGGTGAAGCCAGGCTGATGCGGATGGCATCAAATTCTCCAATCAGGCTGACTCGATCATAAGGGCTGCTTCGAAACAATTTTCCCTCCTTCTCAAGCGAGAAGAGTTAAGTTGCTGACTCTCGCGGCTGGTGTGACTCACCGCTTGCAGTGTCACGCCGCCGGATAAAGTTATTCCGCGGCCAAGGGGACTGGTTGCAGTTCCTTTGGTTTCTTGATTAATTCGACGTCGAGGCAGAGGCTCTGTAACTCACGCACGAGCACGTTGAATGATTCCGGAACGCCAGGTTCAATCGCCGCCTCTCCCTTAACGATCGCTTCGTAAATCTTGGCGCGCCCGTAAACGTCGTCGGATTTCGCCGTCAGCAGTTCCTGAAGGATGCAGGCGGCGCCGTAAGCTTCGAGCGCCCAGACTTCCATTTCTCCAAACCTCTGGCCTCCAAACTGGGCCTTGCCGCCGAGCGGCTGCTGCGTGATCAGAGAGTACGGACCAATGGATCGGGCGTGAATCTTGTCATCAACCAGGTGCGAGAGCTTCAGCATGTAGATGTAGCCGACAGTCACCGGCTGCTCGAACGGTTCGCCGGTCATGCCGTCGCGGAGGACGATCTTACCGGACGTCGAAAGCCCCGCCTTCTCGAGGTACGCTTTGATCTCCTTTTCAGTCGCACCGTCAAAAACCGGCGTGGCGAAGCGCAGCCCGTCCCTGACGGAGTGAGCGAATTCCAGGATTTCTTCGTCCTTTGCCTCTTCAAACTTCTTTGCGAGCGGCGTCCCGCTGAAGATCTTCTTCAATTCTTCCCGGAAGGTTTCGGCGTGGCCATTAGTCGAGACAAGTTCCCGGATTTTCTCTCCCAGTCCTTTCGCCGCCCAGCCCAGGTGCGTTTCGAGGATCTGTCCGACGTTCATGCGGGAGGGCACACCGAGAGGATTCAGAACGATTTCAACGGGCGTACCATCGGGCAGGTAAGGCATGTCCTCTTCCGGCAGAATGCGTGCGATGACGCCCTTATTGCCGTGCCGGCCCGCCATTTTGTCTCCGACGGACAGCTTGCGCTTCATTGCGATGTAAACTTTGACCAGCTTGATCACACCGGGAGGCAGTTCGTCGCCTTTCTTGAGTTTCTGCTCCTTCTCCGCAGTGATCTTGCGCAGGATATCGATCTGGCGCGAGGTCATTTCTTCGATCTCGTCAATCTGCTCCACAAGCGTGGGATCGCGCTTGACGATTTTCAGCCGCTTCAGGTTGCGCCCGGAAAGGCGGCTTAGCGCCTCACGAGTCAGTACATCGCCCTTGGACATTAAGCGCTTGTTGGTCTTTTCGTCATGCAAGTCTGCCTGGAGCTTTTCTCCTTCGAGCAATGCGCAGAGGCGGTTCAGGCGTTCATCGTTCAAGATACGAATCTCGTCGTTCAGGTTCTTGTGCAGGCGGGCGATTTCCGCTTCCTCAATGGCCCGCGCCCGCGCGTCTTTCTCTGCACCCTTACGCGAGAAGATCTTGACATCTACCACGATGCCTTCGATGCCCGGCGGGCACGTGAGCGAAGCGTCCCGCACGTCTCCTGCCTTTTCGCCGAAGATGGCACGCAGCAGCTTTTCCTCCGGTGATAATTGCGTTTCACCTTTGGGAGTTACTTTGCCGACGAGGATATCTCCTGGCTTGACGTAGGCGCCGATGCGGATGATGCCGCTTTCGTCCAGGTCGCGCAGCAGCGTCTCGGAAACGTTTGGAATGTCGCGGGTGACTTCCTCCGGACCCAGCTTGGTGTCGCGCGCCTCGGTTTCAAACTCCTCGATGTGGATCGAGGTATAGGAATCTTCCTTCACCAGCTTTTCGCTGACGAGGATAGCGTCTTCAAAGTTGTATCCGCGCCAGGGCATAAATGCGACCAGAATGTTGCGGCCCAAGGCGAGTTCGCCGTGGTCGGTGCATGGGCCGTCCGCGAGCACTTGTCCCGTCTTGACGCGCTGCCCCTTCCTGACAATGGGCTTCTGGTTGACGCAAGTATTCTGGTTGGAGCGACGGAACTTGATCAACTGATAGATGTCGGCACCAACTTCGCGCGAAAGGTGCTGGCTCTGGCCGTCGCCTTCTACGCGCACGATGATGCGTTCGCTGTCAACGCTGTCCACAACCCCATCGCGTTTGCAGATGACCACGGCGCCGGAATCCCGCGCCGTTACCTCTTCCATGCCGGTGCCGACCAGCGGTGACTGGGCGCGGAGCAGGGGGACCGACTGGCGTTGCATGTTGGAACCCATCAAAGCGCGGTTCGCGTCGTCATTCTCGAGGAATGGAATCAGCGAAGCCGCGACGCTGACCAGTTGTTTCGGGCTGACGTCGATATAATCCACGTTTTCGCGCCGCACGAGAACGAAGTTGCCGGTTTGCCGCGCGTTGACCAGTTCGCTGGCAATCCGTCCCTTTTCATCGATGGGGACGTTGGCTTGGGCGACAACATAATTGTCCTCTTCCCAGGCGGACAGGTAGAACGAATACGGTTCGAATTCCACGGGCCGGCGCTTCTTCGATCGCAGTTCTTCGTTCAGCGATTCGACCTGCTCCCTTTCGACGTGCTCGCCGACCTTCCATGGGCCGTCGCCGCCGTGCGTGATGGTGACGTAATCGATGACCCTGCCGTCGCGCACCTTGCGATACGGGCTTTCAATAAAGCCATACTCGTTGATGCGGGCATAGCAGGACAGGGAGGAGATCAGTCCGATGTTGGGACCCTCGGGGGTCTCGATGGGGCAGATGCGCCCGTAGTGCGTGGGGTGGACGTCGCGCACCTCAAATCCTGCGCGCTCGCGTGACAGTCCGCCGGGGCCCAGAGCCGACAGGCGGCGTTTGTGCGTGATCTCGGAGAGCGGGTTGGTCTGGTCCATGAACTGGGACAACTGAGACGATCCGAAGAATTCACGGATGGCCGCCATGACAGGTTTTGCATTAATCAGATCGTGGGGCATGGCGGTGGACATTTCCTGGTAAACGGACATCTTTTCTTTGATGGCCCGCTCCATGCGGACCAGCCCCAGACGGAACTGGTTTTCAAGCAGTTCACCCACCGCGCGAACGCGCCGGTTGCCGAGATGGTCGATGTCATCCACTTCATACTTGCCGCCCGGGTTCTTTTGCAGCTTCAGCAGATAGCGGATTGTCGCATAAAAATCTTCGGGGTCAAGCGTGCGCTTGTCGAGCGGAAGCTGCACCGGCGCAGCCTCGGAGTGCTCGGTCGCCAGCGTTCCCTCACAGCCACGTTCGACTTCCGTGCAGATGTTGCCTTCACGCTTCCGAACGTAAATCTTTTCCTCGTCCACAACGACGTAGAAGTTGGATTCAGGAAGATTTCTGGCATCTTCAAGCTCAAACTGCGTATCCTTGTCGTCCATGCGGACCTTGAGCTTGCTGTAGTAGCCCAGCTTGATGTTGAACTTCAGCCGCCCGACGCGCGAAAAGTCATACTTACGCGGATCGAAGAACATTCCAGTGAACAGGGCCGTCGCGGTGTCCAGGGTCGGAGGATCGCCGGGCCGCAGCTTGCGGTACATTTCGATCAGGGCTTCCTGAACGGACTTAATGGTGTCGCGCTTGAGCGTCTGGCTGATAACCGGCCCGATCTCATCCCGCTCGGGGAAGAAGACATGGATTTCCTCAATTCCGCTGTCGATGATCGTGTTGAGTGCGGAGGGTGTAAGTTCGTTGTTGGCTTCCAGCAGGACTTCGCCGGTTGACGGATCAACGATATCCTCTGCGGCACAGGCTCCTTCCAGATCGTGCTGGGTGACTTCCACTTGGCCGATATGGGCCTTCTGAAGCTCTTTGAGGATCGAAGGTGTGATCCGCTTCCCGGAGGCGACGATGGATTCATGGGACCGGGGGTGCTCGATGGCCTTTGAAAGCCTCATGCCCAGCAGGCCGTCGGAAACCTTCCAGAAAAGCTTGCGGTCCCTAAGGCTGATGTCCTCGATGCGGTAGAAATTCCTGATGATTTCGGCGTTGTCCTTCAGTCCCAGGGCGCGCAGGAAGACCGTGCCAAGGATTTTCCGCTTGCGGTCAATCCGCACGTAAAGAATGTTCTTGGTATCGTATTCGAACTCTACCCAGGAGCCGCGGTAGGGGATCAGTTTACCCAGAAAGTAACTTCTGGAGGCGTTGGTCTCAAAGAAAACCCCAGGCGAGCGATGGAGTTGGCTGACGATCACACGCTCGGTCCCGTTGATGATGAACGTTCCGTTGTCCGTCATCAATGGGATTTCGCCGAAATAGACTTCCTGTTCCTTAATGTCGAGGATGTTGCGTGGGCCGGACTCACTTTCCTTATCGTAGAGAGTAAGGCGGATGGTGACTTTGAGCGGCGCGGCGAAAGTCATGCCTCGCTCCTGGCATTCGGTGACGTCGTACTTGAGTTGGAGGGTAACCGGGTCGCCGCATTTATGGCAGAAATCAACTTCGTTCTTGTTGAACGTTCCGCACTTCTTACAGAGCACATCGCCGGCTTTGAAAGGGTCGGTGACAACCGTGTATCCGCACTGCTTACAAGTGCGGCGCAGGTGATGCAGGCCGCGGAGGCTTCCGCACTTGCATTCCCAGTCTCCGATTGAGTAATCTACGAAATCCAGTTGTGCCACGCCGCGGAAATCTGTGATGGGGAAAACTGAATTAAAAACCGCTTGCAGCCCGATATCATCCCGCTCGGAGGGAAGCGCGTTCATTTGCAGAAAACGGTCATAGGAGCGCTTCTGGACCTCGATAAGATTGGGGATCTGAATGATGGATGGGATCTTTGCAAAATCGATTCGACGCGGCAGAACGCCGTTAACGCCGTTTGGCATTCGTTATGCTCCTTGCTTTGATTTTAAAGGGCTACGAATCAATGGAGACACGTGCACTCTATTAGTTTGATGCATGAGAGGGGCTGCGGGATGCCGAAGGCCCTCCAGACGTACTTCGACATCTCCGCCATGGTCATTCAGAATTGAGAATTTACTATCGCCGGTAACAGTCCTTAGAGTATTCAACTCAAAAACACCAGCGACCGGGCAGCGCTCAGTATGTTCCCCTGGCCCGGAGGGTTCTATTTCACTTCAACAGTCGCGCCCGCTTCGGCAAACTTCTTCTTAATGCTCTCTGCTTCTTCCTTGGAAACACCTTCCTTGATCGGTTTGGGGGCGCCATCGACCAAGTCCTTCGCTTCCTTCAGTCCGAGGTTCGTCACTTCGCGAACGGCCTTAATAACGTTGATCTTGTTTGCGCCGACGGACGTAAGAACCACGCTGAATTCAGTTTTTTCTTCGGCAGGCGCCGCTGCCGCCCCGCTGGCCGCCGCTCCTGCGACCACCACGGGTGCCGCTGCCGCAGCCGAGACTCCCAGCGTCTCTTCCAGTTTCTTCACCAGTTCTGAGGCTTCAAGGAGCGTCAGCCCTTTGATCTGTTCAACAATCTTGTCAATGGTTTCGGACATTGTATCGTTTTTCCTCCTGAAATATCCTGACCTGCCCCCGGTTCGGCGAAAGGCAAACGTCCTCTTCGCCGCACCTAGTTGCCGCCGGATTCCTTAAACTTGTTTTCCTTCACCGCCTGTTGAATTACTCGTGCCAGGTTGCGGGCGACACCTGAGACGGTGACAGCGAGTTGCTGCGCGGGAGCTTTCATCAGGAACAGCGCTTTGGCGAACAACTCTTCGCGGGAAGGAAGTGATGCAAGCGCCTCGACTTCCGCCATGGAAACCACCCGGCCCTCGACCATTCCCGTCTTAAAGACCAGCGCGGGGTTTTCCTTTGCATAATCGACCAGGACTTTGGCCAGCGATACCGGGTCGGTGGACGTATAAGCGAGCGAAGTCGTGCCTCGCAGCTTCCGGGCCGCAGCCTCGGCTTCAGTGCCTGCCGCCGCCCGTTCGATCAGGCTGTTCTTGACAACCTTGTACCGGGCGCCGGTTTCTGCAATCTTACGGCGAAGCTCCGTGTCCTGCGCTACCGTCAGGCCCTCAAATCCGGTCAAAAAAACCGTTCGAGCCTTCTTCAGTTCCTCATGGAGGTCTTTGGCCTGCTGATGCTTTTCTTCCCGCTTCATTCCGTTCCCCTTGGCAAGAGTCTAAGCCTTCTACGCGGCTTCCACTGAAGCCAGATCAATCGGGACCCCGGGCCCCATCGTCGATGAGACCACGATGCTCCGCACATAGCGCCCTTTAGCTGATGCCGGTTTCGCCCGAACCACGCTGGAGATCAGGGCTCTCGCGTTGTCGGAAAGCTTCTCTGCGTCGAAAGACACCTTTCCGACAGCACAGTGAATAATGCCTGTTTTATCGACGCGGAATTCCACTTTGCCGGCCTTCAATTCCTGCACGGCGCGGGCCACGTCGAGCGTGACAGTGCCGGTCTTGGGGTTCGGCATCAGCCCGCGCGGACCGAGAACTTTGCCCAGCCGCCCGACGGATTTCATCATGTCCGGCGTCGCCACGACCGCATCAAATTCCATCCAGCCGCCCTGGATTTTCTGCACCAGGTCTTCAGCACCCGCTTCATCGGCGCCTGCTTCGCGCGCTTCGCGGACTTTTTCGCCCGAGGCGATCACAACCACTCGCGTAGTCTTGCCAAGCCCGTGAGGCAGAACAACAGTTCCACGCACCATCTGATCAGCGTGCTTCGGGTCCACCCCAAGGCGGATCGCCACCTCAACGGTTTCATCGAATTTTGCGTAGGACGCCTTTTTCACCAGAGGCATCGCTTCGGGAAGCGGATAAGCAGGCTTATCAATCAACTTCTTGCTGGCTTCGTATTTCTTCCCCAACTTTCTCGATCCTCCTTCCTGATCCTGTTGCCTCATCGCCTGATTTCTTCAGGCAACGACTTCCAGCCCCATGCTTCGCGCGGTCCCCTTGATCGTAGCGACAGCTGCCGCGAGGTCACGCGCGTTCAGATCAGGCATTTTCTGCCGGGCGATTTCTTCCACCTGTTTTTCCGTGACGGTCCCCACTTTGTTCTTGTTGGGCTCCCCTGATCCCTTGGCGATGCCCGCAGCACGCTTTAGAAGGACCGAAGCGGGCGGGGTCTTGGTTACGAAACTGAAGGTGCGGTCATGATAGACCGTCAACACCACGGGAATGACCAGGCCTTCCTGGTCCTTCGAGGACGTCTTGGCGTTGAAGGCCTTGCAGAATTCCATGATGTTCACGCCGTGCTGGCCGAGCGCGGGGCCCACCGGAGGCGCAGGGGTTGCTTTTCCGGCGGGAATCTGCAACTTTACCATTGCGACGACTCTTTTTGCCATGGCCTTTATACCTTTTCCACTTGATAAAAATCCAGTTCCACGGGCGTGGCACGTCCGAAGATGGTCACCATTACGCGCAGCGTTGACCGGTCCGTGTTGATTTCCTCAACAGCTCCCGTAAAGTCCTTGAAAGGCCCTTCGGTGATCTTGACGCTCTCGCCCTTTTCGAATTCAAGCTTCGGCTTGGGGCTTTCGGCCGCAACCTCGATCTTGTGCACAATGCGGTCAACTTCTTCCAGTGAAAGCGGCGTGGGCGTCGAGCCCGAGCCGACGAACCCTGTCACGCGCGGCGTTGACCGCACCACGTGCCAGGTCTGGTCATTCATTTCCATTTCAACCAGCACATAGCCTGGGTAGAAGAGTTTCGGCGTCACAACCTTCTTGCCTTGCCTTACTTCGATTACGTCCTCGGTGGGCACCAGAATTTCGCCGAACTTATCGGAAAGTCCTTCCGCGGCAATGCGGCTTTTCAGCGACTCCGCGACTTTCCTTTCAAATCCCGAATAAGTGTGGATAATGTACCAGTGTTTTTCCATTTTCAGGGCTTGTGCTGTTCAGGCTCTATAACGACTTCCCCCATTTCAGGATAAAGGAAATCAGCCGGGAAAAAACCTCATCGCAAATCATAAAATAGAACCCGAACAGGAAGGTTGTAATGATCACCATCACAGTGGTACCGTAAACTTCCTGCTTGCCGGGCCAGGTGACCCGTTTCATCTCCGCGCGCACATCGCTGACGTAATTCCGGAGCCTGCCAGCCCAATCCTTGCTCATTGTCAACTCATTGGCCATACGATGCCTTTTCCGCTCTGCACTTCAGTTTTCACAAGCCACGCCGCCGCGGGGCTGGAATTACGTTCGACTGGCAGGGGCGGAGGGATTCGAACCCCCATGACCGGTTTTGGAGACCGGCAGATTAGCCGTTGATCTGACGCCCCTCCGAAAATAACGCATTCTGTACCGTCACAAGTGCCGGAATCGCTCAATCCCCGACCGCCTGTGCTGAGCGCGCACCACTCATCCCCGCTGCCTTACTTTACTTCTTTATGCGCCGTGTGATGCCTGCACGTCGGGCAAAATCGCTTGATCTCCAGCCGGTCTGTGTGCTTCTTCTTGTTCTTGGTTGTCGTGTAATTGCGATTCTTGCAGTCGTTGCACTGTAAAGTAATGATATCACGCATTGCCTAAACCACCAGAGGTTCTTTTATTGAATGATTTCGGTGACGGAGCCGGCGCCGACGGTGTGGCCGCCCTCGCGGATGGCGAACCGCAGCCCCTTCTCCATGGCGATCGGCGTAATCAACTCGATCTCCAGCGTCACGTTGTCACCCGGCATCACCATC
>Ga0070740_10003024_pt1 | contig 18590 bp, 18 predicted proteins | sample Coa_R2_FD_67286 | JGI IMG/M metagenome (GOLD analysis project Ga0070740, IMG submission 67286) | Surface soil microbial communities from Centralia Pennsylvania, which are recovering from an underground coalmine fire - Coalmine... | ecosystem: Environmental > Terrestrial > Soil > Unclassified ...
ACCAACACCGCGTCCCACAACAGTTGCGACTTGAACGATTTCATTTCTTCTTCCGTTGACGCAGCGCGAGCCGGGTGCCGATTTCCTATTCCATCCAGGTCGGGTTGCTGGAGCTGGCGAATTCGGAATTCGGTTTCAAGCCCAAGCACAACGGGTAAAAGCGATTCGAGTCAACCAGCAAGCCTTTGAGATGGTGCATCTCCCGGCCGGCAAAGTGCGGGCCGCTGATTTCCCGGTTTTTGCGCTGGCCATCCCCGCTGAGGATGAATGCGCCCTTTTTTGTGCCGACCAATACCGAACTTTGCTCATGGTTCCTTCGATTTGGTTTTGCGTTTGTGCAATGTAATGCGGTTGCCGTCAGGGTCGGCGATGACGATCATCCGGCAGGATGGAAAATCATGCGGCCCCATAACAATGGGGATGTTATTGGCTTTGACCGTGGCCACCGCTTCATCGAAATTTTCCACTTCGAGCGCCGCCGAAGCGCCTTTGGGCGAGGGGTCCCACATGCCGGGCGCGCAGCCGATGCCGAGCGTGCCGGCACCGATGTCGTATTCCACCCAGTTCGGGTTGTCCGAGCCGTCGTATTCGGAATTAGGCTTGAGGCCGAGCACGCCCTCGTAAAAGGCGCGGGACTTATTCATGTCGCTGACGGCGTAGGCGAAGAAGGCGATGTCGGTGATTTTCATTTCAGAAACTCCTCGTCGTTGGGTTGTCAATTGTAATTTTCGACGTCAAGTTGAACCGTCGGTTCGGAAAATCAATCCGGAATTTTCGGTTCAACCAGCTTCGCCGTTTTTTCAGCGACGCGCAACACACGGTGAAGTTTGATGGGGTTGGGCAGGATTGGTTTTCTTTTCCCTCACGCAAAGTTCGCAAAGGTCGCCACGTCTTTGGAAAGACCTGAAATTCCTGCTTCGTGTCCTTTGCGTGAGGTGGGACATCTACTTCGCACCCACAAGCGCTTCCTCGATTTTATTTTCCGGCGCGAGCGGACAGGCCGCGCGCACCGCCCGGACCTCGACCTTCGCGCCGTAAGGCAGCCCCGGACATTGCCGGGCGATGGCCACGGCCTCGTCCATTGTGGCCACGTCGAGCAGAAAATAGCCGCCGATGGCTTCCTTGGCTTCCGCAAACGGCCCGTCGGTAACGTGCGCGTTTTTTCCAGAAACGGTTTTTCCATCGTGCTCCAGCGGATGGCCCGCAACGGCCTTGCCCTGTTCGGTCAGGCGTTTGAACCAGGCCATCCATTGTTCGGAGACCTTCTGCATTTCCTCCGGCGAAAGGCCCCGGTGCCAGTCCGTGCCAATGAACAGCAACATGAAACCGTGGTGATTTTTTTCCGTTGGATTGAGTACGCTCATAATTTTTTTGGCTGAGTGTTGCGCGTTGAATGTTTCTGGAATTAAGCCGCCGCAAGTTCTTCCTCGCGCTTTAATTCTTCGAGACGCTTCGTGGACAGACATTCATTTGTCAGCGGACGGACTTCCACCTTGCCGCCGAAGGCCAGACACGGGCAGGTTTTTGCCACGGCAACGGCTTCCTCAAGCGTCCTGACGTTTAACAGCAAATATCCGGCAATGACTTCCTTGGCCTCGGCGAACGGGCCGTCCGTGATGTTGCGCCCGTTCTTGCCGGAGACCATCGCTCCGCTGCGGGCCAGTGCCTGTCCGGCGGTGATCTTGCCGGAGGCCATCAGGCCCTCCAGCCAGGCGTGATTTTGCGCGATATGTTTTTCCAGTTCTTCCCGCCCCAGGTCTTTCCACCATTCATTGGCGTGGAGCAGCAGCAGGTAACCTTGATTGCTCATTTCCATTGCGTTCATAACTTTCCTTTTGTTTGGTTGTTGTTGATTTGTTGTTAAATTTTACCGGCAGCTCATTCTACCGTTGGGGACGCCGTGGTTTTCGGCCAGCCATTTGCGCAGACTTTCATTGATGTAGAAATTCCATCCTTCTCTGCAATTGTCGTAACATTCAAGTTCAGGAACAAGCCCCACGTGGGTAAAGTCAATTTGGGTTGAGCCATTGTTGTTTGATAATTCCCAAACCAACCGGGTGTTTCTCCACTCGGTTTTATCCGCCAGCCAGGGCAGATAACAGTCCATAACTTGCCATACCAGTTTTTTATTCGGCACGATTTCCACCACTTTGAATCTGACCCACGTCTCGCCAAAGCGAATCCCAAAAACATCGCCAACTTTTTCCGCGGTGCCTTCGAAATCCTTCCCCCACCACGCGGAGAGACGGTTGATTTTCTTTACCGCGTCAGACGGCGCAATGTTTGCGGAAACGCTCGCATGATAATTCTGTTTCATAACATTCTTTTGTTCGGTTGTTTAATGTTTTCGAGCACATCTCAACGGTCAATGTTCACGGGCATGTCGTAGGGATGCGGACGCCCCCGGCCTGTCTCGACAAACTCCTTCAAGCTCAATAAAAAAATCGCCCAATGCATCGAACATTCCGGAAACATCTCCGTATCGTCACGCCACTTTGAATGGCGAAGGTGCAAATACGAGTATTCGCCGCGCCGGAATATTTTGAATTCGATTTCAGTGTTGGCCCAGTCAGGAATGCCGCGTTCGGTCACACGCCAGCGCACCAGTTTGTTTTTTGTCAATGTGGTAACCACCATCTCCGCCGAAAAATGTCCGTAGAACCAAAATTCCAATTTCTGGCCGACAAGAGATTGCCCTCGCGTGTCGGTTGTCCACCAATTCGCCAGTTTCTTTACCTCCGTCACCGCAGCATAAACATCTTTCGGCGATGCTTTGATGTGAATTTCATGCCAGATTTCGCGTGCCATATATTTTTACGACGAATGAGAAATTCGTTTCAGGACATTTATTTCGCGGAATCGGGCGTGACCAAAACCATCCAGAACACGCCGAATTTGTCCTCCACCATGCCGAATTTCGCCGAGAAAAAGGTTTTGGCCAGCGGCATTTCCACTTTGCCGCCGGCGGCCAGCGCGGCAAACGCCTGGTCCACCTCCGCCTCGGTCGGCAGGGATAACGACAGCGCGAACCCTTCAAACGTTGGCTTGCCGGAGGCGCGTCCGTCCGACGCCATAAGGGTGGTGCTGCCGATTTGGAGCTGGGCGTGCATCACTTTGTTTGGGTCCCGCGGCCCGCAACCGGGCGGCGGCGGTTCGGGACTGTCTTTGAACCGCATCAGCAGGTTGACCTGGGCGCCGAGCGCCTTCTTGTAAAATTCGATGGCCTCCTCGCATCGGCCGTCGAAGAACAGGTAGGATTGGACGATGGCATTGTTTGTCATAATTTTTTCTTTCCTGGTTAAGTGTTGTTGTTCCGTCGAAGATACGACGAATCTCCCGGCCCTTTTGGGACATTTATTTTGCTTTTCGCCCGTGCGGCCGCACGCGGAGATTTCGAATCCAACGACGCCCGCGGCCATTTTTTGACGGCCAAGTTTTCCGTTTGCCGTTTACGTTCTTGAAAAAATTTTCACCCTGCCGGCGCAGAAACCGGCGCGCAGGCTTGCAGCCGTTTTGCCAGGAACGCCCGTTCCGATTTCGTTGCGGCCAGTTCCAGGGCTTTTTGAAAATGAAGCGCCGCGACCGGCAACCGGTTCAATTGCCATTCAAAATCCCCCAACACCACGTGCAACAGGTAATACGAATCAAGCGATTTGAGGTTTGGAATGGCGTTGACGGCGTCAATGCCCGCCTGCGGTCCGCGCAGCTCGGCCAGGGCCACGGCGCGATTCAAGGCCACGACCGGCGAAGGGTCGAAGTCCAGCAACCGGTCGTAGAGCGACAGGATCCGCGGCCAGTCCGTGGAGGCGTAATCTCTGGCGGCGCAATGGCACGCGGAAATGCCCGCCTGCAGATGGTATTCTGAAATTTCGCCGCCCGCCGCCGATTGCGCCAGGTGAAACATGCCGCGCGCAATCATCGGCCGATTCCATTTCGTCCGATCCTGCTCGCGCAGCCGGAGCAGGTTGCCCTCGTCGTCCACCCGGGCCGGCGTGCGTGCGGCGTTCAGCAGCATCAGGGCCAGCAAGGCGTGCGTCTTGGGATGATTGCCCGCCGGATGTTCGGCCAGCGAACCTGTCAGGCGAATGGCTTCGGCGCAAACGTCCTCGCGCACCAGCTTGTCACCCGCCGACGCTTTGTAGCCTTCATTGAACAGGAGATAAAGCGCCTGCAAAACGCCGTCCAGCCGCCGCGCCAGTTCCGGGCCGGAGGGAATTTCAAAGGGGATTTTCGCTTCGCGGATTTTTCGTTTTGCCCGCGTCAGGCGCTTGGCGACGGCCGCGTCCGTTGTCAGAAAGGCGCGGGCGATTTCCGTGATGCCGAACCCGCACAGCGTTTTCAGGGCCAGTGCAACCTGGTCCTCCCGCGAAATTGCCGGATGACAGCACACAAACATCAATCGCAACGTGTCATCGGCCACTCTCTGCTCGGGGAAAATCGCCGCGTCGGTATCCGCCCCCTCCCCGGTGCCGGGAGGCGTCGGGGAGACCTCGATCTCCAAAAATCGAATGATGTCCGGTTCCTTGTCGCGGAAAACTTTCTGGCGGCGGACAACGTCCACGGCGAGGTTGCGCGAAGTTCGCATAATCCACGCCGCGGGATTTTCCGGCACGCCGTAGAACGGCCAGGTTTGCAACGCCCGCGCCAGCGCCTCCTGCACCACGTCCTCGGCCAGCGTCAGATGCTCGACGCCGAAAATCCGCGTCAGCGTGGCGACCATTTTTGCCGATTCATGCCGGAAAAGATGCTCAACGATTTGCGCCACGTCGCCCGGCGGCGCGGGGGGATAATCCTTGGGGTCCTGTGCCATAACGGAGTTGGTTTGCGGAAACCATTTTTCCACATCGGCTCTGTTGGCGCACTCCAAAATTTTTCCGGGCGGCACCCGCCTTGGCCGCTCGTTTGGCATCGTGCCGTTGCCGGTGCGCCACTGGCCGGCCTTCCGATCGGATAGCCGTTGTAGAAAATGGCGGATTTGGGCGGCGGCAAAGGGGTTGTCATTATTGCAAAAAATGGTAGATTGAACACGGCAATGAAGTTTGCCTGTCCGCCTGGCGGCGAACCGTTCCGTTTCCGCGGAACTAATGACTTCTACCGAAACCCTCTCGGCAGCAAGTCATGGAAACAATTGGTTTAGACCGCGGCCTCGAACAGCAGGCGCGCCATGCCCGTCCGAAGGAAGCCACCACCGCGGACGAATCCCGCACGGCACTGGCGAATTTTCACAGCATCCTCTTTGAAACGCCCCCCGCAGACATTTCGGGAGACACGGTCCAGCCGCCTCCCTTTTTCAGCGATTTGAATCTTGACCAGATCGTGGATGCCATCACGGCGGGCCGGGAGGAGTACCGTCTCAAGCCCTTCTTTTACATCCGCCTGAACCGCCTCACGGAGATTGCCTATCGCCAGGAAGTCATGCGCGACCTGGAACATGAACCGCTGTTTGCCGGCGTCCAATCGTTTTCGGAACGGATGCGCACGATGCGCCATCACCTGGCCGCCGCAAAAAACTGGCATTACAAATTTTCCAGGGAACGATGGTTTCTGGACGCCGTGGAAACGTATTGTGTGGCGGTGGGGGAATTGCGGCGCCTCCTCGAACAAACCCCTCCGGCCTCGCGCGGACTGCGAGCCGTGCGGGAATATCTGTCGCAGTACGTCGAATCCGACCGTTTCCAGATGCTCCGCCGCGACGCCGAAGAGGTCAAATCCGGCTTGTCAGCGATCCGCTATAACGTGCGCCTCAAAGGCGGCAGCGTCATGGTCCACTCGCATGGCTCGGAAGCGGATCTGACCGCGCTGGTTGAGGAGACATTTGCAAAATTCAGGCAGGGGGCGGTCAAAAGTTATCTCTGTTCCTCCCCGGCGCTGCCGGGCATGAATCACGTCCAGGCGGCGATTCTGGAGCGCGTGGCGCGGCTGTACCCGGGCGTGTTTCAGGCACTGGAGGCCTTCTGTGTCAAGCATGAAAAATTTCTCAATCCGTCCCTCGTTCGTTTCGACCGGGAAATCCAGTTCTACGTTGCCTATCTGGAATACCTGAAACCCTTTCGGCGCGCCGGTTTGAAATTTTGCTATCCGGAAGTCTCCGACACCCGCAAGGACATTTGCGCCCGTGAGACTTTTGATCTGTCGCTGGCGGGCAAACGGCTCCCGGAAAACGCGCCCATCGTCTGCAATGATTTTGCGTTGACGGGGCCGGAGCGGATTTTTGTCGTCACCGGCCCCAATCAAGGCGGCAAGACCACCTTTGCCCGCATGGTTGGGCAGTTGCATTATTTGGCGAGTCTGGGTTGTGCGGTGCCCGGTGCGGAAGCGCGCCTGTTTCTGGCCGACGAGATTTTCACGCACTTTGAGCGCCGGGAAAACCTGGCGACCTTGCGCGGCAAATTGCAGGACGATTTGGTCCGGATTCATTCCCTTCTTGAACGGGCCACGCCGGCCAGCCTCGTCATCCTGAACGAAATTTTTTCTTCGACGAGCTTCCAGGACGGCCTGTTCCTGAGCAGAAAAACCCTGGAGCGCCTGTCGCGGCTCGACGCGCTGGGGGTGTGGGTAACGTTTCTGGATGAATTGGCGTCGTTCAACGAAAAAACCGTGAGCCTGGTGGCCGCTGTGGCGCCGGATGATCCGCCCCGGCGCACTTACCAAATCGTGCGCCAGCCGGCCAACGGTCTGGCCTATGCTCTGGCTTTGGCGGAGAAACACCGGCTCACTTACCAGCGGCTGAAAGCGAGATTGAAAACGTGAAAGTCCACCTCTTGTATCGCGACCGCGATTTTGACCCGCAGTCGAAATTGCCGGCGAACGAATCGGCGCTGACGCAGGACTTGGAACTGAACACCCTGTTCCGCGCGATGGCCGGCGGGGATGAATTTTTGTTCCAAACGGCAAAACAAGCCGTGCTGGCGGGTTTGGAAAACGATCTTGAAACCATTCTTTACCGCCAGGCCATTCTCAAGGATTGCCTGCGGAACCAGGCGGCCGTGCGGGAAATTTACGCCCTCGCCGTCGAAGCCATGGAAATCAAACGAACACATTGGCTGGGCGTCTTCAGTCGTTACCCCAGCGGCATTTTGTATGAGGCAGTGCGCCTGCTTCAAATGCTGATGAACATGCTGACCCGGCTCCGGCGCGCCGCCCTTCAACAGCTCGCCAACTTCGAGTCGGAGGGTTTCAAAACCCTGTTTGAGATGCTCCGGACGGAGTTGGCGGAGGATTATTTTGCCGCCGTCCAGGCGCGCCTCAAGGAACTGGAGTTCAGGGACGGCGTGCTGATGAGCGTCGAATTGGGCCCGGGCAATCAGGGGGTCAATTATGTCCTGCGTTCATCGCTTCGCCCCCGGCCGGGCTGGTTTCGGCGGTTTTTTTCAAGGAACTCGTCTGCTGACACGTTCCATGTTGACCCGCGGGACGATGCCGGATTCCGGGCTCTGTCGGAATTACAGGATCGGGGAATCAATCTGGCGGCCAATGCCGTGGCCCAGGCCGCCGACCACATCACCAATTTCTTTGTCATGTTGCGGACGGAACTGGCATTTTACATCGGCTGCCTGAATTTGCATCAGGAACTGGACCGGAAGGGAGTGCCGTGGTGCTTTCCGATTCCCGCGCCGGCCGGCACGCGCCGACAGGCCTTCACGGAATTGCGCGATGTTTGCCTGGCCCTGACTCTTCCTCAACTCGGCGGCGCCGGCCAGCGGCCCGACCCAAACGCCCGGCAGCGCCTTCCCGCCGGTGTGGTTGGGAACAACCTGAACGCCGATGGAAAAAATCTCGTCATCATCACCGGAGCCAATCAGGGCGGCAAATCCACCTTTCTGCGCAGCGTGGGGCTGGCGCAACTGATGATGCAATCCGGCCTGTTCGTCACCGCCGAATCGTTCCGCGCCGACTTGTGCCGCAGCCTGTTCACCCATTACCAACGCGAGGAAGATGCCACGATGACCCGCGGAAAGTTTGATGAGGAACTGGCCCGAATGAGCGACATCGTGGACGCACTGACGCCGGATTCGTTGCTGCTGTTCAACGAATCATTTGCCGCGACCTGCGAACGGGAAGGTTCCGAGATCGCCCGGCAGATTGTCCGCGCCCTGCTGGAAACGCGCGTCAAAATCTTTTTTGTAACCCATTTCCATGAATTCGCCCGCGCCTTTTGGAACGAGAAACGGGACCACGCCGTTTTCCTTCGCGCCGAACGGCGGCCCGATGGACAGCGGACATTCAAATTGCTGCCCGGCGAGCCGTTGGAAACCAGTTACGGCGCGGATTTGTATCGGGAAATTTTTGAGACATGAATTTCACGAATGAACACGAAAGAAAAAACTGATCCAGTCCGTCGGTCGCGCAGATTTTCCAACCTGCTGCCTCGCCGATTTCCAGGCGCGGCGCGCCGGGTGACGCGAGCTGCCGGTTGGAAACTCGCCATCCGGCAGACTCGGAACGCTGCGCTCGGCCACGACCGCACTGTCGCCCTATGAATATCCCGTTTCCCTTTGTGGGCCGCGCCAGGGAAATCGCGCGGTTGCAGCGGCTGCACGCGCAGCGCCGGCATGTCCTGATCCTCGGCGCGGAAGGCCTCGGCAAATCCGCGCTGGTCGCCCGGTTGCGTCCCTCGCTCCGTCTGTTCCTCTGCCCTGTGACGGAACGGTTAAGCGCAGTCTGCGACGCGCTGGAACACGAAATGGGTCTTGACGCCGGCGGACTCAATTTGACAGCGCGCAAGAATCGCATTTTGGATCAGCTCCAGGGAGCGGAAGATGTCGTGGTGTTTGACGGCCTCGGTCGGACCCCACCCCGGCTCGCCTCGTTCATCGAAAACGTCGCCCGGCGGGTACCGGTGTGGTTGTGCGCCCGCTCGGAGCGGCCGTGGGACATCGGCCATCTCTGGCCGTTGCCGGTGCGTTTCGAGGTCGTGGAGTTGAAACCGTTTCGTCGCCGTGAATCGCAAGAGCTGGTGGAGGCGGCCGTTCGCACCGGGCGGATGGCGGCAGAGACATTGAACTACGCGGATGGATTGCATCGCCGTTCGGCGGGCAATCCGAAAATTCTGACCGGACTGCTGGCGGAAATGGCGCGCGGCCATTACGACTTGAATCATTCTCAGGGGTGGGCGCGATTGGATTTGGGCTGCCGCATTCGCGAGATTTTTCCCGACGTCAGTGGGAAAGCGAGTGGTTGAACCCCGGTGACGGGCGGATGAAAGTCAATGGCAAATTATGAAAATGCTCCTCATTTCCGATATTCACGGCAACTGGCCCGCCCTGCAGGCGGTGCTGGCCGCCGAACCGGACGCTGATCAGATTCTTTGCTTGGGCGATCTGGTCAATTATGGCCCTCAACCGGCCGAATGCGTCGCCTGGGCGATGCAGACGCTCACGTCCGAATGGTTGATTCAGGGCAATCACGACCGCGCCGTGGGGCGGGACGAAGAGCCGCGCGCCTCCACCCCTTACCAGGCGCTCGCCGCGGCCACCCAGGAGTGGAGCCGCCAAACTCTCACGCCGGAAATGAAACATTTTCTGGCGGCGCTCCAGCCGCTCCAGCGCTTTCAATTGAACGAGTTCATCTGCGCCGCCTGCCACGCCGTCCCGTCGGATCCGCTTTACGCCTATTTGCCGGAAACCGCTTCGGTGCCGCTGTGGGAATCTGAACTGAATGGCATCGGCTGGCCCGATTTTTTGTTCCTGGGCCACACGCACCAGCCGACGAAGGCCCGCTTTCGCCGGACGCTGGTCGTCAATCCCGGCAGCGTCGGCCAGCCCAAAGACGGCAACCCGCGCGCAGCGTATGCCATTTGGGAGGACGGCGAAGTGACGTTGCGCCGCGCGGCTTATGACGTGGAGGAAACCATCCGCGCCTATCGCCGCACGGGTCTCAACCCGCAGACGATTGACACGCTGGCTGAAGTGCTGCGCACCGGGGGTCATTTGCCGACCAGCCTGAATCCTTACGAACAGTTCCAGGCCTGTTTTCAAAAGCACCCCGACAAGCTGGCCGGGCTTTTTTACCTGCAAAAATTGTTGGACAAACGCCACGGCCAGGAGGCCGACCGCCTGAACGAGGTGCAACGCCAGCAATGGCTGTTGAACCTTTGCCGTGCCGCGGACCAAAAATTGTCCGAATTGGTGGATTGCGCTCCGTGGAAATGGTGGGCCAGTTACCAGAAATTCGATCGGCCAACCGCCCGTCAGCACATTGTGGACTTGTGGCATTGCCTGGTTTCACTCGCGGAAGTGATGCAAATGACGCCGGACGAATTGTTCGAGGCTTACACGAAGAAGCGCCTCCTCAATCCCGCCCGGCAGGATTCCGGCTACACCGACAAAGATGAAAATAACAACAAGCCTATTTGAACCATGAATCCGGTGGATGGCATTTTGAACCGCGTTTCCGGCCTGGCCGAGGAACTGAATTTGTCCGGCCTCAAACCGCAAATCGCCGCCTGCCGAAAACAATTCAATGGCGGCCGCCGGGGCATTGACGTGGCGGTGTTTGGCCGGTTCAAGGCCGGCAAAAGCTCCTTTCTGAATCATCTCACCGGACGTTCGGTGTTGCCTATCGGCGTGGTGCCGCTGACGGCGGTCGTTACGCGCCTCCGTTATGGCCCGGTCGAACGCGCTGAGGTGCGTTTTCTCAATGGCGACAAAAAAGAAATTCCGCTCGCCGACGTCCGGCTCTATGTCGGCGAGGATCGGAATCCGAACAACGAAAAACAGGTCGCCTCAGTGGACATCGAATTGCCGGCGCTCCAGCCGTTTGCTCCGCTGGAATTTGTGGACACGCCCGGTTTGGACAGCGCCTTGGACCACAACACCGCCGCCACCCGCGAGTGGCTGCCCAACGCCGGCGCGGCGCTGGTGGCCATCAGTTCGGACGCGCCGCTGTCGGAACGTGATTTGGAATTGCTCGAGGAACTTCGCCGGCACACACCCAAAATCGTGTTGCTGCTGACCAAAGCCGATCTGCTCAACGACGCCCAGCGCAGTGAGGTGATGGATTTTGTGCGGCGGCAGCTTCTGCAAAAATGGCAAACCGAATTGCCGGTGTATTTTTATTCCATCCGGCCTGAAGAACGCGGCTTGAAAAAAGAGTTGGAAGAAAAATTATTTTCCCCGCTCATCCAGCACCGGGATGAAGCTGCCGGCCAGATTGCCCGGCACAAGATTCTCTCGCTGCTGACGCAAACGCTCAATTACCTGCGCGTGGCGCTGGCCGCCGCCACGCAGGCCGAATCCGCCCGCCAATCACTGCGCAACAAACTTGCCGATGAGCGCCGCCAGTTCGATTTGTTCCGCGAGGAACTCCAGGTGCTCGCGCGCAAATGGTCCGCCGAGGCGCTGAATCAATCATTGCTCAAATTGAAACCGCGCCAGGACGCCTTGCAGGACAAGGTGGCGGCTGAACTGCCAGCGCGGTTTCCGCAATGGCCCTCGCGTCTGCCACCGCTGCTGCGCGCCTGGCGCGCCTGGTTACAGGATTTTTTGAATCGCGAACTGACCGAGATTTCCAGCGCCGAGAAAGCGACTTTTTTGGAACCCCTCCAGCGCGTCGAGCAGCACTTACGGCGGACCCTGCAAGCCCTCCAGGACCGGCTGGCCGGACATGTCCAGGCGGCGCTGGGCGTCGCGCTCGCGCCGCACGAGATTGTGCTCGAAGCGCCCGAACCGGCCGCGCCGCCGATTGACATCGGCTATGTGGACGCGGCGTTCAGCCTGGTCAGTCCGCTCATTCCGATGAGCTTGTTCCGTCCGCTGATTGAGCGGTCGCTGTTGCGAAAATCGCGCTGGGAAACCGAGAAAAACCTTTCGCGCCTGGCCTCCAACTGGCGCGACCGCGTGGTCAAAGGCATCAATGAACTAACTCGGCAGGCGGAGCAACAGGCGCTGGACGAACTGGCCGCGCTTGAACACACCCTGAACCAAAGCGCCTCGAAAGCGCCCGAACTGAGACAAGCGATTGATGAATTGGAGCAATTCCAGAGCCGGCTGGGATAATTCACGGTTGACGATTGGCGGTTGGCGCGCCACGGAGAAGGCCGAGGGAATCGGAAATCTTAAATCGCAAATCGTAAATCCCGTGGACGACTCAGTGGTGCGGCGGATTCCGGCGGGCGAATGGGTCATTTGCTGTTTGACACCGGCGGATTGGACCAGCCGCCGCCCAGGGCTTTGTAAAGCTGGACCAGGTCCAGGGAAATGGTCTGGTCGCTTTGGACCAGCGCGTCCTGTGCCGCATAAAGCGAGCGTTCCGATTCCAGCACGCGCAGGAAATCGGCCAGGCCGCTCCGATAAAGTTGCCGGGCCAGTTCGAGCGCCCGCTGGTCCGCCTGCACTGAATTCCACAGCGAGCGGCGGCGGACCTGTTCCTGGGCATAGGCGACGAGGGCATTTTCGGCCTCTTCCAGCGCCGTCAACACCGTCTTCTGATAAGTCTCCAGCGCCTGTTCCTGGCGGGCTGTCTGGACGCGGATGTTGGCGCGGAGCCGGCCGGCTTGAAAAATGTTCCATTGCAACGTCGGGCCGGCGGTCCAGTAACGGCTGGCGGCATCGAACCAGTTGCCGGCGGAGACGCTTTCGACGCCGAGAACGCCGGTGAGCGAGAATTTGGGAAACAAATCCGCCGTGGCCACGCCGATGCGCGCGGTGGCGGCGGCCAGTTCGCGTTCGGCGCGTTGGATGTCGGGCCGGCGTTCCAGCAAATCGGACGGCAACCCCACCGGCACCACCGGCGGTGTGAGGGGGATGGGTTTTTCCGCCGCCATTTCGTTCAGCAACGCCCCGGGCGGTTGGCCGAGTAACACGGCCAGATGATGAACGGCGGCCTGAAAACCGGTTTTCAGGCTGGGCACCTGCGCCTCGGTGGCGTTCAGCAAGGCCGCGGCCTGTTGCACGTCCAGATCGCTGCTCAAGCCGTGTTGAAACCGGCTGCGCGTCAAGTCCAAAATTTCGGTTTGCACCTGGATGTTCTGGCGGGCAATGGCTAGGCGCTGCTGAAAGCCGCGCGCTTCCAGATAGTTGCGCGCCACTTCGGCCAGCAGCGAAACCAGCACGTCGCGCCGGCTGTATTCCGCCGCGCCGACTTCGGCGTTGGCCGCTTCCACCGCGCGCCGCGTACCGCCGAAAAGGTCCATCTCCCACGCGGCATCGAATCCAGCGTTGTAAAGGTTGTAATCGAGCGGAACTCCGGGCGGGATGGGCGGAAAATTGTTTTGGCTCCAGCGATTCCGGGAATAAGCCGCCGAACCGCTGAGCGACGGCCACCAGCCGCCGACGACCACGGCGCGCCGGGCGCGGGCTTCGCGGACGCGCGCCTCGGCGATGCGCAAATCGAGATTCGAGCGGACGGCCTGTGTCATCAGCGCGTCCAGATTCGTATCGCCAAAATTTTTCCACCAATCGGCCAGGGCGACGGGGCCGTTGGTTTCGCCGCCGGCCAGCGGCGAACTCCATGCCGTCGGGGCGCTGATGTGGGGCGGGTGATAGTTGGGGCCGACGGCGCAACCGGAGACGATGGCCAGGCACGCAAGGATGGCAATCGGCGCTGGCTTCATGGCCTGGCTGCCTCCCCGCTTTGGTTGGCGGCGTTCAGCAAATGCAGAATCGCCTCGACCGTCACATCATCGCCGATGGCGGTGTTCAGCATGGCGTGAAAAAGGTGGCGATTGGGCCATTCGTGACCGAAGTAGTGTTTCACAAACTTGCGGCGTTCCTCGTCCATCGTGTCCACCAGTTCAATGGCGCGCGCCTCGTCGCCGGTGCGGGCCAGGACGCGGCGGAAACGCCGTTCCCGCGAGGCGTAGAGAAACACGCAAAGCGTGTCCGTGCGCTCGCGCAAAAAATACGGCGCGCCGCGGCCCACGATGACGCAGGGCCGGTTTTCGGCGGCCTGATTGACGACTCGTTCGATGATGGACACCAGCCGGTCCGTGTCCAGAATCTGCAGATCGGGGGACGGCAGGTTGCGTTCAAATGTGCCGCGCCAGACGACGTTGATGAGCCGTTGCAGCCAGGGATCGGTTCGTTCCTCGCGTCGCTGGCAGAGTTCGACGGGGATTTGGGCCTGTCGGGCGATTTCCTGGCTCAAGGCCTGATCAAACAATTTCCAGTTCAGCCGCCGGGCCAGTTTCTCGCCGATGGTGCTGCCGCCGGCGCCGAATTCGCGGTCAATGACCAGAATTTGTTTCATAAGCTGGTGAGTCATTCGCCCGCCATCGCGGCGTGGTGAATTCCGGGTTTTTCAAAAAACAGAACGCCGAGCACACACGCCACACTCAACCCGGCAATCAGGTAGAAAACTTGCATAAACGACCAGTAATCCGCCTGCTGCAGCAGGGTGTGATAGACGAAATCGCGCGCCCGTTCCAACGCGTCGGGCAGGCTGAAACGCGCGGCGAAAACGCCTTGCGCCGCCGCCAGCCGTTGCTCGTATGCCGGGTTCAACGGCGACAATTGTCCTACCATCAGCGCCTGGTGCGCCTGCGCGGAACGTTCCAGCATCGTCGAAACGAAGGACAACCCGATACTGCCGCCAATGTTGCGCAACAAATTCTGAATGCCGGTGGCGTTGCCGATTTCCTCGTTCCGCAACGTGCCCACCGCCAGCGTCGCCAGTGGCACGAAGATGAAGCCGGAGCCGAAGCCGTTGACGATGTTGGCGGGAACAACGTTGGCCATGGATACCTGGAGGTTGAGCCGGCTTAACATCAAACTGGACAGGGCCACGCCCGCGAAACCGAACGCCACCAGCAGACGCGCGTCCACGCGGTTGACCAGGGCGCCGACCACAAACAATGCGGCGAACAGCCCGATGCCGCGCGGCGTCACCGTCAGTCCCGCATTCAATGCGTCGTAGCCCAGCAGGGATTGCAGGAAGAGCGGCTGCAGCGTGATCAGCGCATAGAGCGCCATGCCGAACAGGCCGAACATGCCGGCGCTGACGGCGAAATTGCGGTTCTTGAAAATGCGCAGATCGGTGATCGGATGGTCGGTGGAAAGCTCCCGCACAATGAACCCGATCATGGCCACCGCCGAGATGCCCAGAAACCAGCGCAGCCAGACGGCGGAAAACCAGTTCACTTCCTGCCCCTTGTCCAGACTGATTTGCAGTGTGGCCAGCCAGATCGTCATCAGGGCAAAACCGAGGCCGTCAATCCGTTTGGGTCGCGCGGCGCGGATGTAATGGGGGTCCCGCACCAGCAGGGAAATCAGGAACACCGCCAGCACGCCCACCGGCAGGTTGATGTAAAACGCCCAGCGCCACGACCAGGTATCGGTCAGCCAGCCGCCCAGGGTCGGCCCGATGGTCGGCGCAAACACGGTGCCGAGGCCGAACATCGCCATCGCCACGCCGCGTTTGGCCGGCGGAAAACTCTCCAGCAGGATGGCCTGCGAGAGCGGTTGCATGGCGCCGCCGCCGGCGCCTTGTAGCACACGCGCCACCACCAGCATCGCCATACTGGTTGCCACCCCGCACATCAACGAAGCCAGCGTAAAAACGACAATGCAGCCGATCAAAAACCGTTTGCGCCCGAAAAAACTGGCGAACCATGCGCTGGCCGGCAGGACAATGGCGTTGGTCACCAGGTAGCTGGTCAGCACCCAGGTGGCTTCGTCCTGCGTCGCGCCGAGGTTGCCGGCAATGTAGGGCAGCGCCACAGTGGCAATGGAGGTATCCAGCACCACCATGAACGTGGCCAGCATCACCGCCACCGCCACCAGCCACGGGTTGGGCGGCGGCGCCGACTTCGAATGGGTGAGAGTTCCGCCGTCGCTCATTTAATCTTCACCTTTGGCACAACGGACATGCCCGGCGCAATGTCCAGATCGGCCGGCAGCGGTTCCGTGAAAACAATTTTCACCGGCACGCGCTGAACCACCTTCACGTAATTGCCGACGGCATTTTCGGGCGGCAGCAGGCTGAACCGCGCGCCGGCGCCGGCCTGCAGACTGTCCACGCGGCCTTTGAACATCCGGTTGGGATACGCGTCCACGCGGAGGGTCACCGGCTGGCCCGGCCGCAAATACGTCAACTGCGTTTCCTTGAAATTGGCGGTGACCCAAATGTTGGTCGGCACCAGCACCAGCAAAATCTGGCCGGGCTGGATGTAGTTGCCCAGTTGCACGGTGCGGGCGGTCACACGCCCGTCGCGCGGGGCAACGACTTTGGTGTAGGAGAGATTCAATTCGGCCAGTTGCAGCCGGGCTTGAGCCTGTTGCACGGCGGCGGCGGCGGTTTCCACGCCCGCCCGGCTCAACGCCACTTCCGCTTCCGCCGCCTGCACCTGGCTGCGCGCCGCTTCCAGATTGGCCGCGGCCGTCCGCGCCTGGGATTGCGCCTGGTCCAACGCGCTTTGTGAAACGGCGCGGGGCTCCACGGATTCATAGCGCCGAAGATCATTCGTTGCCCGCTGATTTTCCGCTTCCGCAGCGGTGACCGCCGCCTGCGCCTGCAAGACCTTGGCTTCGCTTACTTTCACCTGGGCCTGGGCCTGATCCAACTGGCTGCGCGCCGACGCCAGATCGGCGCGGGCTTGCGCCAGCTTCGCCTCGTAATCGCGAGGGTCAATTTCCAGCAGCACGTCGCCTTTTTTGACGTATTGGTTGTCGGTGATCAGCAGCCGGTCAACCTGGCCTGGCACGCGCGAGCTGATCATGGTCACATAACCGTCAATGAACGCGTCGTCGGTCGAAACATACGGCGCCACAAAAAGGTGGTAATAGAGAATCGTTCCCCCCAGCAAAACCAATCCCAGCGCCGCCCCAATGAGGGTGCGGCGACGACGCTTGTTGGCCGGTGGCGGGGGCAGAGTTTTGCTCTCCGATTCGCGTTCGGGATGACTTTCATTGGCCATAACATCGTTAAAAATTTGCGACTTCGTTGGACGCCTGCAGGCAGGTTTGCAGGTGGCCGGTTAGCGGGCCAGCTTTGGATAAAGCCGGGCGCCGAGAGCGGTCAGCACGGCCATGCCCAAAAACAGCACGGCAAAATCCGCGCCAACACCATAAACCGTCGCGCCGCCCTGAATCATCAGGGCGCGCATCGCGTCCACCTCGTAGGTCAGCGGATTGACGTGCGCCATCACCTTGAGCCAATCCGGCATGATGGCTACCGGATACATGGCGTTGCTGGCGAAAAACAGGGGCATGGTCAGGATCTGGCCGATGCCCATGAACCGCTCGCGCGTCTTGACGAGGCAGGCGATGATCAGCGAGAAAGTCGAGAACACCGCCGCACCCAGCAACACCGTCAGCGCCACGCCGAGGAGCGCCAGCGGATGCCAGTTTATTTTCACCCCCAGCAGCCAGGCCAGCAGATAAACCAGACCCGCCTGCGCCAGCGCCCGCACGCCCGCCGACAGCGCCTTGCCCAGTACCAGCGCCGCGCGCGACGCCGGGCTGACCAGCAGTTTGTGCACCAGGCCCAGGTCGCGCTCCCAGATGACGGCAATGCCGTAAAAAATGGCGATGAACAACACGCTTTGTGCCAGCACGCCCGGCGCCAGAAAATCCAAATACGGCAGCCCGCCGGTGGGAATGGCGCGGACGCGCGTGAACACTTCGCCGAACACCAGCAGCCACAACGCCGGTTGAATCGCGCGTGTCAGCAACTCGGTCGGGTCGCGGCGCAACTTGCGCAATTCCATTTCCGCCAGCGTCAGGCACTGGCCCGGCCAGCGAAACCGCCGGTTAACCGAGTCGGGCCACGTTGCGCCGAGTCCGGGAGATGTCACGGTAATTTCCTTCATGTTCAATTTCCAAGGAATGGCCGGTGTAATGGGCGAAGACCTCGTCCAGTGTGGCGTTCGGACGTCGGATGGATTGTTTCAATTCCGCCGGACTGCCGATCGCCGCCAGCCGGCCCAGGTTCATAATCGCCAGCCGTCCGCACAGCGCATCGGCCTCGTCCATGAAATGCGTGGTCAGGAAGACGGTCATGCCATATTCCTCCGCCAGCAGCCGCACCTGCCGCCACACAGCCTGCCGCGCCACCGGGTCCAAGCCCACCGTTGGTTCGTCCAGAAAGAGCACCTGCGGACGATGCAGCATGGCCATAGCCAGTTCCAATCGCCGCACCATGCCGCCGGAATATCCGCGCACTTCACGATGGGCCGCTTCAGTCAAGCCGGAAAAATTCAAGGCTTCCTGGATTCGATTCGGCCGCAACGAGCGGGGCACGCCATAAAGTTTGGCGAAAATGAGCAGGTTTTCGTAACCGCTCAACGCGCCGTCCACCGAGACCAGTTGCGGCACGTAGCCGATGACCCCGCGCACCCGCGCCGGTTCGCGGCGGATGTCGAATCCGGCAATCGAAGCCGTCCCGGCCGTCGGCGGCAACAGCGTGGTGAGCATTTTGATGACGGTGGTTTTGCCGGCGCCGTTGGGGCCCAACAGGCCAAAGACCTCGCCTTGGGCCACGGCCAAATTCAAATGGCTCACGGCCGTCAACTTGCCGAATTGCCGCGTTAAATCTGCTGTTTCTAAAATGCTCATGGCCTCCACCTCATCGGCGTGCGAAGGAAACAGCCGGGTCGCCAAACACGCGGCGCAATGCGGCCATGGCGCGGAGAACGGTTCTTTGTTCCGCTGTCG
>Ga0070740_10003026_pt1 | contig 18587 bp, 18 predicted proteins | sample Coa_R2_FD_67286 | JGI IMG/M metagenome (GOLD analysis project Ga0070740, IMG submission 67286) | Surface soil microbial communities from Centralia Pennsylvania, which are recovering from an underground coalmine fire - Coalmine... | ecosystem: Environmental > Terrestrial > Soil > Unclassified ...
GCAAAGGAGCCGCCGCGCCGAGCCCATCGAGGCGGCGGCGGATTTGGCCGACGATGCGCCCGGCGCGGAAGCAGCCCTCGAGGGCGCAGAGGAGCATGCGCGGCTGCACGGCTGCCTCGGCGAGCTCGCTGCGCGCGAGCAGGCCGCACTACGCGGCGCATTTTTCGACGGCAATACCTATGAGGACCTCGCCGAGCGCATGAAAGTGCCGCTCGGCACCATGAAAAGCTGGATCCGCCGCGCCATGATCAAGCTGAAAGCGTGCCTGGAACGATGAGCGATACGGCCGACCATAACGCGCTGCCGGAGGACGAGCTAATCGCCGCCGAGTATGCGCTGGGCGTGCTGGCGGGCGCCGAGCGCGCCGCGGCCGAGCGGCGCTTCGCACGCGAGCGCGGCTTCGCGCTGCTGGTGGAAGCCTGGCAAGAGCGGCTCGCGCCCTGGGCGGCCGAGATCGAGGAGGTCCCCGCCCCGCCCCAGGTCTGGGACGCCATCGCCGCGTCGCTGCCCCGGGCGCGCCCCGGCCTGTGGCAGAGCCTTGCCTTCTGGCGCACCTTCGCGCTGGCGAGCACGCTCGCCTCAGCCTGCCTTGCTGTCGTCATCTATCTCGGCGCTGCGGACCGGAACGCACCGCTGGTCGCGGCCATCGAGGGCGGCGGCCAGCGCAGCTTCGTCGCCACCGTCGACACCCGGCGCGCGACCATCGCGGTGGTGCCGGCAGCCTTCGCCGCCGACGCAACGCGCGTTCCCGAGCTGTGGCTGATCCCGCCCGGCGGCAAGCCGCTGTCGCTCGGCGTCGTGCGCGCCGACAAGGCGGTGGTCTTATCCATTCCGCCTGCGCTTGCCGCGCAGACCGCGAGCGGTGCAACCCTTGCCGTCTCGCTTGAGCCGCCCGGCGGCTCGCCGACCGGCGCGCCCACAGGCCCGGTGATCGGCGCAGGCCAACTCACGAACCTGTGAGAAGCGCGCCGCATCCGCGGTCCTGAAGCCCCCGTAGCTCCCGATGTCTCCGTCGTGGGGACAGGCAAATCATCAACGGGAGCCGATCCATGAAACGCATCAGCAAAGTCCTCTTGGCGGGTTTCGCCGCCGCCGCCATTGCCGCAGGCCTCGGCGGTCTGGGGCCGTCCTTCGCCGCCGAGCAGACCACAATGGTCGGCGGTGCGCCGATGTATCCGTCCAAGAACATCGTGCAGAACGCCGTCAATTCGAAGGACCACACCACGCTGGTCGCCGCCGTGAAGGCCGCCGGCCTCGTCGACACGCTGCAGTCGCCCGGCCCGTTCACGGTGTTCGCGCCGACCAACGACGCCTTCAAGAAGCTGCCGGCCGGCACCGTCGACACGCTGCTCAAGCCGGAGAACAAGAAGACGCTGACCAACGTGCTCACCTACCACGTCGTCCCCGGCCGCCTCACCGCCAAGGACCTGATGGGCAAGATCGAAGCCGGCAACGGCAAGGCCATGCTCAAGACCGTCGAGGGCGCCGACCTGACCTTCCAGATGAAGGACGGCAAGCTCTGGGTCATCGACGCCAAGGGCGACACCGCGCAGGTGACGATCCGCAACGTCATGCAATCGAACGGCGTCATCCACGTCATCGACACCGTGCTGTTGCCGGGCTGAAAACGTCCCCTGTCCGCCCTGCAACTGCGCAACGTCCTCTCCCCGCCTTGCGGGGGGAGGACTGTTTTATCGGAGCAAATGCGCCGTTAACCCGCCGCTAACCATAAACCGGGCAAATATTGCCGGGGGCTGGGGTAATCGCCCACCGCGACTGCCGTAATCGGCCACAGTTTCCGGTAGCCGGTTCCGGTTTCGATGACCTTGGTATTGTCCCTGAGTCCGTGCCGCCCGGTGACCCGGCGGCCCTAAGGCTGATGAGCGACATCACCGCCGCACCCGCGGCCGCAACCAGCGGCATCAAGCTTCCCGGCCTCGGCGACATCGGCGCCTTCTTCAAACGCGGCGATCTGGCGCTCGCCGTCGGCGTGCTCACCATCCTGGTGGTGCTGATCCTGCCGCTGCCGCCGCTGCTGCTCGACTTCTCGCTCGCCATCTCGATCATCTTTTCTGTGCTGATCCTGATGACGGCGCTGTTCATCCAGGCGCCGCTCGAGTTCTCCGCCTTCCCGACCGTGCTCCTGATCGCGACCATGCTGCGGCTGGCGCTCAATCTCGCCTCGACGCGCCTCATCCTGTCACGCGGTCATGAAGGCACCGACGCCGCCGGCTACGTCATCCAGGCCTTCGGCAACTTCGTGATGAGCGGCAACTTCGTCATCGGCATCATCGTGTTCACGATCCTGGTGATCGTGAATTTCGTCGTCATCACCAAGGGCTCCGGCCGCATCGCCGAAGTCGCCGCCCGCTTCCACTTGGACGCCATGCCCGGCAAGCAGATGGCGATCGACGCCGATCTGTCCGCCGGCCTGATCGACGAGAAAGAGGCGCGGCGGCGCCGCAAGCAGCTCGAGGACGAAGGCGGCTTCTTCGGCGCCATGGACGGCGCCTCCAAGTTCGTGCGCGGCGACGCCATCGCCGGTCTCTTGGTGGTGTTCATCAACGTCATCGGCGGCATGATCATCGGCATCGCCCAACAGGGCCTGTCGTTCACGGACGCTGCCCATTCCTACACGATCCTCACTGTCGGCGACGGCCTGGTGACGCAGGTGCCGGCGCTGATCGTGTCGACCGCGGCGGGCCTGCTCGTCTCCAAAGCCGGCATTGCCGGCGCCGCCGACAAAGCGCTGCTCGGCCAGCTCTCCGGTTATCCCAAGGCGCTCGGCATGTCGGGCGCAGTGATGCTGGTGATGTCGCTGCTGCCGGGCATCCCGATGATCCCGTTCCTGGCACTCGGCAGCGGCGCCGCCGCGCTCGCCTTCATCGTCGACAAGCGCGCCAAGCAGGTCGTCGCCGCCGAGAGCAAGAAGGAGGCCGCCGCCAAGACCGAGGCCGAGGAGCCGATCGCGACCGCGTTGAAGATGGACGACCTGAAGCTCGAGATCGGCTACGCGCTGCTGCCGCTGGTCAATGCGCCCGACGGCAACGACAAGCTTACCGAGCAGATCAAGGCGCTGCGCCGCTCGCTCGCCGCCGAGATGGGCTTCGTCATGCCGGCGGTGCGCATCCTCGACAACGTGCAGCTCGAGCCGAACGGCTACGTCATCAAGATCAAGGAGGTCGAGGCAGGCTCCGGCAAGGTCTGGGCCGGCCAGCACATGGTGATGGATCCGGCCGGCGGCCAGGTGAACCTGCCCGGCACCCACACCACCGAACCGACCTTCGGGCTGCCCGCCACCTGGATCGACGCCTCGCTCAAGGAAGAGGCGGCGATGAAAGGCTACACGGTGGTCGATGCCGCGACCGTGCTGTCGACGCATCTCACTGAACTGCTCAAGAGCAACGTCTCGGAACTGTTGTCCTACGCCGAGGTGCAGAAGCTGATCAAGGAACTGCCCAAGGAGCAGGCCGACATCATCAAGGACATGGTGCCGGGCCAGATCACCATGTCCGGCATCCAGCGCGTGCTGCAAATCCTGCTGGCCGAGCGCGTGTCGATCCGCGATCTCGCCACCATTCTGGAGGGCATTGCCGACGGCATTGGCGGCACGCGCAATCCGATGATGCTGGCCGAGCACGTGCGCATGCGGCTGTCGCGCCAGATCTGCGCGCAGCACACCACCGCCGCCGGCTATCTGCCGCTGATCGCGCTGTCGGCCAAATGGGAGCAGAACTTCGCCGAGGCCATGGTCGGCCAGGGCGACGAGCGCCAGCTCGCCATGCAGCCCTCCCGCCTGTCGGAATTCATCACCTTGGTGCGCGAGAAATTCGAGGCGGCGGCGCGCGAGGGCGAGGCGCCGGTGCTGGTCACCTCCGGTCAGATCCGGCCCTTCGTGCGCGGCATTGTCGAGCGCTTCCGGGCGCAGACGCCGGTGCTGTCGCAGGCCGAAATCCACCCGCGGGCACGGCTCAAGACGGTCGGCAGCATCTAGCGTCCCCGACCCGCCGCGGCCGGTCAGCCGCCGGCGAGCGGATCGGGGCCGAAGCGGTTTTGTCCGGCCGTGCCCTTCAGACACGCCCAGACGATCAACAAAATGAGGCCGACGATCGTGAAAGCGATCAGCGTCCACCAGCCGGTGCGGTCGATATCGTGCAGGCGGCGGACGCCGACGGCCCAGCCGGGCAGAAACAGCGCCAGCGAGATCAAGGGCGCGAACAGCCCGGGATGGGAGCCCTCGATGAGCGGGGCATCGGCGATCTGCCCCGCCAGCGTCGCCAGCACCGCGAACAAGGTCCAGTACCAGAACTCCGAACGCGCCGCGCGGCCGCGGAACGTCACATAATTGCGGAAGCCGGACTTGATGGCGTCGCCGAAATCCATCTCAACACCCGTGAAACAATCCTACTGCTCGGTCCAGCGCTCGGTGCCGATCTTGGTGCCGTTGGCGTAGGTCCAGATTCCCTTCCAGCCGTCTTTCGAGGACGCGTAGAGAGCGAGCCCCGTCTCGTTGCCGCTGCGGTAGGACACCGCGAGAAAATCCTTGTCGCCGATTCCGGTGCCGATGTAGCGCGTGCCGCCGACGACCCAGACGACTTTGTAGGTGTCGCCGGTGCGCTCGACCGAGACGGTGCCGCTATAGCGGCCGCCGCCGCCGGGATTGGTTCCCTCGACATCGTATTTTCCCACCGGATCGGCGAACGCGGCGGTGACGCTCAACAGAACAGCCGCCGCGGCGGCGACGAGAAGCTTGTGCATGGTACCCCCTGCTTCGGTGAATCGTGAGCGGTTGGCGACACCGCCGCGCACAAGCGCGGCAGCGCGGCGGTACGCCTGCTATTTCGCGGTGAACGACGTGGTGTCGGTGCTGCGATTGTACTTCAGCGTGATCTCGGAAATCTTGCAGAGGTCGACGTCGCGCCACAGCACGTCCGGGTAGCCGGGATCGGCCCAGGAGATGCGAATGTTCCACTCGCAGCCCTCGTCTTCCTCGTTGAACTTGACGTAGACACCGTTGCCGTCCGGCAGCACGGCATTGTCGCCGAGCTCGTTGTCGTCCCAATCGTCGTCGCCCGGCGTGTTGAAGCCGAGAAACTTGATGCCGTAACCCGTCCCGTTAATGACGTAGACGTTGCGTTCATCGGCAGCAAACGTGTTGGTGGCAACGAACGTCGCAAACAGGACGAGAAGTCCCAAAACCGTCTTCTTCATGTGAAAGCCCCCGCTTTGCACCGGCGCGCCATCGTCGCGGCCTGCGGCTGCGGCGGTCAAGGGGCCGGATCACATCCGGCCGGATATTTGTGCGTCATCCGAAGCCGTAAAACTCGCGTAAAATCCATTGCTTATGCCTTGCTTGGCGTGCCGGAAACCGAGCCTGGCAAATCGAAATTTCATACCTATATAGACGCTATGCAAAACTTCGATTTCAACGCTCCTGCGGAGCTGTTTCCCTCCCGCAACCGCAAGGTTGTGAGCAAGGTGAAATATCGCCGGTTCGATAAGGCGGCCGAGGCCATCCGCTTTGCCGTCGAGGATATGCCCGAGCCGCTTCTGCTCGGCGCCACCATCCAGATCGGCGACGAGCGGCTCGGCCACCAGCAGATCCGCGCGCTCTATGACAGCGAGGCCTTTCCGCTCAAGCGCGGCAAAAAGGCGGCCTGAGCGGCAAAGGCGGACAAACGCCAGGCTCCGGCCGGGTTCCCGTCACTCTGGCGCCCGAAGCCTTAGCTTCCCCACGTTTTCAAGCTTCCGTGAGCGGGGCTGGGGAACTGTGGCAGGCGACCTACGTTACCTCTCCGAACAATGAACCGATGTCCGAGCCCCGCCGACCAAGGATGGTCGTGGGCCTTGGAGGATGCCATGAACTGGTCGCTCTACACCGCCGACCGCACCACGCACCTCAAGATCGTGGTGGTCGGCCTTGCCGCCGCGCTGCTGATCTCGGTGATCGGCATCGCCGCGACGCATTTCAATCTCGGCACCGACGTGCTGACCGCTCAGGGCCCGACCGTGATCAAGGCCGGCGGGCCGACGGTCTTCACCGATCGCGACGGCGCCCTGATCCGCTAAGCCCATCGGCAACCGCGACGCCCGGCGCGCCGCAATTGCGGCGCGTTTTCTTTGGATATGGCCCCGGCGGCCCTTCATGGTCGAATCATCGTTGGGCCGTTAAAACCGCGACATGACATCGGTCCGCGCTCTCGCAGTCTTGCTTGCCGTCACCATGGCGGCGGCTGTGCCTGCCTGGACGCAGGGCGCGCCAAGCCCGCAGGCGATCGCCGAGTATCAGCGCAAGCTGGCGCAGTACGAGCAGATCCACGGCGCCTTCGAGCGCATCGAGGCCGCGTATTGGGATTCGATTGCCGCCAAGCGCCGCATCCGCAACGCCAAGCGCCGCACCCACGAGGCGATTACGCTCGACGACTACGTGCTGACGCAGCCGCCGGTCTACAGCGGACCGCCGAAGCCGGTGAGCCCGTTGCCGCCTCCGCCCGCGCCGCCTGCGCCGCCGAGGCCGGAGATTCCGGTGGTCGCCGATTTCCTCGCCGCCGCGCAGGAGCAGTGGGGCTTTGTGCCGGACCAGCCGGCAAGCGACGGCGAATTCAAGCGTGCCTACGCCAAGGCCGCGCGCGCCGCCGGCCTCACACAAAACCAGATCGTCGGCGTCTACGCCTTCGAGACCGGCGGCCGCGGCCAATACAACAGCCAGTCCGGCGTCGGCACGCCGAGGCCCAACGCTCATCCGATCTCGCCGGCGATCGGCTACAACCAGTTGCTGTCGACCAACACCGTGTCGCTGTTCGGCGAAAGCGGCGCGCGCTTCCTGACATTGCTCACGCAGAAGGAAAATTCGCTCAGCGGCGAGCAGCGCTTGGCCTTCAGCCGCAAGTTCGCCATCCTCAAGCGCATGATCGCCTATTGCCGCAGCCTGCCGCACCGCTGGAGCGACTACGACGAGATCGCCAAGCACACGCAGAAGGGCTGGGGCATCCATGCCGCCGTCCTCGACATCGACGTCGGGCCGCTCTTGCAGGTGCAGAAGCTCCTGGACTCGGTGCTGTTCGCGCGCGCCAAAGGCTACATGACGCCGCTCACCGCCGCCGAACTCGAACTGATGAACCTGACCGGCGACGGCAACGGCTTCGACATGGTCACCATGCCGGCGGCGATGCGCGCCCAGGTGCCGACCTCGAATTTCTTCCAACCCGGCGGCTATGCGCGCAATCCGGTCGCCAGGCGCACCAAGGTGGTGGCCGGCCTGATCGCCGAGATCGAAAAGCACATGACCGACAATGCCGGCACGCCCGGCGCGCAGGAGCTGGCGGCGGCGTACTGATCGTCGTGTTATTGGCCGTATGCGGCCAAGATTTTCTTGATCGTGCCGTTTGCGTGCAATTTGGCGAGGGAGGTATTGATCTTGTTCAACAGTTCGTTGTCGCCCTTGCGCACGCTGAATGCATCCACGCTTTGCAGCAGCGGTTGGTAGGATTTGACCAACTTCAGCTCGGGAAAATGGCCGAGCTTGATTTCGTATGCCGCCCCGTTGACACCGACGACCGCAGCCTTGATATCGCCCGCGCTCACCCCGTGCATTGCCTCCGTCCCGTTAGGATAAACCTTCAGGTCGGGAAACAGCGCGCGTTTTTGTATGAGAGCGGCGAATGGACCCGCTTGGGTGCCGATCGCGAGACCTTTAAGATCGTCGAGCGTTTTATAGTCCTTGTTGTCGCCTTTGGGCACGATCAAACCATCGCCTCCCGGCGCGATCGGGGTTGAAAAAGCGACCAGCGCTTCGCGCTCGGGCGTGATCAACAGATTGGCCGCGATGATGTCGACCTTTTTTGCGTTGAGCGCCGCGATGAGCTCGCCAAACGCCATCGGCACCAACTGGATTTGTAAGCCCGCGTCTTTGGCAATTTCTTCTATCAACTCGACGGAGACCCCTTTTTCGCTGTTCGATGCTGCGTCATGGAAGCTCCAGGGCGCGCCGTTCGAATTGGTGCCGACCCTCACACTTTGCTGGGAATAGGCGGACAAGCTCGTCGCCGCCAATACCGACATCGCAATCAAGATCGATTTCATCGACAGTTGTCAATTTTCAAGGCCGCTAATGGATCACCACGCTCGGCAGCCAAAGCGACAGCGCCGGGATGTAGGTCACCAGCATCAGCACTGTAAACATCACCGCGTAGAACGGCCAGATCGTGCGCATCACCTCCTCGATCGAGACCTTGCCGACCGCGCAGCCGACGAACAGGATGGCGCCGACCGGCGGATGGCACAGGCCGATGCCGAGGTTGAGCATCATGATCATGCCGAAGTGGACGGGATCGACGCCGAAATTCATCATCACCGGCAGCAAAATCGGCGTGCAAATCAGGATCGACGGCGCCATGTCGACCAGCGTGCCGAGCACGAGCAGCAGAATGTTGATCAAAAAGAGGATGACGTATTTGTTGTCGGAGATGGTGAGGAAGAAGGCCGTGATCTTGGCCGGCATCTGCGTCAGCGCCATTACGTAGCCGACACTCGAGGCGCAGGCGATCAGCGTCATCACCATGGCCACGGTGCGCAGCGTGCGGTGCACCAGCGCCGGCAGATCCCGCCACTTGTAGTCGCGGTAGATGAACATGGTGACGAAAAAGGCCCAGACGCAGGCGACCGCGCCCGCCTCGATCGCGGTGAAAATGCCGCCGAGGATGCCGCCGAGAATGATGACCAGCGTGATAAGCCCCCACGCCGCGTCGATGGTGATCTTCACCGCCTCACGTGCCGGCACCGAGGTGCCTTTGGGATGCCCGTCGCGGTAGGCGATCACCAGGCACAGCATCATGATCGCGAAACCGAGCAGCAGGCCCGGCACCACGCCGGCCATGAACAGGCTGATGATCGAAATCGTGCCGCCGGTCGCCAACGAGTAGATCACGGCATTGTGGCTGGGCGGCACCAGCAGCGCCTGCACCGATGCGGTGATGGTGACGTTGGTGGCAAACACCCGCGGAAAGCCCGTCCTTTCCATTTGCGGGATCATGACCGAGCCGATTGCCGAGGTGTCGGCAACGGCCGAGCCGGAAATGCCGCTGAGAAAGGTCGTCGCCAGCACATTGACGACCGACAGGCCGCCGCGCACCCGCGTGAAGCCGACCAGCACGTCGGCAAAGGCAACCATGCGCCGCGCCATGCCGCCTTCCGCCATGATGGCCCCCGCCAGCACAAAAAACGGGATGGTCAGCATCGCGACCTTGGAGACGCCGTCGGAAATCTTCAGCATCACCGCTTCAAGCGGGACGCCGATATACAGGCAGCCGGCGATGGCCGCGAGCGCCAGCGAATAGGCGATCGGCACGCCGATGAAAAAGCAGAAGAACATCGTGAGCAGGAGAACCGCGATGTCCATCTTGTTTTTCCTGGCGCCTTTGTCAGTGATGGCTGGCGGGCATCGGCGGCGCGCCGTTGAGGGCGCGCTCTATGACGAACAGAAAGAGGATCGCGCCGCCAAGGGGGATCGGCAAATAGGTCACGCCCACCGAAAGCTCGGGAAATTCGGCGATGGAATTGTGCCACGTCGCAATGACAAGTTTGGTGCCGTAAAGCGTCATGAATATCGACATCGCCATCATCGCAACTTCCGCCAAGCCGTTGCAGAAGCGCTGCCAGAACGCCGGCATCAGACTGACGAAGAACCCGACGTTCATGTGGTAGCGCATGCGGTAGCAGCTGGCCGCGCCGAAAAAGGTCAGCCAGATGGTGAGCAGAACCGCCGTCGCCTCAGGCCATGAGGCGGCGCTGTTGAGGACGTAGCGCGTGAATACCGCCCACGGAATGACCGCGGAGATCAAGACAAGCGCCACGCCCGCAACGACCACGCAGACGCGGTAAAGCGCGTCCATCGCTCTGACATAGAGCGCAACCATCGCCCCGCCCCTTAACCGTTCGCGCGGGACGCTACTTGGTGTCCTGGATGCGCTTGATCATGTCGGCGTATTTCGGGCCGTATTTGTCCCACACCGGCTTGACCGCGTCCTGGAAGGCTTTCTTGTCGGCGTCGGACACCTGGATGATCTGGATGCCGGCGGCCTTGGCCTTGTCCATCGCCTGCTTCTCGTAGATCTCCCAGAGCTTGCGCTCCTCGAGCTGGGCTTCCCGGGCGAATTTCTTGACGTCGGCCTGCTCCTCCTTCGACAGCGAGTCGAATATCTTCTTCGACATCACCAGCATCTCGGGCACGATCAGGTGCTCGTCGATGGTGTAGAACTTCGCCACCTGGTAGTGATTGTCGAACACGAAGCTCGGCGGATTGTTCTCGGCGCCGTCGATGACGCCGGTCTGCAGCGAGGTGAAGACCTGGTCGTAGCCGAGCGGCACGCCGTTGGCGCCCATCGAATTCGCCATGTCGACGAACATCGGGTTGCCCATGACGCGGATCTTCTGGCCTTTGAGATCCGCCATGGTCTTGATGGGCTTCTTGGTGTCGTAGAAATTGCGCGCGCCGGCGTCCATCCAGCACAGGCCGACCAGGCCCTTGCCGCTGTTGGTCACCTTGTCGAGCAACTCCTGGCCGATCGGCCCGTCGATCACCTGCTGCATATGCGCGGTGTTGCGGAAGACGTAAGGCAGGTTGAAGACGTTGAGATCGTCGACCACCGGGCCGAGCGCGCCGACCGAGACGCGCGCGAAAGCGATGGCGCCGACCTGAGCCTGCTCGATCGCCTCCTTCTCGCCGCCGAGCTGCATGGCGGGATACATGGCGACCGACAGGCGGCCTTTGCTCGCGGCCGACAATTTCTTGCCCATGTTCTCGACGGCGGCCACCGTCGGGTAACCGGTCGGGTGAACGTCGGACGCCTTGAGCACGAGCTTGTCCTGCGCGGCGACCGATGTCGCCAGCAGGGCCAAAGCCGCGGCAAGCACGATACGGGACTTCATGATGGACTCCTCCCCTTGGTGAGCGGGCTTTCGCCGCTTGTTCTGCCGCCTTGTTGATCGGCGCGGCTTGGCCGTGGTACTCGTCAGGTCATATGATGACCTTACCTGCCGTCAGGGTGTCAAGCCGTTGAGCAAGGCCTCGCCAAAAAATCTCGGACTGCTGCGCCCATTGCGCGCGCCGCGGCGGCTGACCGCGGAACTGGTGGCGCGGCTGACCGCCGACATCGTCAGCGGCAAGCTGCCCCCCGGTTCCCGCCTGCCCACCGAGCAGGAAATGATCGCCGCCACCGGCGTCTCCCGCACCGTGATCCGCGAGGCGGTGGCGGCGCTGCGCGCCGACCGGCTGGTGGTCACCCGGCAGGGTGTGGGCGCTTTTGTCGCAGAGCAGGTGCGGCGCCCCTTCCGGGTCGATTTCGACGAGAACTCGCCGCTGCGCGAGGTGCTCAACGTCATGGAATTGCGCACCGGCGTCGAGGTCGAGGCCGCGGGGCTCGCCGCAGAGCGCGCCTCCCACGCCCAGATCCGGAAGATCGCCGAGCGCTACGCCGCGATCGAAAGCGCCATCAAGAAGGGTGACCTCGCGGTCGACCAGGATTTCGCCTTCCACTGCGCCATCGCGGATGCCACCGGCAACCCGCAGTTCCGGCGGTTCCTCGAATATCTCGGCCGTTTCATTATTCCGCGCCGCACCGTGTGGGGCTCCTCGGCGCCGGCCACCAACCGCCTCCATCTCGGCATCTTCCAGCGCGAGCACGAGCAGATCCTGCGCGCGATCGAAAAGCACTCCCCCGCCGAGGCGCGCGCCGCCATGCAGCGGCACCTCCTCAACAGCCGCGCCCGTTATGAGAAGATCGCTGCCGAGAAGACCAAGTCCGCAACACGGGTCAGCGCCTGAATGCGTAACATCCTTGTCACCGGCGCGGCCGGCCAGATCGGCACGCGGCTGCGCAAATTGCTGAAAGGCGTCTACCCGCGCATCCGCTGGAGCGATATCCGCAGGCCCGCCGATCTGGCGGCAGACGAGGAGTTCGTCGCCGCCGACCTCTCCGACTACGCCCAGGTCGAGACGATCGTCGCCGGCATCGACGGCATCGCCCATTTCGGCGGCTATTCGATCGAGGGCGACTGGCCGACCATCCTCAGCGCCAACATCGTCGGCTGCCGCAACCTGTTCGAGGCCGCCTATCGCGGCGGCGTCAGGCGCGTGGTGTTTGCTTCCTCGAACCACGCCGTCGGCTTCTATCCACGCGACAAGAAAATCGGCGTCGACGTCACGGTGCGTCCGGACAGCCGCTATGGTGTCAGCAAGGCCTTCGGTGAGGCGCTCGGCGCCTATTATGCCGACAAACACGGCCTCTGCGTCACCTGCCTGCGCATCGGCAATGTCGGCGACGCTCCCATCGACAAACGCCGGCTGTCGATCTGGCTCAAGCCGGAGGACCTGGTTCAGCTCCTGCGCATTGGGCTCGAGCATCCCGACATCCGCTTCGAGATCTTCTACGGCTGCTCCGACAACCAAGCGGCCTGGTGGGACAATTCCAATGCCCGCCGCTTCGGCTACCGCCCGCAGGGGCGCGCCGAGGACTTCCGCGCCCAGGCGCTTGCGGCAGAGGCCAAATTGCCGCCTGATCCGATCGGCGATCGCTTCCAGGGCGGTTCGTTTTGCAGCGACGAGTACGACGCCGATAGGCGCGGCTAGGGGCGCTGCCGGAGGCAGTCGTGGGTCACACCGTCGGCGTGCTGATCGCCATCGTCTCGAGCTGCCTCGGCGGCTCGGCTGTGGCGGTGACGCGCTATCTCGCCGGCAATGCCGATCCGATCACGCTCGCCATCCTGCGCTGGGGCATCGGCTTTGCGCTGGTCCTGCCGGCGGCGCTGCTGATGCGGGCGAAATGGCCGCCGCGCGCCGATTGGCTCGCGGTCGGCGCGCTCGGCATCGCATTTTTCGGGCTGTTTTTCATCTTCTACAACCTCGCGCTCGGCTACACGAGCGCGGCGCGCGCCAGCCTCGCGCTGTCCACTTTGCCGCTACAGACCATGGCGGTCGGGGCGCTGCTTGGCATCGAGCCGCTGACCGCACGCAAGACGCTTGGCGTCGCCACCGCCATGCTCGGCGTGTTCACCGCGCTCGCCACCCGGCTTGGCTCAGCGCCGCCCGGCGCCTGGCGCGGCGAAGCCATCATGATCGGCGCCGTGCTGTGCATGGCGTTCTACAATGTCTGGTCACGTCGCTTCATCGTGCGCTCGAGCGCGCTCGGTTTTCTCTGCGTCGGCATGGGCGCCGGCGCCTTGGCTCTCATCATCGCCGGCGTCGCCACCGGCCGCGTCGAAGTGCTGTCGAGCTTCAATGCCGCGCAGTGGACCGCCGGCCTTTATCTCGGCATCGGCGGCGGCGCGGCGGCCTTCATCCTGTGGGTGATGGCATTGCAGCGCACGACGCCGACGCTGGTCGCCAACACCATGACCGTCAACCCGATCGCCGCCGGCCTCCTGGCGACGCAACTGGTCGGCGAACCGATCACGCTCAACCTGGTGCTCGGCCTCATCGCGGTGTTCGCCGGCATCTGGATCGCGACCACGCAAGGCAAAACGCCGCCGGCGCCGGCGCCGCCATAAACCGGTTACTTCAGTTCGAAGTCGGTCGCGTGCAGCGTCAGCGCCGCCGGCAGATGAGCGATCAGCACCGCGGCCTTGCCGCCGGTGCCGTCGGGATCCCACAGCAGCTGATGGTTGGCGGCGTCGAACAGGAACTGGCCGTGATTGGGCTCGCTCGGCGTCGCACCGTCGACGAAATAATGTGCGGCGAAATCGTTGGTGCCGATACCGCCGAGCGTCACGGTCTTGGCGATGCCGAAGCCCGCCTTGACGATGCTGATCTTGTCGGTGCCGGCGTTGTTGAAATCGGCGAGCGTATCGCCGCCTTCGGTCGGGTTGGCGAACTGGAAATGGTCGTTGCCGCCGCCGCCGGTGAGCGTGTCGCTGCCGAGGCCACCGACGATGATGTCGTCGCCGGGCCCGCCCGCGATGACATTGGCCTTCTGGTCTCCGGTGAGGACGTCGTTGCCGGAGCCGCCGGTCAGGTTCTCGAAGTCGGAGATGGTATCGACGCCCTCCCCGGCCGTCTTCTGCGCCGATGTCAAAGCCAGACTGACCGTGACACCGACGGCGTCATGGGCGTAGGACAACGTGTCGCCGAGGCCGGAATTGGTGCCGCCGACAAGGATATCGTTGCCGCCGCCGCCCTCAATGGTGTCGTCGCCGGCGCCGCCGTTCAGTGTATTGGCGTTGCCGTCGCCGGTGATCGTGTCCGCGCCGGAGCCGCCGATGACGGCGGACATGCCGCTGAGCTTGTCACCGGCGGCCTCGCCGCCGCTTTGCGCACCGGCCGACGTGAGATCGATGGCTATGCCGACGCTGTCGTTCTGGTACGACGCGGTATCGAACCCGCCGCCGCCGATCAGCGTATCGGCCCCGGCGCCGCCGATCAGCGTGTCGTTGCCGAGCCCGCCGTTGAGCACATTATCGTGCGTATCGCCGATCAGCAGGTCGCCCGACTTCGACGATCCCGTCAGGTTCTCGATGCTGATCAAGGTGTCGCTGCCTGAGCCGCCGGTAAACTGCGGCGCGCCCTCAAGCAGCAGGCTGACGGTGACCGCCGCCGTCGCGCTGGCATAAGCGGCGGTGTCGTTGCCGGCGCCGCCATCCAGCGTGTCGTTGCCCGCCCCGCCATCGAGCACGTCGTCGTTGCCGCCGCCGTGCAGCGCATTGACGAGCGCATTGCCGGTGAGCAGGTCCTTGCCGCTGCCGCCGACCAGATTTTCGACGTTCAGGATGATATCGCCCTGCGCCTCGCCGCCCGTGCCGGTGGTCTTGGCGCCGTTCGTGCCCAATGTCACGGTGACGCCGGCGCTGTCGGCGGCGTAGCTCACGGTATCGCTGCCCGCCCCGCCGTCCAGCATGTCGGCGCCCGCCCCGCCGGTCATTGTGTCGGCGCCGTCATTGCCCCAGAGCCGATCATTGCCGGTGCCGCCCGTAAGCAGGTCGTCGCCCTGGCCGCCGATGATGACGGAATCCCCGGTTCCCGCCGTCAGACGGTCGTTGCCGAAGCCGCCGTAGAGCACGTCGTTATTGCCGCCGGGATCGTCGTCGTTGCCGGCGCCACCGAAAAAGAAATGCTGCCAGCCGCTGTTGCCGACGACTTGCGGCTGCTGCTCGGTGTTGTTGTAGAACCACTGATCGATCGACGCCTGATCGCCGGCATTGTCGCGCTGGATCAAGTAGCTCGCGTCATCGATGACCTCGTCCATCTGGTCGTCGGGCTGCGGATTGCCGACATGGATGGCGTCCTTTGCGTCGGCGAACAGCTTGGCCCATTTCGCGCTCGCGCTCTTGTCGAAAGCGTTGCCGTCGAAACCGGGAGCATCGGCATCGAACGGGTTGGACGCTGCGTCGTCGAGCGGCGCAAACGTGGCATCGAGCGCCTGGCGCAGATCGTTGCCGAGCAGCCCGGTCACTTTTTTCGCGGTGTTGTAGAAGTCCTCGGCGAGATTGAAGGCCGATATCGAATGTTGCGCGAGCGCCCTCAGCTCTTGATAAATGTTCGACATGATGTCGTCGTACATGTGCTGCACGAGGCCCTTGAGGCCGTGCGCCAGCACGCCCGAAGCGGAGCTGTAGCTGTCGGTGCCGGGATCATAATCGTAGTCCGGCGACGCAAAATGATCCTGCATATTGCTGAGGTCGGCATCGTCGAGCGTGGCCGCCCACTGCGCATCGGCGGGCAAGGTCGAGGCCGGTACGGCCGGCAGCAAATCCGGATTGATGACGGTGATCTGGACCGCGTTCGAGGTGTTATTGGCGGGATTGGAGTCGTTGACCGCGTTGTCGTAATCGACAATGGCGCCGAGATAATAGGTGCCCGTCGCAATCGGCTGATAAAGCGCCGAGATCGGGACCGCGAACGGCAGAAGCTGGCTGAGACTGCCCGCCGGCGTAGGTCCCTCGTGAAAATCAAGAACCAGCGTGTCGCTGCTGGTGACTTTCGAGTCCGTGGACAGGAAAAACCCGACATGGGCGTCGCCGGCGTCGGCATCGCCCTGATTGGCCAGCCAGTAGCCAAGATCGATCGAGTCCGTGCTCAACACGATCGACGGGGTGACGGTGAGCTTGCTCACCGTCAGGTCCGGCGCCGGTGTCGTCGACGTGATCAGAACGCCCTTTGACGCGTTGTTCGCCTCGTTCGATTCCGCGACGGCATTGTTGTAGTCGACGATGGCGCCGATGTAGTGCTTGCCGCCCGGAATCGAATGAAGAAGGCTGTTTGCCTGATCGGTCAATGTGACGGTGAGCGAGCCGCCGGCGGCAAGCGCGCCGCCGGGATAGGTCGAAGCCTCGACCAGCAGATCGCCGGTGTCGATTGTCGCATCGTCCGAAATGTAAATGCCGACCGTCACCGGATTGGCGGCCGCGCCGCCCTTGTTCGAGATTGTGAGCGGGACCTTGATCGTATCATCCGGAGAAATCACCGTCGGCGAGACACTGCCGATCTGCACCGTCAGATCGGGCAGCTGACCGAAGCCATCAGGCACGACCACCGTGTGCCAGACGTCGTAGACAAGCGGCGCGCTTTCGGTCGCGAAGGCACTCGTCTGTAAAAGATTTTGCGGCGTGAAAGTCTCGCTCGCGATCTGAAATTCAACGTAGTCGAACGGCACCAGCGAGGTGTCGCCGGCATCATGGTTGGTGCTGATGACCGCCGCATATTTCAGGATCCCAGTCGGGACGCCGTCGATGGTGAGCTGCGCGCCCAAATCGCTCGGCGCGGTTTGCAGCAATGCCACCGCCTGGATCTGGACGTAAAGAAGCCTGCTCATGGCGCGCGCACCCCATGTTCGGGGTGCCGCGAAGCGAACGCCGGCGCACCACGGCAAGCGCGCGAACACGCTCGCTCAAACCGCGCCGGCAGTCACTTCATTCGAAGAAAGTCACGCCCCCCGAGTCCGCAGCAATGCTATCGGCCGTCCGGTTGTTGGACAAGCGTGCAACGGGCAGGCGCTTGCGGGCGCGCCGCGCCCGCATTAATTCCGCATAAATTTCGAAAGGCGCTTACGCCGTCGCGCCGCCGGGCGAGAAGCGCATCGCGGCGATGCGGTCGAGCTCGGTCTGCTCGCGGGCGTTGGCTTCCGCCTTCTCGCGGGCGTGGTCGCGCTCGTCGAGCATCTCGACCTTCTTGAGCTCCTCGAAGGCCTCGCCCAGCACCGCCTTGGCGTCGTCGAGCTGGACCTTGAGCTCGTCGGCCGAGCGCTTGAGATTCTCGCGCCGGGCGATCGCAGCCTTGGCGTAGGTCGGATAGGCGAAATGCGCGGGATCGTGGATGCCGGCGCGGTCCTGCTCGGTCTTGATCTCGCGGTCGAGATCGGAGGCGATGCGTTCGAACTCGGCGATCATCGCCTCGATCTGGGCGACCTTGCGCCGCTTCTCGTCGACCTGGAATTTCTTCAGGCGGATGAGGGTTTCGCGTGACTTCATCGACTAAATACTCCCCCGAAGCCCCGAACAGGGCCCGCGCAAGGCGTGCGCAGGCCTCCCTGGACCGGTAACGGGCCGACTGTGGCGCAATAACGTTAGTTTTGTGTTGCCGCCGACTGCAGGATTGTCTCGAGACGCTGATATCCCTCCGCCATACTCGTTGACTCTTCCTTAACCTGGGCGAGGAAGTCCTCGAGCGGCTTGTGCAGGCCGATGGCCTCGTCGACCTCGGCCGAGGAGCCGGGGCGGTAGGCGCCGAGCCTGATCAGTTCCTCCATGTCGGAATAGGTCGCCATCACCTGCCGGGCGCGGTTGATGGCCGGCAGGAAGGCGGGATCGGCCGCCCGCGGCATGGTGCGCGAAATCGACTTGAGGATGTTGATCGCCGGATAGCGGCCGCGTTCGGCGATCGCCCGCTCCATGACGATATGGCCGTCGAGGATGCCGCGCACGGCGTCGGCCACCGGCTCGTTATGGTCGTCGCCGTCGACCAGCACGCTGAAGATGCCGGTGATGGTGCCCTGGTCGGTGCCGGGGCCGGCGCGCTCCAGGAGCCGCGGTAGTTCAGTGAACACCGTCGGCGTGTAGCCCTTGGCGGTGGGTGGTTCACCGGCCGACAGCCCGATCTCGCGCTGCGCCATGGCAAAGCGCGTCACCGAATCCATCAGCACCAGCACGTCCTTGTGCAGATCGCGGAAGAACTCGGCGATGGCGAGCGTCAGATAGGCCGCCTGGCGGCGCATCAATGCCGGCTCGTCCGACGTCGACACCACCACCACCGAGCGGGCGAGGCCCGCCGGGCCGAGGTCGTCCTGCAGGAACTCCTGCACCTCACGGCCGCGCTCGCCGACCAGGCCGATGATGGAGATGTCGGCGGCGACGTTGCGCGCCAGCATCGACAGCAGCACCGACTTGCCGACGCCGGACCCGGAGAAGATGCCCATGCGCTGGCCGCGGCAGCAGGTGACGAAGGTGTTGAGGGCGCGCACGCCGAGATCGAGCGGCTCGCCGACCCGCCGCCGGGCATGGGCCGGCGGCGGCGAGGCGCGGAACGGGTATGGCGCCGGTCCCGACGGCAGCGGGCCCAGCCCGTCGATCGGCTCGGCCATGGCGTTGAGCACGCGGCCGAGCCA
>Ga0070740_10003027_pt1 | contig 18575 bp, 14 predicted proteins | sample Coa_R2_FD_67286 | JGI IMG/M metagenome (GOLD analysis project Ga0070740, IMG submission 67286) | Surface soil microbial communities from Centralia Pennsylvania, which are recovering from an underground coalmine fire - Coalmine... | ecosystem: Environmental > Terrestrial > Soil > Unclassified ...
CAGTGTGGAGGCATATAAGGCAATCAGGCGCTATGGACGCAAGACGGCATTGGGTTCCGTGCAGCGTGAGGCCGTCTGGCGGGTGTATGAGGCATATCAGAGACGTATGAAGACCGCCGGCATCCACGAATATGCTGACGCAGCCCCGATGGTGCTGGCCCTTGCGAGGAACGGCCTCTTGAGCAAACGCTACGATGATATCATCGTGGACGAGGCGCAGGATCTCAAACCTGTTGATCTGCGCGTCATCCAATTGCTGGTCGCGCCGGGGGGCACGCTGATGGTGCTGGGGGATGCTGCGCAGACGCTCTATTCGCGTGGCTTCTCCTGGGTTCAGGCGGGCATTAGCGCGCGTGGGCGGACCTCGATTTTGCGCATCAATCATCGCAACACCTGCCAGATTGCCGAGGCTGCCGCACAACTCATTCTGTACAATACGCTGATGCGCTCCTCGAACGAATATGTTGATCCCCTATGGACCCGGCGTGAGGGGCCCAGGCCGAGGCTGCTCATCAGCGCCAACGCGCATGAGCAGATCGATCTGGTGTATCGGCACATTCTTGAATTGCTGGACACGCAGACCTGTCGTCCCTCGGATATCGCGATTCTGTGCTCTACAAATAAAGTATGTGAGCAGTACAAAAATATCCTTGTAGGCAATGGTCTGCGCGCCGTCAGCGGCTCCGACTTTGATATCCTGGAAGAGGAGATCAAGGTCATGACCATCCATTCGGCGAAAGGGCTGGAATTCCCGGTAGTCTTCCTCATGGGACTGACCGAGGGGAACTTACCGCGTGCGGCTCGCCAGGCCGGGCAAGATGAAGAAGAGGCACAACTGGAGATCGAACGTGAGCGTATGCTTTGCTATGTTGGCATGACCCGTGCAGCCGAAATGCTCTATCTGGTGACGGTGCGCGGCCAGGAATCGCGCTTTATTCGTGAACTGGATGGAAAGATCGAGCGTGAGTGCGTCCAGGCGGAATAGCCCTCCCTCTGCCGGTGTGATTGCAGGGGACAGGTGAGAAAAATATTTCTCAACCAGAAAAAGACGCTTTTCGTTAATCTCCATTGGTTCTTAACGCAACGTCAACCCGATTCCTACTATGTGCATATTATCATACATATGGGGAATAAGCCACAAGGATCATGTCCTGGGGGGGACACAGTGGCTCAGCATAACAGGGGGCGCGGCTCGTTCCATCGATCGTGTCATACGGGCAGGCGGGCAAGAGAGATATCTGCCCGCCTGGGCGTTGGCGCACATGGGACGAGCCGTCGTGGTTTCAGACCTGGCGATGGACCGTCTTCAACTCCTCGGCCTCCTGCAAGAGCTCAACCCAGCACTCCACCTCGGCCTCGCGCACGGCCTGCAACGAGTCAAGCTGCTCGCGCAGGGTGTCTGAGGTCAGGACGCGCTCGGTGAGCAGGCTATAGAGACGATTAACCAGGTCCGTGAAGGCGCCGGGCTGTGTGACCGCCGGGGCATCCAGGCGATCGCTCTCAAAGATCTGGCGCGTCTCCAATTTATCCAGTTCATAGCGGAAGAGATGCGCGATGCGCCGCTCGGTAGTCTCGGCCAGGTTCTCCCGCAGCACATCCAGGATCGGTCCCATCAACTGGCGAGCCTGCTGGACGATATTGTCCATCCGCCCGGACGTGGCTGCCAGGCGATAGAGCGCACCCACCGCCGAGTCTTCGCGCGTGGGGGCGTATTTCTCCTCGTTGAGCATCTCACCCATCGTGACATAGAGGCAGATATCGCGTGCCTTATCGCGAATCAAGCGTTTCAGGCGGCTATAGGACTTATGAATTTCGTCCAGGTCGGCCCCGGACTCGCCCAGGGAGATGCGATGGATATCCAGTGTTCCATCCACCTCCTCCTTTTGCGCGATGGGGACCAGAAAGGCGTCGGCCAGGGTGCGGGCAGGATCGTGCAGTTCGCGTTCCAGGGCCGCGCTCAGGCTCACGCGCAGTTCTTTGATCAGGTTCCAGCCGTCGATATCCACCCAGCGATTGCCGATCTCAAGCGCAGGTGATTTCCCCTGCGCATAACTGCTGACTTTGACGAAGTGATCGAAGTGGCCCTGCATAATGCGAATCTTGACGCGCCGGGCCGCCCGGTCGTGGGCCGTTTGCAGGGCCTGGTGGAAGGCGTTATCCTCCGCGACGATCGCCTGGTCGAAAGCTGTGAGCGCCTCGTTCCAGGCTTCGTGCATGGCGTGGGTGCGCTGCTGCAGTGCCTCAAAGCGAGCTGCGCTCCGCCGGCTCTGGCGCATACCCATCTCCTGTTGCAATTCCTGCAGGTCCCGGCTCTGAATGCCGGCGCGCCCAAGTTTCTCCCAGCACAGGTCCTCCAGGTGCTGCAGAGCCAGGGCCAACTGCGTCTCCGCCTGGCGCAGTTGAACCTCGTAGCGGCTGTTGGCAAGAAACGTCTGGAGGTCGCTGCTCAGTTCGCTCAGACCACTGAAGCGCAGCATTGCTTCGTGCTGGGCGGCGGTGACTTTCTGGAAATCCTGCGCCGAGGCGGTCGCGGGCAGCCTGGGATCTATCTTGAGCAGCTCCGGGTAGACGCTCAGCACGCGCCCGGCGTAGTCGCGTCCCTCCTGGGCGCGTTCGGTTGCCAGGGACTGCTTTTGCAGCCCCAGCGTTGCCAGGAGTCCATCCTGAGCGCGCAGGGGATAGAAAAAGTAATTGCTGGCCGGGCCATGATGGTGATAGCTGGCATAGTCGGGCGGCAGGTCGCGCAGCAGGGGACGCAGACTGCCCAGCGCCTTCTCCTGACTTGCGCTTGAGTTGATTTCGTCCCAATGCGTCACGGCCAGGAAAACCATGCGCGCGGCGACATCCGGGGAGCGTCCGGCCAGGACTCTGCGCTGGACCAGCTCGAAGATGCGCTGGGTGCGCTCGTCGTCGCCAAAGCGGTTATTCCCGATCACCAGCAGAATTGCGTCGGCGGTGCGCAACTCCTCGCGCAGAATCGCATCGTGGCGCAGTTGGCCCGCCGACGCGCCCGGCAGATCCACCAGCGCGCTGCCGGGCGGCAGAATCGCCCGCTTGCCTGCTCGCACCCGATACTCGACATAATTGACCAGGCGAACCAGGCGTGGCTCCTCGCTATCGCGCACGGGTTCCTCGATATAGCGGCTGCTCTCGGCCTTCCAGCGCTCGCGGGGAAGAACCTCGACGCGAGCGCTGCCGGCGCTCAAATACTGTTCGCCAAAAGCCTCACCGGCCTTGAGGAGAATCTTGAGTTCCTCGCTCAGCGCATCGCGCAGGCGCTGGCCCGTTGCCTCTCTGAGCGCCTGCTGGGTTTGCCGGAGCAGCGCGTCAAACTCCGCGCGCGTGAGGAAATGCACGCGCATCTCCTCCGGCTCCTTGTCGTCGCAGAGCAGCACGCGCGTGCAGACTCCCGTCACAGCTCCCCCGGCCAGGCGGGGGAAGATGTCCTGACCGATCAGCGCGGCCAGCAGCGTGCTTTTCCCTGCTCCGGCGTGTCCGACCAGTTTCACGGCGTAGGGACGCGTGAAGTCCAGAGCGGAGGCTGCCTCGTTGAGATGATGGCGCAGCTTCAGCGGCTCTTGAGACTCCACCTGCTGAATCTGCGGGCGATCAAGTAGTCCGGCGCAGGCCAGGGCGCGCTGAATCTGCTTTTTCCAGGCCGTAAGCTGCTGCTCCTTGCCCGGCAGATTGGCAGGAAAATAGCGTTCGATCTTGTTGCTCAGTCCCTGGAGACGTTGCAGGCGTTGCAGAATCTCAGCAGGCGAAGGCGGTGCCGGGGGAACTAACTGCGTGCTCCCCCTGACCCCCAGCGCCTCCGCCTCCTCATCTTCATACTCCTCTTCATCTATGTACTCCTCATCTTCATATTCCTCGTCCTCCACCGGCGAGACAGATGCCGGAGAGGTCGGAGGATGCAGGCGTTTGCCGCAAATATTGCAAAATTCTGCATCTACGCGCACCACATTATCGCATTGTGGGCAGGTGATGAGTTGCTGTGTCGGTGATGTAAATTGCATAAGCGCGCCCGTTTCCCTTCGCAAAGTCGTAGTGCTCAGGCGGATGATAACATACTCCGCCAGAGGCGGGCAAGATTTTGTGACCATTTGTCGGTTCTGGAATATGTTGGGGATAGATAGATCTCTTCTCTGCGTAATTTGCTTTTCAGGCAGAAGTTATTTTTGGCCCTGCCTATAATGTAATTGAGAGCCAGAACAGAAACACCGGTTTGGGAAGGAAAGTGAGGTGGCAGAGATGGTACTTCCTATCGTTCTAGTGGGCCTGGCGCTATTCGTGCTGGCCTTTGTTGGGGTAAACAAATTAGTGCCCACCGTTTTCGGCTTGGCCGCCGTGCTGGGCCTGATTTTTGGCCTCTACCTGGTCTGGCTGGCCTTCAGTCGGAGCAATGAGGGGTCCTTCTTTTGGGGATGCCTGGTCCTGCTGGCTTCGGGCGCCGTCCTGGTCTACCTCAAGTCAGCCTTTAGCGATTAGCCCGCTTTCGTTCGCATAAACATCTATCCATTTATGTTTTCTATTTCTACCCCGTGGCTACCATAAGAACAGGACGATGAGATGCCAGGGAGGGCAAAGATCTGAACAACGCGTATCGATGTAGTACGCCATTCAAAGAAAGAAAGGTATACCGATGAATTTTGACTACGGACAGCTTAGCCAGATGGGACCGCAGATAGACCAGGTGCTCAGCACGCTTCCCTATCCGATCGACAAGGACGAGCTGGTTCAGCGCGCTCAGCAAGCCGGCGCGAATCCCCAGGTCGTTGGGGCGATGCGGCAAATCCTTCCCGATAAAACCTTCAATTCCTCTCAGGACATCAAGAAGTTCCTCACCGGTCAGCAGGGCCAGCAGGGCCAGACCAGGATGTAACTTTCTATTTCTCCAGGAAGCTTTTTCCCGGAGAGGAGCAGAGACGACCAGTGTACTCACGTGCATTGGTCGTCTCTGCTCCTCTCCGGGAAAATTTTCTCACAGATCCTTTTCTGCGTTCTTAAGAAGGAGGGGCGAGAAAAATCGCCTTCTCTGCCCTTGACAGGAGAAATAACAGTATGCTATATTTGATTATAGCAAATCGTTATCAAAACATGGGGGTGCGGACCAATATTCGTCGTCTGCTGGTGTTGCCTAAAAAAGTCATCGTTTTTCGTCCGCGAGGGTGGTATGATAAGTGATGAAGAATGGTTTAAGTAAAACAGGCGCGTTGTCTTTTAAGAAAATGGAGGATTTCGCCATGTATTCGCGCCACACTCCGCACAGGCATGTGCCGGGGGAGAGCGGGGGAGCCAGGCAAGTTCCGCGCAAGCCCTGGATATTCAGGTGTTTGCCGATTGTTCTGCTTGCTCTTCTGTTTGCTCTGTTTGCCCTGGCGGGGATGAGCCGGCCAGTGGCCGCGGCCTCTCTCGCTTCAGGGAGTTCGACCGTTGATGTTGTGCAGTTGAATACGCAGATCGATGCTGCCTCCCAGCGTTTCCTCACCAATGCCATTGTCACTGCTGAGGGGGATGGAGCGCAGGCGCTGGTGATAGAGGTCAACACTCCCGGCGGCGCAATCGACTCGATGCAGGCAATCATGACTGCGGAGCTCAACAGCACGGTGCCGATTATCTCGTATGTCACGCCTTCTGGCGCATACGCCGCCTCTGCCGGGGCGCTTGTCACCCTGGCCGCGCACATTGCCGCGATGGCCCCATCCACCACGATCGGGGCGTCCAGTCCCGTGAACGGCGACGGCAGCGACCTGGCCGCGACCGAGAAGGCCAAAGTTGAGAGCGTTTTAACGACCGATATCACGAACATCCAGCAGCGCTATGGACGCAACGCTGATCTGGCGGTCAAGATGATCACGAACGCCGCGTCGTATGGGGATCAGCAGGCGAAGGCGCAGGGAATCGTCGATATCGAGGCCAGCAACCTGACCGATCTGCTCAACCAGGTCAACGGGCGCACTGTCACCCTGGCTAACGGTCAGCAGGTAACGCTGCAGACGGCCGGCGCAGACGTGCGAGAGATCAATCAGAGCTTGCTGGACAACCTCTACAGTTTATTGATAGATCCAAATGTCATCTTCCTGCTCTTTGTGATTGCCATGATCGGCATCTACATCGAGATCTCGCATCCAGGGCTGATCGTGCCTGGCGTGGTTGGCTCGATCTCCCTGCTGCTCTTCCTCTTTGGGGCGGGCTCGCTCTCGCCCAACTGGGCCGGCCTGGCGCTGATGGCGCTGGCCTTCGTCCTGCTCGTTCTAGATGTGCGCTTGCCCACGCATGGCGCGCTGACGGTTGGGGCAGTAATCTCGCTGGTCGTTGGTGCGCTGCTCTTCTTCAACAGCGGCGGACCCTATCAGGGAGTACACATAAACCCGCTGGTGGTCTACATTGTGGGCGTACTGATCGGCGGCCTGGGCTTCTACGTCGTCACGGTAGTTGTGCGCACGCGGCGCACACGTGTGACGACCGGACCCGAGGGCATGATCGGCGAGCGCGTAACCGCGCTCACCCCGCTGGTCCCGGAGGGACGTGTCAGCTATGGCGGCGAGAACTGGGCTGCGGTCCTCGAACCGCCCACAGTGACGGTTGATGCCGGCTCCGAACTGCGCATTGTCTCAGTCGATGGTTTGCTCTTACATGTTCAACTGGCGACGAATACCCTTCCGCCGGCTGAGCGAAACTATATCGAAAGGGCATAAAAGGAGGATTTTATGGACTCCGCTACCTTGTTCACTGTGATCATCGTTGCAGTGATTATTATCGCGATCTTCATGCTGCTGGCCTCGATTCGCGTTGTGCAGCAGTACGAGCGCGGCGTCATCTTTGTATTGGGCAAGTTAATGGGAGCGAAGGGGCCGGGCGTCTTCTTCGTGCCGCCGTTCATCTCGCGCATTGTCAAGGTTGACCTGCGTATTGTCACGCTGACCGTGCCGCCGCAGGAGGTGATTACGCGCGATAACGTGACGATCAAAGTGACCGCTGTGGTCTACTTCTACGTCGTCAATCCTGCCGCCGCCGTGGTCAATGTGATGAACTTTATCCAGGCCACCACGCAGATCGGCCAGACTACCCTGCGCAACGTGCTTGGCCAGTCTGAACTGGACGAGTTGCTTGCCCAGCGCAACAAGATCAACCGTGAGTTGCAGGCCATCATCGACGAGCATACCGAGCGCTGGGGTGTCAAGGTGACGGCAGTCGAGATCAAGGATGTCGAGTTGCCCGTGACCATGCAGCGTGCAATGGCCAAGCAGGCGGAGGCCGAGCGCGAGAAGCGCGCCAAGATCATTCACGCCGAGGGCGAATTGCAGGCGTCAGCACAGCTTGCCCAGGCGGCGAACGTCATCGGCTCCCAGCCTGCAACGCTCCAGTTGCGCTACCTGCAAACGCTGACTGAGATCGCGGTCGAGAAGAATTCGACCATCATCTTCCCTCTGCCGATCGACCTGATCGAGCCTCTCCTGGGCATTATCAAGGGTCGGGCCGCCGCCGAGTCGGTTGATGGGCATGAGGTACCTGCCGATCGTCCACCATCCTATTCGCCGCCGCAGCAGGCGGTGCCGCGTCAGTAAGCACGTGCTTAGAGCATGGAAAGAGATCCCGGACAACCTGACTGTCCGGGATCTCTATTTGTTCGTCAGAGAGAATGCTAGCTTTCGGGAGATGGCTGGATCGCCTCCGGCTGTCCCTGCTTTGCCCGTAAATACTCCGCGCAGGTCTGATAGGTCTCTTCAGAGATCAGCCCGCGTGACATATAGTGATTCAACATCACATCCAGCTTCAAAATACTGATCAGGTTATAGCCCTGATGGCGTAAACGCTCGGTCGCACCGTGTTCGCGGTCCACCAGAACAATCACGTCTTTTACCTTCAAGCCATTCTCTTCCAGGAGCTTTGCGGTTTCCAGCACGCTGCTCCCTCTGGTGATCAGGTCATCGATAATCAGGGCGGTATCGCCAGGGGTGAAGCGACCTTCAATGCCTCGTTTGCCAGTGCCCTCCGGGCGTATGCGCGCGTAAATCATCGGAATGTTGGTTTCCAGCGAGTAGGCGGAGGCCAGTAGCAGCCCTCCAACCGGTACGCCTGCCACCACAGCGAACGGGTGAACCCGTGGACGGCGTAACGACTGCGCCAGGTCGATTTCCTGCTGCATCAATTTGCTTGCGACGCGCAAGGCGGTTGGGTTGCTGATCAATACTTTCGGGTTCACGAAAACCGGCGAACTGACCGTCGATTCGCTGACGGTGAAGTTCCCAAATTTGACCCCCTCGAGATCGAAAAGCGTCTGCGCCAACCAGAGATTATCCAGAGACTGCTCTTTAGCCACCTCTCAGCATCCTTTCTCTAACAGCAATGTAGGTTCGTTCGTGCTGTAGCAAGTATACCATAGGTTCTTACATATCAGGCAAGCAGGCTCATCTCTCTGGCTATTTTTTTCTCTTCCTGGAGGATCTGACAACAAGTAGACGATCAATAAAATAGAAGTATTAACATTTTTCTGTCTATTATGATGACATTGTTGTATCTTTTGTCTGTGAAAATATTGTAATGTTTTTTACATTGTAGTTTGACATAATTTTTTGTTTTGATGACGGGGTGTTCATAAAAGAGGCGGAGAGTTCATGCATAGTTCATGGGATATCAGTATACTCATTACTGTAAAAGAGATGCACACATGGATGGTAGGGAGGCACCCGGCTGAAGGTGGGAGGGCGGAGAGAATGGGCGGTGGAAGATGGAAGTGTGGCGGGTGAAGGAAGCATAATGTTCCGCGCTGTGGTTGATCGTAGGGCGGGGGATGGAACGCGGATGGAGTGGAAGATGGTATGGGGCATCGAGGTTGGGTGGCTGGTAGGGAGGAACGCTGGTGGTGGCAGGGAGGCCGGGTGGTCAATGGGCAGGTTGCAGGGTCTGAAAAAAGCAGGTTGGTGTGTGGCAGGTAGCATGAGATGGATGAATGAGCGTGATGGTGGGTACGGATGCTACAGGATGGGATGAGTGCAAGGAAAACGTCCGGTGGATGGTAGGAGGGATGGGGTGAGGAGAAAGAGTTGTGCATTGAGGCCAGGTGGCAAGGGATAGAGTTCTTTCTTCGGTAGATGCGCCTTTGCTGGAGTGGGTAAGAGCGGTCGGGCTGTTCCGGCTTTCACGCTCTTACCCACTCTTTTTGTGGTTCTGCCGCCAGGCATTTGGGTTTCCCCATCTGCGGGGAACCTTTTTGTTCGGCTCTTGCATGTCGGCGCCTGGTATGATACGCTGGCAGCGTTTTAGCCTTGCTTTATTATGAGAGACATAATCTGGTGAACTATCCATGCCTGTTCTGAGTGTATCCCACATAGGAAAATCGTTTGGCGCTCAACGTATCTTTGCGGATGTGAGTTTTAAAATCGAGGAGCATGACCGCATCGGCCTGGTCGGTCCCAACGGCGCCGGCAAATCGACCTTGCTGAATATCCTGGCCGGTTCTGAAGAGGCCGACGAGGGAGCTGTTTCGCTCGCGCGCAATGCGCGGATTGGCTACCTGGTGCAGGACGTTGATTTTCAGCCGGAGAATACGCTGCGCGAGGAGATGCTGACCGTTTTCGAGCAGGTGCGCGCCTGGGAACGCGAGCTGGATGAGTTGGCGTTGCAGCTTGCCTCCCCGCAGGCAGACCGGCAACTGCACGAAGACCTCCTGGCGCGCTATGCCGACTTGCAGCATCAATTTGAGCATGCCGGCGGCTATACCTATGAGAACAAGGTCGATCAGGTGCTGGACGGCCTGGGCTTTACGCGTGAGCAGCAGGAGGCTCCGGTGATGCATCTGAGCGGGGGCCAGCGAACCAGGGCCGCGCTTGGCAAGCTGCTTTTGCAGGAGCCGGACCTCCTGCTACTGGATGAGCCGACCAACCATCTCGATCTGGAGGCCCTGGAGTGGCTGGAAACCTACCTGAACGATTGGAAAGGCGCGATGGTGATCGTGGCTCACGACCGCTATTTCCTGGACAAGGTGGTTTCGCGCATCATTGAACTCGCCTTTGAGCGGATCGAGGAGTATCCCGGCAACTATACGACCTACCTGCGCCTGCGCGAGGAGCGCATGGAGCGTCGCCTGCGCGAGTACGAGGCCCAGCAAGCCTATATCGCTCACACCGAGGAGTTTATCCGCCGCTACAAAGCGGGACAGCGCAGCCGCGAGGCGCGCGGTCGCCAGAAGTTGCTGGATCGGATGGAGCGCGTCGAGCGGCCCCAGGATTTTGCTGAGATGCACTTTGAGTTCAGCCCGGTGGTTGATAGCGGACAGGTAGTCCTCTCAACGCAGAAGCTGGCGGTGGGCTATCCTGCGCGCAGGGCCGGGGACGAGCCGACTCTGCTGGCGCGTGTGGCCGACCTGGAGTTGCTGCGCGGGGATCGCGTTGGCCTGCTGGGTCCCAACGGTTCCGGCAAGACCACGCTCCTGCGCACAATCATTGGAGAGCTTGCCCCGTTGAGTGGCAGCGTTTCGTTGGGCCACAACGTGCGCATCGGCTACTACTCGCAGACGCATGCCGGCCTCAATTCCGAGCGCACAATCGTCGATGAGATTCGCGAGGTCAGCGTGCTCAGCGAGGAGGGTGCGCGCAGCTTCCTGGGCCGTTTTCTCTTTAGCGGCGACGATGTGTTCAAGTCGATCGGCTCGCTGAGCGGCGGCGAGCGCAGTCGCGTCGCCCTGGCCAGGTTGACGTTGCAAGGCTCGAATTTTCTGATCCTTGACGAGCCGACGAACCACCTGGACCTGCAATCGCGCCAGTTTCTGGAGGAGGTGCTGGACGACTTCGAGGGCACGCTGCTCTTTGTCTCGCACGACCGCTACTTTATCGATCGCCTGGCCACCAAAGTCTGGGTCATTGAGGACGGCGTGCTCATTCCCTACCTGGGAAACTACACCGAGTATCGCACGCGCAAGCGCCCGCTGGTCCTCAATATTCCCGCGCCGTCCAGGGCCAGCGGCAAAGAGCCGTCCGCGCCCGCAAAGACCGACAAGAAGACATCCGCCGCACCAGCCCGTCCAAACGGCAAAAAAGGCAAGGTTCGTTCGCTTGAAGAGGTAGAGAAAGAGATTGAGAGGGCTGAGGCACAAGTCAAGCTCATCGAAGAGAAGCTCTCAGAGGCCGCGCTGAAGGCCGACGCGGAGAGCCTCAGGCGGCTCTCTGAAGAGCATGAGCAGGTGCAGGCGCGCGTTGATGCGTTGATGGCCGAATGGGAAGAGCTGGGCAGCGCTGCCAGCTAGCCCACTGTATTCAAGAGGACGTGAACGATCGATGAGGCCAGGAGATTGCCTGGTCGGTAAAAGGATGGTTTTCAAAACATTCGAGAAAATGAGCGTTTTTTCGCCGATTACTTTCTTTTGCTCAGCGCGCGCGCCAGCGCGCCAGCGATCAATCCGACGAGTCCAGCCAGCAGGGGGAAGAGCGCGGCGGCGGCTATCCAGAGGATCATCATGACCATCGGCGTCAGCAGGCTGAAAGAGGAGATGTGATTGATGAGAAAGTCGTAGGTCGGCTTGATGGCGAAACGCGTGCTCAGCAGGCCGGAGGTGAGCGCGGCCAGCAGACCGGCTGTGAGTAAGAAGAAGACCACCGGGATCAGGATGCGTTTGAAGCCATAGAGGTAGGTGCCGCGCCAGGCATTGACGGTGAGCACTGCCAGGGAGAGGCTTTCCAGCAAGAACGAAACGAGCTGTGGAATAGCCGGAACGAGCAGGGGCAGGAAAGCCCCCGCGATGCCCACGATCAGCGCCAGCAGGTGGATGCCAGCGGCCAGGGAGAACGATTTGCCGGTATCGCGGGGCTTCTTCTGGGGAGGGCGCAGGCGCGAGCGCTTGCCGGTATCCGCATCCCGCTCAGCCAGTTTCTCGCGGATCATCTCCTTAATCGAGATTGTCTCGCTGTTGCTCGGATCGAGTGAGAGCGAGCGATCGGCAGCCGTCATCGCCTCGGCAAGCTGGCCGGTGTTGGCCAGCAATGCGGCGGCCATGCTCCAGCCCAGCGCATTGTTCGGATCGATCTCGACCACCTGCTGAATGGCATCCAGCGCCTCCTGAAACTGGCCGATCGCCCCCAGGATTTGCCCTTTCAGGATCAGCGCATCGACGAAGGTGGGATGGATCTGGAGAATTGTTTCGGCGAGCTGGTAAGCCTGCTGAAGATTCTGCATCAGGACCAGTTGGCGGGCCTGGTTAAGCATTTGCTGGCACTGCAGCAGGCGATTCTGCTCCACCGTCGCCATTGTGGCCTGGCCCATACCAGAGGCGGAGGGAGAGAGCTGCGCCACCGAACTGCCGGCCAGCGCCTGGCTCGCCAGGGGACTACCGGCGGCAGCGAGCACTCCGCCCGGACGCGTGCCGTTGCCGTTGAGCGCGCCGGTCTTGAACACCGGCATCTCGCCGACCAGCACGATCGGGCGCGGCTCCTGCCCGAAGACCTGGGGCCGGTGCTGCTCGCTCAGTTTCTCGAAGAGAAAGGCGTGCAGCCGTTGCAGCGTGATCTGGCCGGTCGTGGGATCGAGTGCGGGGCCGCCCACGCCCATGATCAAGCGGTACATGAACGAGCCGAGATTTTTCTCGCTGACTTCGGGCGCTGTGTCATTGCCCCGGCACGTGCAATAGAACAGGCGCCCTTGCATTTTTTGTAGCCCACTTTGCAGCGTGGGGCCGAGCAGGGGGCGATAGTCGAACTGGCTTCCTCGGCGCATATTCCAGACCGAGCCGGACTGGAAACAGTCAAGGATGCAAAGAATCTGGGCGGCGGGGCTGCGCGCCATGAGTTGACTGGCGAAGGAGAGCAGGTGCAGGCCGCTCCCGCTCTGCTGATAGCGCGTATTGCTACACGCCAGGTAGCCATCGCCGCTGACCTGATCGATAAACGCATGACCGGCGAAGTAGATCAGGATCAGATCTTCCGAGGCGGCCAGGTTCAGGCAGATCTGGGTCAGCAGGGTTTCGAGCAATTCGCGCGTGGCATCGGTCCCCAGCACCACCTGGACGTCCGCGGGATTCCAGTTTCCGCCGCGGGCGTGTACCAGCCATTGTGCAAAAGCCCTTGCGTCAGTTTCCGCGAATTGCAACGGTCGAAAGGTTGCGTCCTGGTAAGTGTTCACTCCGATGATTAGTCCCAGGCGTCTGCCCACACGCTCTCTCCTTCAAGCTCTTGGCATCTGTTTACCGGTGCTTGTCCGTGTTTTTGTTAATTCATTGTACGTCACGCTGTCGTGTTTCGGGTACTCCTCAGGTACTTTTGGAACCCCGTTTCTTGCCATTCAGTGCCCGGAGGCTGGTCCCGTCCTGGCGATCTCTTTCAACTCAATCTGATGTATACTCAGTTATACATCTCTGGAAAAGAGAAGACAAGGGGAAAAAGGTCGATATGAGTCGCATTATCGGAATTACCGGGAACATTGCCTGTGGAAAGACTGCTGTGGGGACGATGCTGCTGGAATTGGGCGCGGAGAAATACATCGACGCTGACGCGCTGGTGCATCGGCTCTACCTGAGCGGGCAGCCGGTTGCGCGCGAGGTTGAGCGGGCCTTTGGCGCGGACGTGATGGCCGCCGATGGGAGCGTGGACCGCAAGGCCCTGGGGGCGCTGGTCTTTGGGGATGAGCAGGCCCTGCGCCGTTTGGAAAGCATCGTCCATCCCGCCGTAGGCCGGGCTATAATCGAGGAACTCGCTACCGTCAGTCCCGCCGGCATCGCTGTGATCGACGCGGTAAAGCTGCTGGAGGGCGGGTCCGCCGGACTTTGCCAGAGCAAGTGGCTGGTCGTCTGTCCCGAAGACCAGGAGTTGGCGCGCTTGATCGCACGCAATGGCTTGAGCGAAGAGGAGGCGCGTGCGCGGGTGCGGGCCCAGCCGTCGGTGAAGCGCCGTCTGCCCCTGGTGGATGAGGTGATTGATAACGGAGGTTCGTTGGCCGAGACACGTAAACAGGTTGAAGCGGCCTTCAAACGTTTCTGCGAGCGTTTTCCTCCGTCGTAGGCTCTCGCTGATCGTCTATCCGCGCGTGCCGATGACCGCGTAGAGGGGGTCCTGGGCGCTGCGAAACCAGGAAGAACTGCCTCCGGGATAGCGTTCGGTCTGCACATTTCTGAAGCCGCCGGCCAGGCGATAATACTCCTGCACCAGGACGATGTGATCTTCGTCGTCGCTCTCACGCCAGACGCGAACCGCTTTGGTTGGGAACATCCGATCAGAGAAAGTGACGATCGAGACACCACCGGGACGTAAGACGCGCGCCACCTCCCGAAAAACCTCCACCGGGTGCGTCAAATACTGCACAGAGACAGTATTCATCACCACGTCAAAATAGTTGCTGCTGAAAGGCAATTGGGGGAGTTTATTGAGATCGTGAACGACGAAACGCGTCAATTGCGGGTTGGCCTGCATTTCCGAGGCATTCATGCCAAGCCCGATGACCTCGCGGTAGGGCCGCTCCTCTGGCAGATGCGAGCGAAAACTGCTCATCAAATCCAGAACGCGCACCTGCATCGGCGGCATATGCCGGCGCGCGATGTCTTTCACCAGCGCGATAGCCTTCTCATCCAGATGCACCACCATGCGCGGCATCGCATAAAAGTTCGCGTCGTCAGCCTCGTCCTGGCGCGAAAAGTCTTTTGCCGTAAAGTTTCTGTACCTATACATAACGCTGGCCTCTCCTTCGACACTCACCTGGCCATTACGAGGAATCGTTTCCGTCCCACTGCTCTGCTCTAGTATATCAACTCTATTGTATGCCAAGTTGGTTTATAGAACAATATAAATCAGGTTAAGATTACATTGAGATGGAGAAAATCCCCGCGCTTTCCCACAAAACTCTGCAAAATATTCGCAAAACAGTTGAATTGCAGCGCAGAAATAGCTATCATAGGGAAAGATTAACGTACTGTGAAGAAAGCGGTGTCCTATGCAACATCTACCCAACATCCTGAGCGTCTGCCGCATTATCATGCTTGCGCCGCTTGTGTTGCTCATTATGATAAATCAGCCAGTAACCTATGCTGTAGCTACGCTGCTCTTTTTGCTAGTTGCTCTCACCGATACAATCGATGGTCGCCTGGCGCGTCGCTACAACCTGGTTTCGACGCTGGGTGTTTTTCTAGATCTGACTGCCGATAAAATGCTGGTTTCTGGCCTGTTGATTGCCCTGGTCGAGGTTCACCTGGTGCCTTCGTGGATTGTGATCATCATCGTCTCCCGCGAATTCCTGGTGACGGGCATGCGTTCGCTGGCGGCCTCCTCGGGCAAAGTGATCCCTGCGGGGCGCTGGGGCAAGCAGAAAACGTTCCTGACGCTGGTGGGAACCGGGGGGATTATGCTGGGCAAGGCTTTCGGGGCGTCGCAACTGACGCTTTTCCCTCCACACTTTGTGCCCTGGTCGCAGATCAACCTGGGCGACCTGCTGCTCTTTGCCTCAGACGTGGTGATGCTTCTGGCGCTGATCTGGACGATTCTTTCCGCGATCGAATATATGCGCGACGCGTTCGTCCTCTTTCGTCCAGTAGAGAAAGTGGCGCAGAAAGGGTAGAATTGCTCTCGCAAGCTCAATGGGGGAGGCCGCGTCCGGGTTCCCGACTTCGGCGCACGTATCTCATCACCGCGCAAGCGGCAAGGGAGCATACGGCTACAATGACAAGTCCTGCCAGCAGATATAGAACGAGCAGCGACATCAGCACGGTGGAGGTGCCGCAGTTGCCGAGCGGGCAGGGAGTATGTGCGGCCTGCCCGCTCTGAACGAGCAGGGAAATGGTAATGCCAAGCCAGCAGAGCAGGCCGGTACACATGGCCATGAGATAGGGGCGAGCGTTGCGGGCGCTAATCGTCAGCGCGGCTGCGATGCCGATCAGCAGGGGAAAGAGCAAAAACGGCACCACGTTCTGCATGCCCGCGCCGATCTTGCCTCCCAAAAAGCCCAGCAGGAGGCCGCAGAGAAGCGCGATCACCAGGCGAATGGCGCTGCCATCGCCAAAGATCTTTCGGATTCGTAGCATGGGCCGCTCTCCTTGCATAAGAGCTCTCAGAGATCAGAAGCTTGCACGTATACTGATCATACAACATAGAACGTATCTTTTGTTGCTCTCTCCATCAATTTTTTGATGCGCCGGGACTATGCTGTACTTCTCCCGTATATTTCTCTATGCTCGGCGATCAAACTGCGGCACCGTATCCAGCAGCCACGAAAGATCGGTGCCGGGTGCAATCTCCTGGGGCGGCGTGTTTCTCATAAACAGGCGTGCGCCGGCGATGCCTTCCAGGCGGAGGGTATGCTCGCGGCGGCGCAGCCAGGAGCCTTCGCGCATACCCAGCACCGGCACATTGTTCTCCTCAAGAAACTCCTCAATGCGCTGCTCGCGCGTCTCTCCCATGTGGGTCGAGTTGGGATCGGGATCGAGGTAGTGCGGGTTGATCTGAAAGGGGATCAGGCCGAGGGCCTCGAACGAGCCGGGACGCACGATCGGCATATCGTTGGTTGTGCGAATACTGGGGCAGGCCATGTTCGTGCCTGCGCTCGACCCTATATAGCGCAGTTCGCCGGCGGCCACGCGCCTGCGGATTGGATCAAGCAGATCGTGATATTGCAGGGCTTTGAGCAGACGAAAGCTGTTCCCGCCGCCCACGTAGAGAATGCTGGCCTGCTCAATCGCCTGGCGCGGGTGGCCTGCCGAATGCACTCCCCTGACCGTAATACCCAGCGGCGCCAGTACCTCCTGTATCCTGGCGGTATAACTATCGTGATGCGCCTGAGCATAGGGCACGAAGGAGATCACGCGCTCATTGCCCAGGAATTCCTTCAACGCGTCCAACGCGTGTTCCAGGTAGGGTCTGCCAAAAACCACCGAGTTGCTGAGCAGCAGAAGATCGTTGCGCATAGGTCATGATTTCCTTTCGGCCAGGGATCTTTCATAAAAAGACTTTCCTGGGTCTATTATAACGGCAACGGCAAGAGAGATAACCCCACGAAGGGTTTTTGCCGGTAAAATGCGCAAAATGCATTTTACCGGCAAAAACCCTTCGTGGGGCGAGAGATTATCTTCTTTGACGCTCCATCTGCCCGGCCAGGAGAATGGTCTGGATAAAGACAATCAGGGCGCTGAGCAGGAGAAAGTGTTTATTCGGTTCGCTATCGGGGTACTGAATTTGCAAGAAGGTGCAGGCGCAGATGGCGACAGAGAAGAGAGAAATCCAGAGGCGATCGCTCCAGGTGAAGGAAAGACGGAAGAGCCAGAGCAGCGAAACGATTCCCGCAGCCAACAATCCATAGCTAAAGAGTTGATTGACCGGCGCCTGAGTAAGAATCTGGGCCGACGGTTGGACATCGCGCAGGGTTTGCAGGAGAAAGGCAGAGCCGGCTACAAGCATAGTTGCGACGCCCAGCAGGACGATCAGCACGGCCATCAGACTGCGCGTCAGCACAATCATCGTGAAGCAGACGATCAGGGCCAGGACCGCCAGTCCGGCCTCGGTCGCGTGATCCAGTCCGGCGTTATTGGTCAGCCCATAGGGATTGGGAATGTTAAATGTCAGAATGCTGCCGCCGATGGTCACAAGCAGTAGGAGAAAGAAGACGAGCAGAAAGCCGGGCGTCCAGACGTGCGCGCGCACCAATGGCTGTTGCCTGGATGACGAGGGGGGATGTATCGGATAAGGAGTGAGATCCGGCCTGGGATTGTAGGAGGGAGGGCCGCCGCCGGGAACAGTTGGGGCGGAGGTTCCGCGCAAAATCAGCTTCTCCTGCGGCGCATCCTGACCAAGCGCGGGCTCGGTGGCTTGAAACGCAGGCTTGGGAGGCTGAACATATTGGGTCGGGGCCGAAGAGGGAGCGGCCAGCGCTGGAGCGGCTGGAATATGCGCGCTGCTCTGCTGTTTCCACATCTGCTGGCGAATACGCGCCAGGGACTGCTTTACCTCCAGCGCGCTGGCGGGCCGCCGGGTTTCGTCGAGCGAGAGCAAGCGCATTACAAGTTGATCCAACTCCTCGGGAACGAGGGGATTGAACTGGCGCATCGGCGCAAAGGAGAAACGCTCAGACGAGTAATACGGATCGCGATTCGTCAGGCAGCAGTGTAGGGTTGCGCCGAGGGCGTAGAGATCGGAGCGCGGACTGGTTTGCCCGCTGCCATGCTGTTCCGGGGGTGCGTAGCCGGGAGAGCCGAGCGCGATCGTATCCTGGGGCTGTCCCTCCTTAAAGAAACGCGCGATCCCGAAGTCGATCAGATAGATATGTCCCTCTTGCGTAACCATGACATTGGTTGGCTTCAGATCGCGGAAAATAATCGGGGGATTATGGGCGTGCAGGTAGGCCAGGACATCGCAGAGCTGGTCGGCGTAGTGCAGCACCTGGTCCACCGGAAGCGGCTTTCCGGCCTCCTGGAGCATTTGCAGCAGGTTTTTGCCGTCAATATAGTCCATGACCAGGAAAGAGCGTCCGCCGGCTCCAAAGGCGTCGTAGATGTGTGGAAGATTAGGATGTTTGAGCGTGCCGAGCAGATGGGCCTCCTGTTGAAAGCGTGCCATCGCCTCCTGGCGTTCCGTATCATCCAGATTCTGCTGGCTCATCTCCTTAATGGC
>Ga0070740_10003028_pt1 | contig 18559 bp, 16 predicted proteins | sample Coa_R2_FD_67286 | JGI IMG/M metagenome (GOLD analysis project Ga0070740, IMG submission 67286) | Surface soil microbial communities from Centralia Pennsylvania, which are recovering from an underground coalmine fire - Coalmine... | ecosystem: Environmental > Terrestrial > Soil > Unclassified ...
CTCGAAGCTCAGGTCGCGATCCTCCTCGCGCGAGAGCAGCGTGCGCGGGCACTGCTGGCAGAATTCATTGCAGCGGCTGGTTGGTTCAAGATAGATCGAGCGCGGCAGAGTGACGACGCGCGGTGTCACAGGTGTAGAGGCTGTCGTGGTCATGGATACTCCTCAGGTTGGCGATCAGAGCGGCGGTGGCCGGAGCGAGCGCACTGTTGGTGCGCAGCAGCTCGGCCAGGCGCAACAGATCGGGATATTCGTCAACGTCGAAAAGCGGTTGGATCAGGCGTGTCGTCAGGCCGAGCTTATCAGCCCTGGCAATTGTCCGGGCGGCGACAACGCTGGTACTCATAGGTATCGTGCTAAAAACGTCATGCGGTTCGCGCATCGCGATCAAATAGTAGCCGCCATCGTCGGCGGGTCCCAGCACCACATCAACCTCCTGCAAGGCTCGCCCGGCCTGGGCAATCATCTCGCGTGTGATATGGGGCGCATCGGAGCCGATGACGATAGTTGAGCGATAGCCCTGCCGGTGCGTCCAGCGAAACGCGTGCAGAAGGCGCTCGCCGAGATCCGCACCCTGCTGAGGAAAACTGTGGGTATGATGAGCCAGGCGCGGGACAAGCGTGCGTATAAAGGAGGCATAGTCCACCTCAGCGGGCGTATAGGTCCAGTGGAGATCGTACTCGGGTCCCGCGAAATGGCCGGCCAGGTCGATCAGGAATGCCCGGTAGAGCTTGAGTGTCGTTTCATCGCCCAGCATGCGAGCCAGGCGGGTTTTGGTCGTGCCCGGCTGTGGGTAGCGGGCCATGACCACCAGAGCGGTCTCAGGCATGCGTCTCTCCTCGTTTCCATACGTAGCGCAGCGTGGTGGATAGCATGCAGTACGCGGCTTTCAGGCTGCCGGTCACAGTGCCTGCCACCTTTGAGCGGCCGTGACTGCGGCGGCGATAGTGAATGGGGAGTTCGACGATGCGGTAGCGCGCACGCGCCATCTTCACCAGCATCTCAACCGGCCAACCGAAGGTCATCTCATACATAGGTAAGGAGTGGAGAGCGGCGCAGGAGACCACACGAAACGAGCCGATATCGTGAATCTGAGCGCCGTAGAGCAGGCGGAGCAGGCGGCTGACCAGCCAGTTTCCCAGGCGTGCCTGAGGGGGTACCGCCCCGCGTTCGGCTCGCGGGGTGATGCGCGAGCCGATGGTCATCTCCGCTTTCCCTTCCAGCACAGGTTCTAGCAGCAGGGGGAGATCGGCGGGATCGTCGCTGCCATCCCCATCCATGAAGACGACAATCCCGGCACCCAGTTCGCAGGCGGTCTGGAAACCGGTCAGGCACGCGCGTCCATAGCCGCGTACCGGCTCGCTGACGACCAGCGCCCCGGCTGCCCTGGCCACAGCCGCCGTGGCATCGGTGCTGCCGTTATCCACCACAATAATCCACTCGACCATCCCGCGAGGAAGCTCATCCAGAAGATGGCGAATGGCCTCTTCCTCGTTTAGCGCAGGAATGACAAGCGCAATCCTCTTTGTCCGCTTGAGCGGATGCTCAGATATATCTTCGACGCTCAACGGGGGAGGAGGGACCCTGTTGGTTGTCATGGTACACTCCACTTCTCTAAACTAAAAGGGACGATCAACAGAAGAAATCACCTGTTTACACGTCTTGAGGGTGTGAGCATTTACAGGAAGGGCTTAAATCCGGCGAGGAATGGGATTGGCTCTGCTCGTTCTCACCTATAAGTAATAGGAAGCTGAAAGTGTCTCTCTTTCCCGTTATTTTCTCTAGCAGGGGGTCGCGCCGGGCGAGGGGAGCAGGATATCGGTTCCGGTGATGCTCAGCTTTTGAGAAAGTCCAGCACAAGCGCGGTATATTCTGCCGGATAGCGCAGGTGGGCGGGATGGCCGGCGTCGAAGAGATGCAGGCGGGAGCCAGGGATCTTCTTATGCAGAATATGCGCGTAGGCAACCGGAACGATGCGATCGCGGGTGCCGTGCATAATCAGCGTGGGGCAGGCGATTGCGGCCAATTCGTCATCGGTAATCAGCACGCCGCCTGCCGCGACCAGAGCCTCCTGTGCCTTGACATAGAGGGCGGGCAGACTGCGCCAGTAGGGTTCGCCGTGAAGTTCAGCGAGCTGGCGCTGCCAGTCCTCGGAGAGCGGGTTTTCGAGCAGCCAGTGGCGGATGGCGGCGGTATTCTGCTCGTCGATGGTTGGCTGCGCGCCCAGTGCGGCAACCGCCCTGACGCGCGTGGGATGGAGCGCGGCCAGCAGGAGGCTGACAATCGCGCCATCGCTGAAGCCCACGACGGGTACCTGCGCGAGGCCCAGGTGATCGAGCAGGGAAACCAGGTCCTCCACATCCTCGCGGTAATAGTTGGGGGTGTAGACCTGGCGAGGCGTTGAACGGCCATAGCCGTGCAGATGAGGAGCCAGCACCTGGTACTGCTGGCGAAAAGCTGGCAACTGATCGGCGAAATCGCTGGCCGGCGTACCTGCAAAGCCGTGAACCAGCAACAGCGTTTCAGCCGGCGAGAGATCTGATGGAAAGAGGTCGTAATAGAGAAGAGTATAGCGGGTCTGGTGAACTGGCATAAACAACCTGCCTGTTGCAAAAAACGGTACTCTGCGCAGAACAGAGTCGGCCAGCGGGCCGGGTGGCCTGCGCGCCTGTTCGCATACTATAACACAGGCGAAACGTGGCGCAAGGGCATTCCTGATATCGTAAAAAAAACGTGATTTTCCTACTAAGATCGTAGTGAAAAGCGATATAATCTGGCATAAGCGAAGAGGAAGTCAGGAAATTTCATCAAACAGCTTGACAGCTTATATATTGATGAATATACTGTAGGCACATTCAGGGCTACACCTTGCTAACGGTTTGGCCCGCCCTGTTTTCACCATACTGAAAGCAAAGGAGTAACCTATGGACTCCAACCAGATGCTCCCAGTGAGACCAGACAACCCCGCGTACCAGGGCAATCAGTTTATGCAGGCCGGCAACGGAAACGGTGTCGAGAACGAGGTCATCATCAGCGCGCGCAAGCTCAATAAATATTTTGGTGATAAGCACGTTCTGAAGGATGTCGATTTCGAGGTGCGCAAACAAGAGGTTGTCGCCCTGATTGGTCCCAGCGGCTCAGGCAAGAGCACGCTCATCCGGTGTCTGAACGGCCTGGAAAAGTACACCAGTGGGGAAATCTTCATTCACGGCCACCGGCTTGATCCGCAACTCTCGATCAAGCAACTGATCCCCATTCGCACCGAATTAGGTATGGTCTTCCAGAACTTCAACCTCTTTCCCCACATGACCGTTTTGCAGAATGTAATCCAAGCTCCCCTGCTGGTACGCAAGATGCCGAAGGACCAGGCTGTGGCGCTGGGAGAGGCTTTGCTGACGAAAGTGGGCCTTTTGGAGAAGCGGGACGTCTATCCCAATCGTCTCTCCGGCGGGCAGAAGCAGCGCGTAGCGATTGCGCGGGCGCTGGCCATGCAGCCACGGGCGCTGCTCTTCGACGAGCCAACGTCGGCGCTGGACCCCGAGCTGGTCGGCGAAGTGCTGAGGGTCATGCGTGACCTGGCTTATGAAGGGAGCACAATGGTTGTCGTGACCCATGAGATGCAATTTGCGCGCGATGTCTCGGACCGGGTTGTTTTTATTTCAGATGGTGTGATTGTGGAACAGGGCGATCCCCAGGAGCTTTTCAGGAATCCCAGGCATGAGCGTACACGACTGTTCCTGGAGCGTGTACTCTCGACACTGCCCTGATATGTTTATTTGTCCAGGAAGCTCGATAGAAAGGCAAGAGATACCATGAATCCCGAACTCAACAGGCGCACATTTTTGAAAAATACAGGCGGCCTCGTAATTGCCGGAGGAGCTATCGAACTGCTGCTGGCGGCCTGCGGCGGCAATGTCTCGACTACCACCACGGGTTCAACCCCCTCAGCCGGGGCCACGCCCATCGGGAACGCCGGCCTGATGAAGCCCGGCACGCTGCAATGGGGCGCGGACTACGTTTCAGGCGCTCCGTATGTATTTCAGAATCCCGCCAATCCTAACGAACTGGTCGGTTTCGAGGTAGAGATCGCGATGGCGATGGCGCAGCTAATGAACGTGCAGGAGAAGATGATCGAGACCTGCTATGGCGAACTCGACCAGGCGCTGGCAGCCAACAAGTTCGATATGGTAATGAATGGCTGGGAAATCACCGACGAGCGCAAAAAGACCCAGCTCTTCTCCGATCCCTACTACAGCTATGGCCAGCAAATGGTCGTGCGCGCGGACGATCCGCGTTTTGCTCAGTACAACGCCAGCAGCGACCTGCAACTCTCCGTGCTGGATGGCTATACCGTTGGGACGGGCGACGGCTACAAAGCGGCCACCTATCTGCAGGCGGACCCCAAGATCAACACAAAGCTTTACAATGGGAACCTGCCTTTTGACGATTGCAAGCAGAAAAAGATCGACGCCGTGATGGTGGATGTGCCGATTGTGGCCTATTATGTCCAGGGAGCCGGCCCCGGTGCGACCCCTGATCCCTCCCTGAAACTGCTCGGCAAGCCGATCTTTTACGATGTCTATGTCGTTGGCTTCAATAAGAGCCGTCCCGGCGCTACCCAGCTCCTGCCGGAGATCAACGCCTGCATCGCGCGCTTGAAGAAGGATGGCACGCTCAAGAAGATCTATCAGAAGTGGGCGCTGTGGAACGACCACCAGGCCACCATCGGCATTCAGTAGGCTTAGCGCTTCTTGTTGGGAGGGAGGTCGGGTCCCGGCCATCTGCCGGGCCGACCGACCTTTCCTCCCGTTCTGGAATAGGGAGATCGTCGGTCGGCTGCCGGGAGAAGATTTCCGCTCCTGGTGAATGTTTTCGCGTCTATCTTGCCTGGTTGAAAGGGCGTAATATGTAGCTATGAGGGTAAATCTATGGATGTGATCCTGCACTGGTTGCCGCAGTTTCTGCTGGGCGCGCGTAATACGCTGATCTATTGTGTGGCCTCGTTCCCCCTGGCTCTCCTCCTGGGATTATTGCTGGCCTTGATGAAGGAGTCGCATTTTACCTGGCTGAGCACGCCGGCGAAGATTTTTATCGAGGCATTCCGTAGTACGCCGATAATCACGCAGCTCTTTCTGCTCTATTACGGGGTTGGTGCAATTCTGGTAAATTATAATCTATCGGGCTATGACAACGCCTGGGTTGCCGGCATTGTTGCCCTGGCTTTGAACTATGCCGCCTATGAGGCAGAGGTCTTTCGCGCGGGCTTCCTCTCTGTGGATCGCGGACAGACCGAGGCGGCGTATTCGCTGGGCCTTTCAGCCGCGCAGAACTTTTTCAGAATCAAACTCCCGCAAGCAATTCCTTTAATGATCCCGCCGTTCGTGAACGACTTTATTTATATGTTAAAAGACTCTTCCATCCTGAGTGTGATCTCTGCTACTGAATTAACCTCAGTGATGCAAATTGCGGTTTTCAGGAATAGCAGCAATACAATTCCTTTGTATTTGTTAGGCATCGTTCTCTATCTGGTGATGAGCTTGCCGACTTCATATGTGGCAAGGTTCTTCGAGCGGCGTTTACGTGCAGCTCTCTAGTCGCAGCAAAGAGGAGTTGATATGGAACAGACGATTGCCCGGCAAGATTATGCGCCGAGACCACGCCGCTGGCTGGTGATATTTGACTATGTGTTTTACTTGCTATTGCTATTGGCGGCCGCTGGCTTTGCCTATTATATCTATTACTATCTCAGCACTCCTCTCATCAACAGCCTGCAAGGCAAGCTCTCCATGTCCATCTGGGTGCCTATTCTGTTGCAGAAGACAGGGATCACGATTGCAATTTCGCTGGCCAGTATGGTGCTGGCGACCATCTTCGGCTTTATTGGCGCGCTAGGACGAATTTCGCACTTCGCGCCTTTTCGCTGGCTCGCCCTGGTCTACGTCGAGGTCATTCGCGGTACACCCATTTTAGTACAACTCCTGTTCTGGTACTTTGGTATTGCCCAGTTTCTCTTCCTGATCGGTTTTGATCCCTACAGAACCACTTTCAATCTTATGACAGTATTGCAAAGCAATAGTCTGGTGGCTAATATCGATTCCTCCATCTTTGATGCCTTTTTCTGGGGCATTATCGGTCTGAGTTTTAACTATGGGGCCTACCTCACCGAGGTTTTTCGCACAGGCATCGAGACGGTTGACCGGGGCCAGACCGAGGCGGCTCTGAGCCTGGGCTTTAATTCGCGCCAGACGATGCGCAAGATCATTCTGCCGCAGGCGCTGCGCATTACTCTGCCCCCATTTACGAACTACTTCATTACCCTGGTGCAGGATAGCGCCCTGCTCTCCCTCCTGGGCGTTACTGAATTGGAGCAGGAGATCGGCTCTCTCGCTTCTCCTCAGAACAATTCTGGGGTAAAGCTGTTTATTTACATTTTCGGCGCGTTGTACTATTTCGTGGTTTGTTATTCCCTGACCCTATTAGCTCGCTACCTGGAATCCCGTTTCTCAAGGGCCTATTAGCAAGCAAACTGTATAGTGTGGTACGTTTAAATAGCCAGGGGGTGATCCTCCTGGCTATACCTGCGTAACAGAGATTCGTGCTCAAGATACATCTGAAGCACATTCTGATTGGAGATACGGCACGTGCAGTTATTTAGATTTACCTGCGGCCCATACACGGTGAGCCTGGGCGATAATCTGCCGCCGATGTATTACTCCTATTGCCGGAGCGCGCAGTTAGTAGATACGTTTGAGCTGGAGGGCTCGTACAGCGCGCTCTGCTACCTGGCGGTGGCGCGGGGACACGGCTGGCCGTTTTTGATTGTCGCCCAGCGGTATAGTCCCGGACCCCGCAGCGGCTTTTTCCCCGGCGTGCTTTTTGTCCCCGAAACGAATCTGCTCTTTCTAGGAGCCGGCGAACGCTTGCTGGCCTATACGCTGGACGGGCCGGCGCGCCTCTGGGAATGCGGGCTGACCGGCGGCTTCTGGCAGTGGGAACGCTCGCAAGAGAGCATTATTATGTCTTCCGAGAACAAGCTAGGGATCTGGGATATTCATGGCCAGAAGCGCTGGGATTTCGCCGTCGAGCCTCCCTGGCAGTACGCGCTCGATGGCGATACGATCCAGGTTTCGCTGGGTGACAAGCACATCGCTCTGCATTGCGAACGCGGCATTGTAATCGAAAGCACCGCCATCAGAGGCTAGATTTTCTCGATAGATAGAACGAGGGAGAAGAAGCGAGCAAAAAGACCGCGTTACTCCTCCTTTTCAGGCTGCTTTATCTCGTAGCTTCCTAATGCCTGGTCGATCAGCGTCAGAAGCGCATCAATGTCGAAGGGCTTGTAGATTACGCGCACATTTTGCGAAATCAGGTAGCCTTCCTGCTCCTGGACCTCACGGAGCGCAGCGGTACATACCACCACGGGGATGCGCGCGGTGGATCGCTGCATTTTCAACATTTGCAGCATCTGCCAGCCGGTCTTGCGGTCGCCGAAGATAATATCCAGCAGGATAAGATCGGGCTGAATCGCCTCAACCTCGCTCACTTTAAGAATGGGCATGCCGGAGAGAACTACCTCATGGCCCTCCTCTTCGAGGAGGAGGCGAAACATCTCCAGCAGTTCCTGGGTATCGTTAATGACTAAGATACGAGCCATCGTTTTTCCTCTGTTTGTGTTTTTCTTTACTCACTCTTTTTCACGTGTGAGAGTTTCATCTGGAAGCCCAGCGAAACACAGACTTGCTTTTTCCCCGCTTCATAGGCTATACTGTGAGATAGGATCACTGATAAATCGTTGTTGGTTGCCGGAAATCGGGAGTTTTTCGTGCGAATTAATGCTCTTCCAGGAAAAAAACGAGGCCGTTATACGCCGAAATACTACGTATTTCGTGGCTTCCATTTATCTACTTGCTATCCTTGAGTTGCTCCTTCTAACGTTTCTCGTCCTGTCCCAGGGAAGATACGATCGAGCGAGCCGCGCCTTTCGTCCCTTTCCTGGCTGAGCTTTTGCGCTCGTTGCGCGGGCTTGGTAGACCAGGATGAGACCCTCTGTTTCCTGTACGTCTACACACACATTTTGCAATTTTTCAGAGAGGCAAATATCCCGCAGGATAGGCGTTTCTCCATATTCACAAGCAACTGTTCGGCCTTCCAAATTAAGGAAGAGCTTTTATCCATGCTTACCCGGTAGGCGGGCCGGGGGGTGAATATGTTTCTCTACAGGCCGCATAACAGAAAGGATTTATATGAGTACCGATGGTTTACTCAAGGCCCTCAACGATTCACAGCGCTATCTCGATATTGTGCATAAGCAGCAGCTAGGCAAGAGTGAGACGGAATGGCTGATCGAGACCACCGTCAACAATTTTGCTCAGTACTACAACAGTGGTTTTATCGAATATCGTAAATCAGTCGCGGAGGCTGGAGATTACGCGGCAGTTGAATGGACCGGGCGCGGAGCCACATTCAGGGACGTGCTGGGTCGAGAATACATCGACTGCCTGGGCGGTTTTGGGTTGTTCAACCTGGGTTGGGCGCATCCCAAAGTCGTGGGGGCCGTACAAGCACAATTACAGAAAAGCCCGCTGCCAACGCAGGAGCTGCTTGATCCGCTGCGTGGTATGCTGGCGCACCTCCTGGCGGAGATCACTCCGGGGGATATCCAGTACAGCTTCTTTGTGAGCAGTGGCACGGAGGCGGTCGAGGGAGCAATGAAGCTGGCCAAACTCTACACGCGCAAGAATGGTTTCATCGCCGCTGTGCGCGGCTTTCACGGGAAAACGGCAGGCTCGCTTTCCCTGACCGGTAAGGCCATCTTCCGTCGCCCGGCTCTGACTCCCCAGAACAATGTCTTCCATGTGCCGTATGGGGACGCGGAGGCGGTTGAGCAGCAGTTGCGCATCGCACGTGAGGTAGGCAACGACATCGCTGCCGTCGTGATGGAGCCGGTGCAGGGCGAGGCCGGCGCGATTGTGCCGCCCGACGACTTCTGGCCGCGCCTGCGCCAGATCTGTGACGAGTACGAGGTGCTGCTGATTGCCGACGAGGTGCAGACCGGTATGGGCCGCACGGGCAAACTGTGGGGCGTTGAGCACTGGAATGTCACACCCGATATCATCGCTTCCGCGAAGGCTCTGGGTGGTGGAGTGATGCCGGTGGGCGCGTTTATGTCCACGCCGAAGATCTGGAGCGTCATGAACAGCAACCCGTTCATTCATACCTCGACCACCGGCGGGAATCCGCTGGCCTGTGCGGCGGCCATCGCCGCGATCAATGTCACGCTGGAGGAGCGCATCCCCGAGCAGGCGGCTGAGAAAGGCGAGTACTTTCTCAGGCAACTGAGGGAGATTGCTGCGCGCAACGATGACATCTATACCAGCATCACCGGTAAGGGCCTGCTCATCGGCCAGCACTTCGTGAACGACGAGATCGGCTACGCCGTCTCCGCCGGCCTCTTCAAACGAGGCGTGTTGATTTCCGGTACGCTCAATAACTCGCGCGTCATTCGCATTGAGCCGCCGCTGGTGATTACGCGTGAAGAGATCGATACCGTTCTCAATCGCCTGGAGGACACTCTGCGCGAACTGCGCACAGGGTCCGGTGCGAGCATGCTGTTCTCGGCTGAAGGCATCTCGACCGCTGCTCCGGCGGATTCTCCCAACCTGCCGCAGGCCAGCAGTTCATCGGTCGCGTAGCAGTTTCGTGTTTCTCAACGGGCGGTGCAAGGGATGCCCGTGCATGGAGCAGCGCCCCTTGCGCGCTGCAATTCAGCAAACGAAGAGGTTTTATGCACATCATTGTTCTTGGCGGCGCGGGCGCGATGGGACGAATCACTGTGCGCACGCTGGTGGAGTACCCGGATGTTGACCGCATCACTATCGCGGACTACAATGAGGAGCGTGCGCGCGAACTGGCCGCGACCCTGGGGAGCAGCAAGCTGGAGGCGCGGCAGATTGACGTAAACGACGAGGAGCGCCTCTGCTCCCTCCTGCGGGGAGCAGATGTGGCGCTGGTCGCGGTGGACTACGTGTACAATCTGCCCATTCTCAGGGCTTGCATCAAAGAGCGGGTTCACTACGCCGACCTGGGCGGACTTTTCCATATGTCGCGCACGCTGATGGAACTGAACGCTGAGGCCGAGGCGGCGGGCATTACCGCTGTGATGGGAATGGGCGGCACGCCGGGCATTACGAATATGCTGGCCCGTCTGGCGGTGGATGAGTTGGAGCGCGTGGAGAGTATCAAGGTGCAACTGGGCTGCGTCGACACCACGCCCTCCAGCGCGCCCCTGGTTGCACCTTACTCGCTGCGCACCATTCTGGATGAATTCACCAAAGAACCGCAGGTTTTTCAGGACGGCCAGTGGTATCCCCAGCGGCCACTCAGCGGGCAGGAGGAGCTGATCTTCCCTCCGCCGGTTGGGCGGGCCACGGCAGTGTACTCGCTGCATTCTGAATGTGCCACCTTCCCGGTTTCCTTTCGTGACAAAGGGATTCGCCACGTCTCGTTTAAGATCGCTTTCCCCACGGACTTCATGACGAAGCTGAAATTTCTGGTCGACCTGGGCTTCGGCAGCGATCAGCCGATCTCTATACGGGGAGCCAGCGTCTCCCCGCGCGAGGTTCTGACGCGCCTGGTAGAGATGGCGCCGGTCGAGGAGGTCGAGCCGCAGGACTGTGACGTGTTGCGCGTCGTTGTGAACGGGGAGGCTGGCGGTCAGAAGGTGGAGATTACCAACCAGGTGGTGGTTCTGCCCTATCGGCGCTGGGGTGTGAGCGCGGGCGCGTTGGATACCGGTACGCCGCTGGCAATCGTCGGGCGCATGCTTGCACGCGGTGAGATCACGCGCCGGGGTACGCACGGCCCAGAGGTGTGCGTGCCGGTCGAGCCGTTCTTTCGCGAGCTGGCTCGCTATGATATGCATGTTTTTCAATTCAAGGCGGACGGCAAGGAACATTGACTTTCACAGCTCTTCTGAGGCGGAGTACAGAACGGGATTCCAAAAGAGGGCAGGTGCAGATGTCTTGTTCGGCGTTTGGCCTTCTTACCACACCGGATAAAATATGGTAGAATCAAGAGCAGAAAGCCGGTTTTTGTTTTGATAATCGTACTTATTTGTTAGATATTGTACGAATATCGAAAAGCAAAAACCGATAGTTGTTACGGAACACTATTTCACTCAACCGAAAGGGGCTATTGATATGGCTGAGTACAAACTCCTGATCAATGGTGAACTCGTCAATAGCAGTACGGGGAAAGTTGTCGATGACATCGGGCCGGCCTCGGGCAAGGCCGTTGCGCAGGTTCCTCAGAGCGGCCTTGAGGACGTAGAGAAGGCAGTTGCGGCGGCGCGTGAAGCCTTCGATGACGGGCGCTGGTCGCGTTTGACGCATGGGGCGCGGGCCGCGGCGTTAGAGAAGTTTGCCCAGGTGATCGAGTCGCATGCCTCGGAACTGGCCGAGTTGGAGTCGCTGGACGCGGGCAAGCCGATCAAGCTCGCACGGGACAGCGACATTCCCTTTTCCATCGATAACTTTCACTTCTTCGCGGGGGCGGCGCGCCATCTCGCGGGCACCGCGGCCAGCGAGTACACGGGGGGCCATACCAGCATTATTCGCCGCGAGCCGATCGGCGTAGTGGCCTCGCTGGCGCCCTGGAACTATCCCTTTATGATGGCGGCCTGGAAGCTTGGTCCCGCTCTGGCCGCAGGCAATACGGTCGTTCTCAAGCCCTCGGTCGAGACGCCTTTGACCACGCTCAAGCTGGGCGAGTATGCGCTGGAAGCCGGCCTGCCCGCTGGGGTCCTGAACGTGATTACCAGCGGTCCCGGCGTGGCACAGGCGCTGGGAAGCCACCCGCAGGTCAATATGGTCTCGGTCACGGGCAGCACGGAGAGCGGCAAGCACATCATGCGCGCGGGCGCGGACACGATCAAGCGCGTTCATCTGGAGCTGGGCGGCAAGGCTCCCTTTGTGGTTTTCGAGGATGCCGACATTGAGGCGGCGGCCAACGGCGCGGTGGTTGGCGGCTATGTCAACTGCGGCCAGGACTGCACGGCGGCCACGCGCATTTACGTGCAGGACAACATCTACGACGCGTTCATGGACGCCTTCCTGGCGAAGGTCAGGCAGATTCGCGTGGGCGATCCGTCTTCTGAAAGCACGGACATGGGTCCCCTGATCTCCGCCGGGCAGCGCGCAACCGTCGAGGGCTTTGTTGAGCGCGCCCTGCGTAGTGGCAGCAACGTGCTCACCGGCGGCAAACGCGCCAGCGTGGCCGGCCTGGAGGGCGGTTTCTTCTTCGAGCCAACGGTGATCGCCGAGGACCGCAACGACGCCGAGATCGTGCAGAACGAGGTCTTTGGCCCTGTCGTGGTCGTCTGCCGCTTCCACACCGAAGAAGAGGTCTTGAAGAAGGCCAACGGCGTTGTCTATGGTCTGGCGGCCTCCGTCTGGACGCGCGACGTTTTCAAGGCTATGCGCGCCAGCAGCGCCATCCAGGCCGGCACCGTCTGGATCAACGATCATCTGCCCCTCACCTCCGAGATGCCGCACGGTGGCTACAAAGAGAGCGGCATCGGCAAGGATATGTCGATGTACGCCTTCGAGGAGTACACGCAGATCAAGCATGTGATGGTCGAGCTAAGCGGCGAAGCGCGTAAGAGCTGGCACTATACCATCTTTGGGGACGCGTCGTAGTTTTCTTTGAAGGTGTTGCTACTTGCCAGATTGCGCGCACAATGAGCGAAAAACGCGTTTTTTCGCTCATTGTGCGCGCAATTTTTGTACATAGTTAGTCGTGTGTGCGCAACAGATCCTTAATCTCGGCGCTGGAGGAGAGGGAATCGGCGGGCAGGATAAATTGCATCAGGTGATAGGCTTTGCGCGCCTCCAGCAGTTCTTGCTCGCCGCCCAGGCTGAAAGCCTGGGGGATAGAGGCGCGCAGAGTGGTGATGGCCTGATCCATGTCGTGCAGGCGCAGCGAGGCCAGGGCGCGATTGGGAAGGAACTCCATGCGCACCTGTTCGGGGCCATCACATACGGGTTCTTCGGCAGTTCCGGGCCGTAAGCTATCCAGCGTTTGCGCATATTCGCCGAGCTCGTGATACGTAATACCATCCCAGAGATTCAGCGCGGCCTCCGCGTAATCGAGCGCAGGCGGGAAATGATGGAAATCGCTGAGATCGGATTCATCGTCATCCTCATAGTCGCGCGGACCAGAGATCCTGTAGAGGGTTGAGATCTTCTGGAGGTAATCGCGAACCAGCGGGAAGTCTGGAGGCGGAGGCGCGGGCTTGAGAAGCCAGATTGACTCAGCCATCTTGCGCAGAGCCTGTGCCGGTTGTTTGCCATAGCCATAGATGGCGGTCAGATGCAGACTCTGGCCGGCGGAGGGATAGGCCGTATCGGCGAGCAGACTGAACTCCAGCGCCCTGGCGTAATAATTGACGCCGGCATGCGGCCCTTCGAGCTTGTAGGCGAGCATCGTTCTGAGCAGGCACGCCTGGGCAATCAGGGCCGCCGCCGCCTGGCGACAGTACGCGACGCGCGAGAAGACCTCGCTGAGCAGAATCAGGTAGCCGGTGACGAACGAGCGGGCCAGCTTGAGATCCTCTTCCTGGCCCATATGCCAGCAGGCAGTAATGGCGCTGGCGCAGTGGGTCAGGATATCCTCTGGCGGAGCCGGCAGAGCGAGCGGAGTGATGTTTTCCAGGTAGGCGACGATGGGGACGGAGGCTACCACGCGCAGAGCCTGCTGGCGCGTGGGATCAGCCGGATCATACGCCTGCTGTGCGCGCTTGTACTCGTCGTAGTCCTTGATGCACTGATCGATGCGGCGTTGAAAGACCTGGTAGTCAAGATTCTGCCTTTCGAGTTTGCGCTGGAGGATCAGGCTCATGAGATGGAGGTCCAGGTCTTCGGCTGACAGAGCTGGCTCTGAAATATGAGCCAGCGGCGAGTGTTGTTCGCCGGGAGCGGCCTCTTCGTCGAGAAAAAATGGGGGGGAGGCAATGCCCAGGGCGCTGGGAGTCGTTTCGTAGACCTGGCTGATTTTAAAGATGCGAAAGCCCTGTGGCCTGCTTTTTCCTGTTTCCCAACGCCGCAACGTGCGAGGATGAACGCCAATCTTCTGACTGGCCACCTCTAACGTCCAGCCGCGCAGTCGCCGGGCAGCTTCGAGTTTAGAATTGCGCTCCATCATGGGTAATCCTCCCTATCTACTCACAAAACGCTCCAGAAGCTCTCAGGTAACTATATGTAGTTATAGAATATTTCGATTTGTCCTGTCAAGCATATTTTTCATCTGCTGTCTATTTATACAAGAAAATAGAGTGTGGCGTTTGCGTGACAGGGAGAGGAAGCAGTACACTCTATGGGAGGTTTAATACCCCATATTTTGAAAGGAACATCGCCATCTATGAGCCGGCTTTCAGAACTAGTAGAGCTTTCCTCACCGATCATCATCGCTCTCGTTGGTGCGGGGGGCAAGACCACGACCATGTACACGCTCGCGCGTGAGCTTGTTGAGCAGGAGAAGCGCGTGGTCACGACAACCACAACGCAGATCTACATTCCCCGGCCTGGTGAAACCGAGCGCCTGCTGGTCGATGCCGAGATGCCGCGTCTGCTCAAAAATCTCCAGGGCGGCTGGCGAGACTGCCGGCATATCACCGTGGCGAGCGCGGCCATCGGCTCCGGCAAGCTTAAAGGATTGCAGGCGGAGCAGCCGGCGCTGTTGCTCCAGCGCGGCGGGGCCGATGTGGTGATCGTCGAGGCCGACGGCGCGCGCCATCTCAAAATCAAGGCCCCCGCCGACTACGAGCCGGTCATGCCGGCGCAGGTCGGCATGGTCCTCCTGCTCTTGAGTGCAGAGGCCCTGAATCAGCCCTTGAGCAGCGAGATCGCCCACCGGCCAGAGATCCTCGCCCGCCTGACCGCTATCGGGGCTGGCGATCCGCTCACCCCCGCCGTCGTTGCTCGCCTGCTGTTGCATGAGCAGGGAGGGTTGAAGCAGGTGCCGGACGGAGCAGGCATGTATGTGCTGATCACGCACGCCACGCAGGAGAGGCGCGAGTCAATAGCGCAACTGGCTGGATTGGTGCGAGAAGAGCCGCGCGTGGCGGGCGTGTATTGTTCTGAGCGTCCGGGCGAATGGCAGAACTGCGTTGTATAATAGCCCTTGTATACACATGAGCGTCGCCTGGCGAGCCGTGCGCGTGCGCCCGCTGGACGTGCTGCGCTACGGGTGAGGCATGCGTCGAGGCCCGGCTCAGTGTAACTGCTCGACCAGCCTGCGGGCAGCGTGCAGCCAGTGTTCGGGATTATCGTCGGGAATCGAGCAGCCGTTGGCCAGGATCAGGCGGCGACCCTTTGTCTGCGTGACCGCGCCCAGGATCTCATTCTCAATCTCCACCTCTGTACCGTGGGTAAGCGGACCGCGTTCGGCCAGGCCGCCCATGAGACACTTATCGGTCAGGGAGAGCGCCTCGCGCAGGTCCGGGCCGGTCAGGCGGTCGCTCCAGCTTATCACCTGGACGGGATAGTCAGTAAAATCCTCAAAGTAAATCTCATCCCCCTCTTGCTCTGGATCGGCGTGGATATGCACGATGTTGAGCCAGCCCTTGCTCGCGCCCGCCAAAGCCTGGAGATCATATGGACGGCCAATGCGTGCATACTCCGCGCGCGTGAAATGCTTGTTCGTTGCCCCCATGCAGGAGAAGAAGATGCCGCTTGCGCCTGCGTCGATTGCCGCCTCCAACAGGCCGCGCAGATTCTCGGCGATAATTGGCAGGCCCTGCTCGAACGCCTGCGGGTCCTGACGCACGGCCTGCACGATATTCTCGCGTCCAAGCCAGCGCAGCGCGTAGGTCAGGGGACTGAAAATGGTCAGGATCAGCGGGTAATCTTCTCCCAACTGCGTGCGCAGGATACGGATGCACTTGAGTTGCTCCTGGAAAATGGGCGTATCCAGCCCCAGCCTGGGCAGGTTGCGCAGGTCGGCGGCTGTGATTCCCTGTCCCGGCTCCGGGTAAGGCAGATCGGGCATAATTTTCACGATATCCAGGTCAAATTTGTCGCGGAAGAATTCTTTGGTTAGCTGCGCCATACGCTCGCCAGAGCCTGCGGGACGAAAGTGGTGCCAGAAGACTAAGGGCACGCGGTCAACCGGCGCGCCTGCCAGGGCAGCGTGTACGCGTTCGCTTGCGGTCATACGAGGTTGTGATACGGACATAGAAATGAATTTCTCCTTTCTCAGGTGCGTTTTCTAGTGCAAGCTCCCACCAACTGCACGGAAAAAGAGGGACTTGCCCCTTTCTCCGCAAGGGCGTACACTGAGGCCCGACCGTTCGCGGTCATTGCGCCATCTCCCAGCAGATGGTGGGGGTTGAAACTAGAGAGCCTGAAGACAGGCCGATCAAGAGAAAAATTGATCCTCTAGGAAGTATACGCGCTGCGGCACGCAAAGCGAAACACCACCGCACTTTTCCCATTTTGGGGGATTGCATAGGAACTCTATTTGTATATAATAAGGCTAGAGACATGGCCCCGGAGATTCAGAATATGCGGAAAGAGGGCAATAATGAACAAGAGAGAATACCTGGTGGGGCAGCAGATCGGCAATTATTGCCTGGAAGCCTACATCGATAGCGGTAGCTATGGGAGCGTCTATCGGGCCAGGCATCATATTTTTTCCGACGACCCGCCCGTGGCCCTTAAATTGATGCATGCATATCTTGACGCGACGGAGGATCAGGAACTCTTTTTCCAGGAGGCGCGGCTGCTGCGCAAACTCAAGCACCCGGCGATTCTGCCGGTAATCGATGTTGGGTTCGATCAAGGCCGGCCCTATCTAGTGACAGAATACGCGGTGGGGGGATCGCTGCGGGATCTCCTGCGCCAGCGCAACGGGCAGCCTCTCTCGCTGGCCGAGTCGCTGCGCATTCTGCTCAGTATTGGCCAGGCTCTCTCTCACGCTCACCGGCAGAATGTCTTTCATCGTGATTTAAAGCCGGAAAATATTCTCTTCAATGAGCAAGGGGACGCCCTGCTGGCCGATTTTGGTATAGCCCTCTCGTTTGCCTCCGCGCACACCCATCGCGTGGGACAGGGAGGTACGCCGGCCTATATGGCGCCTGAGCAGTTTGAGGGCCTGGTCAGTCCCAAGAGCGATCAATATGCACTGGGTTGCCTCGGCTACGAACTGTTGACCGGGCGCCGGCCTTTCGATCTGGGCCAGGCCGGGCTTGAGACCATGTGGTTCCAGCACGCGCATGTCACTCCGCTGCCGCCCACGCAGATCAATCCCGCCATTCCCGCCCCGATCGAGCAGGCCCTTTTGCGCGCGCTCTCCAAAGAGCGCAGTGCGCGCTACAGCGACATAGCGGCCTTCTTGCGCGATTTCAGCGAACCGTTCTTTTCTGAGTCCAGCCAGCACGCCCAGGTGACGATTGCCGCCGGCCAGCGCGCTCAGGGGGAGCATGCGCTGGCGATCAGGTCGGGCGGGCTGCGTCTCAAGGGAGAGTTGCTCTACGATGACGGACGCTACCAGGAGGCTCTGATGTTTTTCAGGCGGGCGGTTGCGCTCGATCCCGCCGATGTTTATGCCTATGCCCGGCTGGGGAACACACTTTTTGCTCTGGAACGCTACCAGGAGGCCCTGGAAGCGTATGAGCACGCGCTGGAGTTGGATCGCAACAACGCTATCTACGAGATTGAGCGGGCACGGGCGCTGATCGCGCTGCAACGCGAGAATCAGGCGCTGGAGGCGTGCGCGCGTGCGCAGCAGCTCGATCCCTTGAACGCTGCCGCCTATGGCGTCCAGGGGAATCTCTACCTGGAGATGGGCCTTGATGAGAAGGCGCTGCAATGCTACGACCAGGCGCTCGAGCGTGATCCAAAGAATCCGCGCTATTATCGCTATCGCGGGGATGCGCTGCGCTGGCTCGGACGCGACGAGGAGGCTCTGGCAGCCTACGACCAGGCTCAGGCTCTCAAGCCTGCCTCACGTGAGTCCTGCGCGGCTCTCTTCAGAGCGCAGGGCCACGCCTGCTATAATCTGGAACGTTACCAGGACGCGCTGAATTTTTATGGCCGCGCGCTGGAACTGGATGTCGATAGCGATACCTGCTTTTACAAGGGCCAGGCCCTCTATCAGCTTCAACGCTACGAGGAGGCGCTGGAGGCTTTCGACCAGGCTCTGGGTTTCCATGCCGATTCCGCGCCCATCCACGCTCATCGCGGGTATACCCTCTACCAGTTGCAGCGCTATGAGGAGGCGCTGGAGGCCCTGGATAGTTCGCTGGCCCTCGATGCCGACGACGCAACCCTCTACAATATCGAGGGCAATATCCTCTATTCACTGGGACGCTACACGGAAGCCCTGGAGCGCTACGATAAGGCCGTCCAACTGGTGCCGGAGAATAAAAATTATCAGGCCAATCGCACCAGCACGCTCGAAAAGCTCCCCACCGTCTCTCATTAGCGCATCTTAAGATCGTTGGCTTTCTCAAAAAGTATACTCGCGCCTGCTGCGCCCGCTTGAAGAGTTATAAATGTGCAAAAAA
>Ga0070740_10003029_pt1 | contig 18548 bp, 18 predicted proteins | sample Coa_R2_FD_67286 | JGI IMG/M metagenome (GOLD analysis project Ga0070740, IMG submission 67286) | Surface soil microbial communities from Centralia Pennsylvania, which are recovering from an underground coalmine fire - Coalmine... | ecosystem: Environmental > Terrestrial > Soil > Unclassified ...
ACCGCTTCGGCCCCGCCCTCTTTGACGAGCCGGAGCGCCGAGCGCACGGCCTCGGTCTCGCCCGTGTGGTACGTGCCGTAGGGCATGTCGGCGACGAGCAGCGCGCGCTCGACGCCGCGGCGGACGGCGCGCGTGTGGTGGAGCATATCTTCGAGCGTGACCGGCACGGTCGAGTCGTAGCCGAGGACGACGTTGCCGAGCGAGTCGCCGACGAGGATGATGTCCGTCCCGGCCTCGTCAACGATGCGCGCGGTCGGGTAGTCGTAGGCGGTCAGGCAGACCAGACGCTCGCCGCGCTCCTTGCTGGCGCGCACGGCGGGCACGGTCACTTTTTCGGGACGCTGCTGTTTGAGATAGACCATTTGACGGTTATCACCTTTCGGCTGTCGGTTGGGATCAGTCGTTGCAGACGGGGCCGACGAGGTATTGGGCCGTAAGGATAGGTTGATTGAATGCGACGCGCGGGTGTCGGACGACGTTGAAGACGCTGAAGCTCACGTCTCCGCCTCCGACACGGAGACCGTCCAGGCAGCTTAGATAGGCGCGGACTGACGCTCCGGTTAAGTAAGCAAGTAACCCCGCGGCCAGCAAGATTGTTCGGCGGCGCATGACTGGCGACATTCTACGCCCGCTTGATTGAAGTCGGCAAATTTGAGAGCGACGAATTATAGGCACACGCCCGCGGCAGGGCAAGAAGAAAAGGAGAAGGCGGAAGGATGAAGGATGAAAGAAAGGCTGTCTTCACTTCATCCTTCATCCTTACAAACATCCTTCCGCCTTCATCCTCGACTTTCTTTCCGGCGTCCAGAGTTTCACTTCCGAATCGTCGTCAACGTCGGCGAGGAGTCCGGCGAAAGTGAGGCCGAGCAAGGGATGGCGCGCGTCCGGCGCGAGTTCGGCGAGCGGGACGAGGACGAAGCGGCGCAGGTGCAGGCGCGGGTGCGGCAGCGTGAGAAACTCGGTGTCGCGCCGCTCGCCGCCGTAGAGCAAGAGGTCGAGGTCAAGCGTGCGCGCGCCGCGAGGTCGTGCGCGTCTTCGTCCGAGCGCGTACTCGATTTTAAGAAGCCGCGCGAGCAGTTCTTCGGGCGAGGGGAGCGGCGCGCGGAGTTCGGCGACCATGTTGAGGTACGCGGGCTGTTCGTCTTCGACTCCGACCGGCTCGGTCTCGTAAACCGACGAGAGGCGCGCGACGCGCAAAGCCGCCGACAGCATCCCGCGCACGCCGAGCAGGAGATGACCGGCGCGGTCGCCGAGGTTCGACCCCATCCCGACATACGCGCGCACGCTCTCGCCGCTCTCGTTCATCGCGGAGTCTTACGCCTTCTCTTCGCCGATGCGCTCGTGGTAGGACTGCGCCTGCTTCGCCTCGTCCATCTTCGTGTTGAAGGCTTCGGACTGCCCGCGCGGGATGCTCAAGGTCTTCCACTCGGAAGACCGGAGGTGCTTGGCGAGGAAGATGATCTGCCCCGTGTGCTCGCCGTAGTGCGTGAGTTGGCGGTTGACGGCCTCGACGACCGTGTGCGCCTCGCGCCGGATGAGAACCTTTCGCATCACGTCCTCGCCCTTCAAAGGCGTGAGCGCGTCGAAGAGCGTCTGCCAGCCCTCCTCCCACTTCTCGGTGATGGCGGCGCGGTCTTCGCCTTCGATTAAGAACTCGGAGTCGCGTCGGCGGTCGGGCTTCTCGCCGTCGCTCGTCAGGAAGTCGGCCCAGCGCGAGCGCATGTTGCCGGCCATGTGCTTCATGATGAGCGCGACGCTGTTCGACTCCGCGTCAATCGTGCGGAAGAACTCGTCGTCGTCCAACTGCGCGACCGCGCGGTCGGCGAGCCGCTTCAACCCGCGGAACTCCGCGACGACGTTCTGAAGGTAATGATCTGCGAACGAGTCTGACATCCTTGAACTTCTCCTTTGAAATCAGCCGTCAACTCTCTCTGTCAGCGAAAGGCTCTAACGCCGCGACTCCTTGCGCTCTTTGCGCCTTTGAAAATTTATTTCACGCCGGAGGCGCGAAGAAAAAACAGCGCGTTCTAACTCTGCGCCCGCGCTCACTCCGCGTACTCGTCGGAGCCTTGAACCCACATGAACGATTGAATGTCTATCATGTCGCGCGGGCGCAAACTCCGCTGGTCGCGGCGGATGGTCTCGGCGAACTCAAGCAGGCTCGCGTAGGTCTCCCACGACGGCCTCGACTCGTAGCGGAAGTCGAACCCGTACTCGCGCGCGGCGACGCGCGTGACGGTCGGCTTGAGGAAGATGTGTTGTTCGGGCTGCGCGATGAAGCCGAAGACGGTCACGAGCGGCCACGTCAGCACGCGCGTCTGCCTGCGCGGGAGCGACGCGACCGCCTCGACCCATCGCTCAAACTTTCTTTCCATGCTTCCCGCGCCGTGCAGGAACTCGTAAAGCCCCTCGGCGAACGCCCGCGCGCCCTCGTCCGACTTGACCGCGTCGCGCAACGCCATCTTCTCGAACGAGAAGATCATGCTGTAACGCGAGCGCTGCTCGACGCGCACGGCCCGCGCCGCGACCTCTTTAAACTCGCCCGCGCGCAGCAGACGCCTGAACTCCCCGCGCCCCAGAGCCTCCTCCCAGCGCTCGTGCGTCTCCCACTTGTACCCGCGCTCCCACTCGACGTAAGTCTCGTCCGCGAATCCGCCGGGGAAGAACCGCAAAAACTTCCGCCGACACCGCAACGCACCAGCCGACTCCGCACGCGACTCACCTGTTTTGCTCGCGCTCATCATTTCACCCCTTTGCTCGGTCGGTAAAATAGAGACGGGCTATCTTTACCACAGACGTGTGACTGAGTAAGCATTAAAAGCCGCGTCCGCGCCCACGATTGGCGTCTGCTCGATCATCGCCTGTGCGATCAGCAGCCGGTCAAATGGGTCACGATGATAGAGCGGCAGCGCGGAGACGACGCCGAGATGCGCGAGGCTTATCGGCAATAACTCGATCTCGTTATCCGCAAGCTGATGCGCCATGAAAATGTCGAACGGCTGCGCCAAGCTGAGCTTTCCGATGCTGAGCTTGATCGCGATCTCCCACAGACTTGCCCACGCTCAAAAGCGAATCCGCGTCCGACTCAAGCAGAGCTTTCGCTCGCGGACTCAGACGCGGATCGTTGCCGATGAACCAGAGGAAGGCGTGCGTGTCGAGCAGGAGCCTCATCGCATGTACTCTGCGAAGTCTTCGAGCGGTTCGTCGAAGTCGTCCGACATGGTGAACTGACCTTCGGCGCTCCCGCTCCGGCGGCGCGGCGCGGCGGACGAAACCGGCACGAGCTTCAAGACCGGCTGCTCGTTCTGCGTGATGACGATCTCCTCGCCCTCAAGCGCAGCTTGTAGCAGGCTCTCGATCTGCTCCTTCGCTTTCTCAAGCTCTATTTCGTACATACAAAACTCCCTTGTCACTTGCCCCAATGCAAATAGCTTATCCCTCTGATAGCGACATAATTCTTGCTCGGTGTTCATCGCCTAGGAAAGGCGAACTATTTACTGCACTGTCAAGGGAAGCCTTAAGAATCTGTCCTTGCGCGGAAACGAACACTCCCACGATGTAGAATAAAACGCCTGCGAAAATACCGAAGACAATCGAAACGAACCCCACAGCGAACGCTGCATCTCCAGCCCGGCCATTGCCAATTGAAATAAATCCGATAATAGCAAACAAGGCCCCGATAATTATACCGATTAACTTGATAATCCCTCCAAATCTGACTGTCACTCTTGCGACCAGGTATGCGTCTTTATACCTATTCATAAGCGAAGAAACGTAATTCAGAGTCGCCTGAGTTGATCCTCCCGCACCCGTCGCGTTCATGATTCCGACAGAGGCTACTACAGGCGTCTTGCAGAAAGGGCAAACTTTCGCATCTTCATCCATGTAGTACGCGCAAGCGGGGCAAGGTTGCTTCATGGTTATCTCCTAGGGACTTCGATGTTAGTAGAAGCTAGGTAGCCGCTGAACAAATAAATTACCGCAGGTTTTCGGCATGGGGACGCAAGAAGCATATAATACCGCTCGGCATTGTTATTCAAGAAAATTATGTGGCGTCGTGCTTAGTGACTTATGGCTCAACTCTTCGCGCTGGTGTGGTTGAAGTGGCGGCTGTTCAGGAACTCGTTGCGTTCGCGCAGGGCCGTGGTGGGGCGCGTGGCGGGGGTGTTGGGGTTGTTGGCAGGGCTGGTGTTGGCGTTGATGATCTCGGTCGGGTTGGGGGCGGCGGCGTACTTTTTGACGATGCCGGGCGGGGCGAGCGGGGTGAGCGCGCGGGCATCGTTGGACGGGTTCCTGTTTCTGTTCTTCATCTTCACGGTGATGTTTTTGATGTGGGCGTTGATGCCCCTGGCGCTCGGCGGGGGCGGGAGGTTCGAGCCGGGGCGGATGCTTCTGTATCCGATCTCTTTGGGCAAGCTCTACGCGTTCGACCTGCTGAGCGATCTGACGGGACTCGCGGCGGTCTTCGCCGTTCCCGTCTCGCTGGCGATGGGGTTCGGCGCGGGACTCGCGAACGGGAGCGTCGCGGCGGGGCTTGTTGTTTCTGTGTGCGCGATTGCGTTCGGGCTTTCGTTCTCGAAGCTGCTGGCGGTGGGCGTCGGCGCTCTGATGAGGACGAAGCGGACGCGGGGCGAGATGCTGTTGGCTCTGCTCGGCGCGGTGCTCGGCATGACGGGCGCGCTGATGGGTCAGTTGATGCCGCTCGTCGAACGCTACGGCGCGTACTTTGAGCGCGCGCGGTGGACGCCTTCGGGCGCGGCGGCTTACGCGCTTTCGTTCGGATTGCACAGAGGCGGCGCGGGAGCGCTTCTCTGGTCGCTGCTCCTGCTCGCGGGGTACGCGTTCCTGTGCGTCGCGCTCTCTTACGCAATCGCGCGGCGGACGGCGCTGGGGAAGGGCGGGGCGTCGAGGCGGGCAGGCGTAGCGGCTGAAGTTGAGAGGGGCGAGACAAAAGCGGCGGCAGTTATCGGGAGTGGAAGAAGCGTTGCTGTCGGGAAGGGAAGAAGCGCTGCTGTCGGGAAGGGAAGAGGCGCGGCGGGCGGGAAGCAGAAGGAGGACGCGGCGGGCGGACAGGAGAAGGGCAAGGCCGTCGCGGAGGATGAGAGCTACGCGGGCTGGCGTCTGCCTCTGGTGTCGGCGGAGTTCTCGGCGGTGGTCGAGAAGGAGTTGCGCTACGCGGTGAGGAACGCGCAGTTGCGCGTCATCGCTCTGATGGCGGTCGGGCTGACGATAGTTTTGAGAATGGCCCCGTTCGGCGGCGGCGCGCGGCGTTCGTGGGCGATGATCTCGCCTTACGCCGAGGGCGCGGGCGCGGTCTTCAGCGTGCTCTACATCTTCACGCTCGTCTCGCCCATCTCGACCAACCTGTTTGGCTACGACGGCGCGGGGATGCGCGCGCTTGTGCTGTCGCCCGTGAGCCGGCGTTTGATACTCGTCGCGAAGAACGCGGCGGTCACGTTCATCTCGCTCGTGCTCGTGACGGCGGGAGTCTTCGTCGGCGGACTCGTCTTCGGCGACCTGACTCCGCGGACGCTCCTCTTCGCCGCGCTCGCGTTCGTCAACACGGCGGCGCTCTTCGCGCTCTTCGGCAACTGGCTCTCGCTTCAGTTCCCCGTGCGCGTCAAGTTCGGCAAGCGTTTGAACCGTTCGGGCGTCGGAGGCATCCTGCTCATCCCTTTCTTCATCGTGCTGATGACCCCGCCCGCCCTGTCCGTCCTCGCCGCGCAACTCGCGCAGAGCTTCCTCGTCAAGTATGTTATACTTGCCGCGTTCGCGCTCCTCTCGGTAGCGATTTACGCGCTGGTCGTCCCGCTTCAGGGGCGCTGGTTCGAGAGGCGCGAACTGACCATCCTCGAAGCCGTCACGGGCCGCGACGGCGAAGGGGACAGTCAAATCATAGGTTGATATTATTCCAGCGACGCCGCGACTTTCCCCGGCGTCCGGGCGACTTCGAGAGCGCCGCCCATACATAAATGGCTCGCAGAAAATTCAAGCGCCAGCGTCACGAACCCCTCTCGGAACGCTCTTTTCAGGAGTACCTGACCACGCCCGCGCCGCAGTCATCGCGCACGGAGCTGATGACGCTCGTGCGCGGCGGCGAGGACACCTTCCTCGAACTCAAGGTCAAACTCTCGAACCCCGAACGCATCGCCCAAGGCATCGCCGCGCTCGCCAACACCGGCGGCGGCGTCATCGTCTTCGGCGTCAACGACAACCTCCGCGTCGAAGGATTGGACGACCCCGAATCCGTCCGCGACGAGCTGGTCAAAATCTGCCGCGAGGACGTTGTGCCTTCGGTCTTCCCCTTCGTTGACATCATCTCCTTCGACAACGGCACGCGCATCGTCGCGCTCGACGTGGCCGCGGGCAAACGCCGTCCGTATCGGACGACCGACGGGCGCTACTTCGTGCGCGTCGGGGCCGAGAAGCGCGAGGCCACGCGCGAAGAACTCTCGGCGCTCTTGGACGAGTCGCGCCCCCTGGCTTACGAGAACGTCGCGGCCATCGGCGCGGAGGTCGAAGACATTGACGAGGCGCACCTGTGGAGCTTCGTGCGCGAGTTCGAGGGCGACGCCTACACCCCGGCGCGCGCGGGCGCGTCATACCCGACCGCCGAAGTTTTGGAGCGCGACCTGATGCTCGCCGTGCCCGCCGCGACCGGCGCGCGCAGCGACCGCGTCGCGCCCACAGTCGCGGGACTTCTGTTGTTCGGTCGGGACGAGCGAGTCGCGGAACTGATGCCACGCGCGTCGGTGATCGTCACGAGGTTTGCGGGCGACACGACGCAGTCGCCGAAGGTCGAAAGCCTCCAACTCAACGGCAACCTGCACACACTCTTCGAGTCCGCGCTGCGCTTCGTCGGACGCTACTGCGACCTGCTCGACAGGCGACCGCGCGTGAATCAAGGCAAGGACGCGTCGCCCGTCGCCGCGCGCGCGAACTACCACCGCGGCGCGCTCACCGAAGCGCTCGCGAACGCGCTCGCGCACCGCGACCTCGCGCTCGCCGGAGTCCAGACGCGCGTCCACATCTTCGACAATTCAATCGAGATCACGAACCCGCGCCGCACCGCAGGCTTCACGCCCGCGATGCAGCGCGCCATCCGCTACGGCATCCCGCAGCGTCTGAACCCGCAGCTCGCCGCCATCTTCAAGAGTTCGGCCTACGGACTTCAACTCCCGACGGGCGGGCTGCCGATGATGCTGCGCGAGTCGCGCCTCTTCTCAGGCCGCAAGTCGGAGATTCACGCCGTCAACGACGAGTTCCGCGTCCGGCTGCACGGAGTTTGAATGTGAGCAGTGAGCAGTTATTGCTAGACGGCGAGCGGAGAGTCAGTTAGCCGCGAGCCATCGGCTGTCGGCGGAAACAGAAAGGCAGCCGTTTCGGACGACGGCTGCCTTTCTCGTTTTGCCTGCTTGCTGCTTACCGCTCACTGGCTCTTCGGCGAGTTGTAAAACTCGCGCGCCTTGACGACGTAGTCCTTGTCGTCGTACTTGCCGTCGCCGTCAACGTCAACCTTGACGACGATCTTGTGCTGCTTGCCGTCGCGGCGCTCGCCGACCGAGTAGGCGAGGCTGTACTGGCTGCGCATCAGCGCGTTGATCGACTGGAGAATTTTCGGAAGCTCGCCCTGGAACGTGACCGGGTAGTAGGCCCCGCCCGACTCGTCGGCGAAGGTCTTCAAGGCGTTGCGCGCCTGGAGCATCGTCATCCGTCCCGGCGTCGTCGCGCCCATCAGCCCGTCGGTCGCGCCCATCTGGTCGCTGTAGAGTTTGAAGTACTTTTCGCCCGTGCCGATGATGTAGATCGGGATGCCCGCGTTCTGCACGATCTTGCGCGCTTGGTCGTAGTTGATCTTGCTGAAGGTGTCAATGCCGGTCGTGATCAGGAAGACGGCCTTGCGGCGCGAGTCCTTGAGGCTCGCCATCCCTGAGTACTCGCTCGTCGAAGACTTCGAGTCTTCGAGCACGACCGAGTCGGCCTTGCCGCCGACGAGCGTCAGCTTGAGCGCGTCGTAGAGGTTCGCCTCGTTATAGACGGGCTGGTTGCGCAACAGCAAACTGATGACCTGATTGATGCGCGCCGGGTCGTTCGTAAAGTCGGTGATCGGCGTGACGCGCATGTCGTAGGCGATGATCGAGACGTAGTCGTTGGGCGGCTTGATGAACTGCTGGAGGAAGGCGACGGTCGGCCCCATCATCTCCTCCATGCCGTAGATGTCCTGCCCCTGGCTGCCCGCGTAAGACTGCCACTGGCCGAGCTTGCTGTATTCGAGCACGAGCGAGACGGTGACGGGCGCGTCGGGCGTGGCGAAGTTGGTGATGTCCTTCTGGATGCCGTCCTCGAAGATGGCGAAGTTCTCTTTCTTCAGGCCGTTGACGATCTGCCCGGTCTTCTTGTTATAGACGACCGCCTCGATCTGCACGATGTTGGTCGCGACTTTGACGACCTCCTGCTCCTTGAGCGTGTCGGGCGGGGCGGGTTCCTGCGGCTGCGACTGCTGGTCGGTCGGCTGCTGCTCGTCGGGCCGCGTGTTCTTCTTCTGCGGGGCCTGCGGCGGCGTCCGGCGCGACTGCGCGAGCGCGGCGGGGCGTCCGGGCATGAAGGCCGATGCGAGAAGGATTGACGCGAGTACCGCGGAAGCGAGACGGCGCGCTGAGTTAGTGCTCATGATAAAAACCTCAAGAGTCGGAAAGGCCGGCGGGGCGTGTTCTCTACGCCTCAAGAATATAAGGCCCGCCCGCGCTGACGGTCAAACAAAGAAAGGGCCAGAGCTTTAGATGTCGCGGGCGGGCGAAAAGGTTGATTGCCGCCCCGACATCTAAAACTGCTGACCCTTTAACCTCCGGTGACCTCCGATCTCCGGTTTTTTCAGTTGCCGCCGCTCGTCACCGGCTCGACCTCAATCAGCGCGTCGTAGCTGCCCGTATTGTCGTCGAGCTTGCCTTCGTTGACGCCGAGGAAGAGCCGACCGTCGCGCGGCGCGTAGAACTCTCGGCCCGCGCCGACGGGGATGAACTCGTCGTTGTCGTCGCCGACGACCGCGATCAACTCGCCCGTCGGCTCGTTGCGCATCAGCTTCTCCGTGTCAACGAGGCGCGGCAGACCCGTCGGCGTCGAGAAGTTGCCGTTGCCGAGCGAGACTCGACCCGTCGCGGTGATCCGCAGGCGCTGCCCTTTCCGAACCATCAGGCCCGAATCCGTCCAGCCGTTCGCGCGGTTGTCCGCATAGACGCGCACGCGCACGGGGAAGAAGGGCGAGTTCCCGCCGCCCGCGGTCTGCGAAGTCGTGGTCGCGCCCGTGCCGCCACTCGTGCGCCCGTCGTTTGAAGGCGCGGGCGACACGGGGTCGCCGTTGTTGAGGACGGGCGGGCGCGTCGTCTGCCGGGAGTCGGGGAGCGGCGACTCGGTGTGCCGCTGCGGGGGCGTCTGCGGGCGGTTCGACTCGACGGGTGCGTTCGGGTCGAAGCCGCCGGAGTTCGAGGCCGTGTCGCCGCCGCCCGCGGAGTCGAACTCAATCGAGTCAACGTCCTCCATGTAAACGGTGACGCGGCTGCGGCGGCCACGCGCGCCCGAGCCGATCAGGATCGTGAACTGCTGGTCGCGGAACGAGACGATCTGGCCGCGGATGACCTGTCCGTCCTTCATGTGAATGGTGTCGGCGAACGCGCCGGCGCACAGCAGCGCGGCGAGCGCGAGGGCCGCGAGCGGGCGCGCGAGATTGCGAATCTTCATAACTCCTCCAGGCGTGCGGACAAGTCTCATTATCAAGGGCACAATGAAAGCAGAGAGAGACTCGATTTGGCAAGCGGGAGAGAGTCGAGCTTCGCAGCGATTGATGGCCGCGGCGCGGCGGCAGGTTGCCCGTAAAAAATGGGAGGCCGGCGGTTTTTACGACCGGGCCGCCCAAAGCTCGAAGGGCGGCAGGCTGAATAGTCCTGCCGCCCGACCCGAAAAGCGTTGGCGAAAAGAATGTTGGTGGAGGCGAGGGGAGTCGAACCCCTGACTGCGCGTTGCGAACGCGCTGTGTTGCCAACTATACCACGCCCCCAAGAATCCTGCGCATCGTGGCCCGCGCACGCCTATGATAGCGCTGACTGCGTCCTCTGTTCAAGTTGCCGTAGTTCGGGGTGAGCGAATGGCAATTCGGACATAAGAGCCGCAGGTTGTCTTCCGCGTTGTTCAAACAGTCTCCGTCAACGTGGTCAATGGTCAGAGGGACTTTGCCGGTAACGGGGTTGCGCTCCTGCCAGCCGCATCGCTGGCATCTCTCTCCGTACTTCTCAATGAAATAACGGCGAATATGTTTTGAGATGGCCGCCGCGCCGACGACCCCGGTTTCTAACCCTGCTTTCCAACGCTCAAGATAAACGTCATACTGCGCCTGCTGTTGACATTTATTACTGCAATAGATGGCAGCGTAATCCTTAACAGGGTTGGGACATGTCCGACAGGCTCTTGGCTTTCTCGGTCTCGACATCCGCAAGATTAACCAATCGGATTTAGCCGGCGTCGTGCCCCGCCAAACCAAGTTGCGCCCCCGCGAGGAAGATAAATATTAGGTGGCGATCTCCGAAACGTCAAGTTCGATTCGCGCGGAGGAAGGGCGTCCGACGCGCGGCGGGCGACGGCGCAATCAGGCGCGGAGCGCGCGCGCCGCGTCTTCGATCACACCGGGTAGTTTGTCGGCGAGCGGGCCGCCGCCCTGCGCCATGTCGGGGCGTCCGCCGCCGCGGCCTCCGAGCGCGAGGCAGGCCGCGCGCATGAGCGCGTTCATGTCCGCGCCCGCGTCCGTCGAGCGCGCGAAGACCAGACGCGCGCCGCCCGCGTCCGTCGAGCCGAGCAGCGCGACCGTGCCCGCGTGCGCGACGAGCGCGTGCGCGAGCCGCCGCAGCTCTTCTGCGTCGCGACCGTCGAAGACGCGCGCGACGATTCTCGCGCCGCCCTCGCGCTCCTCGCCGCCGGACTCTTTGTCCGCCTCTTCGACAAGCTCACGCGCCTCGGCGCGCGCGGCCAACTCTTCCGCCGAGCGCAGGCGGCGCAGCAGTTGTTTGTTCTCGTCCTGAAGTCGGGCCGCCGCGTCCGCGGCCTCGTCGCGCGCGACGCTGAAGAGCGAGGCGACGGCGCGCGCGGTGCGGTTCGCGCGGCGGTAGTCGGCGAGCGCGCGAGTGCCCGCGACGAAGGTGACGCGGACGAGTCCCTTCGCGCGCTCCCAGCCGCGCGCCGCGATCATCCCAACCTCGCCCGTCCGATGCGCGTGCGTGCCGCCGCACGGGCTGAAGTCGAAGCCCTCGATCTCGATGACGCGCAGCCCGCCCTCGCGCGCCGTGTCTTTCCGAAGCGGCAGGCGCGCGGCCTCTTCGGGCGTGACGTTGTGGACGCGCACCGCGCGGTCTTCCCAGACCACCTCGTTCGCACGCCCGACCGCGCGTTCAATCTTCTCGTCCGAAGGGTCGCCGAGGTCAACGTCAATCTCGCAGGCGTCCGACATCATTCGGAAGCTCCGCGTCTGCGCGCCGTAGAGTTCGACGAAGGCTTGCGAGAGTATGTGCTGTCCCGTGTGCTGTTGGATGTGGTCGAGCCGGCGCGGCCAATCAACGAGGCCGGTGACGCGCGCGCCCGGCTCCGGCGCTTCGCCCTCGACGACGTGCAGCACGCCCGCGTCCTCCGCCTCGACGCACTCGACGACGCGCGCGCGACCGAGCGCGCCCGTGTCGAACGGCTGGCCGCCGCCCGTCGGGTAGAACGCCGTGCGGTCGAGCACGACGAAAGCGCGCCCGTCGGCGTCCGCCGCGACCGAGACGACGCGCGCGTCGAACTTCAACAAGTGCGAATCTTTGTAGTATAGTCGCTCCGTCATCGTGCCGTAGTGTACCACCAGCTAAGAAGACTTGCCCCCGCATAACTTCTTTCCGGCAGGCGCGAGAGACTTCCGTCTCGTTACATGATTCAGGAGGAATGTGACGAACCGGACTCACAAGCACACCTCTGCTCATCCAGGACGGCCCGGCGCGGCGCTCGACAGACTACCGGGCAGCGACTCCCAAAAAAATTGCATACAGGGCGGCTCGCGGCGGCGCGCTCATCCGCCCGAAGTCCGGCGCACCCGCGCGGGGGCGTCAGTCCTTAAACTGTCAGGAAAATTATGATTTCAAGCAGCCCGAACGAGATGAGTGACGAGTCTCCTCCGAAGGATTTTGAAGGCGAAAAGATTTGCTCCTGGTGCGGCGCGCGCTTCGCGCAGGAGTGGCCGCAGGGGCGGCCCGTCTGCCCGCGCTGCCACAGGCTGCTGACCGACGCCGGAATCAAGGACGAGGAGATTTTCGGCGAAGCGAAGCCGGGCAAAGACGAAGGCCGAGGCTAACGTTCAGGGTGCGACGCCGTCGCTCGACTGCGCTTTTGACAGCCGCGCGCGGGCGCGCGGATAATCGCGCCCGAAAGCACGAGCGCGAAAGCTCTAGACTGAAGCCCCGGAGTCCGAAACCCGATGAGTCACTTCTTACGAAGCGCGCGCACGCGCACGCGCACGCTCGCACTACTCGCGCTCTTCACGCTCTTTGCCCTCGCCCCCGCTCAAGCCTCCGCGCAGGACACTTCGGCCCCGCGCTACAAAATCTCTTACACGATCACGCCGCCGCAGCCCTCAACGCACCTCTTCTACGTCCGCGTTGACGTGTCGGGACTCGCGGGTGTCGCTCACGTTGACTTCCAGATGCCGCGCTGGTCGCCGGGGCGCTACGCCGTCTTCGACTTCGCGAAGAACGTGCAGGAGGCGCGCGCGCTCGGCCCTTGCGATAAGGGTGAGCGCTGCGGCTCGAAGTCTTACGAGGTCGAGCGGCTCGACACGCAGACTTGGCGCGTCGGCACGCACGACTCGGACGAACTCAGCTTCAGTTACCTCGTCTTCGGCGACGACCTTTCGGGCACCTTCTCGCAGCTCGACGAGCGCCACGCGAACTTCAACGGCGGCTCGGTCTTCGTCTATGTCGTCGGCCACAAGCAAGACCCCGTGAGCCTGGGCGTCGCCGCGCCCGACGGCTGGAAGGTCATCAACGGCTACACGATGCGCGACGACCAACGCGAGTTTCAGTTCCCGAACTACGACGTGATGATTGACGCGCCGACCGAGATCGCGCCCGACTTCGCCGTGCAGAAGTTCGAGGTCGAGGGCAAGACCTACCGCGTCGTCGTCCACTCGTTCGGCCCCGAAGGAGGCAACCGCGACGAACTCGTCCGTAGCCTTGAAAGAATAGTCCGCGCCGAGGTCGCGACGATGGGGCCGCCGGAGTTCGACCAATACACCTTCATCTTCCACTTCGCGCCGAACGAGCGGCGCGGCGACGGCATGGAACATTTGAACTCGACGCAGATCGTCGAGACGGGCGCGCTCGCCGACCGCGGCACGCTCAATTCTGCGCTCGACGGCGCGGCGCACGAGTTCTTCCACGTCTGGAACGTCAAGCGCCTGCGCCCCGTCGGTCTCGGCCCGTGGGATTTCACCAGGCCGGTCGTCACGCGCGGGCTTTGGATAGCCGAAGGGTTCACGAACTACTACGGCAAGCTCTCGCAGGAGCGGGCAGGTGTGTGGACGAGCGAGCAACTGCTCGACTCCTACTCGCGCACGATCACCGGCGTCGAAAACGCGCCCGGAAGCAAGCTGATGAGCGCGGTCGAGTCTTCAATCCTCGCGCCGTTCCTCGACCGCGGCAGCAGCGACCAGCGCACGAACCTTGAGAACACGGCGATCAGCTACTACCCGAAGGGCGAGACGCTCGGACTCGTGCTCGACCTTTTGATCCGCGGGCGCTCGCACGGTCGCGCCTCGCTCGACGACGTGATGCGCCGCGCCTACGAAGAGTTCTACCTGAAGAGTCCGAACGACAGCTACTACCTCAAAGGCCGCGCCTACACCGTCGAAGATTTCCAGCGTGTCGCCTCCGAAGTCGCCGGCTCAGACCTCTCCGACTTCTTCCGCTCCCACGCCTACGGCGTCGCACCGCCGCCCTACGAAGAGGCGCTAGCTTACGTCGGCCTTCGCCTCGCGCGCGTCCCGCCCGAAGCAGGCTCGACCCGCACGGTCTTTCGCATCGAAGAAGACAGGAACGCGACGGCGGAAGCGCGCGCCCTCCGCGACGCGTGGCTGAAGGGACGCAGATAAAATTCCGCCAAAGCCGGTCGGAACTTTTCCCGCCGCGCGGCGTCTAAACGGCGCGACTGGCACCGGGAGAACGAGAGGCCCGGAAAATGCGCGGAACGATCAGAAACATCCTTATCACGTCGGTACTTCTACTGCTCTGCTCGCTCTCAAGTCTCTACGTCGGCTCGCAGGAGTCAGCCGCGGCTCCGCCCGACGCGAACATACTCGCACAGCAGTTCGGCGCAGACCCCGGCGACGGCTGGCTGCTCGCGGGCGGCTTCCTCCTGCTGCTCGCGCTCGCCTTCGCTTTCGCGGGCGCGATGCTGTGGGCGCAGGAAAGAGAAGGATGAAGGCGGAAGGATGAGGGATGAAGTGAAGACGGCTCTTCTTTCATCCTTCCGCCTTCATCCCTTCACGGCACGACGAGCACGACGCCTTCCGGCACGATCTCGAACGTCATCGGGAGCGCGCCGATGAGTTCGCCGTCGGCCTGAACCTGCGCGTCGCCCGCGCAGCGCACGCGCGTCGCCGTGCGGAAGGTCACGCCGCGCTCGCCGTCGTGCGAGCCGCGCATTGCCTGTGTGAGCAGGCGAAGGTAGCGCAGTCGGCTGCGCGAGTTGATGACGCAGACCTCGAAGGCCGCGGCGTCGAGTCGCGCGCGCGGCGTTATCTTCAAGCCGCCGCCGTACCACGGCGCTTTGCCCACCGCCGCGTAGGTCGCACTCAGCGTCTCGCCTTCGACCTCGACCGTGAACTCGCGCGGAGTCCAGTGCGCGAGGTGTCCGAGTCCCGCGTACCAGAACGCGGCCTCGCCCACGCGCCGCTTCAGACGGGGCCGCACGTGACCGACGACCGACGCGTCAAGCCCCACGCCCGCGAGCATGAAGAAGTAACGGCACGCGCCCGTCCGCTCGTCCGTCGCGCGACCCAGAGTGATTCGCCGCGAGTTGCCGCGCGCGAAAACTTCCGCCACCTCTTCCGCTCTCGAAGGCAGACCCAACTGTCGCGCGAGCACGTTCGCCGTCCCTGCGGCCCACACCGTCAGACGCACGTCCGAGCCGACCAGACCCTGAATCGCCTCGTGAGCCGTCCCGTCGCCTCCGCGCACGATCAGATCGCTCGCGCCCGACTCGACCGCCTCGCGCGCGAGCCTCGCCGCGTCTTCCGGCCCGCGCGTCTGCTCGACCGTGACCGCGACGCCGCCCGCCTCCGCGCGCGCGCGAAACGACTCGGCCTCGCACGCAACGCCCGCCCGCCCGCGCCCAGCGTTCGGGTTGACGATGAGAACCGCTTTGCGTCCGTTCATGTCCATCGTTCGATGTAAGAGCAAGCACGATGCCGCCGCAGGCAGTCGGCGCGAACGTGCGAGCCGGAAGCCGTCATGCTTTTGTCGAGGACGACGAATCAACGCCGCGACGCAGCCGGGCGCAGACACGTGTCGGGCGTTCGTTGCGTCGCCGTTCGCGCGCGCCGCTCAATTGAAAAGCCGACGGCGGACGAATGCCGCGCGTCGGCCTCTCGCCGATAAGCAGCGTCTCAGGGCTACTCCAAACGATAGTTCGGAGCTTCCTTCGTGATGATCACGTCGTGGACGTGCGACTCCTTGAGTCCGGCGGGGCTGATGCGGACGAAGCGCGTCTTCTCGTGAAACTCGCGGATGTCGCGGCAGCCCGTGTAGCCCATGCCGGCGCGCAGGCCGCCGACGAGCTGCGTCACCATGTCGGCGAGCGTGCCCTTGTAGGGGACGCGCCCCTCGATGCCTTCCGGGACGAGTTTCGACTCGACCTCGATCTCGTCCTGCGCGTAACGATCCTTCGAGCCTTCGCGCATCGCGCCGATGGAACCCATGCCGCGGTAGGCTTTGAACGAGCGGCCCTGGAATAGAATCAACTCGCCCGGCGACTCCTCCGTGCCCGCGAAGAGCGAGCCGATCATCACCACGTCCGCGCCCGCCGCAATCGCCTTCGCCACGTCGCCGGAAAACTTCACGCCGCCGTCGGCGATGACCGGAACACCGCTGTCGCGCGCCGCGCGCACGCAGTTGTTGATGGCGGTCATCTGCGGCACGCCCGCGCCCGTCACGACGCGCGTCGTGCAGATTGAGCCGGGGCCGATGCCGCACTTGACGGCGTCAACGCCGGCTTGAATCAACTCGCGCGTGCCTTCGCCGGTGGCGACGTTGCCAGCGATGAGTTGCGTGTCGGGGTGGCGGCGCTTGATCTCGCGCACGGCCTCGACGACGCGCGAGGAGTGGCCGTGCGCGGTGTCAATGACGAGGCAGTCAACGCGGGCGCGCACGAGTTCGTCGGCGCGCTCTCGGAAGTCGCCGGTCGCGCCGATTGCCGCGGCGACGCGGAGGCGGCCCAAGTCGTCCTTCGCGGCGTTCGGGTAGCGGATCGCCTTCTGAATGTCTTTGACGGTGATGAGACCTTTCAGGTGCTTGTCGCCGTCAACGACGAGGAGCTTTTCGATGCGGTGCTTTTGGAGCACGACCTTCGCCTCGTCGAGCGTCGTGCCGACGGGGACGGTGACGAGCGGCTGCGGCGTCATCACTTCGGAGACGGGGATGTCGAAGCGCGTCTCGAAGCGTAGGTCGCGGTTGGTGATGATGCCGACGAGGTGGCCGTCTTCGTCAACGACGGGCACGCCGGAAATTTTGTAGCGCTCCATCACGCCGAGCGCCTCGCGCACGGGGCGGTCGTGGCGGATCGTGACGGGGTCAACGATCATGCCGGACTCGGAGCGCTTCACGCGGTCAACCTCTTCGGCCTGTCGCTCGACGGGGAGGTTTTTGTGGACGACGCCGATGCCGCCCTGCTGCGCGATGGCGATGGCGAGGCGGCTCTCTGTGACCGTGTCCATCGCGGCGGAGCAGAGCGGTATCCGCAAGCTGATGCCGCGCGTGAACCGCGTCGTCGTGTCGGTCTCGGTCGGCAGAACGTCCGAGCGCGCGGGCACGAGCAGAACGTCGTCGAACGTCAACCCTTCTTCCATGTCTGTCGTAATCATTGCCCGAATCTCCGTTTGAAATTTAAGGCGCTAAAAGGTTCGAGGCTCACACTCAGCGCTTCCCCGGGCGGGCGAATGCTGAAGTGTGAGCCTCGAACTTTGAACGCGCATCTACTGAATGAACTGCCTGTAATTGTCCTTCGTTATCTTCCACTGCCCCGACGAGGCCGCGTCGTCGGGCAGGCGCGCGGGCCGCCCGTTGATGCTCACCTGCATGAACTCGACCGAAGGCTTGTCGAACATCAGGTTCAGACTGTCCTGCGGCGTGAAGTCCTCCGGCTTGTCGGGGAAGAGCATCCGCCCCTTCTTCTTCTTGTCGTCGTCCTGAAGCGTCGTCAGCCAGAACGCCTTGCCCTTCGCGCTCACCTGAATCTGAAGCCCCTGCGCGTTCGTGGGTTGCTGCTGCGTCTGCGCTGTGTTCGCCGCGGGCGTCGTCGAGGCCGCGGGCGTCGGACTGGCCGCGGGCGTCTGCGCGACTTCGGTGCGGCGGTAGTAGTGAAGCCCGGCGTAGATGATGAGGACGAGGATGAGGACGATGACGGCGCTCAGCGCGAAGGTGACGAAGGGCGAGCGCGCCGGGTCGCCCATGTAAACACGCGAGCGGTGCGGCGTGGTCGGGACTTCGTCCGCCGACTCGCCGCGCTGGCGGGCGTAGAGTTCGAGCGCGCGGCGCTCGTCGAAACCGACGCTGCGCGCGAACGACTTGATGAACGACTTGTTGAAGATGCCGCCCGGAAGGTTCTCGTAGTCGTCGGCCTCGATGGCTTCGAGGTGGCGCATGGTGATGCGCGTCTGCTCGGAGATTTCGCGCAGGGTGACGCCGCGAGCCTCGCGCGCGCGGCGCAACTGCTGGCCCAGAGAGCCGTCCGCACTCCCTCCCCTCGCGCCGCCTTCGTGTGTCTGTTCGGAAGTCTTCGAGTCCACTTAGCGCTCGGCCTTCGGGATGGTCAAGAAGTCTCGCGGGCGGGAGGCAGTTCGCCGCAACGCTCAAACGCTCGCGGCCTGCGCTGCACAGTGTGGCGGGCCGCGCCGGAAGCCACAATATAATGTGCCCTTTAGAGGCGTGTCAAACTTCACGCGCGCGCGGACTTCGGCTCGTCTTGAACTTTGCGGCGCGCGGTGCTACGGTTGCGCTACACCCGGAAGAAAGAGCGAAACAAGTTTCTAATTAACTAAACCCGAAGAAGCGAGGACAGAAAAAGCGATGCCTCTCGAAGCACTCGGAATGGTCGAGACCAAGGGGTTCGTCGGCGCGGTCGAGGCCGCCGACGCGATGGTCAAGGCCGCCAACGTTCAACTCATCGGCAAGGAGTACATCGGCGCGGGCTACGTGACGATCTTCGTGCGCGGCGACGTGGGCGCGGTCAAGGCCGCGACCGACGCGGGCGCGGCAGCCGCGCGC
>Ga0070740_10003031_pt1 | contig 18536 bp, 17 predicted proteins | sample Coa_R2_FD_67286 | JGI IMG/M metagenome (GOLD analysis project Ga0070740, IMG submission 67286) | Surface soil microbial communities from Centralia Pennsylvania, which are recovering from an underground coalmine fire - Coalmine... | ecosystem: Environmental > Terrestrial > Soil > Unclassified ...
CCCGGCAGCTTCACCGGCCTGCGCGTCGGCATCGCCGCGGCGCGGGGCATCGCGCTGGCGTCGGGCAAGCCGGCGGTCGGCATCACCACGCTGGCGGCCTACGCCGCGCCCTTCATCGCCGCCGACGATTCGCTGCCGGTGGTGGCCGCGATCGACGCACGCCACGACCACCTCTACCTGCAGGTGTTCGGCGCCGGCGGCCGCACGCTGGTGAGCGCGCGGCTCATGCCGATGCGCGAGGCGCTGCGCCTGGCGACCACCGGCTCACCGCGCCTTGCCGGCAATGCCGCGGCGGCATTGGCTGCGCACTGGCCGTCCGGCGAGCGGCCGCCGCGTTCGGTCGAGCAGCGCGCCGCGCCCGACATCGACTGGGTGGCGCGGCTCGGCGCGCTCGCCGCCGACACGGCCACGCCGGTCAAGCCGTTCTACCTGCGCGCGCCCGACGCGCAGCCGCAGGACGCCAGCCAATTGGCGCGCCGATGAGCCGACGATGAGCTTTCTTGGCACATTGTTCGGCCGCGGCGAGCCGGCGCTGTCGGAGGCGGGCGCGGGCGACGCCGCCGCCATCGCCGCGCTGCATTCGGCCTCCTTCAACCGCGGCTGGAGCGAGCAGGAGGTCGAGGGCCTGCTGCTCGATCGTCACACCCTGGCCCATCGCGCGATGGCGGGCGCCAAGTTGACCGGCTTTATCGTGTCGCGGCTGGTCGAGGACGAAGCCGAAATCCTGTCGGTCGCGGTCGCAGCGCGCGCGCAAGGCCGGGGCCTGGCGCGCAAGCTCTTGATGCTGCATTTGCGGCGGCTGGCGGGCCTCGGCGCGCGCACCGTGTTCCTCGAAGTCGACGAGCACAACGCCGCGGCGCTGAAACTTTACGACCGCGCCGGTTTTCGCGAAGTTTCCCGCCGCCCCAATTATTACGCCGGCGCGGGCGGCAAGGCCGCGACAGCGCTGATTTTGCGCCGCGACCTCTAGCGATGGACACGAGGCGGACACGATCCCTATGATAGAGGCGCCGCAACGGAAGCGATGATGACAACCACTCCGGCCACCGACAAAGGCAATATCGAGGCGCTGTGCGCCGCCAAGGGCATGCGCATGACCGAGCAGCGCCGCACCATCGCGCGCGTGCTCGCCTCCTCCGACGACCATCCGGATGTCGAGGAGCTTTACCGGCGCTGCGTCAAGGTCGACGACCGCATCTCGATCTCCACCGTCTACCGCACCATGCGGCTGTTCGAGGACGCCGGCATCATTTCGCGCCACGACTTCCGCGAGGGCCGCGCCCGCTACGAGACCCACAACGAGGCGCATCACGACCATCTCATCAACCTGCGCAGCGGCGAGGTGATCGAATTCCAGTCCGAGGAGATCGAGCGCCTGCAGGCGGAAGTCGCGCGCAAGCTCGGCTACAAACTGGTCGATCACCGGCTCGAGCTCTATGCCGTGCCGCTCAAGGACGACAAAAGCGGACGGTAGCGAATGATCCTGCCGCGAGCTCTGCGTGCTCCCCTTCCCCTTGTGGAGAGGGGTTGGGGATGGGGGCGTTGTGAACAGCTGTCATGACAGCGTCACCCCCTTCCCTAACCCTCCGCCACAAGGGGGGAGGGGACATGCCTGAGATCGCGGCGCGGCTGGGCTTCCAATGATCCGCGCGTTGTTCATCGCGGTGTTCTTCTTCACCATGACGCCGCTGCTGATCTCCATTCAGTGGCTGCTCGGCAAGCTCGGCCTGCCGGGCTGGGGCTTCATCGCCGTCAACTACTATCGCGTGCTGCGCGCGCTGCTGCGCATCAAGGTGCGCGTCGAGGGCCGACCGCTGCGCGGCCAGCCGGTGCTCTACATCGGCAACCACGTGTCCTGGGTCGACATCGTGGTGATCGGCTCGCTCAGCCCCGTCGCCTTCGTCGCCAAGAGCGAGGTGCGCAAATGGCCGCTGGTCGGCATCACCGCCGAGATCCAGCGCACCGTCTTCGTCGACCGCGCCCGCCGCCACCAGACCAGCGACGCCATCGGCGAGATCGTCAAGCGGCTGGCGGGCGGAACCTCGGTGGTGCTGTTCGCCGAGGGTACCTCGAGCGACGGCAATCGCGTGTTGCCGTTCCGCTCGGCGCTGATCGGCGCCATCAAGCACGCCGCGGCGCAGGGACTCGCGGCCGGCGTGCTCATCCAGCCGATGTCGATCTGCTATACCGGCCAATACGGCATCCCGATGGGCCGCCAGTACCGCCCTCTCGTCGCCTGGTACGGCGATCTCGATTTCATGCCGCACATCAAGGCCTTCATCGCCGGCGGCGCAGTCGACGCGGTGGTGAGCTACGGCGAGCCGGTCGCCGCCGACGGCGAAGCCGACCGCAAGGAAATGACCAGGCGGCTCGAAGAAACGGTGCGCCGGCTGACCACGGCCGCCCTTCTCGGCCGCGCTGTGCCGGCGCCGGTCGCGTCTTAAAATCGCAACAAAATCAACTATATGAAGCGGCGGGACAAATCGCCGGGCCGCCATTAGATTAGGCCCGGTTCGCGCGAAACGGCATGAGCAGACCCCGCAAAGTCCACGTCAAATCCTTCGGCTGCCAGATGAACGTCTACGATTCCCATCGTATGGCGGACACCCTGGCGCCCGCCGGCTTTGCCGAGACGCCGTCGCCGGACGACGCCGATGTCGTCATCCTCAACACCTGCCACATCCGCGAGAAGGCGGCCGAGAAGGTCTATTCCGAGATCGGCCGCATCCGCGTGATGAAGGAACAGGCCGCGGCGCAGGGCCGCAAAATGCTGATCGCGGTGGCCGGCTGCGTGGCGCAGGCCGAGGGCGAGGAGATCGTGCGCCGCGCGGGCTGCGTCGACCTGGTGGTCGGCTCGCAGAACTATCATTTGCTGCCGTCGCTCCTCGCCCGCGCCGAGCGCGGCGAGAAGGTGGTCGACACCGAATTCCCGGTCGAGGACAAGTTCGAGAAATTGGCGGCGCCCGATCGCGAGGCGATCCGGGCGCGCGGCGTATCCGCCTTCGTGACGGTACAGGAAGGCTGCGACAAGTTCTGCACCTTCTGCGTCGTGCCCTATACGCGCGGCGCCGAGGTATCGCGGCCGGTCAAGCAGATCGTCGCCGAGGTCGAGCGGCTGGCCGGCGCCGGCGTGCGCGAAGTCACGCTGATCGGGCAGAACGTCAACGCCTATCATGGCGCGGGCGAGGACGGCGCGCCGGCCTCGCTCGGCAAATTGCTGAGGCGCTTGAGCCGCGTGCCCGGCATCTGCCGGCTGCGCTACACCACCAGCCATCCGCGCGACATGGACGACGATCTCGTCGCCGCCCATGGCGAGCTCGGGGCGCTGATGCCCTATGTGCACCTGCCGGTGCAGTCGGGCTCCGACGCAATTCTCGAGGCGATGAACCGCAGGCACACGCGCGCCGACTATCTCCGGGTCATCGAGCGTCTGCGCGCCGCGCGGCCCGACCTTGCCTTCACTTCCGATTTCATCGTCGGCTTCCCCGGCGAGAGCGACGCGGATTTCAACGACACGCTGTCGCTGGTCGAGGAAGCGGGCCTCGTCACCGCCTTCTCCTTCATGTATTCGCCGCGGCCCGGCACGCCGGCCGCCGAGATGGCAGGGCAGGTTGCGCCAGAGGTGAAGGCCGAGCGGCTGCAGCGGCTGCAGGCCGCCATCAGCCGCCGCCAGCGCGCCTTCAATGCCTCGTTCGCCGGCCGCACGCTCGACGTGCTGCTGGAAAAGCCCGGCCGGCTGCCCGGACAGCTGGTCGGCCGCTCGCCCTATTTGCAGGCGGTGCAGGTGATGGCGCCGGCCTCGCTCATCGGCCAGGTCACGCCCGTCGCCGTCACCGAAGTCGGCAGCAACAGCCTGTTCGGCGCGCTCGTTGGCGCCGCAGCCACCCCGCAACTGGCCACCGCAGGAGCATAGAACACACCTTGCGCACACAGGATCCCGTGATCCCGCCCGCCGCCGCGTCCGAGGACACCGCCACCACGCAGACCGTGCTGGCCTTCGAGGACAACCGGCTCGCCTCCATCCTGTTCGGCCAATATGGACAGAACCTCGCGCTCGTCGAGCGCCGGCTCGGCGTGATGGCCGAGCAGCGCGGCAATCACGTCACGCTCGAGGGCTCGCGCGGCGCCTGCGAGCAGGCCCGCCGCGTGCTCGAGGGTCTCTACGAGCAGATCAGGCGCGGCCGCGACCTGTCGCAGGGCGACGTCGAGGGCGCCATCCGCCAGGCGATCGCGCAGGGCTCGCTGTTCGACTACGACCCGGCGAGCCCGCGCCCGGCCTTCGAGGAAATCAACTTGCGCAAACGCCCGGTGCGCGCCCGCACCGCCGCGCAGGACGCCTATATCCGTGCGCTTAAGCGCCATCATCTGGTGTTCGGCACCGGCCCCGCCGGCACCGGCAAGACCTGGATCGCGGTCGCGCAGGCGGTGCAGATGTTCGAGCGCAAGGAGATCGACCGCATCATCCTGTCGCGGCCGGCGGTGGAAGCCGGCGAGCGGCTCGGCTTCCTGCCCGGCGACATGCGCGAGAAGGTCGACCCCTATCTGCGGCCGATCTACGACGCGCTCTACGACCTGATGGACGCCCGCATCGTCGAGCGCGCGCTGCAGGCCGGCGAGATCGAGATCGCTCCGCTCGCCTTCATGCGCGGCCGCACGCTGTCGAATGCCTGCGTCATCCTCGACGAGGCGCAGAACACCACCTCGATGCAGATGAAGATGTTCCTGACCCGGCTCGGCGAGAACAGCCGCATGATCGTCACCGGCGACCCGAGCCAGGTCGACCTGCCGCCGGGCCAGAAGTCGGGACTGGCGGAAGCGGTCAAGCTGCTTGCCGGCGTCGAGGGCATCGGCCACGTCGCCTTCACCGCCGAGGACGTGATCCGCCACGAGCTGGTGGCGCGCATTGTCGACGCCTATGACCGCAGCGCCAAGCGCGAGAGCAAGGAATGAGCGCGCTGACGGACCGGCGCGCCGCCGCGCCGGAAATCGATATCCAGGTTGCTTCCCCGCTGTGGGCCGCCGAACCGCGCGCCGAGGCGACCGTGCGCGCCGCGATCGCCGCCGCGGCCAAGGCCCGCGCCGTGACCGGGGAAGTGAGCGTGCTGCTCACCGACGACGCCTCGATCCGGGCGCTCAACCGCGATTGGCGGCGCATCGACAAGCCGACCAACGTGCTGTCCTTCCCGGCCGCCAGGGAGGCGGGGCCGGCTTTTCTCGGGGATATCGTGGTCGCTTACGAGACTTTGGCGCGCGAATGCGCGGACGAGGGCCGCGAATTCCTGCATCATCTCGCCCACCTGTCCGTGCACGGGTTCCTGCATCTCGTCGGCTACGACCACCAGAGCGACGCCGAGGCCGAGGAGATGGAACGGCTGGAAAGCCGCGTCATGCGTTCGCTCGACATGCCCGACCCCTATCTCGCGCGCTCCTGACCGCCATGCCCGACGACAAGCCAGCCGCCCCATTCGAGCCGCGCAATCTGCCGGTGCCGGTCAAGCCCGCGCAGAACGGCGACGGCTGGCTGGCGCGCGTGCTGCGCGCGCTGTTCGGCTGGAAACAGGGATCGATCCGCTCCGATCTCAAGGACGTGCTCGACCTGATGCCGCCCGGCGAATCCGGCTTCTCGCCGGAGGAAAGCCGCATGCTCAGGAACATCCTGAGCCTGCGCGAGCGGCGCGTCGGCGACGTCATGGTGCCGCGCGCCGACATCATCGACGTGCAGCAGGACATCACCCTGGGCGAGCTGGTGCGCATGTTCGAACGCGCCGGCCATTCGCGGCTCGTCGTCTACAACGATACGCTCGACGATCCGGTCGGCATGGTGCACATCCGCGACCTCATCGGTTTCATGACGCAACGCGCCGCGGTCGATCCCGACAAGAACGCCAAGCGCAAGAAGCCGTTCGCCGCCGGGCTCGACCTCAAGGCCATCGATCTCGCCATGCCGCTGTCGGCGGCCAAGATCGTCCGTGAAATCCTGTTCGTGCCGCCGTCGATGCGCGCGATCGATCTGCTGGCCCGCATGCAGGCGACGCGCATTCATCTTGCGCTGGTGATCGACGAATACGGCGGCACCGATGGGCTGGTATCGATCGAGGACATCGTCGAGCAGATCGTCGGCGAGATCGCCGACGAGCATGACGAGGACGAATTGCCCGCCGTGGTGCGCCAGCCGGACGGCAGCTTCATCGCCGACGCGCGCGCGCCGCTTGAGGATGTGGTGGCGGTGATCGGCGGCGATTTCGACCTCGGCGACGCCGCCGAGGAAGTCGACACCATCGGCGGCTATCTGGTGACGCGCGCCGGCCGCCTGCCGGCGCGCGGCGAGGTCATTCCCGGCCCCGGCCTGTTCGAATTCGAGGTGCTCGACACCGACCCGCGCAGGGTCAAGCGCATCCGCATCGTGCGGCTCAAGGAACGGCGCGAACGCCCGCGCGGCGCCGAACGCAAGCGCCAGGAGCCGGACGCCGTGCTCGCCGGCACCACGCCGCCGTCGCTGCCGATCGACGAGACGCCGCCGAAAGAGTCCGCCGCAACGCCCGCAGCCCCGCGCCGCCCGTGACGCTCATCACGCGCCTTGCCCACGCCATCCTGCTCGCCTCCGGCTGGCGGCGTGCCGCTATGGCATTTGTCGCCGGGGCTGGCTCGGCCCTCGCCATGGCGCCGGTCAATTTCTGGCCGATCATGTTTCTGACGTTTCCGGTGCTGGTCTGGCTGGTCGACGGCTCGGCGGCCGGCCGCTACAGCGGCACCTGGCGCGCCGCCGGCGCCGGCTGGTGCTTCGGCTTCGGCTATTTTCTCGCCGGCCTCTACTGGACCGGCTACGCCTTTTTGGTCGACGCCAAGACCTTCGGCTGGCTGTTGCCGGTCGCCGTCGGCGGACTGCCGGCGGTGCTCGGCGTCTACGGCGCGATCGCCCTTTTCGCAGCGCGGCTGATCTGGGTGCGGGGACCGGCGCGCATCCTCGCGCTTGCCGCGACGCTGACCGTCAGCGAATGGCTGCGCGGCCACCTGTTCACCGGCTTTCCGTGGAATGCCTTCGGTTATGCCCTGACCGAACCGCTGGCATTGGCGCAGAGCATTTCGCTCGTCGGCATCTGGGGTCTCACCTTCGTCGCCGTCGCGATCTTTGCCAGCCCCGCCGTGCTGGCCGACGACCGCAAGGATACGCCGCGTCCCTTGCGCGTGCCGGTCGCCGCGCTGATCGTGCTCGCGGCGCTCGCCGGCTATGGCGTCGTGCGGCTGCGCGGCCATCCAACAAGCTATGTCGACGGCGTGCGGCTGCGCATCATGCAGCCCAATCTGCAGCAGGACGAGAAATTCAATTACACCGCCAAGGATCAGGTGATGGCGCGCTATCTGCGCCTGTCGGATCGCGCCACCGGGCCGCGTTCGAACGGCGTGCGCGATGTCACGCATCTGATCTGGCCGGAATCGGCGTTTCCGTTTTTTCTGACGCGCGAGCCCGAGGCGCTGGCGCAGATCACCAAGCTCATCAAGCCGAATACCGTGCTCATCACCGGCGCGGTGCGCGCAGCCGAGCCGGCTCCCGGCCAGCGCCAGGTGCATGCCTATAATTCCATCTATGTCATCGATCCGGACGGCTCGATCCGCGCCGTCTACGACAAGGTGCATCTGGTGCCGTTCGGCGAATACCTGCCGTTCGAAACCGTGCTGGAAAAAATCGGCTTGCAGAATCTCGCCAAGCAGGTCGGCGGCTTCTATGCCGGCGACCGGCGCCGCGGCATGGACGTAGCCGGTGCGCCGAAGATGCTGCCGCTCATCTGCTACGAGGCGATTTTCCCGGGCGAGGCGGTGCCGCGCGGCGAACGGCCCGGCTGGCTGGTCAACGTCACCAATGACGGCTGGTTCGGCATCAGTTCGGGGCCCTATCAGCACTTCCAGCAGGCGCGCGCGCTCGCCATCGCCGAAGGCCTGCCTCTGGTGCGCGCCGCCAACACCGGAATTTCCGGCGTGATCGACCCGGTCGGCCGCATTGTCGCCTCGCTGCCGCTCGGCGCCGAGGGGGTACTCGATGCGCGGCTGCCGAAACCCGGCGGGCCCACGGTTTTTGTGCAATTCGGCAATTACATCTTGATTCTATTTCTGGTCGTAAGTTTCATGGTAGTTGGTCGACGCCGACTACAGCTCTAGATTGAACAGCCGCCAATTATTCAAAGCCTACGCTGCTACTTTATCGCGCAGCCACAATGTTCGCCTCGCGAAAAAGCTTTGAAAATATGAGGCAATTTTCACGCGTTGTTGAGTGTGAAGATTGCCCGCGCGCAAATGACCAATTGCCTAGATAGGCCCGTTTATGACATTACGGCTGCGAATAGGGGCATAGGAGATATTTATGGCCAAGAAGGCACCCAATCCGATCGACAAGCACGTCGGTTCGCGCGTGCGCATGCGTCGGATGATGCTGAGCATGTCGCAGGAGAAACTCGGCGACGCTCTTGGCCTGACCTTCCAGCAGGTCCAGAAATACGAGAAAGGCACCAACCGTATCGGCGCCAGCCGCCTGCAGCAGATCTCCCACATCCTGCAAGTTCCGGTGTCATTTTTCTTCGAGGGCGCCCCCCATATTCCCGGCGAGCGCCACAGCGGCATGGGTGAAGCGCCCTCGCCCGCCTATGTGTCGGATTTTCTCGCCACTTCCGACGGCCTGTCGCTGACCAAGGCCTTCATGCGCATCAAGAGCAGCAAGATGCGCAGGCGCATCGTCGATCTGGTCGAGCAAATCGCCGGCGAGGATTAGTCCCATCGGCGGCGTGAGGTTATTGCCCACGCTGCCCGCATCTTGACCTCGTTCCCCGCCGCTGCAAGAAACACCCCCGACACGTGACGTCGCGCGGAAACCGCGCGCGGGGAGGAGTTTCAGTGGCTCACACCAATTTCCTGTTCACCAGCGAATCCGTTTCGGAAGGTCATCCCGACAAGGTCTGTGACCAGATTTCCGACGCGGTGCTCGATGCGTTTCTCGAAAACGACATCAAGCTCGGCATCGCCGATGACAGCCAGGTGAACACGCGGCTCGGCTGCGAGACGCTCTGCACCACCAACAAGATCGTCATTGCCGGCGAGGGCCGCGGCCAGGCGCCGTTCTTCCGCAAGCACGGCGACAAGACGGTGGTCGACCGCGAGCTGATCACCGAGATCGCGCGCGGCGTGGTCAAGGACATCGGCTACGACCAGGACGGCTTTTCCAGCTACGGCGCCGACGTCGAGGTGCTGCTGCACGGCCAGTCGCCCGACATCGCCATGGGCGTCAACGCCAAGAAGAAGAAAGGCAAGGAAGAGGAAGGCGCCGGCGACCAGGGCATGATGTTCGGCTTTGCCTGCACCGAAAGCGAAGTCTACGAGAAGAACTCGTTCATGCCGGCGCCGATTTATTTCGCGCACAAGATCCTCAAGGTGCTGTCGGAAAAGCGCCGCGCCGGCCAGCTCTTCGATCTGCAGCCCGACGCCAAGAGTCAGGTCACCGTCAGATACGTCAACGGCAAGCCGGTCGGCTGCACCAAGGTCGTCGTCTCCACCCAGCACAATGCGCAGAGCCGCAACGGCAAGAAATACACGCCCGGCCTGATCAAGGAGATGATCTCCGACGCCGTCGAGTCGGCGCTGCCGAAGGGCTGGATGCCGGAGCGCGCCGCCGACTTCCTGGTCAACCCGACCGGAAACTTCGTGATCGGCGGGCCCGACGGCGACTGCGGCCTGACCGGCCGCAAGATCATCGTCGACACCTACGGCGGCTATGCCCCGCACGGCGGCGGCGCCTTCTCCGGCAAGGACCCGACCAAGGTCGACCGCTCGGCGGCCTATGCCGCGCGCTATCTCGCCAAGAACGTGGTGGCGGCGGGCCTCGCCGACAAATGCACCATCCAGGTCGCCTATGCCATCGGCGTCGCCGATCCGATGTCGGTGCTGGTCGACACCCACGGCACCGGCAAGGTGGAAGAGAAGAAGCTCGAAAAGGTGCTGCCCGAACTGTTCCGCCTGACCCCGACCAATATCCGCCGCACGCTCAAGCTCAACCGCCCGATCTATCGGCGCACGGCGGCCTACGGCCACTTCGGCCGCGCCCCGGACAAGGACGGCGGCTTCTCCTGGGAGAAGACCGACCTCGCCGCGGCGATCAGGAGCGCGGTTCGGTAAGGCAGTTTCCTCTTACCGCCGCGACCACTAGACTCGTCATCGCCGGGCTTGGCCCGGACATCCCGCTTAGGGACGCAATGCCGTGCCACGTGAATCGGGATCACCGGGTCACGCCGCTTCGCGGCGGCCCGGTGATGACAAAGACGCAAAGCGCGCCTTCTTCGGCCGGCGCAAAGGACATCCGTTGCGCCCGCGCCAGGCGGCGCTGTTCGACACGCTGCTGCCGACAATCGCGCTCGACCTCAGGCGGCCGGCGCCGTCCGATCTGCGCAGCCTGTTCGGCGGCGTCGACAGCGTGCGGCTGGAGATCGGCTTCGGCGGCGCCGAACACCTGATGGCGCAGGCGCAAGCCAATCCCCGCATCGGCTTCATCGGCTCGGACGGCTACGTCAACGCCATTGCCAAGGCGCTCGCCGCAATCGATGCCGACCGGCTCGCCAATGTGCGCCTGCATCACGGCGACGCCAGCGCGCTCCTCGACTGGCTGCCGGATGCCTCGCTTGCGCGCATCGACCTGCTCTATCCCGATCCCTGGCCGAAGCGGCGACACTGGAAGCGGCGTTTCATCCAGGACGACAGCCTCAAGCGGCTGGCCCGCATTCTCGAACGCGGCGGCGAATTGCGTTTCGCCACCGACATCGCGAGCTACGCCGATTACGCGCTTGTCCGCGTGCTGCGCTCACCGGATTTCGTCTGGACCGCTGAATGCGCCGACGATTGGCGCAAGCCCTGGCCCGATTTCGCCGGCACGCGCTACGAAGCCAAGGCCAAGCGCGAAGGCCGCGTGCCCGCCTACTTCATTTTCAGAAAGGCGTAACTACTCGCCGGTGCCCTGGCGCACCTGCCAGAAACGCACCACGCGCTGCGCGGTGGCCGACGTGAGCCGCTCGAAATTCTCATAGGCAGCGTCGAGCGTCTGCTGCGACGGCTTGGGGCCGGGCCGGGCATTGATGACCTCGCGCACCGTCGGCCAGCCGAAGCCCGATGCGCGCGCAAGGATGAGCACGGGGTCGGCGCGCTCGCCGCTCATCAGCCGGTCGACGACGTCGACCGGCACGGCGCAGAGCGTCGCCAGCGCCGCGATGGTCTCCTCGTAGCGGCCGCTTTTGGCATATTCGGCGATATCGGCTTCGGTGAGCTTGCGCTGCTTGTGCAATTCGCGCACGGCGGCAAGCGCGGCGGTGTAGTTGCGCGGCGCGGCGCGGGCGCCGACCTCGTCGCTCACCTTGGCGAGCACGCGGCGGATTTCGGCCTGGGTCTCGGGCTTGGCCTGGGCCAGCAGGCGCTTCTGCACGACGTCGGTTGCCTGCATCAGCAGCTGCCGGAACAGCCGCGGCGGGATGTCGGTGCGCAGGCCGACCTTCTCGGCGAGCACGCCGTCCATCTCGGCGCGTTTGACCAGCGTGGTGAAGGCGTTTTCCGACAGCTTGGCCCGGGCATTGGTGGCGATCGAGCGCGCCACGTCGCGGTCGCCGCGCGCCACGATGATGTCGGCAAGCGCCTCGCTGACATTGGGGCGCTCCGCCAAGGCCAGCAGGTGCGCCTGGCTCTTGCGCTCGGCGATCTGCATCAGTTCCGGTTCGCCGAGACTGGCCTGCTTGAGCACCGGGCCGGCGATGGCGATATCGTCGTTTTCGGCGAGCGTGCGCACCACGCCTTCGGGTGCGTTCGGCACCGGCGCCAGCCGGCGCGACAGCTCGGCCAGGGCCTTGGCCTCGATCTCCTCGATCAAATAGCCGATGACGTCGTCGAACAGCGCGACGTGCTCGCTGCTGAACTGGGTGGCGCCGTCGAGGAACAGCGTGGTGATCTTGCGCAGCGTCTCGGCGCGCTTTTCCGCCGAGCCGTGCTGGACCACGTCTTCCAACTCGGGAAGCAGCGAGGCTGGCAAACCCATCGACTTACCTGCAGGGACGGCCTGTGAATGCGGGGCTTTACCCAAATTTAAGGGCAGATTCTGAACGAAGGGTTAGCCCCGCCGGAGGCCGCCCAACCCTTGCGCCAGGGCCGAAAATCGCTATATTCCCGCGTGTAATTAAGACACCCTCATAACCGACCGGTTTTGAGAGTGGGTCCCCCGGGGCCCGCTCTTTTTTGTTACCGAAATGGCCGAAAGCCAGTTGAAGACCTTTGCGGCCGACAGCGCCGCCTTCCAAGCCGAGCCGCGGTTGATCGCGGAACCCGGCCTGTCGGCCCGCGTCGCCAATGTGGCCGAGCCGGTGATCGAGCAGCTCGGCTACCGCCTGGTTCGGGTGAAAGTCTCGAGCGCCGACGGCTGCACCGTGCAAATCATGGCCGAGCGGCCGGACGGCTCGATGACGGTAGAGGACTGCGAGACGGTGTCGCGGGCGCTGTCGCCGGTACTCGACGTCGCCGACCTGATCGAGCGGGCCTACCGGCTGGAGATTTCCTCACCCGGCATCGACCGGCCGCTGGTGCGCAAGTCGGACTTCGACCGCTATGCCGGGCACCTCGCCCGCATCGAGATGGAAATTCCGGTCAACGGCCGCAAGCGCTTCCGCGGCCAACTCGCCGGCACCGCGGGCGAGATGGCGCGGCTGCACCGCGACGACGCGAGCGAAGGCGAAACGGCCGACGTGCTGCTGCCGATCGCCGACATGAGCGAGGCCAAGCTCGTGCTCACCGACGAGCTGGTGAAAGAGGCTTTACGACGGGAAAAGTCCGCCAAGCGCGAAGCCAAGGCGGCGAAGCGACAGGAACGACAACACCGAAGGCATCGCCCCGGCCAGGCCGGGCATGCCGCAAACCGAGGAGACTGAGCTATGGCTGTCAGCGCCAACAGGCTCGAATTGCTGCAGATTGCCGACGCGGTTGCGCGCGAGAAATCGATCGACCGCAGCATCGTCATCACCGCGATGGAGGATGCCATCGCCAAGGCGGCGCGCTCGCGCTACGGCGCCGAGACCGACGTGCACGCCGAGATCGAGCCCAAGACCGGCGAGCTGAAACTCATGCGCCACATGCTGGTGGTGGAGAGCGTCGAGAACCCGTCCAACCAGATCACGCTCGAGGACGCGCGCAAGCGCCATCCGGCGGCGCAGGTCGGCGACACCATCGCCGATCCACTGCCGCCGCTTGAATACGGCCGCATCGCCGCGCAGTCGGCCAAGCAGGTCATCGTGCAGAAGGTGCGCGAGGCCGAGCGCGACCGCCAGTATCTCGAATACAAGGACCGCATCGGCGACATCGTCAACGGCATCGTCAAGCGCGTCGAATACGGCAACGTCGTCGTCGATCTCGGCCGCGGCGAGGCCATCGTGCGCCGCGACGAACTGTTGCCGCGCGAGGTGTTCCGCAACGGCGATCGCATCCGCGCCTACATCTACGACGTGCGACGCGAGCCGCGGGGCCCGCAGATCTTCCTGTCGCGCACGCACCCGCAGTTCACCGCCAAGCTGTTCGCGCAGGAAGTGCCGGAAATCTATGACGGCATCGTCGAGGTCAAGGCGGTCGCCCGCGATCCCGGCTCGCGCGCCAAGATCGCGGTGATCTCGCGCGACTCCTCGGTCGATCCGGTCGGCGCCTGCGTCGGCATGCGCGGCTCGCGCGTGCAGGCGGTGGTCAACGAATTGCAGGGCGAGAAGATCGACATCATTCCGTGGTCGCCGGACATCGCCACCTTCGTGGTCAATGCGCTGGCGCCCGCCGAAGTCGCCAAGGTGGTGCTCGACGAGGACAAGGAGCGCATCGAGGTGGTGGTGCCGGATCAGCAGCTGTCGCTCGCCATCGGCCGGCGCGGCCAGAACGTTCGGCTCGCCTCCCAGCTCACGGGCTGGGACATCGACATCCTCACCGAGCAGGAAGAATCCGAACGCCGTCATGCCGAGTTCGAGGCGCGCACCAAGACCTTCGTCGAGGCGCTCAATCTCGACGAGGTGGTCGGTCAGCTGCTCGCCTCCGAAGGCTTCGGCTCGATCGAGGAACTGGCGCTGGTCGACGAGAAGGAAATCGCCGGCATCGAGGGCTTCGACGCCGACACCGCGCACGAGCTGCAGCAGCGCGCCAAGGATTATCTCGCCGCGCAGGAGGCCGAGCTCGACGCCAAGCGCAAGGAACTCGGCGTCGCCGACGAGCTCAAGGAAGTGCCCGGCGTCACCAGCAAGATGCTGGTCGCTTTGGGCGAGAACGGCGTCAAGACGATCGAGGATCTCGCCGGCTGCGCCACCGACGATCTGACCGGCTGGACCGAGCGCAAGGATGGCGAGAGCAAGCACGAGCCCGGCTATCTCGAAGGCTTCGGTATTTCGCGCGAGGATGCGGAAGCCATCATCATGCAGGCGCGGCTCAAGGCGGGCTGGGTAACGGAAGCCGAGCTTGCTCCGCCGCCGGCGGAAGGCGCCGAGGGCGAAGCGGCGGCCGCCGAAGCCCCGCAGGCCTGACGGAGCCCGTGAACAGTGACGCTGGCGCTGACGCAGCACCATGAACTCGACCGCGGGGCAAGAGCCGCCGCCGGCGTGCAGCGCCATTGCGCGCTGACGCGCGAGCTCAAGCCGGTCGACGACATGATGCGTTTCGTCATCGGGCCGGGCAACCACGTGGTGCCCGACGTCAAGCGCAAGCTGCCCGGCCGCGGCCTGTGGGTCACGGCGACGCGTGCCGCGATCGCCGAAGCCGTCAAGCGCAGCGTCTTTGCGCGCGGCTTCAAGCAGGAGGTGCGCGTCGCGCCCAATCTGGCGGACACCGCGGACGAGATGCTCGAGCGCGCCGCGCTCGATGCCTTGGCGATTGCCGGCAAGGCCGGGCGCGTAGCCGCGGGGTTTGCCAAGGTCGAGCAGGCGCTCGGCCGCGAGGATCTCGCGGCGCTGATCCACGCCGCCGACGCCGCCGGCGAGGGAACGCGCAAGCTCAACGATGCGCTGGCGGCTCTGCGGCGCAAAACGCCGGAAAACCCCCGCGAAATCGCGATCGTCGACTTATTTTCCGGCAGGCAATTGGATTTGGCATTGAACCGCCCAAATGTGGTACATGCTGCGCTGCTTGCCGGGCCTGGAAGCGAGACATTTCTCGCGCGCAGCGAGCGCTTAAAGCGCTTTCGGTCACCCGCGGATGGAACCATCGCGTCGCACCACGGCGCACGAGGACAAGTTACGGAATGAGTGAAACGAAGAACCCTGGCGAGAAGAAACTCGGCGTTGCCGGCCCGAAGCTGACGCTGCGGCCGCGCACCGAAACGGGCGTCGTGCGCCAGAGCTTCAGCCACGGCCGCAGCAAGCAGGTCGTGGTCGAGAAGGTGAAACGCCGCAGCGTCGGCGGCGCCGAGGCCAAGGCGGAACCGGCGCCGGTCGAGGCGCCGAAGAAGCCCGCCGCCAAGGCCGCCGCGCCCGCCTCCGCCCCCGCCGCCGAGGTGCCCAAGCCCTCCGGCGTCGTGCTGCGCACGCTGACCGAGGAAGAGCGCGCCGCCCGCGCCCATGCGCTGGCCGACAGCCGCGTTCGCGAGGCCGAGGAGCGCAAAATCGCCGAGGAGGAGGCGCGCCGGCGTAAGAGCCGCGAGGTGGTCGATCGGACCGAGCGCGAAGCCGCCGAGGCGCGCAAGCGCGAGGAAGAAGAGCGCCACAAGCGCGAAGAGGAAACCAAGCGCAAGGCCGACGAGGTCGCCAAGAAGCGTTTCGGCGAGGACGAAGCCAAGCGCGCCGGCGGCCCCTCCGCACGTCTCGCCCTCGAGGCCGACGAGGAGGAAGCGCCGCGGTCGCGCCGCGGTGCCGGCCGAGCCGCGCCCGCCGCCCGTCCGGCGCCCCGTGCCGGCGCCGAGAAGCAGCGCGGACGTCTCACCGTCATCAATGCATTGAATGCCGACGAGGTGCGCGAGCGTTCGGTCGCCTCGTTCCGTCGCCGCACCCAGCGGCTCAAGGGCCACGCCTCGGCCGAGCCGAAGGAAAAACTGGTGCGCGAAGTCACGATCCCCGAGGCGATCACCATCCAGGAACTCGCCAACCGCATGTCGGAGCGCGCCGTCGACGTCATCCGCCTGCTGATGAAGCAGGGCCAGATGGCAACCATCAACGATACGCTCGACGCCGACACCGCCCAGCTCATCGCCGAGGAGCTCGGCCACAGCGTGCGCCGCGTTTCCGAAGCCGACGTCGAGGAGGGCCTGTTCGATGTGGCCGACGAGCCGGCGCAGCTTAAAGCCCGCGCCCCGGTGGTCACCGTCATGGGCCACGTCGACCACGGCAAGACCTCGCTGCTCGACGCCATCCGCTCGTCGAACGTCGCAGCCGGCGAGGCCGGCGGCATCACCCAGCACATCGGCGCCTATCAGGTGGCGTCGCCGTCCGGCGCCAAGATCACGTTCATCGATACGCCCGGCCACGCCGCCTTCACTGCCATGCGTGCCAGAGGCGCCAAGGTCACCGACATTGTGGTGCTGGTGGTGGCCGCCGACGACGGCGTCATGCCGCAGACGGTCGAGGCCATCCATCACGCCAAGGCCGCCAAGGTCCCGGTCATCGTCGCCATCAACAAGATCGACAAGCCGGACGCCAAGCCCGAGCGCGTGCGCACCGACCTCTTGCAGCACGAAATCCAGGTCGAATCCCTGGGCGGCGAGGTGGTCGACGTCGAGGTGTCGGCCACCAAGAAGACCAACATCGACAAGCTGCTCGAGATGATCGGCCTGCAGGCCGAAATCCTCGACCTCAAGGCCAATCCGGAACGCGCCGCCGAAGGCACCGTGATCGAGGCCAAGCTCGACCGCGGCCGCGGGCCGGTGGCGACGGTGCTGGTGCAGCGCGGCACGCTGCATCCCGGCGACATCGTCGTGGCCGGCGCCGAATGGGGCCGCGTGCGCGCGCTGGTGTCCGACACCGGCGAGCCGGTGGACGCCGCCGGGCCCTCGACCCCCGTCGAAGTGCTCGGCTTCTCCGGCACGCCCGACGCCGGCGACCGTCTCGCCGTGGTCGAGAGCGAGGCGCGCGCCCGCGAGGTCACCGATTACCGCGCCCGCCAGAAGCGCGAGAAGATGGCGGCGCGCGCCACCGGCATGCGCGGCTCGCTCGAGCAGATGATGGCGCAGGCCAAGACCTCGGGCCGCAAGGAATTCCCGCTGGTCATCAAGGCCGACGTGCAGGGTTCGGTCGAGGCCATCGTCGGCGCGCTCGACAAGCTCGCCACCGACGAGGTCATGGCGCGGGTGCTGCACTCCGGCGTCGGCGGCATTTCCGAATCCGACGTGACGCTGGCGGAGGCGTCGGGCGTTCCGATCATCGCCTTCAACGTGCGCGCCAACAAGGAGGCGCGCGAGGCCGCCGAGCGCGCCGGCATCGAAATCCGCTACTACAATATCATCTACGACCTGGTCGACGACGTGAAAAAGGCGATGTCCGGCCTCTTGGCGCCGACGCTGCGCGAGACCATGCTGGGCAACGCGCAGATCCTGGAGATCTTCAACATCTCCAAGGTCGGCAAGATCGCCGGCTGCAAGGTCACCGACGGCACCGTGGAACGCGGCGCCAATGTGCGGCTGATCCGCGACAACGTCGTGATCCACGAGGGCAAGCTATCGCAGCTGAAGCGGTTCAAGGATGACGTGCGCGAAGTCGGCGCCGGCATGGAGTGCGGCATGGCCTTCGAGAACTACCAGGACATGCGGCAAGGCGACGTGATCGAATGCTACCGGGTGGAGACGATTCAACGCTCGCTGTGAGTCCAAGTCTCACACGCGCGATTTTGTAATTGTCCCACCCTCCTCCACTGTCATGCGCGGGCTTGTCCCGCGCATCCCGATCAGGTGGGCACCATCGTGCCCGCTTAAGCGGGATGGCCGGGACAAGCCCGGCCATGACGAGTCATTGCTGGATTGAACGATGCGCAATAAACACCATCGCGACCAGGGCCCCGGCGGCTCGCAGCGCCAGCTGCGGGTCGGCGAACTGGTGCGCCACGCGCTCGCCGACATGCTGGCGCGCGGCGACGTGCACGATCCCGTCATCGAAGGCCATCTCATCACCGTGCCGGAGGTGAAGATGAGCCCGGACCTGCGGCTCGCCACCATCTACGTGATGCCGATGGGCGGGCGCGACGCCGACAAGGTCGTCGCCGCCTTCGAGAGCCACAAGAAATTCCTGCGCGCCGAGATCGCGCACCGCATCAACCTGAAGTTCGCCCCCGACATCCGCTTCCGCATCGACGAACGCTTCGACGAGGCCGAGCGCATCGACAAGCTGCTGCGCTCCCCGCAGGTCAAGCGCGACCTCGACGACGAGGGCGAAGACGATGAGTAGCCCGTCGCGTCCGGCAGACGCTTTCATCTCCCCCCCTGAGGCGGAAGTCGATCAACCCCGGCATGCCGGCGTTGATCGGGAGGGGGGTACTCCCGATTCGCCTGTGCAAGTTTCCACCCCCCTCCCCGACCCTCCCCC
>Ga0070740_10003033_pt1 | contig 18535 bp, 19 predicted proteins | sample Coa_R2_FD_67286 | JGI IMG/M metagenome (GOLD analysis project Ga0070740, IMG submission 67286) | Surface soil microbial communities from Centralia Pennsylvania, which are recovering from an underground coalmine fire - Coalmine... | ecosystem: Environmental > Terrestrial > Soil > Unclassified ...
AAGCACGGCCCCGGCGCGCTACTCACGCGCCGCCTCCTCGCCGCCTCGGCCCTGCTGCTGGCCTTTGCCGCCTTGCTGTACAAGGACTACTACTGAGTCAGCGCAGCTCACCACGTACCAGGGCGCGCGCGATGCCATTGTGGCGCGCGATGAGCGCGGGCAGGTCGACGTCGAGCAGCCGGCCGCCGTGGACGCGCACGCGCCCGTCGATCACGCTCAGGTCTACCGCCGGCGGCTGGCAGAAGACCAGCGCGGCGAGCGGGTCATGGACGGCGCCCCCGGCCATGGCCAGGGTGTCGAGGCGATAGCCGATGAAGTCCGCGGCCATGCCCGGAGCCAGATAGCCGATGTCGTCGCGGCCCAGCACGGCGGCGCCCCCGCGCGTGGCCAGGTGCAGTGCTTCGTGCGCCGTCAGGGCGGCCGGGTCGCCGCCCACACGCTGCAGCAACAGCGCCTGGCGCGCCTCGGCCAGCAGGTGCGACCCGTCGTTGGAGGCCGATCCGTCGACGCCCAGGCCCACGCGCGCCCCGGCCTGTCGTAGCGGGCCGAGCGGCGCGACGCCCGACGCCAGCCGCATGTTGGAGCTGGGGCAGTGGGCCATGCCGGTGCCGCCGTGACCGAGCCGCGCGATCTCCGCCGGCGCGGGATGCACCAGGTGCGCGTGCCAGACATCGCGCCCGACCCAGCCCAGCTCCTCGACCAGCTCGACCGGGGTGCGCCCGAAGGTGGACAGGCAGAACTCGTGCTCGTCGCGCGTCTCGGCCAAGTGGGTATGACCGTGCACACCGTAGGAGCGGGCCAACTCCATGCTCTGCCGCATCAGGTCGGGCGAGACGGAGAACGGCGAGCACGGCGCCAGGACGACGCGCAGCATGGCATAGCGATTCGCGTCGTGATACTGCTCAATCACGCGGCGCGAGTCGCGCAGGATGGCCTCCTCGCTCTCCACCACCTCATCGGGCGGCAGACCTCCTTTCGAGGCGCCGACGGACATGGAGCCGCGCGCGGCGTGGAAGCGCAGTCCCATCTCTTGCGCCGCCTGGATCTGGTCGTCCAGGCGTGCGCCGTTGGGCCAGATGTAGGTGTGGTCGCTGGAGGTCGTACAGCCCGAGAGCATCAGCTCGGCCATGGCGATCTTGCTGCTGACGTAGATGGCCTCGGGCGTCATGCCGGCCCAGATAGGGTAATGAATGCGCAGCCAGGTGAAGAGAGTGGCGTTCTGCGCGGCAGGAAGATTGCGGGTCAGCGTCTGGTAGAAGTGGTGATGGGTATTGACCAGACCCGGCAGGATGACCAGGTCGCGCGCGTCGACGATGCGGTCGGCCGTCTCGGGCAGGGAAGCGGACGGCCCGATCTGCCGGATGACGTTCTCCTCGACGTAGATGCCGCCATCGGACCAGCGCGTGTCGGCGTCGTCCATGGCCACGATCTGCGCGGCGTTGCGGACCAGCAGCGTTGACATGGGGGAAGCTACAGGCTCTCGAAGACGATCTCCTGTGCGCCCTGCCAGAGCACCAGGCGCCCCAGGTCGCGCAGAAGCTCGCGCCCCTCCACGATGGTCAGGAAGTGGTTGCCGGCCAACTGGCCGAGCTTGCTGGCGAACATGGTGGCGCCGTAGGGGAAGAGGATCTCCGTCTCGCTGTAGCCGCCCGGATAGAGCAGGATCTCGCCGGGCGCCGGGTGGCTGGTGTGGTTCTCGAAGCCCACACCTACCTTGAAATCGCCCAGCGGAATCCAGGCCGCCTCTCCGCTCCAGCGGGCCTGGATGATCTTGTTGCGAAACGGCAAAAGCGACTTGAAGGCCGCGCAGGTCTGCGGCGCGTTCTCCTCTTCAAAGCTCGCCCGGAACGTCAATGGCCCCGCCGTGATACGCAGATCACTCATCTGAAGTCCGTCCATCCCCACCTTTGCGACCTGATCGGCCGGCGTAATCTTTGGTTCCTGTCAGGTAAAGAGTCTCTCGACAGGGTAGGTGAAACCCGGGACCACCGTCTCGCCGTCGAGCATGTCGTCCACGCTGAGAGTTTGAGGCTCCAAGTCTCCCTGGTGCCACACGTCAACCTCTCGCCAGCGCGGCCAGATGACCCAAACAAGCCGCACTCCCGCGGCGAGATATCGTTGGGCCTTTACCGACAACGCGGGCCGCCACTGATTAGGGGAAGCGACCTCAACGACAAGATCGGGCGCGACCGGCCATGCTCTGCTGTATTCCGGCGACGTGCGAGCGGGCACGTTTTCGGCTCGCACAAATGCCACATCCGGTCCGAGTTCGGTATCGGGTTGCCCAAGCGCACTGAAATCGTAGCCGCCCGCCTCTCCTGTTACACGCCCGAGGGCATGGTCCTCGACGAAAACGCTGAGACGTCCGCCCAATTTCATGGCGATGTTCGAAGCCTCTCCACCGCTCAACGGCATACGAACCAGCACCCCATCCACCAGCTCATACTGCCATCCATCATCGGGAAGTGCGGCGAGTTCGGCGACGGTCATGCGCGGCATATCGGGCACGATTTCGGCCCAAGGAGCGATGTAATTCGGCGGCATGGCCTGTGCGTGACTTGTCATACTGGCATCGTCCCATGTCTGGTGTATCCACTCAACCGGACTATACCACAAGGCCCTCTCGCCCGCGCCACGCGTCTCAGGCGCTATGCGTCATCTGACTCAAACGCCACGAGGATCAATGACGAGTTGCATAACTACAAGTGCCGCTCACGATTCTCGATCCATCAGGCCAGTGGATCGGCGAATACGGCTTCCACCGGACAGGTGAAGCCGGGCACGACCTGCTCCCCATCAAGCACATCGTCGAGGCCGAGGGTTTCAGCCGGCCGCTCGTCGCTATCAGGGCGCCACACGTCGATCTCCCGTCGCCGCGGCCAGATCACCCAGACCAGGCGTGTTCCTCCGCTCAGATACAGCCGCGCCTTGGCTGCCATGGCGTCACCATCCTGCGATGGGGATGCTACCTCGACGGCCAGGTCGGGCGCGAAGGGGATGGGTTTGGTGCGGTCTGTAATCTCGGATCGGCGCTCGGCGCGGTAGAAGCCGACATCGGGCAACAACCCTGTCTCGGCGCCGGGGAACCTGTACACGCCGGCCGCTGGGGTCACAACGCCAAGGCGGAGCGGCTGCACAAAAGCTCTCAGCGCGAAGTACACGTTCCCCGCGATGGTCGTCGCCTCTTCTCCGCTCCCGGCCATACGGACCAAAACCCCCTCAACCACTTCGTAACGCCAGCCGTCGTCCGGCCGGCACAGCAGATCGTCGACTTTCGTGTGACCGGCGCCGGGTACGACCTCCGCCCACGGGGCAGGGTTCCTGAGCACACCAGGAGGAGCGTGTCGCGATTGTAAGGCTCGGGCTTCCATGCTCTCAGTGTCTGCCATCGGTGCTCGACTTTCAACTCTGCGAGGAATAGAAGCGTATTTCCTGCTACCCTCACCTCTGCTTTGCAGAGCCGACAGCACGCGCTCCGGCGTGATGGGTTGCTGCGTCACCCAGGCGCCGGTGGCGTCGTGGATGGCGGCGGCGATGGCGGGGGTGATCGGCACCAAGGCCATCTCACCCACGCCGCGCGCGCCGTAAGGGCCATTTGGGTCGGCCAGCTCCAGCACCACGGGGACCACCTCCGCCGGCATATCCAGCACCGTCGGCAGCAGATAGGTGCTCAGGTACGGCGTCAAGAGATGGCCATCGCGCACCTGCAGGTGTTCGAGCAGGGCGTAGCCGATGCCCTGGGCGATGCAGCCCTCGATCTGCCCCTCGACCTGCTGGCGGTTGATGGCCCGGCCAACGTCGTGCACGCTGATGATGCGCAATACCTGCACCTGACCGGTCAGCAGGTTCACCTCGACCTCGACCGCCTGGGCGGCGTAGCCGTAGGCATAGTTCGGCACGCAGGCGCCGGTCTCTCGATCCATCCGCGTGGTGGCCGGCGCGCGATACTGCCGCGTCACCGCCAGGTGCTGGTCGTCGGTTTCGCCCCAGGCGCGGCGCGCCTCCATCGCCGCGTCGTGGACGGCCCGGCCGGCCATCAGGGTGAGGCGCGAGGCCGAGGCGCTGCCGGCATCGGGCGCCTCATGGCTGTCGTCGCAGACCATCTCGACCTGCTCGATAGTCAGGTCCAGCGTCTGCGCGGCGATCTGGCGCAGGGCCAGGTGCGTCCCCTGCCCGACCTCCGCCGCGCCGATGCGCACGAGCGCCCGCTCGTATTCGCCGCGCCCGAACAGCTCGACCGTGGCCGTGGATGTCTCGGGCGAGCCAAACGAATAGCCGACGTTTTTGATGCCGCAGGCGATGCCGATGCCACGGCGCAGGTGCGGCGCACTTCCCTCGCGGGCGCTTGCTCTCGTGCCGTAGCCCAGGCCGTTGCGCGCCTCTTCGGCGCAGCGCTCCAGCACCGGCAGGGCGCTCACTCCCGCGGGCACCGGGTGCTGCGTGGGCTCGATGCTGCCTTCCCGGTAGATATTGCGCCGCCGCATCTCCACGGGATCGAGTCCCAGGGCCTGCGCCAGGCGCGTCACCATCACCTCGGCCGCGAACTGCGCCTGCGGCGCGCCGAAGCCGCGGAAGGCGCCGCTGGGCACGTTATTGGTGTAGACGGCATATCCGTCGGCCGTGATATTGGGCACCTCGTAGCAGCCGCTGGCGAAGAGCGTGGCCACCTTGACCACCTCGGCGCTGGTCGAGGCGTAGGCACCGCCATCGGCGACGATCTGGGCCTCCACGGCCACGATACGCCCATCTTTCATCGCTCCCCAGCGGCAGCGGATGTTCATGGGGTGGCGCTTGTGGTGCGCCATGATCGACTCGTCGCGGCTCCAGACCAGCGAGACGGGTCGCCCGAGCTTCCAGGCCGCCAGCGCCAGCAGATGCTGAATCGACAGGTCCTCGCGCCCGCCGAAGGCGCCGCCGATGGCGGCGTAGCGGACCACCACGCGCTCCTCGGGCAGTTCCAGCATCTCCGCGATCTGGCGGCGGTCCTGGTGCAGCCACTGGCCCGCCGTCTCAACCACCACGCGGCCCTGCTCGTCGATATAGGCAATGCCGGCTTCTGGTTGCAGGAAGGCATGCTCCTGCCAGGAGGTGGTGAACTCGCCGTCCAGCACCACGCCGGCTTTGGCCAGGGCAGCGGCCGCGTCGCCCTTGCGGATCGGCACATGGATCAGCACGTTGTCGTCGCGCCCGGCATGAACCAGCGGCGCGCCGGGGGTCATAGCGGTGCGCGGGTCGCCGACCGCCGGCAGATCCTCGTAGTCGACCGCCACCAGGCGCGCCCCGACCTCGGCCACGGCCTGGCTCTCCGCCGCGACCAGCGCAACCTTGTCGCCCTCGAAGCGCGCCACGTCGCCGCACAGCACCGGTTGATCGGCCTCGATCAGCCCGAAGGCGTTGTACGGCACATCCGCGGCCGTGAATACCGCGACCACGCCGGGGTAGCTCAACGCCGCGGTCGCATCGATGGCCTTGATACGGGCGTGCGGCCTGCGAGCGAAGACGACCTTGAGGTGCAGCATGCCTGGCCTGACCAGGTCGGCCGGGTAGGCCGTCGCACCCGTCACCTTGCCCAGCGCATCCGGCCGCGGCAATGATGCGCCCAGCAGCTCGGTCATGTGCGGCCTCCGGCCACAGGTGTGGACGGGACCGGCGACTGAAGTCGCCTGGCAGGGACGAACCGACTAAAGTCGGACGTATGGCACTTCAGTGCCCGTACCCTGCCATCCGGGGTCACCTTTAGGGGAGGCAGTGTCAGGCGCGACTCAACACCGAACCTGCCCGCTCCTACTGCCCAACGTGGTGTCATGCGTGGCCTCCTGCCGCTAGCACGGCATCGAGGATCTTGCGGTAGCCGGTGCAGCGGCACAGGTTGCCGCTGAGCCCCACCTGCACCTCGGCCAGCGTGGGCGCCGGGCGTTCCTGCAGTAGCTTGGCGCCGGCCATCAGCATGCCGGGGATGCAGTAGCCGCATTGCACGGCGCCGCGCTCGATGAAGGCCCGCTGCAGCGGGTGGAGATCGCCGCCATGGCCGCCCAGCCCCTCGATGGTGGTCAGGGTCACCCCGTGTGCCTGCGGCGCCGGCACCAGACAGGACATCACGGCCTGGCCGTCCAGCCAGACCGTGCAGGCTCCGCACTCGCCCTCGGCGCAGCCTTCCTTGGCGCCGGTCAGCCCGGCATCCTCGCGCAGGGCATTCAGCAGGGTCTTATCCTGCGCCCCGGATAACTCGTAGCGCCGGCCGTTGATGGTGGTGCGGATCACGCCGTCGAAAGGCGCGGGTTCGCGTCCAGGAGCCTGGCCGGTGTCGAGCAGGACTGGACGCCCCGGCCAGCCGGCCGCCTCGGTCCCGGCGGCGAGGCGGCGCAACCCTTCGGCTACCAGCGCCGCCACGGTCTCGCGCCGGTACCAGGCCGACCCGCGCACGTCGTCGATGGGCGAAATCTCCGATGCGGCCAGGCGCCCGGCCTCACGGCACACGTCGTCTTCCAACCGCCGCCCGACCAGGTGCTCCTCGGTGGCGCGGACACGCACCACGGTCGGAGCGACGCAGCCCAGGGCGATGCGCGATGCGGCCACCGTCTGGCCGTCGAAGGTCAGCACGATGGCCGCGTTCACCACCGAGATGGCCTGCGCCCGCCGCAGGCCGAGCTTCAGGAAGATCCCGCGCTGGTTGGCGGCCAGTCGGGGCACGCGAATCTCGCGCAACAGTTCGTCGGGCTGCAGCGCCGTGCGACGCAGTCCGGTGTAGAAGTCCGCGAGGCTGAGCGCGCGCTCTTCGCGGGGGCGTGAGAGCACCGCCGTGGCGCCCATGGCCAGCAGCGGCGTGATGGTATCGTTGGCCGGCGAGGCGGTTACCAGGTTGCCGGCCACCGTGGCACGGGTGCGGATCTGCGGCGCTCCGACCTCCCAGCAGGCCTGGGCGAGCGGCAGCGCGTGATCGACGCAGAGTTCAGAGGCGATGACATCGTTGTGCGTTGCCAGGGCGCCCAGATAGATCGCGTCGCCGTCCGCACGTATATACCGCAGGTCGCGCAGCGGGGTGATGTCGATCAGCGTGGTGGTCGGGCGCACGCCGCGCGACAGCTCGACCAGCACGTCGGTGCCGCCGGCCACGAGACGTGCTGCGCCGGCGTGGCGCCGAAGTTGTTCCAGCGCCTCGTCAAGGGTTGCCGGCCGCAGATACGATTCCCACATACCTGAATTCTAGCTGCCGCGATAGGTGCTGTAGGCCCACGGCGAGACCAGCAGGGGAACGTGGTAGTGAGCAGAGGCATCGGCTACCCCGAAGCGCACCGGCACGCGGTCCAGAAAGGGCGGCTCCGGCGCAAGGTGCAGCTTGCCGGCGAAGTAGTCGCCGACCGCGAAGACCAGCTCGTAGACGCCGGCCTCGAGCTCACCCTCATCCAGCAGCGGCGTATCGGTGCGGCCATCGGCATTGGTGCGCACGGTCTTGAGCAGACGATGCTCGCCCTGTGCCGCGCGACGCCACAGCTCGATCTCCAGATCGGCGGCGGGGCAGCCGTGTGCCGTGTCCAGCACGTGCGTGGTCAGCCGGCCCATCAGACACCCCTGCTCAACGCCAGGCGAATGGTGCCGTAGGCCGGGAAGGGATCGACGTACACCTTGACACGGGGATCGGACCGCGAGACCACGGCCGGGTCCCAGGTATGGTTCTGCGCCTCGAAGGAGACGGTGGCCATGCCCGGAAAGCGCTCCAGCAGACGCTTCCCCATCTCGTGCACCAGGTGCTGGATCGACTCGCTGACGAAGCTGTCGAAGACCGACTGCACCACGTCGCGCACCTGCTCGGCGGCGACATATCCGCCGGGATCGCCGGCCAGCATGGCGCCCGGATCGGCGTAGGTCCAGGAGACGTCGAGGTGGATGTACAGCGGGCGATCCGAGCGCTCCGGCAGCGTGGTGTGCTGGTCGCGCACGAAGCGCGTGAAGGAGCTGCCCGTAACCTTGATTAGTTGCAGGCCGCGCCGGGCGCAGGTGTGCGCGGTGACGCGATAGGCGCCCCCGTCGCCCTGCCGGTCGCAGTCCAGCGAAGCGAAGGTGTGGTCGCCCTGCGAGCGACTGAACAGCACGGCGCTATCCTTGAAGTCGCCGCGGCCATTGGCCACGCGGGCGGCCAGGAATGGCTGCTCGGTGGCCGAGAGCCGCAGGGCCTGCATCTGCGGATAGAGGGACAGGAAGCGCCGCCCAAGGACGTCGAGGAAGCCTTCCAGCGTCGCCCCCTCGTATTCAAGCGCCTGTGCCAGCACCAGGTTCTTCATGCTGTCGGTGGCCACCACGCTGGAGTTATCGCCCTCGGTATAGGCGGGCAGAAAGTTCTCGCCGAAGACCTCCACGTCCACCAACAGGGCGAAGATCGTATTGCCGCGGCCGGTAAAGTCCGACTCCGGTATGGGCGTGAGGCCCGAGAGGGGCGTGGCATAGACGCGGTAGAGCGGTACCTGCGCCTTGCCGTAGCTGATGCGATATGACATGCTCTGCGTACTCATGACCCTTACTCCGCGGAGACGGCATCGCGCAGCCGCAGATAACTGATCTTGGCGATCTCACCCAGGGCGGTCGAGATCTCCTGCTCGCGCGTGTTGCCGAGCCGGCGCTCGAAACCGGCCAGGATGCTATCCTTCTTGTTCTCTCGTGCACAGATTACAAAGGGGAAGCCGAACTTCTCCTTGTAGGCCTGGTTGTAGCGACTGAACGTGGCGATCTCCTCGGGGGTGAGCCGGTCCAGGCCGGCGGCGGCCTGCTCGCGGGTGGATTCGGGCGTCAGGGTGCCGGCCAGCGCGGCCTTGCCGACCAAATCGGGATGTGCCCGGATGAGCGCTACCTGCCGCTCGGGCGGTGCCTCGTACATCACGCGGCACAGCGCGGCGTGCAACTGGTCGAGATCGGAGAACGGGCGCGCCGGCCAGGCCTCCGCGGCGATCCACGGCGAACCCTCGAACAGCGGACCCAGGGCCGCCACGAATGCCTCACGATCCAGCGTATTGGTCTGGGCCACGGTCAATCTTGAGGCAACCATATCACTAGAGTATACCGAGGCCGGCAACAGCTAGTGCAACCGCGGTCCTACCCGTCTTTCGGCCTGATCTCGAAAGCTGCCTGAGAGCGAAAGAAGCAAACATCGAACTCCATGAAGAAGGTCGTCTGACCGAGAAGTATTGGTGTTTCGTCGCTACGTGTCCAGGCGAAAACCAGACGGACGGGGTGCTGGAACCTGAGATGCGAAAGCGCAGCCCATACTACCAGCGCCCGTGCCTCGACCGATCCTACAGTGCCGGTCAAGGAGATGACCGTCGCCTGCTGGTCCCACTCCGCGCCAAGTGCCACCCCGGCTGAGTACGGCAGCACATTCACGGCTGCCCCTGTATCTAACAACCCTACGATCTCGATCGAGCGCTGCTCATAGTTGAGTGTTAGTGGGAGGCGAGGCATCAGGCGTGCCTCTGTTGTACCAGCCGGCGTGTACGGGAAGCGCACCGGCTGTGCCATCATCGCTCCTTTTCAGTCGCCTCGGCTTCATGCAGTGCATCCAATAGTGCCTGAGCAGCGGTTTCATTGCCGTAAGGCGTGTAGATGCGATAGGAGGTACCTGATTCAAGCAGCGTCGAATCATCATGCGCGGCGCCCTGCCTGATCCAGTCGGTGAGTACATCTTCCATCGGGCGGCCCGTGCGCCGGGCGATCTCTCTGGCCTGGCGTGCTACATCGTCGGGCAGTGCAAGGGTTATGGCTTCGGCCATGCTATCAGCCCCTCTCGTGTTGTAAGATCTGCCCCTGCTATCCGAGCCCCACGTGGCAACGCTGAGGTCGCACGGAAACAGGCATCCGTCGGTCTTCCCAAACTGCATTGTACAGCAGACGAATGAAGTGACAGCTGGGGCGCTGGCATGTAAGATACATGGAAACGACGAACGTATTGGGAGCGAGACGATGGGAGTGGATGCCACGGCGTTGCAGCGGCGGCTGGAGGAGGTGCTGCCCCCTGAGCAGATCAGCGTCGAGCCGCGGGTGCTGCAGAGCAACTCGGAGGACTATGCCTGGTTCTCCAACGTACTGGACGAGGTGCTGGACGGCTGCCGCGCCGATGCCGTGGCCTGGCCCCACGACGAGCAGCAGCTTGCCGGCCTGCTGGCCGCCGCCTACGACCTGCGCGTGCCGGTGACGATACGCGGCGGCGGGACGGGCAACTACGGCCAGTGCGTGCCGCTCAATGGCGGGCTGGTGATCAACACGATGCGCATGAATCGCGTGCTGGAGGTTGGCGACGGCTACGCCCGCGTGCAGGCCGGCGTCAAGCTGGTCGACCTGGACCGCGCCGCGCAGCCCACCGGCCAGGAGATACGCATCTATCCCAGCACCTACCTCACCGCCACGGTGGCCGGCTTCGTCTGCGGCGGCTCGGGCGGTATCGGCTCCATCAGCCACGGCATGCTGGTGGACGGCAACGTCCTGGCCGCCACGGTCTATCCTGTCGATGCAGACCCGCAACCGCACACCGTTGGCGGCGCCGGCCTGCTCCTGTATATCCATGCCTTCGGTACCACCGGCGTGCTGTCCGACGTCACGGTGCCGCTGGCCCCGCTGCGCACCTGGGAGCAGGCGGTGTTCAGCTTCCCGGATATCCTGCGCTGCCATGCCTTCTGCATGGAGCTGCTCGACGACGCCTCCATCGATAAGCGGCTGCTCTCCACCGTCGAGCCCGGCGTCGCCCGCTACTTCTCTCGCGCGCGGGTCCCCTTCGCCACCGACCGCACCTCGGCGCTGCTGATGGTCGGCGAAGGGCAGGTCGACCGCGTGGCCGCGCTGGCCGCGCGCCACGGCGGCACCCTGGATACACACCTGCCGCGCGATAGTAAGGTGCGCCTCTCCGATTTCACCTGGAACCACACCACGGCCTGGGCCAAGAAGGCCGACCCATCGGTCACCTACCTGCAGGCCATGTTCGACGCCGAGCGCTTCGAGGAACAGATGCGCGCCATCAAGGCGGCCTATGGCGACGAGTTCCAGATGCACGGCGAGTACGCGCGCTGGGGCGGCGGGCCGTTCGTGGGCTCGCTGCCGCTGGTCCAATACAAGGGACGCGAGCACCTGAGCGCCATGATCGAGTTCATGGAAGGCATCGGCGTCTCCATCGCCAATCCGCACACCTATGTCCTGGAAGAGGGCAGCCGCACCGACAACTCGGCCGAACTGGCCGTGGAAAAACGCCGTAACGACCCGGCCGGGCTGCTCAATCCGGGCAAACTGGCCGCCGCGGGCCGGCCGGATGGCGAGCAGCAGGCCCTGGCGAAGGAATCGAGCATGGGCCTGGCGCGGGTGCGGCGTTCGTTGAGCGACCTGAACGTCTGAGCGTTGCTAAGAAGATGTCCCCCCTCATCATCCACGATCCGCTGACCGGCAACCCCGTGGTGCTACATCCCGAGCAGGACCAGGATTCCTCCGCGCCGGCGAACTACTCGGAGCCGGGTGACTACCCGTTGCCGGATGATGATGCGGCGATAGGGTGATGGTCGTCGGCGGTCAGCCTTTGGGAGCTGTCCCGCTCTGCAGGGCCGAGCGTGCATCGCCGGTCTGGCCCTCCTCGCCGCGATTCTCGGCGCGCCATTCCGCGTCGGCACGCTGCGCCTTGAGCGCGAAGTAGTAGATCTGGTCGAGGCGGTACGAGACGCGCCCGTCGCGCCCGAGCGCCACCCACTGCTCGGGCAAGAAGTCCGGCCCGGAAAAAACGCCGGCCGCCCGCAGCAGCTCCTCGTCGCTCTTGGGCGTAACGCCGAAGGCGGCGCAGGCCCGTTCGTAGGAGGCGCGGTCGGGCAAGCGCAGGGCGAGCGGATCCGGCACGCCGGGCGCATTGGGTCCGTACTGGAACTGCGGATCGACGGTCCTGGGGTCAATGTTGGCCGGGATGTCGGGTTGGGCCATGGATGTGCACACCTCCTGATCTGCGAACCCCTTCTGCGTACCTGCTTAACGTGCAGGTGTTGTGCCAGGCGGCGGTACTGCTCTGCTTGCTCCCATGGTATTCTGCTCGTGGTGAAGAAGGTAATTCCATGACCCATCGCGTGCGCCTGTTGATCCTGATCCCCGTCGTCCTCCTCCTGGCTGGCGGCATCGCGCTGACGCGGCCCGCCGCGCCCTACGCCGGGCGCGTGCTGTACCTGGGCCTGAGCCTGTCCCCCTATGTCGGCTCGACCAAATACATTCGCTACTGGATCGACCCGGCCGGAGGGCGCCTCCGCTATGAAGAGATGATGCCGCCGGCCGGGAACATCCGCGCCTCCGTCAACGGCGTGCCGGTCAAGCCGTCGCCACCCACCTGGTTCGTGGTCTCGCTGGCACGCCAGGCTGATGGCCGCTGCGCCATCACCTATACAACTCTGCTGGACAGCAGCGAGCGCGGCCAGGAACTGCCCTGCGCGTCATTGCTGGCCCTGCGCGATGAGCCTGCCCTGCGCGCCGCTGCCATGGCCCTGTTGCGCCGGTACGGTGGCTCGGCGCGGGCCACTGACGAGACCGTGAGTGTACCGGTCCCGGCGGGTACCGATCTGGTGCCGCTGCTGATGGAGCATTTCAACATGAGATATGGCTACGAGACGATGCGACCGGGTCTGCTGGTGCTGGACAGGCAGAGCGGTCGGCCCCTCAGCATCAGCGGCTACATGCGGGAGGGCAAGGTGATGACCGAGCGGATCCTGGGCGCTCGCCTGCTGCCACCGAACTCCCTGCCCGGCGACTTCTTCGACGCGCCGCGCTTCTCATTGCCGGATCGCATGCCGGCGGTCTACCGCTGGCTGCACGCGAACCTGCCCTGGCACCCCTAAGTGGACGATGGGGGAGGTTCGTGCCGGGCCATCTGACCTGGGACCGCCGGCATCCCTGCCGGCGGTCCCAGGAAGTCGTGCGCTCTGTGCGTGAACATACCGGCATCTACATAGCCCGGACTCGGGCCAACCCTCGTGGGTGGAAACAGGCGCAGAAAGGGCCGATTGGCCCTTGACGCAGGTGGTTCGCCGCAGTATCTTGGAGACATGACCAAATATGCACATTTGGTCATGATGTCTGAGAGACGGTGGGAGGCGCATGGATGAGGGATGGGGATGGCCCCGACACTGGGACCGCCGGCATCGCCGAGGCTGCCGATCGGCCGGCGCCGACGGACGATGGCGCCGGGCGGACGTCCGCCACGGGGGCGAGGACCAGCCAGAAGGAAAAGCGGTTGGCCGAGCGCGGCGACCGCATCCTGGATGCCCTGGCCACGCTGATCACCCGCTGGGGCTATGGCAAGACCACGGTCGACGATATCGCGCGCGAGGCGGGCGTGGCCAAGGGCACGGTGTATCTGCACTGGCCGACCAAAGGGGCCATGTTGCACGCCCTGATCGAGCGCGAGGAGCGACAGTGGAACGAGGTTGTCCTCGAGCGCATGGCGGCCGATCCGCGCAACGGGACCATCTCCAGCACGTACCGCCATGCCCTAGCCCTCGCCAGGGAGAGCCCCCTGCTCCGCGCCCTGCTTACCCAGGATCGCGACGCGCTGGGCGAGTGGACACGCTCGCCGCAGAGCCGGGCTCGCTCTCACCGGCGTATGGAGGCGATGCACGCCTTGATCCGCGGGATGCGCGCAGCGGGCTTGATGCGCACCGATATCACCGTGGTGGTGCAGGCCTATCTGATAGCGGCACTGACGTACGGCATCCTGACAATCGATGAATACTTGCCCGCCGAGTTCGTACCGCCGTTCGAGGATATTGCCGACGCATTCGCCGTGATCGTACGGCGTGGCTTTGAACCCGACCTGCCGGCTGAGGAGGAAACGGCGGCGCTGGCGAGGGGGCAGGCTATGATCGCCGATATAGTGGCCAGTCTGGCCGGCGCACAGGCGAAGTCCAGCCACGCGACGCCCCAACCAGATCTCAACGATGCACCCGGCAATGGACGGCGCTCGAAGGATACAGAAGACAAGGAGGACAACACATGATCGGCCAAGACAACGCGGTTGCTCCCGTTGCCGCGGCCTTGCCCGAGGTGCCGGCACGGGCATCCGGGCCGGCAGCCATCGAGGTGGAAGGCTTTGCCAAGTCGTATGGAACGGTGCAGGCGGTCAAGGGCATCTCGTTCAGCGTGGCACAAGGGGAGATCTTCGGCTTCCTGGGACCAAATGGCGCCGGCAAGAGCACCACCATTCGCGCCATGCTCGACTTCATCCGTCCGACCGCCGGCACCATCCGCCTGCTCGGCCTGAATGCCCAACGCGATACACAGGACATCCACCGGCGGATCGGCTATGTACCGGGAGATGTGCGCCTGCCGCGGGGGATCACGGGGCGGCAATTGCTGGACCGCTATTCGCGCATGCAGGGACTCCAACCGATCTTGCTCGACCAGCTCATCGAGCGCTTCGACGTGGAGGTCGACCGCCCCTTGCAGGGGTATTCAAAAGGCATGCGCCAGAAAATCGCCCTCGTGCAGGCCTTCATGTGCGATCCCGAGCTGGTGATCCTTGATGAGCCGACCAGCGGCCTCGACCCGATCAGCCAGCGGGCCTTCAACACCTTCCTGCTGGACGAGGCGCGCAGCGGCCGGACCGTCTTCATGAGCTCGCACATCATGTCGGACGTGGAGAAGACGTGCGGGCGCGTGGGGGTCATCCGGGCCGGCGAACTGGTGGCCGTCGAGCAGATCGAGACGCTGCGCCAGCGCGCCGGGCAGAAGGTGACGGTGGAGTTCGGGGCGACCGGGAGGCCGGACGACCTGGGGGCCTTGCGGCGCATCCCCGGCGTGGTCGATCTCGCGCCGGCCAACCACGGAACGCCGGCGGGGCCGGGGGTGGGAGCGGTCACTTTCACGGTTCGCGGCAGCGTCGACCCATTGATCAAGACCCTGGCGCGATACGAGGTGCTGCACCTCTCGGCCGAAGAAGCGCCCCTGGAAGAGGTCTTCTTGCAATTCTACGAGACACCTGCGACACGAGCCGCGGCGTCCCCGACCGGGGGTGTAGGAGCCGGTGACGAACCGTCGGCTAAAACCGCCGGGCAGCGATGAACGGCTAAAGCCGGACAAAGGGAGAAAGAACATGGCTCTCACACCAGCGTCCACCACGCCGGCCTCGCCGGCACATCGGATGGCCGGGGCGGCCATCACGCCACGGGCGATGCCGCCCGCGCGGCGCACCGGGCTGCCGATGCTGGCGGCCACGCTGGCCGAAACGCGCGTCGGCACGGCCATCGCCTGCTTCTATATCGCGGCCATCATCCTGCTGGTCGGGGCGCTCGCCCCTACCCTGAAATCCGTCAACCTCGGCGCGTACCTGTCCTCGCCCGTCGGCCAGGCGCTCATCGGCGCAAACGTCGGCGCGGCGGCGCTGCGGACCTTCACCGGCTACCTCTCCGTCGAGTTCTACAGCGTCTGGTTTGGCCTGTTCTTCGGCGGCTTCCTGACCTTCATCGCCGGCGGTATCGTGGCGAAACCGGTCGAAGACGGCACCATCGAGCTGGCCCTGGCGCGCCCGTTCAGCCGCCGGCGCTTCTACCTCGAGCGCTGCGGCGCGCTGGCGGTGGTCGGCGTGATCATGAGCGTCTGGGCGCTGGCGGCCGTGTGGCTGGATACCCGCATCTTCAGCGACACGACCGTCGATTGGCACTGGCTGCTGCTAACCCAGCTGGCCGGGGGCGCCTTTCTGGTGTTCGCGCTGGGGCTGGGCGCCGTGATCAGCGCATGTACCAGCGTCGCGCGCACGGCCGGGAGCGCCGCCATCGGGGTGCTGGTGCTGGGCTATCTGCTGAACAGCCTGGCCGGGCTGTCCGACCGCTTGACCTGGATGACCTACCTGTCGCCGTTCCACTACGCACAGCTCAGCGCCATCCTGGTCCAGCACCAGATCACCTGGTGGCATCTCGCGCTGCTGACCGGGCTGGGCCTGGCCGGCGTGGTCGCCGGGCTGGTCGTCTTCGAGCGGCGCGATCTGGCGGCCTGATCGCGCCTCACTCTTTGGCCGTCAGGCGCCGGGCCAGGCGCTCGGCCATGGCGATGCTGTAGTTCTGGCCCCGGTCCTGGGGGTAGACCTGGAACATATTGGCCAGATACAGGTCGCGGATCGGCGTGGTGTGCGGCGGGATATGCTCCCTGTACTCGGGCGTCACCACCGGCTGGGCATAGGGCGCGGCGAAGATATGCGCGCCGGTCACCCACTCCTCGCGAAAGTTCGGGTTGATGCGCCGCAGGTGCGGCAGGAACGCTGCCAGCACCTCGTCCTTGCCCTGTCTGAACAGCGGGTGGTCCATGGGCAGGTAGTTGCCCAGATAGATCAGGTAGCGCCCGTCGTAGTCTTCCAGCGGCATGTAGTTGGTGTGCTCGACCAGGGCCAGGAACGGGTAGCCGGGGTCGTTGATGTTCAGCCAGTAGGTGGTGTCCAGCAGACGGCGGTGCAACTCCAGGATCACGCAGTGGGCGCCCAGCGCCTGCCCCCAGTCGTGGCGAGCCCGGTAGTCATCGGGCAATCCCTGGGTGAGGGCGATAGTAAGGCGGGTGGGTAAGGTAGAGACGACCCGGTCGAAGGACATCTCGGTGTTGTCCACGCAGACGCGCACGCCGCCGCCCGGCAGGCCGGCGATGCCGGTCACGCTCTGGCCGAAGCGCAGGTCGCCGCCGCGCTCGCCGACGAGTTCGGCCAGCCGGTTGTAGAGATTCTGAAAGCCGCCGCGTATGTAGCCGAGCTGCGAGGAGCGCAGGTGGACGCGCGACCAGAACCAGGGCAGGGCGACGGAGGAGTAGTGATCGTGAAACTTGCTCTTGAGCAGCGGCTCCCACTGCATCTGATAGCCGCGCGCGCCCATCCAGGTGCGCAGCCATTGGTCCGCCGTCTTGCCCTCCAGGCGGGTGTGGCTCTTCTCCAGCTTTAGATAGGCGAGCACGGCGGCCATGCGCAGGCGATCTGGAAGCGGCAAGGGACGGTAGCGCAGCAGTGAGAGGGGACTGTCGAACTGTCGAATGCGGCCGTTATACAGGGTGGAGGTGACCGGTCGCGGCCAGACCAGGCGGTGGCCCAGGCCGACCTCCTCTATCAGGGCAGTAGCCGCACGATCGGAGCGAAAGAGGTGGTGGTAGAACTTCTCCAGCCAGGAGGGCCCCACGCGGAAGCCCGCCGCCAGCCCGCCCGGCTCCGGTTCGCGCTCGACGACCGTCACCTGGTCGCCGGCCGCGGCCAGCCGGTAGGCGAGTGTCAACCCCAGTGCGCCGCCGCCAAGAATGCCCGTTCTTCGCGCCATTCTCCCTCCCGTACACCTTTTTGCTGCGCCTCTTTTAGCATTGTACGCAAGCAGGCACATCACCGGGTCATGCCCGCGGTCACGGGATACGGGCCGCCGTCTCCGGACCTTCATGACCGGGCTAGGGTCAGCAAAGTTGCCCGACCGGCAGAGTCGACGTCGTACAGCAGGGTGCGCACCGTTTGCCAGCGCCCTCTCGCCTGCACCTGGGCCAACACCCGCGTCACACCGGTCATGGGAAACGCCAACGGGATCGCGTAGCGGCCGTGCGCCGGGGGAGAAGCGGCGTATACGGCCGTGCCCATACTGCGCATGTTCGGCATGTCCAGCACCGCGCGCACCGTCAAGCGCGGACGTAGCCGCACCTGCAACTCCGACGACCCATCGTCGGATCGCGTCAGCGTCACGGTCGCCGGGCCAAAGCTCTTGTCGGGAGGCTCGGCGAACAGGAAGCGGGCATAGGCGCCATTCATCAGGTCGAAGGGGATGCCGATGGGCGCGGCCCGCGGCTCGCGCAGACGCACCCGCACGTCGACGCGCCAGCGGCCCAGGGCCTGCAAGGTGCCCTGGGCGCAGTAGTTGCCGGCGCAGCGGGCCGCATCCGGCATGGTGCTGCCGAAGACCGGCTGAGCAGGCATCGACAGCCGGATACGGACCTGCGCATCGTGCACGGGTCTGCCGCCGTCCTTCACGCTGACCACGAAGCGGGCGGGGCCTACGTCCACCGGCGTGACCATCAACGTGAGGGCGAGCCGGCCCCTGTGCACCGTGGCGCGGATAGCCGCCGGCACCGGACCGTCGGGAGACGAGATGGCCGGTGCGGCTGGATGCACGGTCCGGGTGCCTGCCGGGGCGCCACGCAGGTGCAGCACGATGGCGCCGAGAATCGCGGCAATCAGGACCACCTCCAGGGCGAGCAGGCGCATAGAGCGAATGCGGCACATTGCACGACATCCTGGCGCGAGCAGCGCCGGCCTGGAGACTGTGCACCGGGAACACCGCTCGGGGCGTGTCCGGTGCTGCAAGGGGAAGCAGGGCGCTGGCGGCGGGTTGCGCCGCGAACCTGTGTACTATTTTGCGCCAAACTCGGCGCCAACGCTAGGCCTTGCCCAGTTCGCCGCAGGCCAGGACAGTGTATTCGGTCAGGGCCAAGCCGGGGCCCATGTGGACGTTGATGTGGGCGGCCTTGTTCATGACGGAGCCTGAGAAGGTCGTCGTCGACACGCCGGTGCCGTTCTTATCGGCCTTAATCGTCG
>Ga0070740_10003034_pt1 | contig 18535 bp, 17 predicted proteins | sample Coa_R2_FD_67286 | JGI IMG/M metagenome (GOLD analysis project Ga0070740, IMG submission 67286) | Surface soil microbial communities from Centralia Pennsylvania, which are recovering from an underground coalmine fire - Coalmine... | ecosystem: Environmental > Terrestrial > Soil > Unclassified ...
TTCGCTGTACGCCAACCTGACGCTACCGTAGCCCGCGGCCGGCTCGGGATCCGGAAACAACCGCGGGACAACGCTCTTCAAGTGCCGCGCATTCTTCAGCGCGCGCGTCGCGCTTAGCCTGGACGATCCAGGCACGGCCCCTGGTGTTATGCTCCCCCCGCGGTTGAGAAGACGACGGTTGGCTCGCCATGGCAGATACCCCCTATTGACTAATGAGCCGCGCCAAACGGCGCTGGCGCTCTGTGTCCGTCACGTGCTGGGAAAGCCATTGGTGCTCGGCTGACTGCTGTATGTCACAAGAACTATATCACGTGAGAGGCAGATGGTGGCCGTTGGCGGTGACTACACCGGCGTCTATGCGCCTTCGCCTCCGACCATGAACACGTAGTCGATGTTCGGCACCTCGAAGTCCCGCGCGCCCAGCGCGGAGAGGACCTGCGCCCGGTGCTGCGCCGAATGGCTGAGCACCTGCAGCAGGCCATCGCTTGCCGTGAGCGCGAAGTCGAACCAGGGCACGGCCAGATCACGGTCCAGCAGGGCGTCACCCTGGTCGGCCAGGAGCTGCAGATAGCCCGCGCCGACCTGGGTGGCGTGCTCCGCGAACCAGGCCAGTTCCTGCGCGAAGTAGGCCTCCTGCCCGTCGCCCTGATCGAGCGGTAAACCCTGGAGCATGAGCAGATAGGCAGCCTCGACGCCGACGAGGTGCTTGAGCGTCCCCTCGATGGTGCCGTGCGTCCCTGGGGCCTCCTCCCGCAGCAGGGCGGCGTCGAGAGCGGCGCAGGCGGCGAAGACGCGCGCGTTGGCCCAGTTGTTGTAGCGATAGAGATCGGTCAGAATGCGCATATTCGATGATGGTGCGGCCATACGTCCCCTCCATGAGTCAGAGCCCCCTCGCCAGCCTGCGTCCGCCCGATGTATCGAGATGGCCCCATGGCATCCCCGGGCTCTGGGCAGGGAACGCGGGCCGTGGCGCCGGCAACAGGCGTACCCCCACAGTGTATCCCACGGCCTGGCAAGGACAGCGTGGATCGTGTCGGGCATGCCTATCTCAGGCCTTACGACGTAGGCACGTCACGCAGGTTGGATAGTAGTCGATCATGTCGCAGACGGGTAATGCGTTCAGCCTGTTCGCGCAGCAGGCGGAAGAGATCAGCAGGGTCCGCCTTAATCTGATCGAATCCGCCTTTGTCGATGAGGAAGATGGTAGTGGGGCTGTTCCGCACTACGTCATCGGCATAGCGCCGTGCATCGCCCGAGATCCGTCCATTGACCAAGATGAGGATGTGCGTTGCTTTGGTCAATGGCAGCAACCCTACTTCCTTGGCCACGTCATCCGTGCGTAGTGTACTCCCGGGCGTGTTCTTGCATTGGATCTGCCATACTGCGGCCATAGCGCCGATAGTGCCGGTCATTACCGCGTCGATTTCGGCACCGCCAGTCTCCTGACCGCGCTTCCGCCAGTCGACGAAGCGCAAGCCGAGCAGTCGCAACAGGTAAATGGCATATGCCTCCAGCGCCTGTCCCTTGATAAAGGTGTCGTTGGAAGCCATGTCCGCATAGATATCAGTTGGTCGCTTCAGGAAGTACGCAGTAAGTGCCGGGTCCAACGTGGCAATAGTGCGCTTGATGAACGCCTCCAATACGTCCCTTTTGAAAGCCGGCAGTGTCTGGAGCATAGATGTCTTGCCTGAGGACGTGCCCTTGGTGTGATACTCGATAAGGCCTGCACGTTTCAGCGGCTCAAGGACTGCCTGAGGCAGCGACGCCTGGCCGAACGAGCGGCCAAGGATCTGCGCTGCGACGACCCGTACACTGGCTGCGGGGTATAGCCCTTGGGGGTCAATGCGACAGAGGGCCTCGATGAAAGCGAGTTGCTCCGGGTTCAACCCCACAAGCGCAGCTACCGTGTTGTCCCCTAGCTGCAGGAGTTCCTGTTTGCGATCATTATTCACCTCCCAGCCTCGGTCACTGAACACACCTGCTTTGGCGAGCCACATGCGCATGCTGTTGATCGCCGTATTGTGCACGGTCACCGGGAAGCCTTGGTCCGTGAGGTACTGAGCCAGAGTATCGCCAGTGATCTTGAGTTCCTCCCGTTCCATCTGCCGCACAGCCTCAACAACGCGCAGGCCACCACAGTCTCTGAGGATATGGCGGGCAAATTCATCATAGAGCCCAGGCGGTTGGAGACGTGCCAACCGTTCAGCGAGCGGCGTGGCTCTGTAGCTCTTATCCAACAGACCGTACTGCACTGCGGCTTCCACGGGCAGACTGCTATTGCGCCTCGTGGGAGAGGTAGCTTTCGGTTTCTTGCGCACGGCCGGTGACCAGATGGCTACCTCAATTGCCGCCTTATTTCCACTGTGTTCAACGAGCGCAGCCAGGAAGGCAGGGAGATCGATGAGATCAGGGCTGAATTGCGTCCCTACGGGGATCGCGCTTTGAGAACCCGGCATCTTGCCTCCATTTCGTGATGGAACTACTCACTAGTATGGAGTGTGCAGCGATTCCCGCGTTTGGGCACCGAGAAATGGTGTGGATACTCTTTCGACGTAACCTCAGCTATGTTGACGTCTGCTCAACGGGTAGCTTCTCTGGCCGCGTTCTTCCTCCATCCGGCGGCAGCATCGCCTCGTCCACAACATCGTTGGTCCAGAGCACATCTGGCCGTGACACTTTGTAGGAATTTGACGTGTCAAGTACCACTGGCGCTTGGGCTAGGAGGTCGGTCGTCCCTGGCAGCAATAATGGCCGTACCGTACTATCTGACGAAGGTGACGCTTGCACAAAACGTCCGCGAGCGCCTTTGAGATACTCTTCCACGGTTTCGTAACAGAGCCAGTGCCGCTTGAGGCGCTCACATACTTCGCCGGTTACGCAACTGCCGGCAAAGGGATCAACGACGAGATCACCCGGATCGGACAGCATTCTGATGAAGTACTCGGGTAGCTCGGCTGGGTAACGCGCGGGGTGCGGCTCGATGCCTCTTTCGCGGCAATATCGAATGTAATAACTGTTGCTCTCAGTATGCGCTAAGGCGATCAGGTTTGGCGGAATAGCGGCTCCATTGTTGGTGCTGAACTTGGTACTAATGTCGTGGCCTGACGGTCGCCTTTTTGCCTTATATCCATTCTGTAGCAAGTGGCGCATGCTGTCGCTGTATGGCTGCAATACGCGTCGATTGCTAGCTTTCGGCCAGGGTGTCGGCGACAACCACCATATAGGATTGATGGCATCCTTCACACGTACGCGGCGCACATTGACCCACTCGGCTGGGGTTGGTAACTTCGCTGGATTCCACCAGTAAAACTCCTGTGCCAGATGGAAGTTGAACTCATCACAGAGCATGATCAGGAGTTTGAAATGGTAGAGGCTGCGCGTCGGTTGTCCCGGTATCCAGGAGCCACCTATATCGATGACCAGACTGCCATTATCTTTGAGGACGCGGCGAAACTGTTCCGCAAACGGGCGAAACCACTGCAGATATTTGCTCTCATCTTCGTTGCCATATTCCTTCTTGCGGACGAGCGCAAACGGCGGACTCGTCATGATAAGATCGACGGAATGATCAGCCAGGTCTTGCTTCATTCCTTCGCACGAATCACCGAGCACCATTCGACCCAAGCCGCTGGGCGCCTCGTAGTACGTGGAGCCTATTGGCGCAGCTTCAGCGACCATTTGCATCCTCCCAAGGTGTGAGAAGCAGTGTGCGGAGGTCCATCGCCTTGAGGCTCTCTATGTCGCCAGCATAGAGTGACCAGAAGCTCACCTGGTAATAAGTCGTCACGACGGCTGCTGTCATCTAGATGTTCCCTCATTCTTGGTCCGGTAGGTTGGACGTTCGGGCTCAGCCACGAGGCGCTTACGTTCACGATAAGCACGCTGATACTCTCGCCGCTTCCGGTTTGGCTCATAGCCCGGAGTCTTTCGCACCTCCCAACCCTGATTGCCGCGCCGCTCGCTCGCATAGCGATCCAGTTCCCCCGATTCGATAAAGCTCCGATGAGGAATGTCCGCGAACTGCGTCGCCGCAAGCACTCCGCGCCAGATAGCGTCCTGAACTGCGCTCTGGGTCAGCCCTAGCCGCACCGCCGCTTCCTTAGTGGAGTAATACTCCTTGCCATCGACGCGCAACATTGGTACCTCCTGCTCGGATAGTACCGCATGTAGACGTTCACCAACTATAATCCTGTGGATAGAGCAGGTCCCCTCCCTTCACAGTGTGAATATACTGTCAACAATCGCGGTCGTCGGCTTTCGCTGGTTGGGTACAAAGACATATTATCACAGTATATATATCCTGTCAACCGTTGTCTCCTCCACGTCGTTCTGAGCAGACATCGCGGCATGCTTTCCGCCGGCTCGGCTAGGTGGACACAAGACAGTAGCATTCTCGCGAGGAGCAGGCGGGATCTATCAGTTGAAGTAGCAAATAATCGCTCACCCTCCGTCTTCCAGGTATGCTAACCGTAGCGGGCCACCATTGAGGCCAACCAACGACGAGTCCGGAGACATAAGATGCCGGCACAGCCCCGCTTGTCGATGGCGACAGACCCGCCGCCCGACATCCTGACGCTCGCGCGTTCGCCGCGCCTCGTCGTGATGCACGTGACGGAGGCCGTGCCAAGCGGATGCGGAGCGGGCGGACGGTCGCATGTGCACCAGTTCTTCGAGCTGGTCTACATCGAAGGGGGCGAGGGAGAGCACCGCGTCGGCGGACGGGCGATGCCGGTGGCGGCCGGTGACCTCTTCCTCGTCGCGCCGGGTGAGTTGCACGATTCAAGCGGCCTGGCGCCGGCCAATCGCTGGATCGTGGCCTTCGGCGCCGACGCCCTGGGTGCGGGACACGCCGACGCGGATCTCTTTCTGGACCTGCCCGACAATCTGCTCGTTCTCTCCTTCTTACAGCCACGTGGCACGGACGCCGGCCGCTTCACGGTCCCGCCGGCGGACCGGCCCCGCTGGCAGGCAACCCTGGCGCGATTGCAGGCGGAACTGCAGGAGCAGCGCCTGGGTTACGCCGAGGCGGCACGCGCGCTGCTGATCCTGCTGCTCACCGACACGGCACGCCTGGCCGCTCCCCATCTCAACGCCTCGCCGGCCACGCACCCCTTGCTCGCGCGCGTCTTCAGCTATATCGATGCCCACTATGCCGAGCCGATCAGCCTGCGCGATGTCGCCGCGGCGGTCGGCCACGCTCCCGCCTACCTCACCGATCTGGTGCGGCGCAGCACCGGGCGCACGGTATTGAGCTGGATCGTGGAGCGGCGCATGGCCGAGGCGCGCTATCTGCTGCTGGAGACGGAGCAATCGGTGGGCCAGATCGCGCAGGCAGCCGGCTATCGGACGGCAAGCCACTTCATCGGCCACTTCCGGCGCTTGCATGGCGCGACACCACAGGCATGGCGCCGCGAGCAGCGCCTGCCGTATCGAAAAATCGCCGTATAGCGCCGAAAGATCAACGCTTGTGCTCGATGCAGTCCAGCGGCGACACTCATGGGGTGAGGGGCAAGGCACTGTTCGCAGGAGGAGGGATCGATCATGGTGACGCAGATGCAAGAGGCCGTGGCGCCGGGGACGCACAACTGCGTGATCGCGCCGCACGCCAAGAACGACATCACCGACGAGGCGGGGAGCAAGTACGGGCGCCTGTTCTCCGACCTGCCCGCGCCGAGCGCGGGTGAGGGCCTGTTGCTGGCCCTCGGCCGCTCCGGCGCCGTCATGGATGATAGATCGGAGGCCGAGGAGGGGGATAACGACTGCATCCCGGCCGGCTGGACCTTCTTCGGCCAGTTCATCGCCCACGACATCACGGCCGACCGCAGCGCGCTCAGCCACCACGCCGTGGCCGAGCGCCTGACCAACTTCCGTGCCCCGCGGCTCGACCTCGAAGCGGTCTACGCCTTCGGCCCGTCTGGATCGCCGTACCTGTTCGATCTGAACGACGCGGACAAGCTCCTGCTCGGCATCAACGACGCCGGCAGGCCCGACGACCTGCCGCGCAACAGCCAGGGGCGCGCCCTCACCGGCGATCCGCGCAACGACGTGCACACCTTCGTCGCCCAGTTGCACGTCGCCTTCCTCAAGTTCCACAACGCCGTGGTGGACTGGCTGCGCGGGCGGGGAACGCCGTCCGGTGACGTCTTCGAGGAGGCGCGACGCCTGGTGCGCTGGCACTACCAGTGGATCACGGCCCATGAGTTCCTGCCGCTCACCGTGGGCCAGGAACTGGTGGACGACATCCTGGCCAATGGACCGCGCTTCTATCGACCCGGGGCGCATCCCACCATCCCCGTCGAGTTCTCCGACGGGGCCTATCGCTATGGCCACAGCCAAATTCGCGCCATCTACCAGCTCAACGACCGGGCGAGCGGCAACGTCTTCCCCGACTGCGCGGGCGCCTGCCCCGTCCCGGCGGCGCGCACCATCGATTGGCGCTACTTCTTCGACCTTGACCCGGCACGACCGCCGCAGCCGACGCGCCGCATCGACGCGCGCCTGGTGCACTCCCTGATCGCGCTGCCGCCCGCCGTGGTGGGCGAGACGGAGATCCCGGAGTACCACTCGCTGGCCGTGCGCGACCTACTGCGCGGTGCCGCGCTCGACCTGCCCTCGGGTGAGGCTGTCGCGCGGGTCATGGGCGTGCCGCCCCTGACCGATGAAGAGATCGGGCTCACCGCCCTGGGCATCGGCTGGCAGGGTGAGACACCGTTCTGGTATTACACGCTGAAAGAGGCGGAGGTGCGAGAAGCGGGCGAGCGCCTCGGCCCGGTTGGCGGGCGCACCGTGGCAGAGGTACTGCTTGGCCTGCTCGACGCCGACCCGACCTCCTACCGCAGCCTGCGGCCCGATTGGAGGCCTGAGCTGCCGGGCGCGCGGGCCAACGAATTCACCATGGCCGACTTATTGCGCTTCGCCGGAGCGCGGGGCGCCGAACGTGCCTAAGTAGGCGCAGGTATGTCCGAGTGCGGCCGCTGGCATCTCCTGGCGGCGGCCTGCGGGCCGACGCCGCCGGCAACGGGGGCCGGCAGGGATGCCGGCGGTCCCAGGTATACTGACCCGTGCACGAACGTTCCGGCGTCTACGTAGCCCACAATCGATATGAGGAGAACATGAGATGGCAAGCCCAAGCCCCTGCACGCATCTGGATCAAATACAGGACGTGACGCCGAGCGCCAACGGCTGCGAGGACTGCCTGAAGATCGGCGACACCTGGGTGCACCTGCGCGAGTGCCTGATCTGCGGGCACGTCGGCTGCTGCGACTCGTCCAAGAACAAGCACGCCACCAAGCATTTCCAGGCCACCGGCCATCCGATCGTCCAGTCCTTCGAGCCGGGCGAGGACTGGCTCTGGTGTTACGTCGACCAGGTGATGATGGAACCGGCGTAGCCTTGATCGTAGGATAGTGAGGGAGGAGGCAACGATGAACGATAGGGACGTACTGGCGCGCATACAGGCGCTTGTCGACGAAGAACACGACCTGCTGGAGCGGGAAGGGCGCGGCGAGTTGAGCGATCCCCACCAGCAGCGACGCCGGGACATCGAGGCACACCTGGATCAACTCTGGGACTTGCTGCGCCAGCGGCGGGCGCGCCGCGAGTTCGGGCTGGACCCCGATGGCGCCAAAGAGCGACCGATTGACGTCGTCGAGCACTACCAGCAATAGCGATGCGGCGACGTACGTGAAGAACGGGTCGCGTGCATGGCGTAGGTGGGTAGATGGGAGATGCCACAGGCGTCGGTGTTGAAGCGCCGGACGCCACGCCCGATCGAGAGGCACAGACGACCGAGACCGCGCGCCTGGAAGCCTTCAGCGATGGCGTCTTCGCCGTGGCCATCACGCTACTGGCGCTCGACCTGGGCGTTCCAGCCGCAAAGGCCGTGGCCAGCGCCCATGGGCCGGCCGGCGCGGTAGGGCTGGCCGCCGCGCTCCTGCACAACTGGCCGCACTACCTCGCGTTCGCGCTCAGCTTCCTGACCATTCTCATCATGTGGGTCAACCACCACTCCATTTTCCGCTTTATCCGGCGCTGCGACCATAGCTTTCTGCTGCTGAATGGGCTGCTGTTGATGGTCATCACGACCGTCCCCTTCGGCACGTCGCTGATAGCCGAGTATCTCCAGTCAGAGCACGGGGCAGCAGACCGGCGCGTCGCCATGGTCGTCTATAGCGCCATCTATCTGGCCATGGCCGTGGTCTATAACGTCATGTGGAGCTATGCCTCGCGGGGAGGGCGCTTGCTCGATGTCGGGGCGAAACCGCACCTCGTGCAGAGCGTGACCAGGCAGTTTCGCTTCGGGCCGGCGCTCTACCTGACCGTCCTGGTCCTGGCCTTTATCAGCCCCGAGGCTAGCCTCGCCCTGAATATCCTGTTGGCGTTGTTCTATGCCTTACCCAGCACCATCACGCGGGCGCTATCCGCGTGATCGGCGCGTCGACGCGGGGCGCTCAGGACGTGGGCACCACGAGGACAAGGGCGCCGGTTATGCAGCCTCCCGGCGCCCGCCACTAATGAATCGCGTCCTCTATGCCCTCGGCGCCCTCAGTCGTGGCACTTTGCATGATAGCAATAATCGTGCCAGCAGAGCGATCTGGCCGTTACGGCGTATGCAGGTAGTGCATTCCGGCGCGGTACGGCCAGTGGGCTCTATGGCGCACGCTGGCGCAGCTCCGCAACGCTTCCCCGTGGCCCCCTACCACTGCCATGTCGCCGTAGAGCGGCAGGTCGCGCAGCTCCTCACTGGAAAGGGTTAGATGCACGCACTCGTCGACATGCCAGACCCGCGACATCGGGACCACGACGTCGCGGCCGAAACACCCGTTGGCATCGAGCACCACATAGCGTTCGCTCCCATCGCGCGGATCGATCAGCACATCTACCACGGAACAGGTGGCGCCGTCCGACAAGCACGCTTTCATGCCAATTAAGATGGGCTTCATGATTGGTTCCTCCGCCTTAAGTATAGCTCCGCGTGAGCGATCTGATCCGCCTATGCGGATCGGCATGATCCCATTCTCAGCAAATTCTCAGCGAGCGCAGCGTACACTATGCATAGGTGCGTCGGTGGAGTCCATCCTGGAGTGATAGTTCGCCATGCATACGCCTGAAGGATGCCAGCCCGCCACGCCCGTGCGCGTCCTGGTCATCGACGACGAGCCGCATATCGTCGATTTCATTAGCCTGGGCCTGAGGCGCCTGGGCTACGAGGCGTGCGGCGCATTCGACGGCCACCGTGGCCTGGCCCTGGCGCAGGACTGGCAACCCGATCTGCTCATCCTGGATATCATGCTGCCCGGCCTGGATGGGTTGCAGGTCTGCCGGCGCGTCCGCGCCCTGAGCAGCGTGCCGATCCTCTTGTTGACCGCGCGCGGCGAGATCGAGGACCGCGTGCAAGGCCTGGATAGTGGCGCCGACGACTATCTGTGCAAGCCGTTCAGCTTTGAGGAGCTGGCGGCCCGCGTGCGCGCGCTGCTGCGGCGTCGCGGCGTGGAGAGCGCGACAGTGCTGCGCTGGGCGGATCTCAGCGTCGATACCGCGACCCGCGAGGTCCGGCGCGGGGAGCGCGCGGTCTCGCTCACGGCGCGCGAGTACGACCTGTTGCTGCTCTTCATGCGACACCCGCGCCAGGTTCTGACGCGCGAGATGATCCTGGAGGCGGTCTGGGGCTACGACTTCGAGGGAGACGACAACGTGGTCGAGGTGTACGTGCGCTACCTGCGCACGAAACTGGGCGACTACCCGCCTCAATTGCTGCAGACGGTGCGGGGTGTCGGCTACGCCTTGCGCTCGCCGAACGCGGATGCCTTGCCGGCCGGTGGGGCGCACGGGACGGCGACATGACGGCCGGTCGGGCCCTGTATCGGCTGTGGCCGCGCCGCTTGCGCTGGCGCCTGGTGCTGGGCTTCGCCCTCACCGTGGCTCTGTTGCAGGCCGTGCTGACCGGCGCGGAGCGGGTTTTGCTGGAGAATACCCTGGTGAGCTCGCTTGCCTCCAATATGGAGACGACCGTGCGCACCGCCGTATTCGACCAGTTCTTCGGCCAGGAGAAGAAGATCCTCGCCGCGGCAACGGCTTCGAAGCTGCGACGGGGCGGCACTGTCGGCGCCGCGTCCTTGCTCTCCGACCAGAACCTTCGATTGCTCACGGTAGCCGTCAACACCACGCAACAACTATCAACTCTGGCCAACGCGCTGGCCTTGCCGGATCAACCGGTCGCCATGCTCGACCTGCAAAGACGCGTCCTCACGGGGTCCACCGGCCTCACCAAGGCTAAGGTGGTGGCCAACCCGCGCGCGACAGCCGCTTTGAAGAGCCTGATCATCGCGGCCACGTCGCCCAAGGCCCCGTTGCCGTTTCAGAAGGTGGTCCAGGTGGCCACGCCCGATGGCCCCTACCTGGTGCTACTCTGGCGCACCGAAGAACCCGTGCTGACGGTAGGTCAGATGGACGCGATTGCCGCGCTGAAGGTCAACCCCGAGGCATTGCCGGGATCCATCAAGGCTGCGACGCTAAAGAGCCTGCACCCGTCGCAACTGGTCGTGCTGATCGCGCATCGACTTGCCGGCACGCAGCAGACGGTAGCCACCGTCACGGCGATTAGCCTGGGCGGCTCGCTGGCTGTGATCGGGTGCGCCGCCCTGCTGAGCCTCCTGGTGGTCGGCCGCGCGCTGCGACCTCTTGAGGCCATCACGCGCGGCGCGGAGCGCCTGTCGCGCGGCGACTATGATTACCGCGTGGCCCTCGACGCCGGAGACGACGAGGTCGGACGCCTGGCCGCCGCCTTCGATCGCATGGCCGCCGCGGTCGGCACGGCCTTCGCCAGACAGCGGCGCTTCGTGGCCGATGCCTCGCATGAGTTGCGCACGCCGCTGACGGCGCTGCGCGGCTATACCGATGTGCTCTTGCTCGGGCTTGACGAGGACCGCGACACCACCGAGCGGGTGTTGCGCGCGATGCAGGAGGATCTCGGCCGCATGAGCCGCCTGGTCGACGACCTGCTCATGCTGGCCCGGCTCGACGGCGGAGTGCCCCTCCAGCGCGGCCCTCTGCTGCTGGCCGATCTGCTCGCGGCCGCCGCCGATGAGCTGGCGGTGATCTCGCGCGGGCGTCACCATATTGTTATCGACCCCGCCCCGCCCGAGGCTCTGCTGTGGGCGGATCGCGACCGGCTGCGCCAGGTCCTCTCCAACCTGATCGCCAACGCCTGCGCCTATGCGCCCTCCGGCAGCACCATCCAGTTGCGCGCCGTCCAGCGCCAGAGTTGGGCGGCTATCCAGGTGTGCGACAACGGCCCCGGCATCCCACCCTCCGACCTCGCCCGGTTGGGAGAGCGCTTCTATCGCGGCGACACGGCGCGCAGCCGGAGCACCGGCGGAACGGGTCTCGGGCTGGCCATTGCACGCGCCATCGTGCAGGCCCACGGCGGCACGCTCACGGTCGAGAGCACCCTGGGCAAAGGTACGACCGTGACAATCCGCTTACCGCTGTCGCCTGTCTCATCGGCCCGCGAGCAGACTGCTGTGCCGGTGTAACGTCGCCCCTGTCAACGGGGGGGTGGGCAGCATGTGGCGCCATGGCCACAGAAACCCCGGACTTGGCGTCCGGGGAGTGGGTCATGTCGCGCCCAGCCGCGGGTTTCAACCCGCCCCCGTACCATGGTAGGCGCGCTGAAGCCCACCACTTGGCCCGACATGACTGCTCCCCGGGATGAATCCCGGGGCTTCTCGAACCTGCCCATTCCCATTGACTTCAGTCGCCGGCTTCCCTGGTGCTCTCAGCAAACTCTTAGCCTGCTTTCGGCCTGCTCTCAGCAACGGCTTCCATACTGGGCACCGAGGCTCAAGAGTGTAGTCGCCTCGGAAGGAGCAGAAAGTATGCAACGGATGTCACGGGTTGTTATGGGTATCGGCCTGGTCGCCGCATTGGCGATCGGGCCGGCAAGCGGGGTTACGCACGCGGCGTCCTCCGCCGGCAGCGGGAAGCAGGGGCCGAACGGCGCGGTGCGGGACAATCCGACCGCCACGACCCACGCCGAGATCACGGCCGACGGCCGGGCCTACGTCTACTTCACGCCCGACTATCTAGCCCCGAAGCTCGGCGTCACCACGGCCGTGCTGCAACAAGACTTACAGGCGGGCGAAACCCTGCTGCAGATCGCTGGCAGCAGCTACGCGTCGGCCCACGACCTGGCCGTCGCGCTCATCGCCCCCTTCAAAATCAAGCTTGACCGTGCGGCCGCGAGCGGCGGGCACGACGCGGCGAAGGCAAGCCAGATGTACAGCAGCATCCTTGCCGCGGTGGAAAGCGAGGTCGTGACGCCGCATCTGCAGCTCGCCAGCGCCCAGTCCGATCGCCCCAAGGATGGCGCGCGCTCGCCCTCGGATAGGGCCGGCGGTGTTGTGGCTTCCCTCAAGTCAACCGTGATGAACACCGTAGCGGCGAGTTGCAACACCACCGTCGACGCATTCCAGGCCGCCCTACAAGGCACGGATAAGACCCCTCTTGCCGTCTGCCAGGCGACCAATCCGAACGCGACGGTGGCAAGTATCACGGCGGCAGTGTCCGCGGCCGTCAAACCTCAGCTCGACGCGGCGGTGGCCGCGGGCCAGATGACGGCCGCCGACGAAAGCCAGTGGCTGGGCAACCTGCAGACGCTGAGCACCTGGCTCACCACGCCGAACGGAACACCGGTGTCCAAGAGCTAACCGACTGGGCCGACAAGCCGGCGACGCAGTAGCGGGCGGCGGACAAGTGTGACGGCAAAGCGATGGCCGCCCCGTGCTCCGTGGCGCGGGGCGGCCATCGCTTTGCGCCGCTGGCTGACGTGTGGTAGAACGTGCGCAAAGGTGAGCCGCTTTGGAAGGACGACCGATGGAGCCGGCGCAATGCCATGACGTGTGGGCAAGCGGCACGGCCTGTGCCCGGCTCCGGGCCTGCGAGCTTCCCGAAGCGCGGGCGAGTTTGAGCGGCCACGCGGCGTATGGTAGAACATGCATACATGCATGGCCCACGGCAACAGCCATGGGACGCGTGGGGCGCGGAGGAGGTAGCGTCGAGTGATCGCGGGAAGCGAGAGTGGCGTTGCCATGCTGCAGATACGCCTGCTCGGTGAGTTCAGCCTCTCCTACGGCGGCACACCGGTAGCGGCCGTCAATACCGCCCGCCTGCAATCGCTGCTCGCCTTCCTGCTCATCCATCGCGATGCCCCGCAGCCGCGCCACCATCTCGCGTCCCTGTTCTGGCCCGACGTGCTGGAAGGGCAGGCACGCAACAACCTGCGCCAGATGCTGCACCAGTTGCGGCACGCGCTGCCCGACGCCGACAGCTTCGTGTACGCCGACACCAACACCTTGCGCTGGAGCACCGACATACCATTCAGCCTCGATGTCGCCGAGTTCGAGCTGGCCCTGGCGCGGGCGGAGTCCTCGTCGCGCTGGGGCGACCGGAACGAGCAAAGGCGTGCGCTGGAGGAGGCGGTCGAGCAGTATCGCGGCGACCTGTTGCCCGGCTGTTACGAGGACTGGATTGAGCCCGAGCGGGAGCGCCTGCGCCAGTCTATGTTGCAGGCTCTCTCAGAGCTGGTACACCTGCTGGAAGCGCAGCGCGAATACGCCGCCGCGATCCGGCATGCGCAGACCTGGGTGCGACACGACCCCCTGGCCGAAGACGCCTATCGCGCGCTGATGCATGTGCTCGCCCTGAGCGGTGACCGCGCCGGTGCGCTCAGGGCGTACCACACCTGCGTGACGGCCCTGCGCCGCGAGTTGGGGGTCGAGCCAAGTCCTGCCACCCGCGAGTTGCACGAGCGCCTCTTGACCATGGAGTCGCAGCCCATGCCGCCCGCCGAACACGAGCGGTTGCTCGCGGCCACGCCCGCCTTCGTCGGTCGCCAACACGAGTGGGAGCGCTTGCGGGCCATCTGGCAGCGGGCCGCTGCCGGGCAGCCGCATGTCGTCCTGGTGAGCGGCGAAGCCGGCATCGGCAAGTCACGCCTGGCCGAGGAGTTCCTGACCTGGGCCGGCCGGCAGGGCGTGGTGGTCGCGCGGACGCGCTCGTACGCCGCCGAGGGCCAGCTCTCCCTGGCACCGGTAACCGAGTGGTTGCGCAGCGATGGTATCCGGCCACATCTCGCCCAGATCGACCCGATATGGCTCGCGGAAGTCGCGCGCATCCTGCCGGAACTGTCGGCCGAACATCGCGACCTGCCGCGGCCGGAACCTATCGCGGAGTACGGCCAGCGGCAGCGATTCTTCGAGGCGCTGGCACGGGCGATTCTCGCCGCGCCCCAGCCCCTTGTGCTCTTGCTCGACGACTTGCAGTGGTGTGACCAGGAAACCCTGGAATGGCTGCACTTCCTGATGCGCTTCGATCCCCTGGCGCGGCTGCTCGTCGTCGGCACCGCGCGCTCGGAGGAGTTGCCGCTACACCACCCCCTGCGCGCCTTTCTGCTGCATCTGGGCAGCGCAGAAGGGATGACGGAGATCGCGCTCCAGCCGCTCGACGCGGCGGAGGTCGCCCACCTTGCCGCCCAGGTGACCGGGCGAGAACTGGATACCGGCGCCGTGCTGCGCCTGTTTCGCGAGACGGAAGGGGTGCCGCTGTTCGTGGTCGAGACCATGCGGGCCGGCGGCCCCACCCACGACCAATCGTCCGGTGTCACCCTTGCAGATGGCTCGACCATGCCCGCCGATCAGCCATCGCTGCCGCCACGGGTCTACGCGGTCATCGCCGGACGCCTCGCACGGCTGTCGCCGCCGGCGCGCGAGCTTGCCGGACTCGCGGCCGCGATTGGCCGCGCTTTCACGCTGGATACGTTGCTGCGCGCCGGCAACGGCGACGAGGATGGCACCGTGCGGGCTCTGGACGAGCTGTGGAACAAGCGCATCGTGCGCGAGCAGGGCGCCAATAGCTACGACTTCAGCCACGACAAGCTGCGCGAGGTCGCCTACGCGGAGATCAGCCCCCCGCAGCGCCGCCTGCTGCACCGGCGCATCGCGCAGGCCGTCGAGTCCGCCCACGCGGACGATCTCGATGCCGTCAGCGGCCAGATCGCGGCGCACTACGAGCAGGCGGGCATGGTCGAGCAGGCCATACCGTACTACCAGCGCGCGGCGGCGGTCGCCCAACGCATCTACGCGAACGACGACGCCATCAACCTGCTCTCACGGGCATTAACGCTGCTCGAAAGCCTGCCGGCCGGCATGAAGCGCGGCGCGCAGGAGCTGACCTTGCTCCTGGCGCTGGCGCGCAGCCTGCGCGTGGCGAGAGGATGGGCGGAACCGGAGTTGGAGCGGGTGCTCGATCGCGCCCACGCCCTGTCCGAGACCATCGGCGACGACGTACAGCGCTGGCAGGTGCTGTTCGGGTTGCAGACTCTGTACGCGGTACAGGCCAAACTCGAAAAGACCCGCTACCTGTCCGGCGAGCTCGCTACCCTCTATCAGCGCGCCTACGGCACGGAGCCGCCCCGGCTCATCGAGATTGTGTCCACCGGCGCCCTGCTGCACCTGGGCCACATACAGGAAGCCAATAAACGCTTCGCGGCCGTAACGGCCGACGACATCCTGGAACAGGCGCAACGCCTGGAAGAGGCCCAGGGCAGCAACTATCTGCTTCATGCGTGGGCCTGGCAATCACACGCCCTGTGGTGCCTGGGATATCCGCAAGCGGCGCTGAATCGCTGTGACGAAGCCGTCCGGCTGGCCCGCGACCTCGGCCAGCCGTTCAACCAGGCGCTGGCCGCCGCATATCTGGCGCTGCTCATGCAGCTCTGCGCCGACCATGCCACCGCCCGCGAACACGCGGAAGAAGCGCTGGCGCTGGCGAGCGAGTACAGGGCCCCGTACTATCGCAGCTGGTCGGCCATCCTGGTGGAGTACGCGCGGGCGTGGGAACAGCCCGATGCCGAAAACCTGACGCGGCTGCGCGATGCCATCGCAGCCTTCACCGCGACCGGCGCCCGCATACGCCTGCCCTACTACCTCTCGCTCCTGGCTCGCACCTACCTTAAGGCCGGACGCGCCCGCGACGGGCTGGCCGTCCTCGACGAGGCGCTGGACGCCTCCCGCACGCATAACGAGCGCTGGTGGGATGCGGAGCTGCACCGGCTGCGGGGCGAGCTCCTGCTCGCCGGCGGCGCCGACGTTCAGGATGTCGAAGCGGCCTTGCTCAGATCCTTGCAGATCGCCCGTTCACAGGAGGCCCGATCTCTGGAGCTGCGCGCGGCGATCAGCCTGACGCGTCTGTGGCGTACCCAAAGGCGCACCGGTGACGGCCGGCACCTGTTGCAGGATCTCTGCGACTGGTTCACCGAGGGGTACGATATGCCGGATTTGCAGGAGGCCCGGTCGTTGCTGGCGCGTGGCTAACGCTTGGCTAACGCCGTCGCCGCTACATTGCGTATGTCCCCATTTGAAACGGGGAGATCAGGCAGAGACAGACGGAGGACATAGATGATCACGGATAGACCCGTGGCACCATCGCTTGACGATGCGGCCGTGCAGGACCTGCGCGGGCGTCTGCGCGGCGAGTTGATTCAACCGAGCGACCCGGGCTACGAAGAGGCCCGCCGCGTCTATAACGGCATGATCGACCGGCGGCCGGCGCTGATCGCGCGCTGCGTCGACGTGGCCGACGTCATCAGTTCGGTCAACTTCGCCCGCGAGCATCAGCTTACCCTGGCGGTGCGCGGCGGCGGGCACAACGGACCCGGCCTCGGCACCTGCGACGACGGGCTGGTCATCGACCTGTCGCGCATGAAGGGCATTCGCGTCGATCCGGCCAACCGCACGGTGCGAGTCGAGGGCGGCTGCGTCTGGGGCGACGTCGATCACGCCACCCATCCCTTCGGCCTAGCCACGCCGAGCGGCTTCATCTCCACTACCGGCGTCGGCGGGCTGACCCTGGGCGGCGGCATCGGCTACCTCGCGCGCACCTACGGCCTGACCATCGACAACCTGCTCGGGGTGGATATGGTGCTGGCCGACGGCCGCTTCGTCACGGCGGACGCGGAGCAGAACAGCGACCTCTTCTGGGCCGTGCGCGGCGGCGGCGGCAACTTCGGCGTCGTCACCTCGTTCCTGTTCCGCCTGCACCCCATCAGCACGGTCTATGGCGGGCCGATGCTCTGGCCCATGGAGAAGGCCAAAGAGCTACTGGCGTTCTGGCGCGACTTCATCCTCTCGGCGCCCGAGAACATCAACGGCTGGTTCGGCTTCGTCACCGTGCCGCCCGCGCCGCCCTTCCCCGAGGCGCTGCACCTGCAGAAGATGTGCGCCATCGTGTGGTGCTACACCGGGCCCCTGGACCAGGCCGAGGCCGCCTTCGCGCCGATTCGCGCCTTCGGCCCACCGGCGGTGGACTTCGCCGGCCCGATCCCCTGGCCCGTCTTGCAGAGCCTGTTCGACGCGCTCTACCCGGCGGGACTGCAGTGGTACTGGAAGGCCGACTTCTTCGCCGAGCTGAGCGACGCGGCGATCGACCTGCACGTGAAGTACGGCGCCCAACTGCCGACCATGCACTCCACCATGCACATCTACCCCATCAACGGGGCGGCGCACCGCGCCGGACGCAACGACATGGCCTTTAACTTCCGCGATGCGACCTTCGCCGAGGTCATCGTGGGGGTCGATCCCGACCCGGCCAACAACGAGCGCATGACGCAGTGGGCCAGGGACTACTGGATGGCCCTGCATCCCCATTCATCCGGCGGCGGTTACGTGAACATGATGATGGACGAGGGCCTGGACAACGTCAAGGCGGCGTATCGTGAGAACTACGACCGCCTGGCCAAGATCAAAGCCACCTACGATCCCACCAACCTCTTCCACGTGAACCAGAATATCAAGCCGGCCACGTAGGATCGCGAGCGCTGGCTGCGCGCGGGCGGGGTGTGGGCGGCACACTGGCGCGCCACCCCGCCCGCGTTATGCACCTTAACGTGGCAGTGACCGCTATGCGGTACAACCACGGGCAACCGTGGGCACGCCTGATGTGAGCGTGGTTTTGAGCGTCGATCTCGGTTGAGTGAAGCTTGTACCCGCTATGCCGTCGTCGCGAACGATCGGGCGGGGGGCAAGGGCTTGCCCTCATCCTGTAGCCCCGTCACGAGCATCTCAAGCACCTCATGGCCATGGCGTGCCGCTTCCTCGTAGGTGGCCCCATGGGTCGCTGTGCGCCAGTTGAGCAGGTAGCCCTCCCAGTCCGGTAAACAGACGAGGTAGGCCTGATCCTCGTCGGACCAGCGAATATCCATGGCATAGTGCGGTTGCTCGCTCATGAGCGTCGTCTCCCTTCTTCCGCTCGCCGACGGCGGCTTCTGCTCTGTTCCCTCCCGACTGACGCCAGTAGCGCCGAAGAGATCGTCCGCCACGGCCAGCGTTCGGTCTTCCTCGCCCCGAGGTGGCATCGCGTGTGTCCACCCTGAGCTCCGCCGCACCCATCTCCAACGTACTTATCACAGTATACGCGCAAGAGTTTGCCGATCTCACCCGAGTCTCTACGCGGCGGGGCGGCTGCGATAGGCCAGGAACGC
>Ga0070740_10003037_pt1 | contig 18515 bp, 18 predicted proteins | sample Coa_R2_FD_67286 | JGI IMG/M metagenome (GOLD analysis project Ga0070740, IMG submission 67286) | Surface soil microbial communities from Centralia Pennsylvania, which are recovering from an underground coalmine fire - Coalmine... | ecosystem: Environmental > Terrestrial > Soil > Unclassified ...
CTGCCGGTATACGAGCCGAAGCGCGAGGAGCAGGTGTTCGCCAATATCGCGGCGGCCAATCACGGCCCGCTTTCGCCCGAGGCGGTGCGCCGCATCTTCGAGCGCATTATCGATGAAATGCGCCGCATCCAGCGGGTGCGCATGCAATCGGAGAACGAGAAGCCATGCTAGTCGTGATGCAGCAGGGCGCGACCGAGGAGCAGATCGATGCGGTGATCGGCCGCATGGTGGAGATGGGCTTCGACGTACACCGTTCGACGGGCGTCCGGCATACTCTGCTCGGCGGAGTGGGCGGCGCGGACGATTTCGATCTCGAAGTCTTCACCGTGATGGAAGGGGTGAAGGAAGCGCACCGCATCATTTCGCCGTACAAGCTGGCGAGCCGCGGCTTCCGGCCGCAGGGAACGGTGGTGCGCGCAGGCGGCGTCGAAATCGGCGGCGTCCGTGTGGTGTTGATCGCGGGGCCGGGCAGCGTGGAGGGTCCCGAGCAGATCGGCCGCACGGCGGAAGCGGCGGCGGCGGCGGGCGCGCGCGTTCTGAGCGGCGGCGTGTTCCGTCCGCTCCATGCGCCATACGGATTTGCCGGGATGCGCGAGGAAGGGCTGCGGCTGCTGCGCGAAGCGGCGGACCGCCACGGCCTGCAGGCGGTCACGGAAGTGGCGGAGCCGGCGCAGGTGGAGCTCGTGGCGGGTTACGCGGATATCCTGCAAGTGGGCGCACGCAATATGCAGAATTTCGCGCTGCTGCGCGAGCTGGGGCGCCAGCCGAAGCCCGTGCTGCTCGAGCGCGGGACGGCGGCGACCGTCGAAGAGCTGCTGCTTTCGGCCGAGCACATTCTGGCCGGCGGCAACTATGGCGTGATCCTTTGCGAGCGCGGCATCCGCACGTTCGAGACATCCACGGCGTACACGATGGACATTTCCGCGATCCCGGTGCTGAAGAAACTGACGCATCTGCCGGTGGTGGCCGCTCCTTCGCAGGCGACCGGGCGGCGGGATAAAGTGGCGGCGATGGCGCTCGCGGCCGTGGCGGCCGGCGCGGATGGCGTGATCGTCCAGGTGCATCCGGACCCGGATCACGCGTCGAGCGGCGGCGCCGAGTCGCTCGCGGCGGAGCAGTTCGCGGAACTGGCGGAAGAGCTGCGGCGGGTCGCAGAGGCGGTGGGGCGGAGCATTTGAGCCACGGATGCGGACGGTAGCGATTATCGGCACCGGCCTGATCGGCTCGTCTTTCGGGCTGGCGCTGCGGGCAGCGGGGTTCGGCGGGACGATCGTGGGGGTCAGCTCGGAGCGGGCGATCGCGGATGCGCTGGCCTGCCGCGCGATCGACGGCAGCGCGCCGCTGGCCGAAGCGGTCGCGGAGGCGGACCTCGTATTTCTGTCGCAGACGATCGGGCGCATTCTGGATACGATCCGGCATCTCGATCCGCTGCTGAAGCCGGGGGCGCTGGTCACGGACGCGGGCAGCACCAAGTGTGAAATTGTGGACACGGCGCGGCAGGCGATCCGGCGCGCGCAGTTTCTGGGCGGGCATCCGATGGCCGGCAAGGAGACGCGCGGGGCGGCGGCGGCCGATGCCGGGCTGTTTCGCGGGCGCACGTGGGTGCTTACGCCGGACGAGCCGGCGGAGATGGAGACCGCGGCGGCGCGGGAGTTCCGCGGCTGGCTGCGGCGGATCGGCGCGCGGATCACGGTGCTCGATGCCGACGAGCACGACCGCGTCGTGGCGCGCACGTCGCACCTGCCGCAACTGGCGTCGACGGCGCTGGCCGCTTTGCTCGAAGGGACGCCGCACACGGCGGTCTCGGGCTCGGGGCTGCTCGATATGACGCGGCTGGCGCTGAGCTCATACGATCTCTGGCGGGATATTCTGGCGACCAACAGCGGCCATATCGATGGCGCGCTTTCGGCATATATACAGGAACTGGAGCATATCCGGGAGAATTTGCGTACCCGGCAGTTGCAGGAGGAATTCGGGCGCGGCGCGCGCATGTCCGCGCGCCTGCGGGAAGAAAAGTAGGGTACACTACGCTTGGAGGCGAAAGCCTCTCTATTCCGCCGGCGGGCTGTTGGCCCGAGGGCGGAGCGGCCTTCACGGCGTGCGGGAAATCGTCGGGGGAACACGATCCTTCACACCGCGAATGCCAACCAGGGGCTGGGCTGCATCTTCGAAAACGACCCCGGCCCGAAAAGAAGAAGGACTCAATGGAACAAAAACTCAAGATCGCCGTGTTCATCGATTTTGACAATATCGAAATCGGCGTCAAGTCCACTCTGCACCGCGAATTCGACGTGGCTGCGGTGCTGGACTCGCTGAAGGAACGCGGCGAAATCGTCACCAAGTTCGCGTATGCGAACTGGGGCAGACAGGAATCGGCCACGCGGGCCCTTTCCGAACACGCCGTGCAGATGGTGCAGCGCGACCCCTCGCCGCGCGGCGATAAGAACGGGGCGGATATCAACCTGGCGCTCGATGCGCTGGAGATGGCCTTTACGCACGATCACATCAATGCGTTTGCGATCGTCAGCGGCGATAGCGATTTCATCGCGCTGGTGAACAAGCTGAAGCAGTACGACAAGCGCATCTTCGTGGTCGGCGGGCGCGCCTTCACCAGCACGATTCTGCAGAAGAACTGCCATGAATTCATCGCCTACGAAACGGTGATCGAGGATCGCGGCGGCGGGCGCCGGCCGGAGCGGCCGGAGCGGGAAGAGCGGCACCCCGAGCGGCAGCAGGCGCAGCAGCAGAAGCCGGCGCACAAACGCGTCGTGCTCGACCTGGCGCAGGCGATGCCGCTGGTGGAGCGCGCGCTGGGCGTGCTGGAGCGCCGCGAGGTGCGGCCGCAGCTCGGGCTGCTAAAGTCCACCATGCTGCAGCTCGATTCCACCTTCAACGAGAAGGCTTATGGCGCGAATTCGTTCACCGATTTCGTGGAGAAGCTGCAGAAGGCCGACTTTGTCGAGGTGACCGGCGGCGAAGGCCGCTACATGATCCGGATGAAGGGCGGCGCCGCGCCGGAGAAGCCGGGCGCCAAGCCGGAAGAGGCGATTCCGCTGTTGCGCGATGTGCTCGAAACGCACCGGATGGATGTCGATAACGGCGTGACCGCCGAGGAGCTGGCCGAGTGGGTGCGGGAGGAGCAGCCGAAGCTGGATTGGCCGCAGTATGGCTTCCAGGAGTTCAGCGAGCTGCTGAATTACGCGCAGGACAAGGGGCTGGTGCGCATCCAGGCGGATGAGGAGCGCGGGCTGACGGTGTACCTGGGCGCGGAATTCCATCCGCCCGCTCCGCCGCCGGAGCCGGAGCCGCCGATCGAGATCGAAGAGGAAGAAGAGGAGCAGCCGCTGGTTCCCGGCCAGCCCACGGCCACCGGCGAGATTCCGATTCCCGAGCCGCCTCCCAAGCCGCAGCGCCGTCCGCGAGCGCCGCGCAAGACGGCGGGCGAGGGCGGGCAGAAGAAGCGCGCGGCGCGGCCGCGCAAGAAGCAATCGGTTTAGAAGACCGGCAGGGCGGGCCGTGGGCCTGCCCTGCCGGACGTTCGCTCGCACACGCCCACCGGGCCGCTGCGCTGGCTTCCGCCGAGCAGTTTGCGCTACGCTCTCCGTTACCGGAGGTCATCATGCGCTTGACTGTTCTGGCAGGCGTCCTGTTCGCTCTGGCCGCAGCGGCCCAGACGGGCACCAGCCCGCATCTGGATGTTCCCTATGTCCCGAGCCCCAACGCCGTGGTCGACGGCATGTTGAAGCTCGCGAACGTCACCAAGGACGACGTCGTTTACGATCTGGGCTGCGGCGATGGACGGATCGTGATTGCCGCGGCCCGCGATTACGGCGCCAAAGGCGTCGGTGTGGACCTGAATCCCGAGCGCATTCGCGAAGCGCGGGAGAATGCGAAGAACGCGGCAGTCGAAAAGCTGGTCCGGTTCGAGGAAAACGACCTGTTCAAGGCGAACATCGCGGACGCCACGGTGGTGACGCTGTATCTGCTGCCGAGCGTGAACGAGCGGCTGCGTCCCAAGCTATTGCAGGATCTGAAGCCCGGCACCCGCATCGTTTCCCACAGCTTCGATATGGGCGACTGGAAACCCGATAAGGACGAGATGGTGGACGGGCGGCACATCTACATGTGGGTGGTGCCGGCCAGGCATTAGAGCCGCGGCTAAACCAACAGCTCTCGCACATCGATCTTCTGCTTTCTACGGGGTAGCGGGGCATTCAGGAATTCGAGAAACGGCGCCATGGCCTTGAAGCGCGAAACGATTTCCTTCTGGATACCCGGACCCACTGCCAGCTCGGGCGCGAGCTCGATGTAGAGAAAGAGCTGCTTGTAGCGGAGCAGGTCCGCCGCGGGGTGATCCGCGGGCCAGCCTTTTGGGACACGCGTCAGCCGCTCTCCCTGGAGCTCGCCGAGCAGGGCGCGCACGGATTTCGCCGCGAGGATCTTGCGCAGCTCGCGATGATGTCCGGCCAGGTGCGCGCGCACGGCCAGCAGCGTCGCGGGAGCGGGCATGTACATGCCGCCGCCGATGGCCAATTCCTTGTGCGAGACGGCGAAGTAGAAACCGGCGCCGCCCTCGCCGCCCAGCTCGCGGTGGCGGAAACTGGCCGCGATATGCGTTTTGTACGGCGACTTATCCTTGCTGAAGCGCGTGTCGCGATAGATGCGAAAGACGGCCTTGGCGGGATCGGTGGCGTATTCCGGAGCAAAGCGCCGCAGCTCGCCGTTGACCGCTTCGACGAGCTGGTGCATCGGCTGCTTCACCATCGTCTCGAAAACAGGCTTGCGCGGCTGAAACCATTCGCGGCGGTTGTTGCGCGCGAGATTGCGAAAAAAGTCGAGCGCCTCCGGGGCGAATCCGGGGAATCCGGTCTTCACAGGTGCCTCCCGTATAATTGAAAATGATGCCGATCGCGGAAGAGACGCGCGCGCGCCTCGCCGGAATTCCCAATTTAACCGTTTCCGCGGACACTCCGCTTGCCCCGTACACCCGCTTCGGCATCGGCGGCCCGGCCGACCTCTATGCCGAGACGGCCAGCGTCGAAGCCTTCATCGCCGCCGTGGCGGCGGCGCGCGAGACCGGCATACCGGTGGTGGTGATCGGCGGCGGCACCAACCTGATCGTTTCCGATGACGGGTTCCGCGGAATGGTGCTCCGCTACCGCGGCGATGCGCTCGTGGCGGCGGAAGGCCGCGTGGTGGTGCAGGCCGGCGCGGTGCTGCAGGATCTGGTGGATTTCACGGTGGCCCGCGGGCTGAAGGGCATCGAGACTCTGGCGGGAATCCCGGGGTCGGTCGGCGCGGCGGTTTACGGCAACGCGGGCGCCTACGGCCATTCCATTTCCGAACGCGTCGTTCGGGTGCAGTTCTACGACGGCGAGTGCGTACGCGTGATCGATAACGCAGAATGCCAGTTTCATTACCGGGAGAGCATTTTCAAGCAACACAAGGAATGGGTGATTTTTTCGGCGCAACTGCTGCTCGACCGCGATGACGCAGCCGTGCTGCGCCGCACGGCCGATGAGATCGTCAAGGTGCGGAATGAGAAATTTCCAGTCACCATGAAGTGCGCCGGCAGCATCTTCAAGAACCTGATGCTGGGCGATCTGCCGCGGCCGGTGGCGGAGCAGGTGCCGCCGAAGGTGGTGCGCGAGGGCAAGATTCCGGCCGCATGGTTCCTCGAACAGGCGGGCGCAAAGGGGCTGTCCCGCGGTGACATCCGCGTAGCGGATTACCACGCCAACCTGATCTATAACGCCGGCGCGGGGACGGCCGCCGACCTCTGTGCGCTGATTGCCGAACTCAAGGATCGCGTGCGCTCGCGTTTCGGCATGGAGCTGGAAGAAGAGGTGCAATACGTGGGCGATCACCTGGGGAGATAGGGGCTGCCGGAGCGGCGCCCTGGCCATCAGGGAGCCGGCCGCGGCATCACGCGCACCCAGAGCCTCAGGCGCATTGCGCTGGCTCGCGCTGGCCGCTCTGCTGCCCACGCTGTGCGCGGCCGATCTGCATCAGGCGGTCGAATCCGGCAGCCTGGAGCGCGTTCGCCAGGCACTCGCGCGCGGCGCCGACATCAATCAGCGCGACGAGATGGGCGCCACCGCGCTGCACGATGCCGTCTGGAACGGAGACGTGGAGATTGCCGCGTTCCTGATCGGCCACGGCGCGGATGTCCGCGCGCGCCATGCCGAAGGCGGCTCGCAGCCGCTGGCCTATGCGGTCGTCAAGAACAACTTGCCGATGGCCGTCCTGCTGCTAGACCACGGCGCCGAGCTCAACGCGCGCGACCGCGACGGCGAGACGCCGCTGCACATGGCCGTCGACCGCGGGTACCGGGAACTTACGGCCCTGCTGCTCGCGCGCGGGGCCGATGCCGGCGCGCGCGACGGATCGGGCGCGGCGCCGCTCGACCGGGCCGCGCTGCGCGGCGATCGCGCCATCGCAGAAATGCTGCTCGCGCACGGCGCGCCCGCCGGGGCAGCGAATCCGCAGACCGGCATGGCGCCGCTGGCCGAAGCAGCCGCGAACGGACGGCGCGAGGTCGTCGAGTTGCTGCTGGCCCACGGGGCGGAACGCGGGCGGCGCGATCGCGACGGGTTGACGGCCCTGGACCGCGCGGTGCGGGGCCAGCATGTGGAAGTGGCTCGCCTGCTGCTTGACGGCTCTACCGCCGCGGACCTGTCCTCCGCCCTCTTCGATGCCACCCTAAAGGGGCATGCCGAAATGGCCGATCTCTTGATCGGAAAGGGCGCGCGCGTCGATGCGCGGGACCCGTCGGGAGCCACTCCGCTGCATGTGGCGGCGCTCAAAGGGCAACTGGCGGTGGCCCGTTTGCTGCTCGATCGCGGCGCGTTGGTGAATGCTGTGGATGGCGACGGATTGACGCCGCTGCACAATGCCGCGTTGAGCGGGAATGCCGAAATTGCGGCCCTGCTGCTCGACCGCGGGGCGAATCGTGAGGCGCGGGACCGCAGCTCGGGGGCCACGCCGTTGTACGAGGCGGCATCCTGGGGCCGGCGCAACGTGGTGCTCGAGCTGGTGCGCCGGGGAGCGGATGTCAACGCCCGCAACCAGGCGGGCTCCACGCCGCTGGCCGCCGCACTGGCCAACGGGCATCCGGACGTGGCGCTCGTGCTCGCGGAGCATGGCGCTCGGTAATTTCGACTGGCTGGCGCCGGGGGCCAGAGCGCACATCACGGCCTTTCTGCGGGAATTGGCGCCTGCCAGCGGTGCTCTGGCGGAAGAACTGGAGGGCCTGCTGCGCCGGCGCGGCTTCGACGAGGCACAGCGGTCGGCATTGCGCAGCGTGATGCCGGCCGCCGCCGCGCGTTGCCGCAGCGTGGATGGCTTCCTGCGGCGGGTGGAAGCCGCTGCGCCGGCTCTGGCTGCGCTCGGGCTGGCGCCCGACCGCGCCGCGCTCGCGCTGAGCGAATTCGAGCGCCTGCTGGCCCGCAGCTTCCAGGGCCGGTTCCAACCCGCCCGCGAGCAGTTGCAGAGCGCCATCCTGTTCACCCTGTACCGCGCTTTCTACGATCTCCGGCAACGCGAAGTGCGGCGCCTGGAGGCTGCTGCGCGGCGCGCCGAGGAACTGGAGCGGCGCCGCATCGGCAGGGAGTTGCACGACGAAGCCGGCCAATCGCTGCTGCTTCTGCGGCTGCAACTGGAGATGCTGGAGCGCGCCGCCCCCGCGCCGCTATCCGCGCCGCTCGCCGAGGCGCGCCTTGCGGTCGAAACCATTATTGGAGAGCTGCGCCGGATTGTCGCGGCGCTGAGCCCCGCGGTTCTCGAACGGCTCGGCCTGGAGGCGGCCATCCGCCATCTGGCGGCCCGATTCCGCCAGGCCGGCAAGGCCGGTATCCGGATGCGAATCGCCCCGCTTGCCGCTCTGCCCATGGAAACGCAGGAGGTGGTCTATCGGGTAGCGCAGGAAGCGCTGCAGAACGTGGCCAAACACGCCCGCGCCCGCACCGTAAACCTTTCTCTGCGCTCGACCGATAAGTCTGTCAGGCTGCGCATTTCCGACAATGGCACCGGCTTCGATCCGGAAGCGGCGGGCCGGCAGGCAAGGTGTTTCGGGCTGGCCGGAATGCGGCAGAGGGCCGAATTGCTCGGCGGCAGGCTCATGGTCCGGAGTGCACCGGGTAAGGGCGCCGCCGTTGTCCTCGAACTGCCCATCCCGGAAACGGCAGGGTAGAAGCGCTGGGGTAAAGGATTCGATGTCGATTATTCGTTTGCTGATCGTTGACGATCATACGCTCTTCCGCCAAGGGGTGCGGACGCTGATTTCGGCCGAAAATGACATGGAAGTGGCCGGCGAGGCGGCGGACGCGGCCGAGGCCGTGGCGCTGGTTCCGCAACTCGAGCCCGACGTGGTGCTGATGGATATCGGAATGCCCGGCCTCAGCAGCTTCGATGCGGCGCGCCAGATCCGCAAGGAGGGGCCGGAATCCCGCGTGATTTTCCTTTCCATGTACGACGATGAGGACTACGTGGCGGAGTGCGTCGAGATCGGCGCAGCCGGTTACGTGCTGAAGGACTGCCCCGCCGACCAGTTGCTTACGGCGATCCGCGAAGTCAGCCGCGGCGGCAATTTTCTAAGCCCCCGCTTATTGGCCCGCCTGGTCGAAGGCTTCCGCATGACCGGACGCGGGCCGGAGCGGCAGCGGCTGGGAGGCCTCACCAAGCGCGAGCGGGAAATCCTGAAAATGCTGGCCGAAGGCCGGTCCGTGAAGGAAATCGCCGCCGGCTTCGATTTGAGCGTGAAGACCGTGGAGGCGCACAAGTTCAACCTGATGCGGAAGCTGGATATCCACAACAAGGCGCAGTTGGTGCAATATGCGATCCAGAAGAAGATCATCCGGCTCCACGAACCGGCGTTCATCTAGGCCGCGACCCGCGCCTATGAGGGCCCGCCACGTCTCCGCGCTGCCACGCGTGTGTGGCGGCACACGCGCGAATGATGCAAACCTCTTTTGTTTCGAACCACTTGGCTCCTGGTCCGCCGCCTGCAACCTCCATTTGCGGATGGAGGAGCCAAAGATGTTCCGAACCGAAGTTCCATTGAAGAAGCTGGCGCTGGCGACCGGCGTCATGCTGATGGCCGCTGCCGAAGCAATCGCTCAGGAGAAGACCGGAAAACCCGCCCGGCGCATCGTGGTCAGCCTGCCGGACCGCAAACTGGCGGTGCTCGAAGACGACCGGGTGCTGAAGGTTTACGACACCGCGGTCGGGGCGCCGGTCACGCCGAGCCCGACCGGCGACTTCACCATCGTGACGCGCGTCTCGCATCCCACCTGGTATACGAAGGGCCGCACGGTCCCGCCGGGAGCCGCCAACCCGCTCGGCACACGCTGGCTGGGGTTGAGCGCCAAGGGCTACGGGATTCACGGTACCAACCGGCCGTCCTCCATCGGCCACGACGCTTCGCACGGCTGCATCCGCATGCGCAACCGCGACGTGGAGGAGCTTTTCGAGATGGTTTCGGTCGGGGATGCGGTCGAGATGTACGGCGAGCGGTCGCCCGAAACGGAACGGCTGTTCGGGAGCAGCACAGTGGTCGCGATGCGTGCCGCCTCCGAACCGGCGGCGCAGACCGCCGCCGGGATGCACTAAGGAGCGAGGACTATGGACAACGTTTTCGAATGTTTGTTGATGGCTGCCATCACCTTTCCGGTCTCATGGCTGCTCGCACGCATGTGCCTGCGCGGCGTGATCCGCGTGGTAACGGGGCCCGAAAAACGCGATGTGCTATCATCGCACCCGTGAAAGGGTGGTCCGCGGCATGGGTGGCGCTGGCGCTCGGCGCGGCGCCGGCTGCATGGGCCGCGGCCGATCTGAATTCCGCCGCCCGCGACCTGGCGCGCCGGACCGCGGCGTTCGCGGGACGCGGCGAGGCGGTCGCGATCGCCTGGCGGGACCTCTCCTCGCTTGGACCGGCGGCTCTTGGCCAGGCCCGCGGCTGCTTTGAAGCCAGCCTGCGGGAATCGGGCATCCGAACTCCCGAAGCGGTATCCCCGGTGGAGGCGCAGATCACGCTCTCGGAGAATGCCTCCCAGTACCTGCTGATCGAAGAGATCCGGAGGGACGACGAGCGCCAGGTGTGGATTGCCGGCTGGAGCCGCGGCGCGGTTCCCGCGAGCGCCGCGGTGGCTGCGGCGGTTAGCCTGCAAAGCCGGCTGCTCTGGGAACAGGACCAGCAGATCCTCGATGTGGCCGTCGACGGAGATTCCCTGAGCGTGCTTTCTCCAACTTCCGTTGCCGTGTACCAACGAACCACCGGCGGCTGGCAGCCGCGGGTGAAACACGCGATCGCCTGGGGCAAGCCGTGGCCGCGCGATCTTCGCGGGCGGCTGCAGGTTGCAAATGGCAGATTGCGGGCGTGGCTGCCCGGTGCGGCCTGCCAGGATCAGGGTGGAATCCTGCCGGCCGGCCTCGAATGCCGGCCCTCCGACGAACCCTGGACCATCGATTCGGGCCGCGCGCTGCTGCTGGCTCATTTCGCGGCCGGCCGCAACTACTTCGACGGCCGCGTAGTAACGCAATCCGGCGCGACCAGGAACGTTCCGCCGTTCTACTCGGCGGCGGCCTTCGACGACGCGGGCCGCACGGTGTGGCTTCTGGCCCTCGCGGACGGCTCGGCCGGGCTTTTCGATGCCTCGCTCGATCCGTTGGGCGCCGCCAGCGGATCGTGGGGCAGCGACGTCGCGGCCGCCGGTGTCCGGTGCGGCGGGCGCTCGCTGGTCCTCGCTTCGCGCGCCGGCGACGGCCGGCAGGCGGATGCTCTCCGCGCTTGGGCGCTCTCGGATCGCGCTGTGGCGCCCATCAGCGACCCCCTCGAGTTGCCCGGCCCGATCACCGCCCTTTGGCCGGCCCCGGGCGGCGCCACAGCGGTGGTGCAGAACGCAGCGGCCGGGCGCTACCAGGCTTATTCCGTGACGGTGGCTTGTGGTCAGTAGGCGCGGATTTCTGCTTTTTGGAGGCTCGCTCGCCGTGGTTCGCGGCGCAACCCGTCCCCGCTATGGCGGCACTCTGCGGGTCGAGCTGCGTGAAGCTATCGAATCCGCGGACCCGCCGCAGAGCGGACCCCGCATGGCACAGTTGAATTCGGCGTTCAACGTGACGCGGTGGGAAGCCGGACGAAGGGCTGTGTTCGCGGCCGACGAGTACGCCGCCGGCGGCCGGCCGTTTCTTGACGCTATCGATATCCAGATGGCGCGGCCGCTGCGGGAGCGGGCCATCGAGCTGGGCCGCGCCGATGTGGTCGAGCTGGCCGGCGCCGAGGTGCGGCGCGCGGCGGGGACGCAGCGCATCTGGTCGAGTTCGCCGGTGCGCCTGCTGGCGCTGGCCTTCGGACCGCGCGTGGACGACCTTCGCATCCGGCAGGCGCTGGCGCTGACCGTCGATCGCAGCGCCATTCGAAATGTGCTGCTGCAGCGGCAGGGAGAAATTTCGGCCGCGCTGCTGCCGCAATGGATCTCCGGGTACGCGTTCCTGTTTCCTGCCGTGGCGGATATTCCGCGCGCCCGAGCCCTTCTGGCCGGAGTGCCGCCCGCCGCACGCAGCATGACACTGGCCGCCGCGGACCGCACCATGGCCGAGCGGATCGCGCTCAATGCGCGCGATGCCGGATTGGCCGTGACGGTGGTTGGCGCCGACGCTCCCGCCGATATCCGCCTCGCGGAAGTCCGCATCTCGAGCTCCGACCCCGCGCCCGCCCTGGCCGCCATCGCAGCCGGCCTCGACCTGCCGGCGCCGCCGCTCGCGACCGCGGCGGAAGACGTCTACGCGGCGGAGCGCGCCCTGCTCGAAACGTTCCGCGCGATCCCGCTGTTCCATCTGCCCGACCTCTATGCCGTTGGCCCGCGCGTGCGCGGTGGGCCCGGCATCACGCCGCTCGGCGAGTGGCGCTTCGAGAATCTGTGGCTGGAAGGCGGGCGGCCATGACTTTCCGCACGCGTCTGCTCCTCGTCTTCATCGTCTCGGTGGCGGTCACGGTCGGGCTGGTGCAGTGGCTGGTGCTGGACAATACCCGCAAGGCATTCGAGCGCGCCGAGGGGCAGCGCGCCAATGCGCTGTTTGCCCAATTCCGCAAGGAATTCGACCGGCGCCGCGAAGAGATCTCCCGCGCGGTCAAACGAGTAGCCGATTCCGAGGCCGCCGTCAATATCGCGATCGCGCCGGACTACGCGCCCTACTACAACGAAGCGGCCACGCTCGCCTCCGCGCAGGGCCTCGACCTGCTGGAGCTCGTCGCGGCAGATGGCACCATCATCTCCTCGGCGGAATCGCCGGCGCGCTTCGGCTATAAGGAAGACTGGCTGCTCGAAGATGCGGACTGGAACGCGCGCGGCGCGTTCCTGCGGCGCGAGGAACTGCCGGACGGAACGACTCTCGCGCTGGTAGCCGTCCGCGCGGTCGATGCCGGCGGCCACCGCATGTTCGTCGCGGGCGGCCAGCAGCTCGACGATCAGTTTCTCTCCACGCTGGTGCTCCCCGCCGGCATGCGCGTGCTGCTCTGGCGCGACCTGGGGGCGGCGCAGCCCGCCGAACCGGCGCCGTTGCAGCCGCTGATCGCTCGCGTTCGCGCGCAAAAGACCGAGCAGAGCGCCACGATCGGCAGCGGCGCGGATGCGGAGACCTTCCGCGCCATGCCGCTCACGGGTTACGACGGCAGCTTGCTCGCGATCCTGCTGGTAGGCAACTCGCGGCGCGACCTGGCGGAGCTCGAATCTTCCCTTCGCCGGATCGGCATCGGCGAAGCGGCGCTCGGGATTCTGCTGGGCATCGGTCTGGCGTGGTGGGCCACGGCGCGCGTCACTCGTCCGGTGCGGCAGCTTGCGCTGAGCGCGGGCAAGGTCGCGGCCGGCAATTGGAGCGCCACCGTGGAGGTCGCCTACGACGACGAAATCGGCCAGCTCGCCCGCGCCTTCAACCGCATGACGCATGAGCTGGTGGAACAGCGCGAGCGGCTGGTCCAGGCCGAACGCGTGGCCGCGTGGCGCGAGTTGGCGCGACGCCTGGCGCACGAGCTGAAGAATCCGCTTTTCCCGCTGCAGATCACGGTCGAAAACATGCAGCGCGCCCGTGAGCGCTATCCCGACCAGTTCGATGAAGTCTTCCGCGAAGGCGCCGCCACCCTGCTGGCCGAGCTGGCAAACCTCAAGCAGATCATCGGGCGCTTCAGCGATTTCGCCAAAATGCCCGCGCCCGAAATGCAACCGGTGGATCTCAACGCCCTGGCCGCGGAGAACCTGAAGCTCTTCGAGGCGCAACTGGAGCAGGCTGGCGTGCGCACGGTCTGCGACCTCCCGCCCGGCCTGCCGCCGGTCGAGGCCGATCCGGAGCAGATTTCGCGCGTGCTGCGTAATCTCATCCTCAACGCGATCGACGCGATGCCCCAGGGCGGGACCCTGACGGTGCGCACGGCCGCGGCGGAGAACGTGCGCCTCGAGATTTCCGATACCGGCCACGGCCTGACACCGGAAGAATGCGAGCGGCTGTTCACCCCTTATTACACGACCAAGACACACGGCACCGGCCTGGGCCTGGCCATCGTGCAATCGGTGATCAGCGATCACAAAGGGCGGATTTCCGTCGAGAGCGCGCCGGGAAAGGGCACGACCTTCCGCATCGAGTTCCCAGGCAAGGGCCCCGGGTAGGGCCGCAGACTTACCGGCGGAAAACCCACCGCGGCGCCCTGCCGCGCGCATGGCGGGACACAAGTTCGGACCAACCGCCGCCGCCATCCGCCAGGCCGCACGCGAAAATATGCGTGGGGCGGCCTTCAGGACGCCGGGAAGGAATGGTATATCGATGTTTCTTCACAAAAAGGAACTGCTGCAGCCTGTGAAAGTGGATCGGCCCGATCCTAAGTTCGGGCAGTATCTGCTCGAACAGTTCGGCGGCGCGACCGGGGAGCTTACGGCGGCACTCACCTACTGGGTGCAATCCTTTCACGTCGATCATCAGGGCATCAAGGACATGCTGCAGGACATTGCCGTTGAGGAGTTCGGCCACCTCGAGATGGTGGGTCAGATGATCGAGATGCATACCCGGGGCGTGAAACCGGGCGCGGCGAACGACAGCCCGCTATTCGCGGTGCGCGGCAGAGGGCCGCATTTTGTGGATAGCCAGGGCTCGGCATGGACGGCGAGCTACATCAATGAAGGTGGCGATGTAGTGCGAGACCTCCGCGCGGACATCGCCGCGGAAGCAGGAGCGCGCCAGACCTATGAATCTCTCATTCAGATGGCGCCGGACGACGGAAGCAAGAAGGCGCTGGTGCATCTGCTGACCCGCGAGATCTCGCATACGCAGATGTTCATGAAAGCTCTCGAGTCGCTGGGCAAGCTGACGGATCCGTTTTTCGGGAACATACAACCGGACCGGACAGTCAACCTCTATTTCCACCTCAGCTCGGATGGAACCGAGACCCGCGGGCCATGGAACCAGCCGCCCGCGTTCGAGTACATCGCGGATCCCGTGCACGCCAAAGTCGAGAGGTAGGCATCGCGCACGGTGCTCCCACTCCGGGTGAGTGTGGGAGCCGGAGCGGCGGCAGCCCGCCGCCGCTTGCTAGCATATCCGTTTGGCACACCTGCTCATCGTCGATGACGACGCCAATACACTTGCCTCGCTGGCGCGCGCGTTCCGGCTCGCGGGCCACGAGGCTACCGTATGCGACAACGCGGCCCGCGCGCTCGATCTGGTGAAATCGCAGCCGTTCGACATGATGCTCTCCGACGTCGTGATGCCCGGCAAGGACGGCCTCATGCTGCTCGAAGAGATGCGCGGCGCCGGGATCGCGCTGCCCGTCGTCATGATCTCCGGCCAGGCGAACATCGAGATGGCGGTGCGGGCGACGCGGCTCGGCGCGGTCGATTTCCTCGAAAAGCCGCTCTCCACCGATAAACTTCTCCTCACCGTCGATAATGTCCTCAAGCTCAAGCGGCTGGAGGAGGAGAACCGCGAGCTGCGGCAGAAGGTCGGCAAACACGAGATCGTGCACGCCGGCCCGGCGATGCAGCGCGTCATGGCGCAGGTGGACCGCGTGGCATCGAGCGAAGCCCGCGTTTGTATCCTCGGGGAGACCGGGACGGGGAAAGAGCTGATCGCACGCGCGCTGCACGATCGCAGCCAGCGCCGCGGCGGTCCGTTCGTCACGCTGAACTGCGCGGCCGTGCCCGGCGAGTTGATCGAAAGCGAGCTTTTCGGGCACGAAAAAGGCTCCTTCACCGGCGCCGCGGCGCGCCACATCGGCAAGTTCGAGCAGGCCCACCGCGGCACGCTGTTTCTCGATGAGATCGGCGATATGCCGCTGGTGATGCAGGCCAAACTGCTGCGCGTGCTCGAGGAGCGGCAGGTGGAGCGCGTGGGTGGCGACCGCGCGATCGCGGTGGACGTGCGCGTGGTCGTCGCCACGCACCGCAATCTCGATGCGCTGGTGAAGGCCGGCGCATTCCGGCAGGATCTCTACCACCGCATCTACGTCTTTCCACTGGTACTGCCGCCGCTGCGCGAGCGCGCCGGGGACATTCCGGCCCTGGTGGCGCATTTCGCGGCACAGGTCGCGGCGCAAAACGGCTGGAAGCCGCAGCGCTTCGCGGAGGATGCGATCGCGGAGCTGGAGCGCTATCCGTGGCCCGGCAACGTGCGCGAATTGCGAAACGTGGTGGAGCGCCTGATGCTGCTGGCCGATGGGCCGGTGGATGCCGCGACGGTCCGTCTCGCGCTGCCGCAGATTTCGGGGGCGGAGGGGGCGCCCGCCGCGGCCGGCTCCGGAACGCTCGCCGAGCGGGTGAGCGCGTTCGAGCGGGAGCAGATCCTGGCGGAGCTGCGCCGCCACAACCAGCGCATGACCGACACCGCAAAGGCCCTCGGCCTCGAGCGCAGCCACCTCTACAAGAAGTGCCAGGCGTTGGGGATCGATCTGCGGGCGCTGCGCTCTTCGGCGTCGTCGTAAGGCGCTCAGGGCATCTTTTTCAGATCAGGCAAAATACGATAAAATGACAGATGTGAAAACATATGCCCTACGCCTCGAGCAGTCCGGCAGAATTCTGTTACCTGCCGAACTGCGAAAGAAACTCGGCTTGACACCGGGCGAGGATGTAATCCTGAACGTAGACGACGATGGGGTCACTTTGGCTGGCAGCCGCTTGGCTGTGGTCCGCCAAATCCAAGAGAGGCTTAGGCCTTACCTTCAGGGCAGCAGTGTCGTTGACGAGCTGCTTGCCGAGCGGCGGGCGGAAGGGAAAGCAGAGGATCTGGAGTAGATGCCTGGATACCTGCTGGACTCGTCCGCTGTTCTGGCGCTGTTCGGCAGCGAGCCCGGTGCCGCCATTGTCGAACCAATGCTCCGGGATTCCGCCATTCACTCGGTTCAGGTTGCCGAGATCGTAAAGAAGCTCGCCGACCGGGGCGTTCCGGACGTTGAGGCGGAGCGCGCCATCTCGGCGCTCGGGCTCCAGATCCTTGAGTCCCTCACCTACACGGATGCGGTATGCTCCAGAGCCTATCGTCATAAAGGGCTGTCGCTGGGTGACCGGATCTGCCTGACCACTGCTGACCTCGCCGGAATGACCGCGGTGACCGCCGAGCATCGGTGGAAGGAGATCGTGGATGCCGACACGTCACTGACCGTGAAGGTCGTGCTGATCCGCCCCAAGGCTCATTAGATTAAGAGTTCTGATCCGGCGGCGCCTCGAGTTCCGGCACATTTTACGCCGCGCCCTTTGCCGGGGCCTCACTCAGTTGGGGTTGCCTCCCCAATGCCAGCCCGATCACTGAAATGAACCGTTCCGCCTCTGGCGTGCCGCGCCCGTCGCCCGTGCTACCGTCGGAATAGATATGGGCAAATTCCTGATCGGGTTCGCGGCGGGCGTCGCGGTTGTGATTCTGGCCCTGTTCCTGTTTTTCTATATCGCACTCCACTCTCGCAATCTGCCGCCGGAGATCGCGGCGAACTCCGCGCTCGTGGTGCGGCTCTCCGGCGATGTGCCGGAAAAACCCGGGGTCGAGTTGCCCGAGTTGCTGGGCGGAACCGCTGTCACGACCATCCCTGGCGTCTGGATGGACTTGAAGAAAGCCGCGGCGGATTCCCATATCAAGGCCGTGGTCCTCCAGCCCTCCGGGCTCACGTGCGGCTGGGCCAAGCTCGAAGAGTTGCGGACGGACGTCGAGGCGTTCAAAAAATCCGGTAAGCCGGTCTTCGCCTACCTGCGCGCTCCCTCCGGCCGCGATTATTACCTGGCCTCCGCTGCCGACCGGATCTATCTCGGCCCCGAGGATCCGCTGATGCTCAAGGGTCTGCGCGCCGAGCTGCTGTATTTCAAGGGCACGCTCGACAAGCTCGGCGTTACCGTCGAGGTGGAGCACGCCGGCAAGTACAAGGACTTCGGCGATATGTTCACCCGCACCAGCATGAGCCCGGAGACGAAGGAAGTCACGAACAGCATTGTCGATGGCATTTACGGCAATCTGGTGGACCGGCTGGCCGCGGCGCGGCACAAGAACCGGGAGGAAATGGCGGCGCTGATCGACCGCGGGCCCTTCACCGCCACCGAGGCGCGCGACTGCGGCTTAGTCGACGAGCTGCGGTTCGAGGATCAGATGTGGGGCGATCTGAAGGACCGGCTCAAGTCCGCGATGCCGGAGCGGGTTTCGCTGGAGAAGTATTCGCGCGTGCCGGCGGAGAGCGTCGGATTGGGCGGCAAGAGCCGGATCGCGCTGGTGGTCGGGGAGGGGGACATTGTCACCGGCTCGCCGGGCGACGACGGCTTCCGGGAGACTTCGCTCACCGCCTACGGTTTCGACAAGCTGCTGCGCCAGATCGAAGACGACGCGAAAATCAAGGCCGTGGTGGTGCGCATCGACTCGCCGGGCGGCGCGGTGACGGCCTCCGACGAGATCTGGTACCGCATGAATCAACTGGCGCAGAAAAAGCCGATGGTGGTCTCGATGTCGGACGTCGCGGCTTCGGGCGGCTATTACATCGCGCTCACCAAGGCGCCCATCGTCGCCTATCCCACCACCGAAACGGGCTCGATCGGCGTGGTCTTCGGCAAGCCGGTTCTCCGCGGCCTCCTGGGGAAAATCGGGATCAATGTGGACGCCGTGGAGCGCGGGCGCAATGCGGACATCGATTCGCTCGATACCCCGCTGACGCCGGAGCAGCGGGAAAAGCTGCGCGCGGGCATCGACGAGAGCTATCGGGCCTTTGTCTCCAAGGTGGCCAAAGCGCGCAACCGCAGCTACGGAGAAATCGACGAGGTGGCGCAGGGACGTGTCTGGCTGGGCTCGCAGGCGCGGGAACACGGGCTGGTGGACGTGCTGGGCGGGCTCGATACGGCGCTCGATCTGGTAAAGAAGCAGGCGGGCATCCCGGCATCGGAGCCGGTGTCCGTGACCGTTTACCCGCAGCCGCGCAGCCTGTTCGACCTCCTCTTCCGCCGGCCGCAGCAGGACGCCGTAACGGCCCAGCTCGCCCCCGTGTTCGGCAGCGTTCCGTTTCACGCCTGGCT
>Ga0070740_10003038_pt1 | contig 18515 bp, 11 predicted proteins | sample Coa_R2_FD_67286 | JGI IMG/M metagenome (GOLD analysis project Ga0070740, IMG submission 67286) | Surface soil microbial communities from Centralia Pennsylvania, which are recovering from an underground coalmine fire - Coalmine... | ecosystem: Environmental > Terrestrial > Soil > Unclassified ...
GAACCGGCAGTTGGCCGATGATATGCAGCAGCCCGACTTTCTGGCTACCTGGACCTTGCTTACGGCCTGGGGCAACAGAGATTTGCGCTAAATATGAGATTTTTCTGGTTCCGGCAACAACCCGGCGGGCTTGCGCGGCGATGGCCAGCATTCGCCTACGTCCAACGGGGGATCAGGCGAGCTGGGGGCGCTGGAACGTTGGTTGGAACCATTTGACATCATCGGATCAGCTATGGTATCATTTTTGACATGAACGAGACAATGCAAAGCCGGGAGGCGCAAAACAGGCTTGCCGACCTCCAGGCAAAACGCCTGCCTTATAAACACATCGTGCATGTGCTCGCCGCATAAGCCTGGCACTTTTGCTTATGCGGCGGAAAGTGGTGCCGATCCCTGAGCTACCCTGACCGGGTAGGCTCGCTGCGCTTTGCTGCGCGCGGTGAGTCTCTGCCCATCTTCTTCAATCTTTCGGCGCAGGAATCATCCGGCTCTCTCTTTCCTCCACTTTATTCGCTTCATTTCACTCTCGCGCATCAGTTGCCAGGTTCCCTCTTTCAACTATCCTTTCTAGCGATCGCTGTTTTTTACCTATTGGAAGTTCCTGGAATACGATGAACGAGACATTGCTACAAGAATCCGCCCAATCTGCAGCCAAAGAACGTGGGCCGGCTGCGCCGTGGCGGCGCTGGTCGCGGGCCTTTGATGCCTATAATCTCTCGACAAACACGCTCTTCACCAGCGCGATCTGGATGATCTACCTGGCCAATCGCGGCTATAGTCCGCTGGCCCTGGGCCTGTTCGAGATGCTGTTCCATGTCGCCAAGTTTGTCACCGAAGTGCCCACCGGCATTTTCGCGGACCTGCTGGGGAGGCGGCGCAGCCTGATGCTCTACTGCATCCTCAGCGCAGCTGATGCGTTCTGCTTCCTGATCCCGACGGTTCCCATGATGATCCTGAGCTTTGTCCTCTCTGGCACTGCCTATGCCTTTCTCGGAGGGGCTAGCGAGGCCATCCTCTGGAATATCGCCGGGCACGCGGAACCGGAGAATCAGGCCGGGCGCTATAGTCACCTGGTCAGCCGTATGTACCTGGTCGGGATGATCGGCGAGATCGTCGGCACAACCACCGGCGGCTACCTGGGCAATCTGTTGATGATCCTGCCCTTTCTCATGCGCGGCCTCTTTGCGCTCCTGGGTATGATCCCACTGTGCTTCCTGCCTGAGCAAAAAATCGCGAAGAGCGAACGCACCAGCGCGCTGCGCCACCTGGGCAAGAGCGTCCAGGTGGTGTGGCGCTCACCCACGCTGGTCGGCCTGCTGCTGATTTCGGGACTGACCACCAGTTGCTGGCAGACGATCTACTATTTCTACCAGCTCTACCTGCATGGCCTGGGCTTCTCGCTTAGCGCAATCGGCCTGATCGTCGCGGCCAGTACGGCGACAAATTTTCTCTTTACCGCGACAACACCCTATGTGATGCGCCGCATCTCCGAACGCTGGCTGGTGGCAATCTGCGTGGGCTGCGAACTGCTCGGCCTGGCGTTGATGAGCCTGCCCTGGGCCTGGCTGGGATTGCTGGGCTACCTGGGCTTTTTCCAGGCTTCGGTCGCGGTCCTCTCCCCGGCCATCAGCACGTATATCAACCGGCGCAGTCCAGAGGCGCAACGCGCGACGGTGCTCTCTCTACAAACGGGACTGTTTAGCGCGGCGATGATTGTGCTGTTCCCGCTCTTTGGTCTGGGCGTGACCACGATCCCCTATAGCACGGCGTACCTCTGGACGCTGCTCGCGCTGGCCGCCGGTACGCTGTGTACCCTGCTGCTGGTGCTGTTCCTGCACAAAAGACGCTCTGCACGCGATGAGGAGGTTCAATAAAATGTTACTGGCAAGTTTTGCCAAGGTTTCAAAGGATTTCGGCGGCAACCCGGTGCTGCGCGAGATCGACCTGGAGATTCTCGAGGGAGAGCGCATCGGGCTGGTCGGCGAGAACGGCGGGGGCAAATCGACGCTCTTTCGCCTGCTGGCGGGCCAGGAAACGCCCTCCAGCGGCACTATTGCGCGCAAACGCAACCTGACCATCGGCTATCTCGCCCAGGAGGCCGATCCCGCGCAGGGCCACCTGACGGTCTTCGAGACCGTCTCGGCGGCCTTGCCCGAGCTGCAAGCGCTGCCCGCCCGTTTGAGCGAGTTGGAGGCGCAGATGGCCGATCCAGCCAGCGCCGACGATCCCGCCCGGATGGAGCGCCTGCTGGCCGAGTACGGCAGGGTGCAGGAGCGATTTGACGCGCTGGGCGGCTATACCCTCGAACACCGCGTCGAGGCAGTCCTGCAGGGCCTGGGCTTCGGGCCCGATTGGTATGAGGTCGAGGTCGGCACCCTGAGCGGTGGCGAGAAGAAGCTGGTGAACCTGGCCTGTATCCTGCTGCGCCAGCCGGACCTGCTGCTGCTCGACGAGCCAGACAATCATCTCGACCTGGAGGCCAAAGCGTGGCTGGAAGAGTATATCTCGACCTATCCCGGCACGGTGATGATCATTTCGCACGATCGTCAAACGCTCGATCATGCGGTGAAGAAAATCTTCGAGCTGGAGGATGGCGCGCTCTCGGTCTACGCCGGCAACTATAGCTACTACTTCGAGGAACGCCAGCGCCGGCTCCTGAAGCAGTACGAACTCTATACCCTGCAGCGGGATGAGATTAAACGCCTGGAGACCAGCATGCATCGCCTCAAAGAGTGGGCAAAGCTCAATTCCAAGTTCGCCAGGCGCGCCGAGGATATGGTCAAGCGCATCGAGCGGCTCAAGGAGAACAGTGTCAGCAAGCCCATCCTGGACCGCGACAAGATTCGCGTGAACCTGGACGCCGAGCGCAGCGGTAAGAAGGTTCTGGAGGTGCGCGACCTCGGCCAGATTTTCGACGAGCGCGTGCTGTTCGAGCCGTTCGACCTGACGATCCTCTATGGCGAACGCGTGGGCATCGTGGGAACGAACGGCAGCGGCAAAACGACGCTGCTCAAGACCATGCTCGGTCTACTCCCTCCCGCCACCGGCGAGGTGAAGATCGGCGCGAGCGTGGTCGTTGGCTACTACGCGCAGGAGCAGGAGACGCTGCCCTTCGAGAGCACGCCGCTGGACTTCGTGCGCCGCCTCAAGCCCATGACGGAGCCGCGAGCGATCAGCTTTCTGCATGGCCTGCTCTTCTCGCTGGACGACATGCACACACCCATCGCGCGCCTGAGCGGCGGCGAGAAGAGTCGCCTGCAAATCGCCCGCCTGATACTCACGGACGCCAACCTCCTGCTGCTCGACGAGCCAACAAATAACCTGGACATCGCCTCAACCGAGGTGCTGGAGGCCGCGCTGGAGGAGTTCGAGGGGACGATCCTCACCGTCTCGCACGATCGCTACTTTCTGGATAAGCTCGTCAGCAAGATCATCGCTATCGAGGCCGATGGGCAGGTGCGGCTCTATCCGGGGAACTATTCGTACTACTTTGAGCAGAGTCGAAGACGGCTTGCTTTAAATAAGTGAGTACCATATAATAATGGCTGCACAACGTCATCCCATCTGATTACCAGGCGGAGGCTTGCCTTGAGCAATAACCATACACAGGGACCAGGGGGAGCGGGCAATCAAAATCCACAGGGGTATCGTCGCGAGCGCGATGGGCGCTGGCAGAGTCCCAACACGTTCAACGGAACCGGCGCGCTACCACCGGTCAACGCTGGCCGGGGCTACGCCGGAGGCTTTGATTTCGAGGCGATGATCGAGTCCCTGCGCGAGTTGTTCGCACGCGATCGCCAGGTGGCCAGCCAGCAGGACAGTAAGCGGTGCGGCATCTGCTACCTCTACTTCAGCAGCGAAGAGTTGCACTATCGCGAAGAGGAAGGCTTCTATGTCTGCTCCGGCTGCGCCCAGGCCCTGGGAAAACAAACCCTGCGGATGATTCGCCGCCAGCAGAAATAGGTCCTGATATCAAACCCGTGTAGATCATGATTCTTCCATGCATGGAGCGGCGGCCCTTGCGGGCGCAAGGGCCGCCGCTCCATGCATGGAACTGTTATCCAACCAGATTCGCTATCACTCTATCACAGCCTCGCGCTCCAACTCTTCCTCCTCATCCTCGGAGGTCACTTCCCGCAAATCCTCTGGCCGATCCAGGCGATCGAGGAAAAGAATGCCGTCCAGGTGATCGATCTCATGCTGGAGAATGCGCGCGAACCAGCCCTCGGCCCGCACGCGAAACTCCTTGCCGCGCGCGTCCTGACCTTTCACAATCACGCGCTCGGCCCGGCGAATGTTCGCCCCGTAATAGCCGGGAATGCTCAGGCAACCCTCGGCCCCCAGCACCTCGCCCTCGGCCTTGATAATCTCTGGATTCACCATCGCCACGCGATGATCTTCGTGCTCCGCCACAAAGACACGCAACGAGACATCAACTTGCGGAGCCGCCAGGCCCGCGCCATGTGCAGCATGCATGGTCTCGAACAGGTCATCGATCAGCTTCTGGATCGACGCGTCGAAGCGATGGACCTTCTTGGCCTTCTTACGCAGCGTGGGATTCTCTGCGGTAATAATCTTACGAATGGACATACTCGGTATTCCCTGCACTCCTGGTGATCAAACCAACACTATCCAGATCACAATAAATTCCTTATCTCTATCCTATCATATCGCACATGAATTTACTACCCGGCAGGCTTTTCGACATGGCCGCACCCCTCCCCCAAAGGATCTGGTGACTGATGCCGAAAAATTTCTAAATGTCACGCTCATATTGGTCAAAAAGGGCGGAGGCGAGGAGAAAGGAGAGATGGGACAATCGGGGTTTTCCCACAGGTACATTGGTACATAAGAAAAATAAGAAATATGGCTTACCGGGACCACTCTTGTTATTTTTTAACATCTACACTCGTTCCAATCTTGACCGGTACTTCTACCTAACGTTTTTTTCTCTGGTTCGCTCGATGGAAATGAGCGTATATGCAAAAATCAGAGCGCGCGGCGTCTATTTTATACGTCGCCGGTTGACCTTGTAAATCGAAAGCCCATAGGAGAACACATGAAAAACCCTGTAGTGCAGAATGATGTGGATGAGTTTTCTTCAGTTCTGGCAAATCTTGGAGAAACGTCCCCCCTGCTCTCCGCATCGCAGAATCTTTCTCTCCAGTCGTCCGGCACAACTCTTGCTCCATCCAGGTCGCTTCCCAGCTATCAGCCGTATCGCTGGAATGTGCTTAACCAGGTGCTGGATATCGTCGATGAGAGAACGAAAGGGCGCGCGGGCTGGCTGCAACGCCTGGTCAGCTATCTCTTCTTTGGCGGCACGGCGGCGCTGGTCAATCTCGCGGCCTTCTATACCATGTTCTACCATGTGCTGGCCTGGCTTGATCCCGTCCCGCTGCGCAATGTCTTCAGCTATCTTGTCGCGGCTGAACTCTCTATCATGGCGAATTTTATTCCCAATGACCGCTTTACGTTCAATAAACTTCCCGGCGCGCACCGCCCATGGATTCAACGCTGCCTGCGTTTCCAGATGACCGCCCTCGTCGGTACGTTGCTTACATTCTTGCTTGAGATGACCTTCAGTTCCTTTGCCCATATGGAACCCGTCCTCTCCGAGGCTACCGCAACTCTGCTGGTCCTGATCTACAATTTCTCTTTCCATCACATCTTTACCTACAGGCACATCAAACACGCCTGAGAGGTAATCGATATCTATCAAAATGTTGTAGGACGAGATGGAAAATGCGCTTCGAGCATTTTCCATCTCGTCCTACACGTTTCAGTAGCAAAAAAGATTGACGCTCCCGGCTATAATAGGGCTGGAATCTGACGCGGAAGAGGGAGCCATGCTTGAAAAAGTGATTGCCTGCATTGATCAATACCGTCTCCTGCCCGACGCGGGGAAAGTGGTCGTCGGGGTGTCGGGGGGAGCCGATTCGCTCTGCCTGATCCACCTTCTGCGCCAGATCTGCGGACCCGGCAAACGCTATCCAGGGGTGGAGTTGCAGGCGGCTCACCTGAACCATATGCTGCGTGGGGCGGAGGGCGAGCACGATGCGCAGGTTGTGGCGCACACGATGGAGACCTGGGGCGTTCCCTTTACTCTCGGCAAGATCGATGTCCCGGCGCTGGCAAGACGGGAGAAACGCTCGCTGGAGGACGCGGCTCGCGTGGCCCGCTATCGCTTCTTGCGCGAGGTCGCCGGGGGCCGGCCCATCGCCGTAGCCCATCACGCCGACGACCAGGTGGAGACGCTGCTGCTCCACTGGCTGCGTGGCAGCGGGCTGGCCGGCCTGGTCGGTATGCCGCCTCGTCAGGGAGATATCATTCGCCCCCTGTTGGGGATTTCCCGCGCGGAGATCCTGGCCTATTGCCGCGAGCACGCGCTCAATCCCCTGGAGGACCACAGCAACCGCGATCCGCGCTTCCTGCGCAACCGCGTGCGCCACGAACTCCTGCCCCTCCTACAGGAGCTCAATCCCGCCATTCGGCGTACCCTGCTGCGCAATGCGGAGGTAGCGCGCATCGATCTGGCTTGGCTGGAAACGCAGGTCGATAGCTGCTGGAGCAGCACAGTTGTCTCTGAGCAGGAACAGATGATTACCCTTGATGCGCCTGCGCTCAGGGCGCTGCCCGTGAGCCTGCAACACCACCTGCTGCGCCGCGTAAGCGCGCGCTTGTGCGAGGGACAATCCCCCCTTGAGCCGCGCCATTTTCTCCTGCTGGAACGCCTGCTAACTGAACAGGCAGGAGGCGGGGAGCGGAGGTTACACCTGCCTGGCCGGCTGCGGGCAGTCATCCAGGCGCGTTCACTGCGCTTCGAGCGGCGGTCTACTCCCGAAGAGTCCAATCCCCTCCCGCTGGCCGCCGATGGGCTTCGCTTGCCCATTCCCGGCGAGGCTGCGCTCCCCGGCACCTCCTGGCGGATCGCGGCGGAGCCTCTCCCGGCAAAGCTGGCGCGTCCCGTGAGAGAGGCCCTGGAGCAGGAGAACTGGCCGGAGGTCTGGCGACTGCTGGGACCGCCAGACCGTTGGACGGTCTATATCGATGGGGCCTCGGTTGGCGAGCACATTCTGGTGCGCACGTGGCGGCCCGGCGATCGCATGCAGCCGCTAGGCATGAGCCAGGAGAAGAAGCTGCAGGATATCTTCGTCGATCAGCACATTCCGCGCAGTGAACGCCTCACCACGCCCCTATTCTTCTCAGAAACGCACTGCCTGTGGGCCGCCGGCGCCTGCCTCGATCACCGCGCCCGCTTGACCGGCCAGACGCAGCGGATTCTGCGCCTCTCCATCCAACCCATGTAAGGGCCTGCCTCGGTGTGATATTATGCTCCCATAATCTTTGTAACAGGGCCGGTGGCAGGACCCCCTCACAGCCTTCTGCCGTTATTATTCAGGAATGAACGCAATGCATCAGGATATCGAGGAGATATTACTTTCAACCGAGGCGATCCAGGCGAAAGTGGCCGCGCTGGGCGCCCAGATTACTGAAGATTACAAAGGGAAACCACTGCTGCTGCTGGGCACGCTGAAGGGCGCGGTGCCTTTCATCGCCGACCTGGCGCGCGCGATCAAACTGCCCCTGGAGCTTGACTACATGGCAATCTCCAGCTACGGCAACAGCACCCAATCCAGCGGAGTCGTGCGCATCTTAAAGGATCTCGAAGGGCCGATCGACAACAAACACGTCCTTATCGTCGAAGATATCATCGACAGCGGCCTGACGCTGCACTATTTGATGGAGGTGCTGCGCCAGCGCCGGCCTCTCAGCCTGCGCGTTTGCACGCTGCTGGATAAAGAGCGCGAGCGCGTCAAGCCGGTGACTTCGGATTACACTGGCTTTACCATTCCCGATCGCTTTGTCGTCGGCTACGGACTGGATTACGCGCAGCGCTATCGCAACCTGCCCTACATCGGCATTCTCAAGCCGGCCATCTACGAGGCCGATGAGCCGAAGCCTGAACGCCAGCACGCCAGTCCCGCCGAACACGCGTGAGCAAATCGCTCTCTTCTCCCTGCGCATCTCCTATGCTACAATGGCGATAACGAGAGCATAGAGCGCAATGAGGCAAGGAGATGAATGAATCATGGTTTCCGTAGGGGTTATTGGGAGCGGCGCCTGGGGCACGACGCTGGCGTGCCTGCTGGCCGGCAAAGGCATAAGCACAACGCTCTGGGAGCACCGGCCCGAGCGGGCAAAGGCAATGCAGGAGACGCGGGAAAATAGCCTGTTCCTGCCTGGCTTTCGCTTTCCCGAAAACCTGTATGTGACTGCCGATATCGCCCAGGCCGCGCAAGGGAAAATGCTGCTGCTGCTGGTCACTCCCTCGCAGCGCCTGCGCGAAAATGTGCGCCTGCTGGCACCCGTGCTCGAGCCGCAGGCGCTGCTGGTCAGCGCCAGCAAGGGCATAGAGATTGATACGCTTAAACGCATGACCGAGGTGATCTGTGAAGAGGTGCCCAATGCACGCTGGCGCGTGGCAACGCTGAGCGGACCGAACATCTCGCGTGAGGTTGCCGAGAAGAAACCGACCGCGGCGGTCGTGGCCGCTTATACGCCCGAGGTGGCTCTCCAGGTGCGCTCCCTCCTGACCACCGAGTGCTATCGCGTGTACAACTCGGACGATGTGATCGGCGTGGAACTGGGCGGCGCTTTGAAAAACATTATCGCAATCGGCGCGGGCTTTAACGATGGGATGGGCTTCGGCGATAACGCGAAGGCGGCCTTTATCACACGCGGCCTCGCGGAGATTTCGCGCCTGGGCATCGCCGCCGGAGCCAATCCCCTGACCTTCGCGGGCCTGGCCGGCATGGGCGACCTGATCGCCACCTGCGCCAGCCCCCTGAGCCGCAATCAGCAGTTGGGACGCCGCCTGGCGGCAGGCGAGAAGCTGGCAGATATTCTGGCCTCCACGCGCTCGGTCGCGGAGGGCGTGTTTACCACGCGCGCGGCCCTGAAGTTCGCTCAGCGCTACGGCGTCGAGATGCCGATTACCCGCCAGCTCGGTCTGGTTCTCTTCGAGGGCCATGACCCCCGCAAGGTGGTGCCTGAATTGATGATGCGCGATCCCAAACACGAATTAGAGGGCATCAGCGAGGAGCGCTATCAGTAAAACCGGCCAGCTTGCAAAAAACGTTGGGGCTATGCAAGAAATGCTCACACGCACCGGCTACCCGTCCATAGTAGAGACACGGCTTGTCTGTGTCCTGCTCGCCCGGCACGTCACTCGCCCGCGTACCCGATGACGTCCGAGCCGCCCTGGCTGCCCGCCATGTTCCAGTACATGGGCCGTTCCGCGACGAACGCGCCGCCGTCCGACTGGACGATCAGCGAGACATCGTAGCCCTTCGATTCGCCCTGGCCGAGCAACTGCAGAAGCCGGTTGACGGAGATAGTGCCGCGTCCATGCGGAGGCAGATAGCACCGGTAGCTGACGTACTGGCCGGCGTGTACGAACGTCAGCGTGAGCAACTCGCGCCGCCCGGTGATGTTTTGCAAACTCAGCCACTCGTCGAAGCCGGGCGCGCCGTAGCCGTCGGCGAAGGTGTAGATGGTGGCTGCATCGGCCTGAACCATACCGGGCACGTCGGTGAGACCGCTGATCGGGCCGCTCGCGAGCCGATAGCGAAAGAACATGACGCGCTCGGCCACCACCGGGAGGTCGGAGGTAATCTCTACAGCAACCTCCGGCGTGGCGTCCCCAGCGCCGCGCGCGTGGGCATTGACATCCCAGATAATTTGATCTCTGGCAGCAACTGCGGCGTGGAACACACTGCTCTTCCCGTTTGCGTACTCAAGCGTGATTGTCAGGTGGGCCGCGCCGCTCCCAGAGGGATTTGCCAGCGCCAGGTTCTCCTGAAAGCCGGGACCGGTGTAGCCCTCGGCAAAAAACCAGACGACGGCGGCCCGCGTTATTCCCGGCACCTCGCTGAAGCCGGAGATAGCGCCTATTCCCGGCACCGCGAGATCGCTCAGCAGAGTTGCGCGCATCGCCACCACCGGCTGATCCGCAACCAGCATCGCCGCCACGTGATCCGGCAGGGTCGCCGGCGGCCTGATCTGTTCCCCCCTCAGCGCCGGCAGCACGCTCTGCTGCATCCCCACCTGGCGACCGGCGGCGAAATAGCGCACGGTTATGATGGCTGCGCGCGGCCCAGGGTTGAGAACCGAAAGCGCCGAAACCACCGAGTTGTTTTTACCCGTCGGCACATTGGCGAAGAAGAAGGTCGTGCTCGCCTTCGTCAAACCCGGCAGGGCGCTGCCGCCGAGCAGCTTCCCATTGTTCAGATGGACCGCGCGCTCGGCTACGATGCCCGGACAGCCAGGAGTTGCGCCGCCATCCACGCGCACAAGCGCGGCCACTAGCATGCCGGGAGCAACGACTGGAATCCCCACATCGCTATTGACCTGCGCCGCTATCCTCCCCAGCGCCCTGATCTTGAATGCAACCGTCTTTGTCGTGACAGGACCCGGACCTCCCCGCGCCGGCTGGAGAAGGTATTGCACTGTCACCGCGCAATCCTGAGCGGAGGCGTTGTCGAGAATCAAGACCTGGCTAAAGCCCTCGCCCACCGGCTCGCCCGCAAAGTACCACTGTGTATTCACCGGTCCGGTCCCGGGCCTGGTAATGGTGAAGGAGGTCTTAGGAGCCACGCCCGCGTAGCGCACAAGCGTCTGATAGATATACATGCCCATCGCCGGCTCGGGTGTGCCGTAGTAGTCGCTGACAAGTTGAGGGAAGCTGCACGGGGAGCCTTGAGCGTACCAGGCCCAGCCGATCCAGCTCATGTGATGCGCGTCCAGGTAGGGCACCAGGCGCTGCATAAAGCTCGCCTTGCAGTCATACTCGCCGCTCTCAGCAGAAATGACCGGGTAGGTCGTGCTGATCTGCCCGAAGCCGGCCTCCCAATCGCTCAGCGTCAATTTGCCCTGGTAAGGATACGGATGGGTATCGTAGACAATATTCGGGCCGGAGAGCGTGTAGAGGGGAAGCTTGCTCAGATCATAACCCCAGTTCAGGCCGCCCACCAGGATCAGATTGCGCGCCCCCGCCTGGCGAATCGTATCGACCAGCGTCTGCATGCCGACCGCGCGATAGTCGAACGACAGGCGACAGCCGCAATAAAAGTCGTTGGAGTCGTCGCGCACCACCTGACAGCCGGAGCGCCAGCAGCCCCAGGGATCGCCAGTCGATGGATAGGGATGCGGCTCGTTGTAGAGTTCAAACAGCACGGCGGGATAATTGCCATAGAGTCGCGCCACCTGTTGCCAGAACAGCACGCTATCCTCATCCGGCATCTGCCACGTACCGCCAGAACTTTGTCCCCCGGCATCAGTCCATTGCAGATCGATAATGACATTCAGGTGGAGCAAAAGGAGCGTATCAATCGTCCTACGCACCAGAATCTGATAGCTCGTAGAGGTACAATGCTGCTGGGGCTGACCATGCAGCCAGAACGCCTCCGAAAGCGGCAGGCGTACAGTATTTCCATACCAGAAAGTGCCGCTCACGCCCGGAACCGGCGGTCCCAGCAGCGCCAGATATGGGAGAGTCAGATAGGCATCGCCCCGGCAAGAAAACTCCAGGCCATCGCGCGCCACGCCATGAAAAGCATAGGGGCGTCCCCGAGCGTCGAGAATCGCATTGCCCTGCACAGTATACGGTCCCGCAGCATAGGCATTGTAGGGCTGAGTCACACGCGGGGTGTTGGTGTTCAGCGCATGGGCCGGTCCGGAAAAGACGCCTGCCAGCAGCAGAGCGGCGAGCAGGGCAGTGAAAAGCCAGTGTTGAGCGCGCGACATACAAAACCTCGTCTACCAGTATGTTTATAACGAATAAACGGGCATCCATCAACCATTCCGGGTGTTTGTGCAGTCGCCTGGATCAAAAGTACGTAGAAAAATGTTCTATATTCTTTGCTATTCGTTTAGAAGAAGAGTACAATGAGACTTGCCACCGACAAACACAAGGGATGAGGAACTCTTCTATGATCAGGCACGAAGCTGAGCAAGAAATAGTGCAGGGCTTAGTACAGCGTTTCAGAGAAAACTATCACGAATACACACGCGCTAATTCTGACTATAACGAAACTCTCCTCCGTATAGATTTCCTCAACCCTTTTTTAGCTGCGCTCGGTTGGGATGTAGAGAATAAAAAACAAGCACCACAACATCTGCGCGAAGTAGTCCACGAAGATACTGTGCAGGTTGACGATACAGACGAAAAATCACTGAACAAGAAGCCAGATTATGCCTTCCGAGTGGGACATGAGCGAAAGTTTTTCCTCGAGGCCAAAAAGCCATCCGTAGCCATTGCAACCAACGACAGAGCTGCATTTCAGGTTCGTCGTTATGGTTGGAGTGCCCAAATGCCAATATCAATTCTTTCCAACTTTGATAAGCTTATCATCTATAATTGTAGCCAGCGACCGAGTAGTAAAGATAAAGCTGCTGCATGGCAACGAAAAGTGTATAGCTATACAGAGTATGTTGAGAAATTCGATGAGATTTATGCTCAAATCTCGCGAGAAGCAGTATTTTCAGGGGAATTCGATAGACAATTCGGCATAGAAGCAAAACAAACGGGAACAGAGCCATTTGATAAGTATTTTCTCAATCAAATTGAACGATGGCGCAAAAGTCTGGCCGAAGAATTTCTCGCCTCTAACCCGCTGCTAAGCCAGGACGATATCAATTCTCTGGTACAGAGACTTATTAACAGAATCATCTTTCTACGTGTCTGTGAAGATAGAGAGCTAGAGAAATATGAATCGCTAAAAGAAGTTCAAACATATCAAGACCTCAAAGCTCTCTTTATGAAAGCCGATAAACGATACAATTCTGGCCTTTTCGATTTTGTCGATGATGCCCTATCTTTAAATATTGAGCTTGAGAGCAATATACTAGTAAATATTTTTAAAGAATTATATTTTCCTGAAAGCCCATACACTTTTGCCGTCGTTGAAACAGACGTTATCAGCGAAATTTATGAGATCTTTCTTGGGAATGTAATTGAACTGACTAACTCCAGACAAATTCGAATCACCCTAAAGCCAGAGGTCGTAAAATCGATTGGTGCCGTTGCTACGCCGCGCTATATTGTTGATAATATAGTTCAAAGGACACTTGAGCCATTGTGTAAAGGAAAATCTCCTGCAGACCTTTCCAAATTACGTATCGCTGATATAGCTTGTGGTTCTGGCACATTTCTTCTGGTTGCCTATCAATATCTTTTGAACTACCACCTGGAATGGTATTTGAGTGATGGACCAGACAAACACCCTTTAGAAATATACGAAGGCAGGGGTGGGAGCTGGTATCTCTCCCTGGCCGAAAAACGCCGCATTCTGTTGAACAGCATCTATGGTGTTGATCTCGACCTGCAAGCTGTTGAAGTTACTCAATTTAGTCTATCTATGAAAATCCTCGAAAACGAAACTGTTGCCTCCATAAAGGCTTACCTAGATAGCTACAAAATAGGGGCGCTTCCCCCCTTAACTGACAATATTCAGTGGGGAAATAGCCTTGTAGATAGCACCTATGAACAATTTGATGAAGACATTAGTATACAAGCCGAAAAATTTGCCAGGCTGAATCTATTCGACTGGGACCAGGCTTTTCCAAAAATTATGGCCGAAGGAGGATTCGATTTAATCATAGGTAATCCCCCATATATTCGTATTCAGAATATGGTGAAATATTCACCCGATGAGGTCCAATACTATAAAAGTAATCTTTCTCCATATACTACTGCAAAAAGCAATAATTTCGATAAATATTTTCTTTTTCTCGAAAAAGGTTTGAATTTGCTCAAGCAATCCGGGATATTAGGGTATATTGTACCAAATAAGTTCTTTAAGACGAAGGCTGGGAAAACGCTTCGGCGACTTATTGCCTCGAATAAATATCTTTCTGAAATCGTAGATTTTGGGGTACAACAGGTATTTGCCGGACAAACAATTACTTATACCTGTATTCTGATCCTGAAAAAAGAAGGATCTTCTGAAGTCGGCATCGAACTAGTTACTGATCTGCAAAGATGGCGCCACGGCGAGGTGCAGCAGAGCTTTTCATATAATGCCGATCGGTTTAGTGAGCTCCCCTGGCGACTGCTTCCTCCAGAATTGGATGCCTTTTTCACGCGTCTCGAGAGCGCAAATCCTCTTCGCCTGGCTGATTCCTATGACATTTTTGTGGGCCTACAAACGAGCAATGACGAGATATATATCTTTTTTCCAGAACATGTAGATGAAAATAGTGTTGCTTTCAGGGATAGGAAAGGCAGATTGTGGACGATAGAAAGAGATATTGTTCGCCCTTGCCTTTATAAGACCACCATACCAGCTTTTGCTACACTCAAAGCAAATGCCTGCATCATATTTCCTTATCATATAGAGGTCATCACTCTAGAAAACGGAAAAACTCGGAAAGTGCCTGTACTTTACACGCAGGATGAAATGAAGAGCCTGTTTCCTGCTTGCTGGCAATATCTCAATACATACAAGGATGATCTTGAAGTTCGCAATGTAGATCAATATACACCGGAAACCTGGTATCGCTATGGCCGATCGCAAAGTCTGACAAAATTCGATGGGCAGCCTAAACTCATCTGGTATACCTTATCGCAGGCTCCCCGTTATGCTTACGATAAGCATAATATCCTCTTTACCGGCGGGGGAAATGGCCCATATTATGCCTTGAGAGCAAATTCTGAAGAAACTTATTCCTTATTTTATGTACAGGCTATTCTCCATAATCCTGTCTTTGAAACCTTGATTCATTCTGGTTCGGTTTCCTTTAGGGGTGATTATAGCTCCCGGAGCAAGCAATACATTGAAAATATCCCTTTAAGAGCTATCCGCTCTGATAATGCCGAGGACCAAGAAATCTACAAGAGGATAGTTCAACTTGTTCAACGCCTGATCATCCTCACCGATACTTCTGCACAAGCACAGCTTCCGTACAAAAGAATTCCTCTGGAACGACAGAAAAAACTCTTGAGAAAGCAAATCAACGAACTTGTCTATAAGCTTTATCAGATCAATGAAAGCGACTTGCGCTTGGTCGAAACCTTCAAAAAATTTAATGAACCCGACGTCACTGATGAGGAAGATCAGGAACCATGAAACTTGCACCCACATATCAAAAGCTGCGCGGAGGTTACTACACTCCCGAAATCATTGCCCGTTTCCTTGCTCGCTGGGCAATTCAATCGCCTACAGCCTCTATTCTGGAACCGAGCTGTGGCGATGGAATACTGCTGGAGGCGGCGATCGAAAGACTCTTTGATCTGGGTGCGAAACACACTGACATTGCCCAATCGCTTCATGGCGTTGAGATTGATCCAGAGGAGGCCGCCAAAGCAGAAGAGCGCATAAAAGCATTCCGCATTAATCCTACTTCTGAAATACTGCACGTGGGTGATTTCTTTACCTATTGCCGAAACCAGCTCCTAGAACAGCATTTTCTTGGGTCCGTAACCAGAGATAGACGGGCATTTGACGCTATTATCGGCAATCCTCCTTTTGTTCGCTATCAGAGTTTCCCAGAGAAGTACCGGGATATTGCCGTCTCCATTATGAAACAGGCAGGATTGAAGCCTAGCCGCCTGATGAATTCATGGCTTCCATTTCTGGTAGCGTCAAGTCTGCTCCTCAAGGAAAATGGCCGGCTCGCTATGGTTATTCCAGCCGAATTATTCCAGGTAAATTATGCTGCGGAAACTCGACAGTTCCTGAGTAATTTTTATCATCAGATCACGCTCGTTACGTTTAAGAAGCTTGTGTTCGCCGATATTCAACAGGAGGTCGTTTTACTTTTAGGTGAACGCGATGGGATTGGACATAACGGCATCAGGGTTCTTGAATTTGAAGACGCTGGAGAACTTATAACACATATCCATACAGATTTTACGGAAGAAGAACTAAAACCAATGGACCATTCAAGGGAGAAATGGACACAATATTTTCTTAGTTCTGACGAAATTCACCTCCTACGAGTATTAAGAAATGATCCTCGCCTGACTCTCTCCGGCCAGGTGCTCACAGTTGATGTGGGAGTGGTCACAGGAGAGAATAAGTTTTTTATCTTAAATGAGCAACAAGTGAAAGAGGCTCATCTAGAGGGCTTTACCAGGAAAATTGTCAGCCGGTCAGGGCATCTCAAAGGGGCTATTTTCAATGAGGCTGACTGGCGAGCAAATGTCGAGAATCAATTTCCTGCCTTTCTTTTAGACGCTCCTGGCGTACCGTTGGATGGATTGCCCGAAGCACTAAGAAGGTATATCTTAATGGGTGAAGAGCAAAATTATCAGCAGGGCTATAAATGCCGTATTCGCACCCCCTGGTATGTTGTTCCCTCTCTATGGAAACCGGACGCGTTTATGTTGCGTCAGGTACATGGACATCCCAAACTTATTTTGAATCAGGCCGATGCTACCTGTACTGATACCATCCATCGAGTACGTTTTCTGGGAAATGGAGATCCCCGAACAATTACCGCAGCTTTTATGAATGTGCTTACGTTCGCTTTCGCCGAGGTGACAGGGCGCAGCTACGGAGGTGGTGTGCTGACCTTTGAGCCGAGTGAAGTAGAGAGGCTGCCTCTCCCCCTCATCTCTTCAGAAAATCTCGATTTGGCCTATTTCGATCGACAGTTACGAGCAAATAATATGCAAGCTGTCATCCGTTTAACAGACGATATCCTCTTGAGGGATGGTTTAAACTTGAGTGCCTCTGAAATACAAATGCTGCATAGCATTTGGGAAAAACTAAGAGATAGAAGGATTCGCAGAAAGTAGAAACTATAAGCGGAGCAACAAACAACGGCATCCGGGTAGATGCCGTTGTTTGTTGCTCCACTTACTCCGCCGCGATCGGCGAAGCGACCGGAACCTCATCCGGCGCGGTCGCCTCAGTTTCGCTCTCCGTCTCGGCGGGCTCCTCGGTTTCGCTCCCCGCCTCAGCCTGTTTCTCCGGCTCAGCAGCCTCGGCGGGCTTCTCGGCAGGGTCTGACGACGCAACCTCCTCCGGCTCGGCGACTTCACCGGGTGGGTTCGTCGACTCGACGATCTCCGGCAGGGGCGAGGTCATGCGCTGGCCGGGTGCTGCGGGGGTTGGTGCTGGGATGGAGTCGGGGCCGGACGGGAGATTGCTCTCCATGACCATGCCGTTCTCGATATAGACGTGGTGACTGAACATCGAGGGATCGAAGGCGCTGTGCTGCGAGATCAGCACCACCTGCTCGAAGTGCTGGCCCAGCATCTCGCCGGTCACGATATTAACCAGCGCCTGCATGCGTTCGTGGCTGGAGGTAGTCAGCGGCTCATCCAGCAGAATGAAGCCGGGCGCGGCATTGAGTTCGCGCGGCAGGGCGGCGACCGCGAAGGCCAGGCGCAGGGCCAGCGAGATTTGATCTGCGGCCCCGCCGGAGAAAGCAGTGCGCGGAATATATTCTCCGGCCGCCGGTTCCCAGATGCTCAACTGCAGGGCGCCGCCACTGGCCACGCTCTCGTCCTCCTCGGTCGAGAGGCGCACGTCGTGATAGCGACCAACGGTCAGCACCGGCAGGAATTGCTGCATGTAATACTCGATGCGTGGCAGCATCTTGCGCATCAGGCGATCCATCGTAGCCTGGAGCATCAGACTGCCACGCTTCCTGGTCTGGTAGTTGCGCTCCTGCTGCTCCATCTGCTGGCGGGCCTCCTGCAGATCGAGCTTCTGCCCGCCGGTCTGCAATTGCTCGCTCAGCTCAAGCTCCCGCGCCTCCAGGGAATGCAGTTCCTCTTCAAGCTCAGCCTGCTGCTTCTCCAGGCGCTCGCGATCCTCCGGCGTATACTCGCCGACCAGCGGCCAGACCGCCACGATCTCGCTGCGGGAATACCCTTTGGGAGATGGGCGATTGCGCTGGGCCAGCAGCACAGCAATATGCTCCTGAGTATTCTCAATCTCTTGCAAGCAGAGAGCAATGCGCGCGTTCAGAGCGCCCTCCTGGAGCTTCAGCGACTCAAGCTCGTCCGCAATAGTGGATTCCTTCGCCTCCTGAATCTCGCGTTCGCAGCGCAGGCGCAAGGCCACCAAAGGTTCGGCGAAAGTGTTATGAGGCACAACCCAGCTCCCCAGCGAGCCGCTAAACTTGGCAAGCTGGCGATAATGATCGGCCAGCGACTCCTGCCGCTCTTTGAGGCGTTCTGCGTAAGTATCGTAGCGCGCCTGTAGATCCTCTTTATTGCCCAGAGCGATATGCAGGGCCTCCAATTGCTTGCGCGCAGCAATCTCGGCGGTATTGATCGCGGCCTGCCCGAAGGTCACGCCCAGGGGCTGAACGCGCAGGCGCAGGGTATCCTGCAAGGCGCGCAGAGCCTCGCGCAGGGCTATCTGCTGCTCGCGCGCGCGCTGCATGCGCCCGGTGGGATTGCTGGCCTGGAACTGCTCCGCGCGGTCGACCAGGGCCTTTTTGCGCGCCAGCAGAATATCCAGCGCCTCGCGGTGAATCTTCACCTGGGCCTCCAG
>Ga0070740_10003041_pt1 | contig 18497 bp, 22 predicted proteins | sample Coa_R2_FD_67286 | JGI IMG/M metagenome (GOLD analysis project Ga0070740, IMG submission 67286) | Surface soil microbial communities from Centralia Pennsylvania, which are recovering from an underground coalmine fire - Coalmine... | ecosystem: Environmental > Terrestrial > Soil > Unclassified ...
CCAGGAAAAGGCTCGTTGGGGGCGCAAGCTCACAGGACGCACACAAGAGGCGTCCAGGAAAAGGCTCGTTGGGGGCGCAAGCTCACAGGACGCACACAAGGGGCGTCCCTACTATGGACGGGCGATTGGTATATGGGCACATTTTACAAGTAAAAGCCACGCCTCCTGCTCGATTTCCTGGTTTCTGGACGTGGCCGGGTGTTCATGCGCCTTGCCCCATCTCAACCAGGCTGGCTGGCGTCGAACTTACGCAAAAAATGAGCAAATAAATCCAATCTCCGTCCATAGTAGGGACGCTGCTTGTCCGCGTCCTCCCCGCTTGTCATCGTACTCTAGGGGATCTCTCGAATTTCCTCCTGCAATTCGCGCACCACAGGAATATCCCCAAAGCCCTTTGTGGTAAAAGATGCGGCAAATTCGCGCGCTCGCCTGATTGCATGAGGAGCCTGCATTTGACGGGCGCGTGTATAGAAGATGCGCGCCTGCTCAACACTTGCCTCTATTTCCCCTAACATACGGTAGGCCCTGGCCCAATCGAGAGGAATCCAATTATGAAGCCGCTGATTTTTATCTTGCTCAATCTGTGCCGTAATTTCATCCCGCATAGCCAATGTTTTTTCCGGGAATCCAAGCTTGAGATAGCCACAAGACCGTTCGGCCATAATACCACTGAGCGGATGATAGATGAAATCGGTACCATCTCCGTAGGAAATCGAGCGAGCAAGTTGCTCAGCAAAATGAATTGCCCGCTCAAAACGCAGAGTATCATTGGCAGAGAAAGCATAAGCTCTGGCCAGATAGGTATGAGCATATGCCCGCAGGTGTTTGCTTGTTTCAAACGATAGGTCGCGAGCCTGCTCCAGATAGGCAACTTGCTCTTGTTTCTTTCCTGAGCGACCTAACTCTGACCCCAGGTATACTAACGCCTCACAACTCATCGTCGGACCGCCACCAAGATTCTGTAATTCCAGGGCAGTAGCATACATTCCCTCAAAGGTTGCCACTGCCTGCTCATAGCAGGCATTTTCTTTCTGGATAACACCTGTCAGCTTTTGCAACTGTGCGTAGAGAGTAAGAAAGTGCTGTTGTTCCCGAATAAAAGGAGGATAATGCGTTAAAAGATGGGTAAACAACACATTAAGGTAATTTACATCACGAATAGCTTCAGGGAGGGGCGCGGTGAGATAAACATGCTCGGCGCGCTGTATCCAATGTTCGGCAACCTGAAGAATAACGGTTATATCTTTTGTTTGGGTAAGTTCTGGGCGCAGAGGATCATACTCAGAGAGGCCGAACATCCAGAGAGGGATATTCAATAATGAGCATAATCCTCGAAGGGTTCGCTGCTCAGTGATTATTCTTTTCCCATACTCAACAAGTTGTACATACTGAACGCTACAGCCAATTCCTCCATCGGCTCGCGGCCAGGAATCTGCAAGCTCAGCTTGAGACATATGGCATTTTTCACGGTATTGCTTAATGATCTTTCCCACCTGATTCGTCTCCAACATTTCTTTCACCTTCACCAACCTATTAGTTGGTCCTCTCTGAAGCTTTTCGATAAAGTAGCGACTACTTTTTCACAATCCAGAAGTTTGTTCCTTTTCCCCGGAATTGCATGTACATTTACTAATGCTAAGTATAGCACAGAGTATTCTTCCATACAAAGATACCTGATTCAACGAAAGGACATTTCTCACCATGCTAACCATCTACCTGCACACCAGCCAGCAAGGCTTGCTGGAGCAGATCAGGCGTATTTGCCCTGGATTGGAGGCAGCGCGGCAGTCGGTGTATCCGGGCTATAAGACGTACCATGCGTATCTAGCGGAGCGGAAAGAGGAGGTTTTGAGGCAGAAGGGCTGGCTGGTTGCGCACCAGGTGCTGTTTCTGGATACGGAGGAGATGCGCGAGCGACGGGCGCGGGCCTTTATGCAGCGCGCGGCCCTCTCGCCTGAGCAGAGTTGCGCGCTCTCGGTTTCCTTCAAGCGCGTGGGGAACGATCCCGCTTGCCATAGTCTCTGTGTGCGCTCGGGCGAGCGGGAGGCGACGCTCTATCTGCTGCCCGGGTGGAGCGGTCGCCAGCGCGTGCCTTTCCATCTGTGGGTGGGAGCCATTTATGTTGCGCGCCAGCCGGACGCGCTCACGGTCCATTGCTTCAAGACAAATGGCTGCCTGGGCCACGAAATCTGGCGTCAGCGCACCGACGAGGAGATGACGCGCTGGCTGCTGGAAAAACGTTACGTGCAAATCTACTGCTTCTCCTGCCAGCCCGATGTGTGTGGCCTGTATTGCCGCATCCACGACGATGGCGTGCCGGAGATGTTGCGCGTGGATGAGTAGATGAGAGGAGAAGAGGACATGCTGAGTAATGGGCAGCAGGACACAACGGGCAGCGAGATTGCCCGTCTGCGGGAACAGATTGAGCGCGAGTACGCGGCCAGCGTGTGGGCTCTGACCGGCCTGGCGGCGGGCAATGCGCAGCACGCCTTTATCAACGCCCGGCTGGAGCGCATGGATGTCTCGTTCCGGCGTTTGAGCGAACTGGTGGGGGAGGAACAGGCAACTGAGGTTCTTTGCCAGATCTTCGATGGAAGAACATGAACGATTTCTCTCACCGCTGCACCTCTTCCTGAAATAAACCTCGCGCCCTCTGTGTTGAACTATGGCAGAAGTAGTAACCATCAATGGCCACTGATGCCGCAGGTTTTTCTGGCTCTGGAATAAGCAAAAGTAAGCATATCCTCTACAACGAGAAATTCACTCGGCAGCGAGGTACGAGGCGAGAAGGGATAGACAGCATATGGGAATGTCTAAACGGTGTATTCCATATACGCCACACACACGCGAGGCGAGAGAGAGCGTTTTTGCGCTGATTACTACCGCCGGCGTTCATCTGCGCGAGCAGGAGCCCTTTGATGTCGAGGGCGACAATAGCTGGCGCGTTATCCCGGGCGACGTGGAGAGTTCGCAGTTGATGATTACGCACAATCATTTCGATCACCGGGACGCCGATCAGGACATCAATTGCGTCTTCCCCATCGCTCGCCTGCGCGAACTGGCGAACGAGGGGATCATCGCCGGGCTGAGCAATACGCACCTGGGCTTTATGGGATACACCCAGAACTTTCGCGACCTCTACGAACGGGCCGCCCCCGAAATGGCTCGCCTGATTCTGCGTTCCAAAGCCGACGGAGCGATTCTGACCGCCGGCTGCCCGCTCTGCCACCGCGTGGTGGTCATCATTGCCCGCGAGATAGAGATGCTGGGCATTCCCACCGTTCTGATTACCGTAGCGCCTGAGCAATCGCAGCAGGCCGGTCCTCCTCGCGCAATCGCCCCCCATCACTTCAAGCTCGGCCACAGCCTGGGCGGTCCCCACCAGAACGACTTGCAGCGCAAGGTCCTGCTGGACGCGCTCAGACGCTGGGAAACGCACGAAGAGCCGGGGCATATCTGGGATATCCCCTACCCCGAATATGACAGCAGCGGCTGGCGTCCGATCGAGCTACAAGAAGCTTAGACTGCCCGGAGCTAGTACACGCGCGCCCAACAATAATCGCAGGGCGGGTTAACGCCCAGGATTGAGAAAGGCACCACCGGTTGGCGCTCACAGAGCAGGTAGCGCAGGACCTTGTGGTTGCCCGCGTAAAAGCGGCGCGCGCAGCGCAGGGCGCAGGCAAATGAAGGGAAGCGCACGCACATCTCTCGCTCGCAGGGCAGCGCCACATAGTGGAAGCCGCGCGCGGAGAGCCAGGCGCGGTCCTGGGGACGCGGCCAGATGAACGCAATGGCGCCCCCCGATCGCACCACCCGTCTGAACTCGGCCAGCCCAGGCTCTCCTCCCTGTCCCGGCTCCGAGGTGAATGAGGAGCAGGCCAGCGCCAGGTCGACGCTCCCATCGCTCAAGGGGATATGCGCGAAATCGCCTGCGAGAGGCAAAATCCGCTCGGCGCTAGACGAGCGCGACGCTTTCTGTTGCAACAGACGCAGCAGGCCCGGCGACGGCTCAAGCGCGTACACCAGACTCGCCCCGTGACGCACGCACTCAAACGAGGCTCGCCCGCTGCCCGCGCCGGCATCCAGCACAATTTTTCCACGCAAAAACGGCTCCAGGTGCTGAAAAATGCCGGGATGAAGCTGCTCGCCGGTGGTCAGTTCCTCATACAATTCGGGAGTTTTCCAGTAGGTCAGTTCCCAGAAGAACAGGTCGAGCAGCTTCCGGCGCGCACGCACAACCTCGCACTCCGGCACCACGCGCGTCACCGCCTGCTGCAGCACCTCGCGTTCGCGCGGAGAGAGGCAGGAACGGACGCGCTCCATCAGCGGATCGGGCGCCGCGTGCAGTCCCCACGCAAGCTGTTCAAGCGTCATCTTCTGAATACAGCCGCCCAGGATCTGGCAGAAATGCGCCTCTTCAAAAACCAGGAGGTCCTCTAATTGAAAAGGGTTCGCAAAGGTTGTCTCCATCCCGCACCCTCCACTACCAGAACGTTTTTTCGAGTCAGTCCTCTCTTGATTACGAACCGGCTACCCCCAATGAAGACAATACTACAGGATTGTGGGATTCCATTCCAGCAAGCCCATAAGAGAGTGCGCGCGACGCGTATTTTTCGTACCATCTCTCTCATAGGCTTGCTGAACAAGCAGGCGCATATGCCGGGATCATATGCTTGCCGTGCGAGCAGGCAGATTCGCGAGCAATCAAACAGGCTCGCAGGTATTATAGATGCCCAGCGCCTGCCCGTAGTAGTAGGTGGCCTGGAGCAGCAGGTCGGCATGCTGGTCGGTGGCCTGGCGACGATAGACATCGCCCAGGGTGAGCAGGATCTTCGCGCGGCGCAGGGGATAACGTTCGATGGAGTAGACCTGCAAGGCGGCGGTGTAACAATCGACAATGGTTTCAAAGGTATCCGCCGGGCGCTTGAGGAGATCGTTGGCGAAGAGATTGCCCAGTAGAAACTGCAATTCTGCCCCGATGGTCGGCGAAATGGTGAGATCGAGTTGTGCCCGCTCGATCGCGCCCCTGAGTTGCAATTTGCCCAGCGCCGCCCTGCGCTCCGTCCAGGGCTCGGCCAGGCGGGGCATCCACTGCTGCTCAATCTCTTGCAGCCAGGCGGGAGGATCGAGGATCAGCCCTCCGAACACATTGATATAGGTATCGCGCACCGCCTCCGTAGTCCTTCCTCGTTCGCTCGCATCGCGCAAAATGTGCCGGGCCAGGCGCAGGCGCCTCTGCTCCTCCGGCTTCTCTTTATATTCAGCGATAAAGAGTTCTAGAAACTCATCCGATTCGGCATCCAACAGGTCCAGGTGGCTCTCCAGGTACGCCCGGCCTCTCCGATCCAGCGGCGAATAGAGCCACGGTGATAATTTCTGATAACACGCGGTCAGCAACATAGGCTACTCTTCTCCTGCTAATCCATAGCAGAGGTTACTCGCAAACGGGCCACGCCATACCGGCTGGCCTTTCCCTGCGAGAAAGAGTAGCGTATCTCGCTGGTGTTTCAACAGTCACATGCGTGTGTCAACGAATTTCACGCGTGCGAACGTTTTTTCTTATTTATGGATGGATTCGTCCGGCGCGCTCGCTTCTTCTGGCGGAAAGAGCATCGCCAGCACCTCGGCGGTAGCGGCGATCATCAAGTGCTTATTGCGTTCGGGCACCTGCTCCCAGGGCACGCGCGTCGCCTCGCGCGTCTCATAGCCAAAGGCGGGAGCCAGGCGTTCGTAGGCTTCGTGGAAGAGTTTCGCGACAGATTCGGCGTCGGGCATGGGAGACCTCCTGGTGGGCGTCGGCGGTGGAGTAGCACCAAGCAGATTATCTTTGGCGAGCTGCCAGTAGAACTGGCCTAGCGGCGTCAATTCGACCGGGTGCCCGCGAATAGCAGCAAAGTATAGATCCTCATCGAAGGTGGGACGCAAGAGACGCGCCACCTGATAGCGTTTGAAGAGCTTAAAAATGCGGATATGCTCAGGAATGGCCTCTCCAACGCGCGTCACCTCGTAGGAGGGATCGAGAAAAAAATGGTGGTCCGGCCTGGGGAAAAACTGCGGCAGGCGGCGCAGGTCCTCGTCGTCCACATCGGGGGTATAGTAGCGAATGGTTGAAAGCTGGCTCGCGTTCGACTTATAGATCGGGCGCTGATCCCAGGGACCAAGCGCCTGCTCCACATAGGCATAGATCGAGGCCGCAGAGATGCGCCCGCGCACATCGCTGGCTCCCCCCTTGAGCGCACCAACGACCAGTTGAGTAAACAGGCCATGCCCGTTCAGTTCCCGCGCCTGCTGACCGGCCATCGAGGCCGCCAGCAGCGTCACGCCCGAGCGCAGATGAAAATTGGCGAGATCCTTGATCTGCTCCGGCTCTCCCAGCGCGCCGCTAAAGCAGCTATCGATAATCAGAACGACCTCGCTGGCAGGCGATTCATTGGCCATGACAAGGATATCGTTGAGCAATATCCCCGGCAGGGCAGAATTGCCATCCTGCGTGACCAGGTAAACGCCCTGCTCGGTCGGATAGCCATGACCGGAAAAGTAGAACAGCGCCATCCCATCAAAGGCAAAAAGCTCCGCCAGGGCTGCCTTCAAGCGATTGAACGTCACCCGCCCGTAGCTCACCGGGGAGTCAGGGTCAGGCTCGACGTCCCCCCGCTCAGAACCGAGCAGCACGCGGCAGGCGAAGTTCGGGGCGTGATTTTCATGGAACGCCAGGACCCGTTGCATGGCCAGCGCATCCTCCAGGCACCAGGATAGCCCTTCCATATAGTCGTAGGCGTTGATGCCTACGAGCAGCGCGCGCCGTCTCACTGCTCCCCTCCTTCCGCCTGCTGCAACGCCTCCGCCATTTGCCGCCCGGCCTCGGCCTCATCGTACCAGTAGCGCCATTCTCTGCTTTCGTGCGTAGGAAACCGACAGTTCTGCAAGCACTGCAACGCGCGGGCAAAACCTCCTGCCGCCTCATAGGCACGGATCGCCCTGCTTCGTGGGGATGACGCAGCCCGCCCCAGCGAAAGCGCGAGGCAGGCACGGTCCAGCAGATCCAGCGCCAGCTCAAATTGCTCATCCCCAAACGGCTCCGCCTCGTCTGTAAAAGCAGCAGCCTTGATTCTGCTCGCAACGGTCATCTCCGGGCGAGCGCGAAAGGCCGCGAAGAGGATATCGAAAACGTCTTCCGCAGCCATGAGCGCAAGCTGGGCATCCGCCCGGTCTAGCAGCGCCATCTCAACGGCAGTAGCGAGCAGCGAGGCTTGCAAGCGCTGCTGTTCGAGATCGCTCAACCCGAAGGTGGCGATCAGGCGTGTCATCTCATCTGGATTCAGCATCGTCAGATGGCCCGGCGATTTGAGCGAGTGTTGCAGTCGCCGAACCTTCTCGCGGTGAAAGACAACCCCGCGATCGTCCAGGTGGCTCAGCCGCAGACCCCGGGCCGCCAGAATGTTCTCCAACTCGCGCGCAAAAATGTTCCAGCGCGGGGACACAACTATAGAATCAGGCATGCTCAGACCTCCTTTTGCGAACTAGAATAGAGTATAATTAATGTATCCTCTTTATTAAACTTATGGATAAAAGTATTTACTGATTCGTTTTGACGTTTGAGAGGGGAGAAAGAAAAATTTGACAGAAGGGAGAGCCTCTTGGACTTATTCAAGCAGTTTCCTCGATTTCGTCCGTTCGCGAGTAGAGCGGAGCCTCTGGTCCCGGCCAGCGAGTTGGAAAAGTACCCCACCTTCGCCAACGATTTCAGGATTCTGGATGAGGTGCTGGTACCCGTCTATGTTACGCTCAACGAAGAGGCCATGACGCAGCAAAATTTGTATCGATGGATGTACATCTTTCTGATCTTCGGCGGCGCGCTGGCGACCATTCTGGGCATCATTCGCCTTGCTTTCGATGTAGAGGTAATCGGGCTTGCGGGAGCCATCGTAGCCGCAACGCTGGGCTGCATCTCGCTGGCCCTGCGCTCGCTGCCTTATCACAAACGCTATCTCAACGCACGCCTCGCTGCGGAACAACTGCGGGGAGAATATTTCCTCTTCCTGGGGCGCATCGGACCATACGCCGACGAATCACAACGCCTCGCACACCTGAAGCAGCGTGTATTACGTATCAAGCACGAAGGGGAGCGCAATGAATCGGTCTGAAATGCAGCAATTTCTGCAATTTTACCAGCTCCATCGCCATAAGAACCAGCTCGATTACTACGTAAAGCGCGAAAAAGAGTATACGCACGCACAGAATCAGGCGATCTGGTTGAGCATTGGCCTGATCTTCCTAGCGGCCCTGGCCGGCGCGTTTGAAGCGATTCCGGTGAGCTGGTTTCAACTCACCTGCCTGCTCCTCGCAGCAATCTGCCCGATCCTCTCTACAGCGCTTGCAGGATATAACGCTCTCTACGCTTTTGAGCAGCAGGCAAAAATCTACCGGGACGCACGGCAAAATTTAGAGACGCTCGCCGTGCAGGCGCCCGACATTCAGTCAGACCAGGATGAGGCCGAGTTCGCGCAGCAGGTAGAGAGATTCGTGTTGGAGACGGAGCTTGTCCTGAACACAGAACGCGGCTACTGGGGCCAGCTCGCCAAAGATATGAAACCATTAGATGTGTAGAAACGCTTCTTGAGCAGGGCGATCTCGACGAGAGAATTTCCTTCGCCGGGATCGCCGAGGAGACACAACAGCCATGATTATCACACTGGCCGGGCGTCGGATTGACCCGCAAGATTCGCCGGTGGCGCACTTCCCGCTGGAGGTCAGTCCGACTGTGCGTACACATATCCAGACGCTTCTCAAGGAGCAAGGGGCCACCGCCCTCGTCTCCTCCGCTGCCTGCGGGGCCGATCTGCTGGCGCTTGAAGCCGCCGGAGAGTTGGGCCTGCGCCGACGCATTATTTTGCCCTTTGCCCCGGAAAAGTTCCGCGCCTCCTCAGTAACTGATCGTCCGGGAGACTGGGGCAGGCTCTTTGACAGGATTATCGCGGATGTCCGGCGCTCCGGCGACCTGGTGTTGATGGATGAAGAGAAGGAGGGGAAAGACGCGTTTCTCTCCACAAACCGGGTGATTCTTGATGAGGCCCAGAAGCTCGCGTCCCCGCACAACGGCGGAGCAAAAGCGGCACAGGAAGGGCATATCCTGGCAGTGATTGTGTGGGATGGTCAACCACGTGGTGAATTCGATCTTACGCTCGACTTTGCCAATGAAGCGCGGGCACGCTCGATCCCGGTCGCCGAGGTGCTGACTCGCTAGAGCCGCCCGTCGATGTCCGTTACTGTTCTGGCAGCCAGAAGCAGGCGAGTTATCTCGCGTTCTTTTTTTTCAGGTAAGGATGAGAGAGCATGACCACTCTTCTGAAAATCCTAATCAGCCACGCTTACGACGAGAAAGAGCTGGCCGAGGCGTGGAAAAAGCTCCTGGAAACGACCTCCTCCCACGCGATTGAGGTCTGGTTCTCCAGCGACTTGCAGGCAACCGGCGGGGTCCCACCGGGCGAGGACTGGCGGCGGGATCTCGAGCAGCGCCTGGCCGCGAGCAACTTCGTCCTCGCGATTCAAACGCCCTCCAGCGCGTCTCGCTCCTGGATTATGTGGGAGTGCGGCGTTGCTCACGGCATCTACAGCAGGCAAGCGACCATGCAGAGGTCACACGCGCCCGCGCGAACACCGGAGAGGCAAGAGCATGGGGTGATCCCTATCGTTTACGCAATGGGGCGCGGCGAGCTGGCCAATCCGCTCACTACCTACCAGATATACGAGGGCGAGGATAGGGAGCAGGTGCGCCAGGTCTGCGAATATCTGCTCAGGGAGGCTGGCCTGCAACCAGAAGAGTTTTTGTTTAAAGAGCCGCTCGACTTTTACTTGCGAGCAATCCAGGCGTTTCATCCGCGCAAGATGGTCACTCCCCAGGAGATGCAGATGTGGCGCGAACGCTTTGAGCAGCACGTGAAGTCGGGAAGAACGCATGAAATAGTGTCACAGCGGCAAATGATGTACAAATCGCTGCCATCTCCTTTCAAGCCGACCGACCTGGTTCTCCATGATATGCTCAGTCGCCTGCTCCTCGACCAGAGAAAATACCCTCAGGCGCTAGAAGAGATTGAGTATGCCTTACAGCTCGCTCGAGGCGATATTCACTTGTTGCATCGCAAGGCGCTGATCCTGGCCGAGCAGCGAAATTTCGCGAGCGCCGAGGAGATTCTGGCACAAATTCTCTCGTCCCATCCCGATCTACGGCTGAACGCTGAGATTGGCTCGCTGAGCGGGAGGATTCAGCGCGAGCTCTGGACGCTCACTGACAACCCCGACAGGCTGGCGGCGGCCATCCAGGCGTATCTTGATGTCTATGAGGCGGATAAGACGCAGTACTTTCCGGGCATCAATGCGGCAGAGCTTCTTTTGTTCAGGGGGGAGACGCAGCGGGCGGAGGAGATCCTGCAGGAGCTGCTGACGACCTGCCAACGTCTGCGCGAGCAGTTGGAAATGTCGTACTGGCTTGATTTCACGCTCGGTGAGATCTATCTCGGCCTGGGAAAGAGCGACCTAGCAGTGAAGATGTATCAGGAGGGGCTTGGCCGCAATCCCCCACCCCAGCCGCGCGAGCGCGAATCCGCCGCAAGCGGCGCAATGCGGATGATCGAGCAGAGAAAATTGCCCGATGAGGTAAAGGAGCAGATCAGACGCCTGCTCTCCCTGTAATAGCCAGACCGTTTAGATACTATCCTGTGCCTGGAGCGGCCCTCGCGCCCGCCTGGAACATAGCTCAGGCGGGCGCGAGGGCCGCTCCAGGCATGCAATAGTCACCGCCTGAGCGATTTTGAGATCAGAATTTGCGCAGGGCCTCGAAGAGGTTTTCGTTGTCGGGCATGTTGCCGGGCGAGTCCTGGATCTCGATAAAACGAATCACGCCCTCTTTGTCGATGGCAAATATCGCGCGTTCGGGCATGCCTGCCTGGTGGCGCACGCCATAGAGGTCAACGACCTGGCCCTGCGGGTAGAAATCCGACAGGTGCGCAAACGAGGTCCCCATAGACTTGCTCCAGGCGGTCAGCGCATAGGGGCTATCCATGCTGATGCTGACCACCTCGGCGTCCAGGTCCTTGAAACGATCCAGTTCGGCCTCATATGAGGGCAATTGAGCAGAACAGACGCTGCTGAAGGCAAAGGGGACAAAGGCCAGCACGACGTTCTTTTTGCCCCGAAAGTCGCTGAGCCGCCAGTCCTCGCGATTGGCGGTCTTCAGGGTAAAGTCGGGAGCTATGTCTCCCACTTTGAGGGTTTTGCTTTCGGCACGCGGCATCGCGTTCCATCCTTCCTATATCTCTATGGATTACTTCTCCTGGCGTTACTGGCAAAACAAATCACTCGTCTTGCAACTTGGACACCAGGGTTTGCACGCAAACGAGCAAATAACAAGGAAACTTGCCATTCGCGATTCTAGCACCTCGCATCAAATGGTGTCAAATTTAATTGTGTACGGTAGAGAAGAATAGACCTGCCGCCACCCACCTGAGTGTAAAGAGAAACGTATGCTACGAGAACAGATACCTGCCGGACAGGGCGAGCAGCAGAGCGCTTCCGCCCGGCAAGCAGAGGGAACGAGCGCGCGGCTGTTCGCCTTGCTATGGAATATGCTGCTGGCGCGGCGCGGGATGGTGGCCTATCTGCCGGCTCTGGCTGCGGTTGTGCTGCTCTTCTGCGGCGCCTCCTGGCAGATTTTCTGGATACACACGGATGCAGCGCGCTATCAGTGCTATGCGCTGACCTTCTGGCAGGGCAGCCAGGGCACGCATCTGCTACCGGAGAACCAGTGTGCGTTTCTTTACCAGTTTGGCGTGGCGCGCAGCAATGTCCCGCCGTTCCATATCCTGCCGTTTGAGTATCCACCGCTGACTCTGACTCTCTTCTCGCCGGCCCTGGTCGCGCCGCTGATCTATTATCAGATCGCGTTCGCGCTTCTGATGGCACTGGCCGTAATCCTGATCTACTGGCTGCTGCAACGCTATGGACCGCGCGGGGCCGGCCTGGCCTGCGCGTTCTATCTGGTTGTCGGCGCCTGGGCCACCGCCGAGGGACGCTTCGACCTGGTGCCCGCCGGCTTGACTCTGCTCTGCTTGATCGCAGCCGAGCGCCGCCGCTGGACGCTGGCCTATGTAGCTCTGGCCCTGGCTTTCTTGCTGAAGCTTTATCCGCTGCTCCTGCTGCCCGCGCTCTTTATGGCCGAGCAGATAGCCTGCGGACGCCTCCACAGGCCGTCGGCCCCTTTGACGCTCAGGCGATTGCCCGGCGAAATCTGGCAAACACTGCGCGGGGCCGGTTCGTGGCGCTGGAACCATACGCTGATCTTTTTTAGTGTGATCGTGACGATCAGCGGACTCTTCGCGCTCCTCAACTTCCAGGGCGCGGTGGTCAGCCAGTTGAGCTATCTTGCCAATCGCCCGGTGCAGGTCGAGGCTACCGGCAGTACGTTGCTCTGGCTGGCCACCCTCTTCGGCCATCCCGCGACCGTTGTGTATACCTTCGGCTCGATTAATATTGAAAGTGACCTGGGCAATCTCGTCGCGCTGGCCTGCGAGGCGTGTTTTCTCCTGGGCTACGTGCTGGTGATCCTCTGGCAGTGGCGCGGCAAACTGGATCTCGTCCAGGCGTTTATCGGTGTCATCCTGGTCTTTATCGTCACCGGCAAGGTCTTCAGTCCCCAATACCTGATCTGGCTGATCCCCCTGCTGGCCTATAACGGCGCTTTTAACCGGCTCTGGCTGCTCCTCTGGACCCCCCTTTCGCTGCTGACCACGGCGGTCTATCCCTACCTCTATATGCAGGCAAGGAGCGCAACCCTGGCCCCCTACGTGCCCGGCTTTATTGAATTTGTGGCTATAAGAAATTTCTTGCTGGTGGTGATTACGCTGGCGTTTCTCTTTAACTGGTTCCCTCTATTCAACAACCGTAGACCTCTTGCTCATTGACCGGATTTTTCAGTGAAAAGGTGAGCGTCTCGGGATCATATTCCAGCATCCATTCGGCAATTCCGCAGGCATCCAATCCCTCCCACGCTTTGACGTAATCACGGTTCAAGGCTTCTGCGGTGGCCGGATCAAGCTGATCGTCCACGGTTCTCGCATAGCGCTGCCAGGCGGCATTCAACGCTGCGATATGCAGAAGAATCCTTTTATTCATCTGTCTCTCTCTTTCTATGAACGCCAGATGCTCTTCTGGCCCATCTCTGCCTCTGTCCCGGTGCGGCGTGCGTCTGGGCTCAGGTCTCAGAGGTGGAGGGAGGAGTACCCTGTTCCAACCGCCAGGGCTGCACTTCCTGTTTCCCATACAGGGCCACGCCCACGGCCAAATAGGCAAAAAAACCTATGACCAGGCCGACGGCGTACCAACCGAAGATCGTCTCGTCTCTGAAGAAGGCAAGAGCTGCTGCTCCTGCAATGATTCCGAAGAGAGCAATGAGGTCCGAAAGCCAGGAAGGACCGGATTGGTGTCGGAGGATGCGATAAGCAATCCACCCGACGATCAGGCCGAAGAACACAGCACCAAGTCCTACAATAAACATGAGCACATCTCCTTCTCATCCAGATTGCTCTAGGGGAAAAAGCCCCGGAGAGCGAAGAAAGCGGCAGTCATCCGATGGAACAAGGATATGCCATCCCAGACGGACCAGCCTCAGATGAAGAGTTGGATCGGTGGCCTCTTTGGTTACGGCCATCCCCCTTTTTTGGGGGGGACGACGCAATGTTGCCCTCTTCGTCGATCTGGACTGCCATCGGCGTGCCGGTGGCGCCAAACTGGCTGCCCACGCTCATCCCTGCCTGATCCAGCACGGCAGGCGAACGCAGACCCATCGCCTGGTTCCTCCTCATCCTCTCGCACACTCTGGTTGTTGATACCAACGCACTCCCTCGGCCACGCCCTGCACAATATCGTACTCCGGCTCATAGCCGAGATCGCGCCGGGCTTTGTCGATGGAGAACTCCTGGTTGCAGCCCAGCAGGGTAACGCCGTAAGTGGTGAGCGGCGGGGGAGCGGCGCTGCGCCTTCCCAGCGCCCGCCAGCTTAACTCGGCACTGCGTCCGGCGAGATAGAGCGGCCAGAACGGTAGCTTGCGCGTGACGGGCGGGACGCCGAGAAAATCCGCGATGGTGTTGAAATATTCGGCCTGGCTGGTCCGGCGATCGTCGGCGATGGTGTATGCCTGGCCAACAAACTCCTCATCGGCCTCGCCGGCCCGGATTAATCCCTGCGCTACGTCACGCACGTAGACCAGTGGGATGATATTGCGGCCTGAGCCGATGAGAAAGCCTTTGCCTGTTGCGATGAGCGAGGCAAAGCGCGCAAAACTGGCGTAGTCGCGGGGACCGTAGATCCAGCCCGGACGCACGATGATCACGGGCGCGCTCCGCTCCCGAACGAGTTTTGCCAAGAGTTGTTCGCCGGCAATTTTGCTGCGACTGTAGGGATTATCCTCGGCGTGGAACGGGTGATCCTCGGTTACGACGCCCTGCAAGCGGTGGCCGTAGACCGTAATCGAGCTGGTATGGACAAAAAGCTCCACGCCGGCCTCGACCGAAACCCTGACCAGTTCGGCGAGGCCCAACACGTTCACTTTCTGGTAGTCCTCCTCCGGTCCCCAGGGTCCCGTCTTCGCGGCCACATTATACACGCGCCGCACGCCCTGAACCGCCCGCCGCAGCGACTCGCCGTCGGTTAAATCGCCGCGCACTACCTCGACGCCCGGCAAGTGATGTAAACGCGCCACGCTCTCGTCCGGCAATACCAGCGCGCGCACCTCGTAGCCGCGCTCGACCAGCATCTCAACCAGGTGTCCTCCTAAAAAACCCGCCGCGCCCGTGACCAGCACCTTCATGCCCGCCACCGCCTTTCGTAAGAAATACGTTTTCACCATTGATGAACGCAACACACGCGCTTTTCTGAGCAGGGAAGAAAAACGGCAAAGAGGATGTTCTACTGCTCATAGAGAGCGCAGGAGAAAAACTCTGCAAATGAGCCGGCACGCGAGAAGCGACTTTACGCCAGGCTCTTTTCAGGAAACAGAGAGTACAATCAGAAAGATCACAGCATGAAAGGAAAACGGCTATGACCTCTTTTCTAGACCTGTCCCGCAAGCGAGACGCGCATATCGATCGGCGGCTGCGCGAGAACGTCATCGCCTGGCTGACCAGCGTGCGGCCCGATGGACGCCCACACGCGGTCGCCGTCTGGTTCCTCTGGGATGGCAACTCGTTCTTGATTTTCAGCAGACCCAAAAATCAAAAGCTCTACAACATCCAGCATAACCCCAACGTTCTGCTGATTGTTGACGACTCCCACAATGGTTCCGATCCGATTGTGATCGAGGGCAAGGCCACCCTGCTCGCACCCGGCGAAGTAGATGTCACAACCGCCGGATTCGTCGAGAAATACGGCGAGCACATCAAGCGCATTGGCTATACCCCTGAACAAATGGCGGCGACATACAGCGAAGGCATACGCATCGTCCCGACGCGGATATTGTAAGAGAAAAGCCAGGAACGTTCTTCTATACCGTCCCCGCCGACGGGCAGAAGCTTGCCAGCGGACAGCGATCGCAGGCGGGCTTGCGTGCAGTGCAGATGGCGCGGCCATGCAAGATCAGGCGATGGGCCAGGTTCAACCATTCCTGAGATGGGACGAGCTTCATAAGGTCCTGCTCGATTTTAACGGCATCCTCCTGCGCGGTCCAGCCCAGGCGGGCGGCCAGCCGCGTCACGTGTGTATCGACAATAAAGCCTTCTGAGATGCCGAACGCGTTTCCCAGCACCACATTGGCCGTCTTGCGCGCCACGCCGGGCACCTTCACCAGTTCCGCCAGCGTGCGCGGCACCTCGCCGTTGTGGTGATCCAGCAGGTACTGGCAAGCCGCGCGAATGCTCTTCGCCTTGTTGCGGTAGAAGCCGGTCGGGTGAACATCCTCTTCCAGTTCCTCTTGCTTCGCCGTCGCATAATCGCGCGCGTTGCGATACTTCTGGAAGAGATCTTTGGTGACTGCATTGACGCGCTCATCGGTACATTGAGCCGCCAGGATGGTCGCAACCAGCAGTTCAAGTGGCGTGGAAAAGTTGAGCGCGTACCTGGCCTCGGGATACAACGAGGCCAGGGTATCTATTACTTTTTGCACCGGGGCCGGCGATCTGGCCGGCTGCCCGGCATCGCTATTTCGTGTCATAGAAGTTCACTCTCTCTTCGCACTGTTGCTTTCTTATTCTTTTCCTTCTGCTTTTTCTCGGCGCGGGAAACTGGATAATCGATAGTAAGGTTTTTCTCCTCGCGAATATTCTCCAGCAACCCCTCCAGAACACACATGTTGCGCAATTGCGCAACATGGATCGTCAACCAGGCTTTTGTTCTGCCAACTTCTTTGATTGTGAGCTTTTCCAGCCCAAGAGCGATGTGTTCTACTGCCTGCCAGGGAAGGTTTTCATCGCTCTTGCTGATACCGTCTTGATTGAGACAGAGGCCCGTGAAGACGACCGGTTTATTGGCAGCGTAACGAGCAAGCACCTCAGGCAACAACTGCTTTGCCATCTCACTTTCGATGGCCGCGCCTAATTCCTGTACACCATCAATAATAATTGGTAGAGTAATCTCTGTTGTGTCCCTCAGCTTCACTTTATAATAGCGCACAGGCGTACTCCAGCGTTTTACCATGAGCCGGGTTACAAAGTCAATCTGCTCCCATCTGACTACCTGCCGTTGACGACCTTCACGATAACTAAAACCGCCCGTGTGAAAGGTTACGACAATTTTTCGGCGTATGGGCGTAACCACCAGTTCATGACTCCTGAATTGCCAGAAGCTAATGAGGATTACGAAAAGCAGGGCAAGCACAGGCAAGCCAACAGATAGCGATAGAAAGGAGGGCGAAAGAAAGAAGGGATCGTTCATATTTGGCAGGTACAGCCAGAAAAACAACGCAACCATTCCGCCGATAAGCAGCAGTACGACCGCAACAAATATCCAGAAAATGAGCTTTCCCGAGCGTGTGACCTGCGTTTGATATGTCTTTACCACAGGACCCAGCGAGGAGCCTTCACTTAACAATGGCTCCTCCATTGCAATTGACCGACTCTCCATAAACTTATTTCCTCCTGAATTTATGCAGTTTCACGCAGATCTTCATCGAGGGCATACTCGATCAACGCGAGACAGAGTGCGGAACTCGGCACCTGGTAAAGGGGTATGATGGCCCAATGCTTGCGCTCACCCCTCTTGCTAAGTACCAGTGTACTGCGACTCTCATCAATCCAGTAGCATGCCAGCTTTTCCCAGGGTAAGAAATGTTCACCCAAAATGACAGATGTACCTTGAAGTTTTTGGGGTGTGCGCGCTATCCCTGGCAACTTTGTCAAAGCCGTCGGGTGCGCTGAGGAAGAAGGCTCTGTGCTGAGATGAAGTCCCTTCTTGTCAAGAGCAAGCCAGCCAAATGAAAGCGTTTTGCCAGCAGCGTAATCATCAAGCGCGCGAGGCAATTGAGAGCAAGTCACGGCCTGCTCAATAGCAGGTCCTGGATCGGCATAAATGGAACATTTTTTACCCTCAACAGAGCTAATGACGTAGGAACTGACACACGTTACCTGCCGAACATTCTCTGTTTTACTTTTCATGAAAAGCACCTGGCGGCGAATCTCTTGAACCTCCTCCCAACGTGCGGCGATTTCTATGCGGCGGCGGGCGGAAATAAAGCCTTTCTCGCCGAGATAAACCCGTTGATCCCCCATCCACAATCCAGCTACAAAAATGATCAGACAGATCACACTCGCCAGTAAAGAGCAAGCTCCCCATACTATAGCCGGCGCAAGGTTTCCTAGTTGTTCCCACCAGTCGCTCTGCTCGGTAAACGATGGAGAGAGAAGAACCGGCAAAACCAGTACTAGCACAAGCAGTCCAAGCGGCAGAAACACCACTGCCAACCATCCCATCTTTCGCCAGTTTCCCTTATACTCAGCTCTGATATTTCCTAAATCATATTCACTCACCAATTGTTCCGCCCGGGCACTCGTTTGTCTAACTACTTCCATACCTGTTTTCTCCTAAGACATCTTTATTCTGACTTCTCTACATTCTAATAAACGCAGAGCGCGATGTCCTGTTAAAAAGCGGCTTCAGCCATTTATTGTAGAGCTAAAATGAGAAAAAAGCAAGGATAAAGAGATCCCAGGCGCGGAACAATAATCCGCGTCCGGGATCTTTTTTGAGCTTATCCTTTCACTACTATCACCGGCTTGAGGCGGGCGACCAGGTTTGCCAGGCCGGCGTTATGCACCACGTTGACAACCTGCTGGGCATCCTTATAAGCCTGGGGCGCCTCTTCGGTCAGCAGGTTCTTGCTATGGACACGAATGGTTACGCCGCGCGCGGCGAGCTGGTCGAGCAACTCACGCGGACTCAGGGATTTTTTCGCCGCGGTTCGGCTCTGTCGGCGTCCGGCTCCGTGACAGCAGGAGCCGAAGCTCTGCTCCATAGAG
>Ga0070740_10003043_pt1 | contig 18490 bp, 12 predicted proteins | sample Coa_R2_FD_67286 | JGI IMG/M metagenome (GOLD analysis project Ga0070740, IMG submission 67286) | Surface soil microbial communities from Centralia Pennsylvania, which are recovering from an underground coalmine fire - Coalmine... | ecosystem: Environmental > Terrestrial > Soil > Unclassified ...
TGGGACGAGGAAAAACTATTTCGCCTTCAGCTGCCTCAGCATGGCGCTGGCCTGCTCCAGGTTCGGATTGATCTTGAGCGCCTGGCGATAGTCGGCGATGGCGCCGGCCTTGTCGCCGTCGTCGAGCCGGGCATTGCCGCGGTTGTAGTAGCCGGAGGCGTAGTGCGGGTCGAGCTTGAGGGCCTGGTCGTAGTCCTCGATGGCGCGCTTGTTGTCCTTCTTGTCGCGCCAGGCATTGCCGCGATTGTTGTAGGCCTCGGCATAGTCCGGCTTGAGCTCGATCGCCTTGCTGTGATCGGCGATCGCCTCGTCGATCTCGTGCAGCCCGCGATGCGCGTTGCCGCGCCCGGTATAGGCATAGGCCGAGTTCGGATCGTAGTGGATGGACATGGTGAAGTCGGCGAGCGCCAGCTCGAATTTGCCGAGCCTGCGGTACATGGCGCCGCGTTGCAGATGCACCAGCGCGCGGTTCTCGGCGCTGCCGCCCTCGGTGTTGACCAGCGTGGTGCAGGCGGCGATGACGTCGTTGACGTGCTTGACCGAGAAATTGGTGTTCGACACCGGGAAGGTGCAGAGCCGGTAAAGATCGTTGAGCTGCTCGCGCGACAGCTCCTTGCCGCCGGCCTGCGCCAGGGCGGCCGGCGAAGACGCCAGAACCGCCAAGGCGGCGCAAAATCCGGCCGCCAGAATCGTCAGAGGTTTGCTCATGGCCTATCCCCCGAAAACGCCCAAGCCTCGCGCATTTCGGCGCGGCGCGGCAAGATGGTAGGCTAAGCCTCGTGCCGCCTTGAACCGGCCGCCGCCGCGCGCCGACTTAAGCTTTGGTCGGGCCGCCGGGCCCGGCGGTTCAAGCAACGTCAACGGGAAAATTTGGAGATCATCATGCGATACGGTTTCGCAGCGGGCCTCGCGACGCTGGCGCTGCTGGCGGCCGGCGCGGCGCGCGCCGAAGACGACGCCGGCCAATATGCCAGGCGCCTGTTCGCGCAGAATCTGGCGCCGCAGGCCAAGTCCTATGCCTGCTTCGTGCGCCGCTACGACGCTGTGCACATGGCGCAGCATCCCAAGCAGAAGGTCACGGTGATGAAGCTTCTCATCACCGCCGAGACCGCGCCGGAGGACAAGGCGCTGAACTATTCCTTCCGCCTCGGCGTCAACTTCCGCGACCGGCGCGGCAATTTCGATTCCAGCGGCGACTGCGGCCACCCCAGCGCCTTCGAGATGTCGGCCGACAAGATGCACCTCGGCTGCGGCGTCGACTGCGACGGCGGCGGCATCTCGGTCGAGCTCGCGCACGGCGACAAGGCCATGCTGGTGCGCCTCGAGAGCATCCGCATCTGGCAGAACAACAAGCCCGCCGACGAAGGCCTCAACCTCGAAGGCGGCGCCGACGACCGCATCTTCAGGCTCGACCGCGCAAGCCTCGAGGATTGCCGCTCGCTCATCACCGACCGCAAGGAACTCGCCGCCATGCGGCGCAAGTGAAGGAGAACGCCATGCACCGACGCAACCTGTTCACCGCCGTGCTGGCCGGCGCCGCCGGCCTCATCGCCGCCGCGGGCGGCGCGCGTAGCGCCCAGGCCAAGCCCGATGCGGCGCCCGACAAGGCCAAGGTCGTCTACCACCTCACCGACCTCGACAAGGTCGCCTTCGTGCTCGGCAATATCCGCAACCACTACGACGGCGCCGGCGGGCCGGACAAAGTGACGATTGCTCTGGTGGTGCACGGCCCCGCGCTCAAGGCGTTCCAGACCGCGCAGGCCTCGCCCGATCTTGCCCGCCATGTCGGCGAATTCGCCAAGACCGGACTGGCGCTCACCGCCTGCGGCAACACCATGAAGGCGCAGAAGATCACGCTCGCCGACCTGCTGCCGGGTTTCGTCAAGGCCGACGAGGGCGGCGTGGTACGCATCGCCGAATTGCAGGCCCAGGGCTACGTCTACCTGCGGCCCTGACGCCGGTTGCTTGGCGCCTGGCGGCGGTCTATATGCCGGCGCAATCACCGCAATCGAGTTTGGGGACAAAACGATGACCGCCATTCGCGGCTATGTCGCGCCGACCACGGAAGCCGATGCCCTCGGCGTGCATTCGCTCGACCAGTTCGTGCTGGCGGTGCCGGACGCTTCGGTGGCGCAGGACTTCTACGGCAATTTTGGGCTCGACGTACGGGCCAAGGGCAACACGCTCGAACTCCTGACCTTCGGTCATGAACACCGCTGGGGCTCGGTGGTGGAGGGCGTCCGGCAGAAGGCGCTGCACCATCTGTCGTTCGGCTGCTACGCCGAGGACCTCGACCGGCTGAAGACGCGCATCGAGGAGAACGGCGTCAGGCTGATCGACCCGCCGCCGGGCTTCGAGAGCAATGGCTTCTGGTTCCGCAACCACGAGGGCATCCTCATCGAGGTCAAGGTAGCGCCCAAGGTGTCGCCCGACCGCAAGGCCGACAGCCAGTGGATCTCGGTGCCGGCCGGCAAGGCCGGCGCCGACACCCGCGCCAAGTCGCCGGCGGTGCGGCCGCGCCGGCTGTCGCACGTGCTCACCTTCACCCGCGACATCGACGCCTCGATCGACTTCTACAGCCGCAATCTCGGCCTGCGCCTGTCCGACCGCGCCGCCGACATCGTCGCCTTCATGCACGGCATCCACGGCAGCGACCATCACATGCTGGCGCTGGTGAAGTCGTCGGCGCCCGGCTTCCACCACTGCTCGTGGGACGTCGCCTCCGTCAACGACATCGGCCTCGGCGCCATGCGCATGGCCGACAAGGGCTACACCAAGGGCTGGGGGCTCGGCCGCCACGTGCTCGGCTCCAATTATTTCCACTACGTGCGCGACCCCTGGGGCAGCTTCTCGGAATATTCCTGCGACATCGACTACATCCCCAAGGAGGAGCGCTGGCCGGCCGGCGACCACAAGCCGGAGGACTCGTTCTACCTCTGGGGCCCGGAAGTGCCGCGCGAATTCACCGTCAATGTCGAGGGCGGCGAGAGCTAGGCTCCGTCATTCCGGGACGCTCGCGCAAAGCGAGCGAACCCGGACATCCAGTTGCTCTGGCCGAGGCTGGTTCTGGATTGCGGGTTCGCGCCTGCGGCGCGCCCCGGAATGACGGTCGGCAGGTTTGCGCCTGCGCGCCGCCCGCCCTTGGGTTCGTCACCCTGAGGCGGCGCGCGCGAAGCGCCGCCCTCGAAGGGTGACGACGACCTCACTCCACGATCTTCACCAGCTCGCCCGGCTTGACGGTGTCATGGGGGCCGAGGCCGTTGATGAGGCGGAAGCGCTCGAGCGGGTGATCGCCGGCCTGCATGCGGTGCGAAAGGCTCGCCACCGTATCGCCGGCGCGCACCGTGACAATCTTCAGCCGCAGCGGCTTGATCTCCTGGCTTTCCTTCAGGCTCATGCGGCGGAAGCTGAGCACGGCGTCGCGGAACGAGCGGTCGGCCTGCGGCGTCATGGTCTTGGCGGCGAAGATGAAGCGGTAGACGTCGCTGCCGAAGCGCACCGCGAACAGCCGGAACGACCACTGCTCGCCTTTGGCGGTCGCGGTCGCCGCCGGGAAGCCGCTGACGCTCAGCGCCTCGACGCTCTGCGCATCGACATTGTCCATCCAGCCGGACTTGAGATAGTCGGTCAGCGCCTGCTCGGCCGGCACGCTCACGGTGTCGAGCCGCATCGCCTCGCCGCCGCCGTCCTTGAGGCCGAGCACCGCCTGCGCCGTGTTGTCGAGGGTGAAGCCCGGCGGCGCGGTGAAGGTGAAGCCGAGCTTGGGATGCAGGAAGCGGCGGCCGCGCACGAAGCCTTCGCTCGGGTCCTCGCCGTAGACCAGGCCGTCGAGCGCCTGCAGATAGTCGTTGCGGTCGCGCTCGCCGCTGCCCGGGCCGCTGAACTGGCGGGCATTGGCGAGCGCGTTGCGCACGCGGTCGGGCGTCGCCGGATGGTTGGACAGGAAGTCGGGCGAGTTGTGGATGTCGCCGTTGCCGGGCGATTTGATCTCGGCGTTGCGCTGCATGTCGGTGAGGAAGCGCGAGGCGCCGTAGGGGTCGAAGCCGGCGCGCGCCGAAATGCCGACGCCGATGCCGTCGGCCTCGAATTCCTGCGCCCGCGAGAAGCCGGCGAGCGCCAGCTTCGACTTGGCGAGCGCCAGCGCGCCGGCCTCCGGATCGCTCAGCACGTCGGCGACGACGTGGCTCACCAGCGCCGCCTGCCGCGCCTGGTCCTCGCGGATCGCGGCATGGCGGGCGATGACGTGGCCCATCTCGTGCGCCAGCACCGAGGCGAGCTCGGCCTTGTCGTTGGCGAGCGCGATCAGCCCGCGGGTGACGTAGAGCTGGCCGTTCGGCAGCGCGAAGGCGTTGACCGCCTGCGAGTTGAGGATGGTGACGTCGTATGTCTGCTCGGGCTTCTCCGAGGCCGCCACCAGCCGCTCGACCAGCTGCGTCACCATGGCGTGCAGCCTGGCGTCGTCGTAGACGCCGCCATAGGAGGCGAGGATGCGGGCGTTCTCGCGCTGCTCCGCGGTCTGCCGCGCCGCCTGCGCCGCCGGGTTCGGCACCGTGAGCTGCGGCAGCTCCAGCGAGATCTGCTTGCTGTCGGGACTGCCGGCGCAGGCCGCAAGCAGCAGCATAAGCGCCGGCGCCAGCCAGAGGGACGGCCGCGGCGTGATCATGGTCGCATCTCTTGCGCGTTACGCATGGCTTCGTCGGCGAGCTCGATCTGCTCGGGCACGTCGGCTTCGATCACCGGACCGCGGCGCTGCTCGAGCACGCCGCGCACCCGGATCAGGCGGCCTTCGAGCGCCTTGGGTTCTAGCCCGGCATCCTTAAAGATGCGCTGATTGCGGCGCAGGATGATGACGCTGAAGTCGCGTGTCCAGCGCGGCCCGAAATTCACATATATTGTGCTGCCGCTGTCGCGCACCGACAAGACCTTGCCCTGAACGATGGTAAAACGCCCCAGTTCCGCCCGCAGACGAGCGCCATTGTCGGGCGATAAAGGGGCAAAATTGGGATCGGCCCAAAGCCCGCGCTGCGCCGCGCGCGCCGCCCGTTCCGCCCTGAGCAGCACATCGGCGCAAGGCTTGCTGCCGACGCGGGCGGCGACCCGGGCCAGTCCCTGGTCCAAAAGCACCTGCTGCACGGAGCGCGCCTCGCCGCCGGCATAGGCGAAGGCGACCAGGCGGCCGTAGCGGTCGGGCTCGGCGCTCGGCGCTTCGAGCCTGAGCGGCCGGCCGACCAGGCCGTTGAGCGCCGCGGCGGCGGCGCCGGTGACTTCGAGGCCGGCGAGCCGCACCGTGCGGCCGTCGGCGAGCGCGAGCGTGCGGCCGTCGCGCACCGCGGCGACGGCGGCGCTGCCTTGCGCGGCGAGCCGGCAGCCGTCCTCGGCCAGCGCCGGCGTGGCGAGGAGGAGGAGCGCGGCGGCGGCGGTGCGGGTCATGGCGGCAAGCTTAGCGCCGCGCGGGCCCTTGTGCTAAATGGCGCCGACGCGGTCCCGTAGCTCAGCTGGATAGAGCAGCGGTTTCCTAAACCGAAGGTCGGAGGTTCGACTCCTCTCGGGACCGCCATGCGGCACCATGCGGCCCAGCGGTAGAGTTGCTTGATGGTTGCCTCCAGCAAGTGAACTAACGAGCCGCGGTCGTGCTCAATAAAGTCCGGAGCACCGACATGTGCTCCGGACCTTGAGGGGATGATTCGTTCAAGCCGATTTTCGCTCCGGGAAGGCAATAACGTTCGTGTCAGCGCTCATCTCGTCGTTGTGCTCCTGCGAGACCTTCAGAAGCGACCGGATCACCGACTGATTCCATAGATTTTCAAGCACCTCTTCGAGCGTCCCCTTCAGCTTGTCTTGCGAGATGAACCACTTTTCAAGGTGGTCGGCGACGCGATGTTTGAATCCGGGCCCTTGTCCCCATTCACCGGCACAAATAGGCCAAACGGCGGCTTGCGTGAGCGGCTCGCGATAGACCTCGACTGCGGCGCGCTGTGCCGCATCCAGAAATGAAGCCCGTGCGGACTTGGCGGAAACCGCAATCTGTTCAATGGTCTTGCGTGCCAGTTGCAGATCGCTGTCGGCCTTGAGGGAGTTCACAAAGGCGTCGAAGCCGTTGAACCATGCGTCGCTGCGCAGTTTAGCATCGCGCGTGGCGCCAACCCCGTATAGCGGCATGTCGATTGGGTATGGGATCGCTGGTCATTCGCGAGACGGTAGCGCTGTCCTCGACCCGGACATACAAGTGATCCGTTAATCGCGTGAAAAACTCTAGGCTGAGAAACCCACCGGGTTCTGTCTCTGACGGGCCGAGCGCGCCGGCAGCTTGCTTTAGTGCGGCGGCGGGAGAAATATTTTTGGCCGCAGCATAGCTGCGGAGCAGTTTGTCATTCCTCACCACACGCTCAATTTCTGGGAATAACAGTCTAACGACTGCTCGATAGAAACCCTGGCCGTGCAGTTGCAACGCTTCAAGAAAGACAGTTTTTGCCTCCTCATCGACGTGATAAACGGCAAGTTTTAAACTCATGGCTACCTCGATTGCAGGCCAATTTTCGCGGTAGTAGTTCTCAATCAATCCTGAAAGCTTGGCAGGATCATCACCACATTCTGCAATCAAGTGCCTAGGCATGGTGACGTGCGGCAGAAACCCGGCGTCTTTAAGCAATTTCGTTTTTCGGGCGAATTCTTGAATAGCTTTGACGGCTTCACCAAATCCTTCGACCACTGGCCGCAGGGCTTCAGCCAAGCGACTGCCGACTTCTCGTAGCCCTTCAATTAGGTCATTCAGTTTTACGGGATCGTCAGCCATGAATGACGGTTTAACCTCAGATCGAGGGGTGCGCCGCAAGCGCATCCAAATTCGCCTTGCGCATTTATGTTGCGATCCAAGGTCGATTGATCTACGTAATACAACTTGCCGATTTCAATAGGCAGCTTGTCACATGATGTTTAGGGCTGCTGCTGCAATTATTGCAACTAGCATTTACTTTTCGCCGTCCGTTGTGCGCGCGGCCAACTATAGCTTGGGAACACCGTTTCGGATGTCATGCGTTGGAACGCTTGAATATAAAGCCGGCGCATATTTTCTCTCCGTTGATGACGATCATCCAAATTCAAGCGATGATGATAATCGAATATGCGGCGGAGCGACTATCGCTGAAGAGAAAAATAAGTATGCGCTTCGGTATACTCTTCGAGAAAAAACGATAATTCGTCTCTTGAGAACCTGCTCGTTGGGGGATCTATGTCAGATAGTGGGCTACATGAATGGGCTTTCCCACGATATCTGGTTTTGGGTGAAAATCGACGCGATAAGTAAATTAGACGATCCAAGCAAGAGGGCTGCTGAAGCCGATTGCACAAAATTATATTCGAATAAGAAATATTTGCCAGCCGAAGAATGTTGGCAAAGAAAAGCACGAGCAGGCGATCTGGATTCCCAATTCCAGCTTGGTAAGTTTTACTATCAAGGCATCGAAGGCAAAGCGGACAAGAAGCAAGCGGCCTCCTGGTTTACCGCTGCTGCAGAAAAAGGGCATGCTGGTTCTCAGACATACCTAGCGTTTATGTATTTAATGGGCGAGGGGGTGCCGAAATCTTCTGAGAAGGCAATTGAATTGTTTGAAACTGCCGCGAAACGTGGCGACCTTTCAGCCGCGGAAAATCTGGCATTTCATTTCAAAGACGGGCAAATTGTGTCTCGCGATCTGGGACGCGCACTATATTGGTGCCGATATTATATTGATCGGCAAAAGAAAGACGAACTGCCGGCCTATCTGAAAGATGGATGTGAAAAATGGCTCGGCCAATAAGTGCACTCTCTAACTGGTTCAGCAAAACCAGGTTAGTCACATGTAAGTCCGGTGCTGCATTAATTATTGTGTTTTCGTTACTAGCATTTGCGTCGACATTTCGGCCCGCTTCAGGTGCGAACGTATACCTTCAGAAAGGAGAGGGTGGTGCGGGACAAGATGCATGGATTGAAATGGACAACTCCAGTCAACTAAGTTTAGCAGTGATGAATTGTGTAAAGAGCGGTCGGGTGTTCAATTTTCAACTAGCACTACGTGTTATCCAGGAAAGGCCGGTTGCTGAATTACAGAAGTTGGTCGGGAAAAATGATAACGATAAGATTGAATTATTTTTATGCATAAACACAATCTGCGAGGAGCGCGAGTGGGAATTTCTTGAAAGTGGGTTTGGAGATATGTTTTTTACAAGATTTTCAGTGGGTAGGAGCGAGCCAATAAATACAATTCGCGTGATAATTCCAAATGAAAGCATGAGGTACGAATACCGTGGAGACATTGGCGGTATTCTAAAAAAGATTTGCAGATGAAATATGCCAACAAATTGAGCCGCTGTCACAGAAATTTAATCAGCGGCACCGATGAGTCTGAAAATTTGCACATTTTGCAATGCCTGCCGGCATGAATTTAACTTCGGCATATGATGACGAAAGAAACTCCCGGCACAAGGCCGGGCTCTCTCGTTAGCTTTACGGGGCAGTCGATTTCAACTTGATGCTGCGCCGCTGACCCGGTGCGAGTTGGCGCGCGCATTTGTATCGCAGGATTTTGGGCACCTTTCCGTCGTTGCGAAATTCTTTGCGGCTTTGCCTGTGACCACGGTTGAAGCCTTTGCGATACCAACGCTCGCCAAGGTCCGCAATCTTCTCCCGCATAAACACACGCAAGCCGGTGTTCGGACGTGCGCCATGATCTTTTAAGTAATGCATGATTTCAGAAATGGTTTTATTAAGCGATTGGGATGCGCCTTCTGCATATGGGTTTGCCATGTTCTCTAACCTCGATAGGTCCCTAAGCCCGAAACGGAAGAATACCAAAAATTTGTAGCTCATGTCAGCGTCCACGAGCACACCGGAAAAATCCCCACCCGATTTCCCACCCAACTTCTCATTACCGGGTGGGAAACGCTGGTACTGCCTGGACTGGCCGATTGCAAAAAGCCCTGAGAAATCGCAGCATCCGATACTAGGTGGTATGAGGCGTCACCGCATAAAACGGTTTCCTAAACCGAAGGTCGGAGGTTCGACTCCTCTCGGGACCGCCATGCGGCGCCATGCGGCGCCATGCGGCGCCATGCGGCACCATGAGGCGCCATGCGGCACATTGACCGGCGCGGACGGCGGCACATTGACCGGCGCGGCGGCGGCGCCATTGGCCGGCTTGGCCGGCGCGGGCGGCGCCACGCGGCGCATTGGCCGGCGCGGGCGGCGGGATTTTGCGCCTCGCGGCCCGCGGCAGCGGGCGCCGGCCTGTCATGGCGCATGGCGCGGCTTTCCAGGGCGGTTGCGCCGGGTTCCGCACGGTTCCCGCACGGGTTCCGCAAGGTCCCGCAAGGTCCCGTGGCGACACGATATTTCGCGTCGGCCGGCGTTAACCATGTTCCTTAATGCATTATTGGTTGTGTCGGCGGCGGCCTGCTAAGCTTGGCCAAAGGGGGGCGGTCCGCGGTGCGCCAGGCGCGCGGGCAGGCCAACCGAGAACAACGAGGGTCGCGCCCACGGGGGGAGCGACACCAAACGAACAACAATCCGGACAGGTGCGATGGCGCCAAAACGCCATCGGTGAGCGCGTGTCCGCCGTGTGAGTTTGTGAGCGGCGCTGCGCCACGGCGCGCGACCGCTGCGTAAAGGGGAGATGAGGCCATGACCACTTGGAACGTTGTTAACGGCACCAATAACAATGCAACGGGCCTCGCTTTCGCCCTCGCCAATGCCGCTGACGGCGACATCATCAACCTCGCCGCCGGCACTTACGATACGGGTGGCGGCGCATTCGTCGTCAGTGCCGCCGTCACCATCAACGGGCCCAAGGCCGGACAGGACGGCGACGCGGCGCTGCGCGGCTTCAACGAGGCGCAGTTTACCTCGGCCATCGAGATCGCCCACAACGGCGTCACCATCAACGGCATCATGATGACCGCCTCGAGCGGTGTTGTGGTCGATTCCAGCGTCGCCAACACGACGATCGAAAGCACGCTGTTCACGGACAGCACTCCTAACTCCCATACAGGTCTGACATTATCCGCTGCCGCCACCAACGTCAGCGTGCACAACAACGCCTTCGCCGGCTACAACACCGGTGTGTTCGTCGCCGACACTTCGACCGGGTCGATCCACGACAACACCTTCGCCGAAGTCAACGGCACCGTCGGCATCGAGACCCAATCGACCGCGGTCACGATCGCCACCAACCTGTTCCACGACGAGAGCAAGGGCGGCCCGGCCGTGGTGTCGGAGCCGACCGGCACCACCATCGACGCCTCGAGCTACATCCTGTCGAGCAACACCGTCGATCCGCTGACGGGCGCGCAAGCGATCAACATCACGCTTCAGAGCGCCGGCGCGCTTTCGGTGACCGGCACTGTGTTCGACGACCTGATCGCGGCCCAGGATGGCGTCGCTCACGTCGGCGGCATGACCATCAATGCCGGGGCCGGCAATGACGAGGTCGATGGCGGCGCCGGCAACGACACCATCGACGGCGGCGCCGGCAACGATACCCTGCACGGCGCAGGCGGCACCGACACCGTCAGCTTCGCCTCGTCGGGCGCGGCGGTCACGGCGAGCCTGGCGTCGGGCACCTCGACCTCGACCGGCGCGAACAACGCCGGCAGCGATACTTTCGACGGCTTCGAGAACATCACCGGCTCGGACTTCGGCGACACCCTGACCGGCGATGACAACGCCAACGCCATTTCCGGCGGCGCCGGCGACGACATCATCACCGGCGGCAAGGGCACCGACACGCTCCATGGCGGCGCCGGCAACGACACCTTCGTCATCGCCACCAGCACCGACACCACGTCCGGCGAGACCTATGACGGCGGCGCCGACACCGACACGCTGAGCATCCAGGCCAACGCCGACTTCACCGGCGCGACCCTGACCTCGATCGAGAAGCTCACCTTCAGCGGCGCGGCCGACACCACCGTCACCTTCACCGACGGCCAGCTCGGCGGCGGGGATCTGTCCGGCACGCTCGCCGTCACCGGCAGCGCCAAGGCCGACAATATCATCGTCAATGTCGGCGCAGGCGCAACGGTCGATCTCAGCGGCTGGACCTTCACCGGCTGGACCGCGGGCACCGACACCATCACCATCAACGGTACGAGCGGCGCGACCAAGATCACCGGCTCGAGCCAGAACGACACCATCAACGGCGGCTCCGGCGTCGACACCGTCGACGGCGGCAGCGGCGACGACACCATCACCGGCAACGGCGGCGCCGACAGCCTCACGGGCGGCGCCGGCAACGACACCCTGGTCGGCGACCAGAGCGACACCCTGCTCGACGGCGGCGCCAACAACGACACGCTGCAAATCGGCGCCAGCTTCACCAACATCGGCGACGCGCAGATCGTCGGCATCGAGAACGTGGTGCTGACCACGGGCGGCACCACGCTCGACCTGCACAAGCAGACCGAGGGCTTCACCATCACCGGCTCGTCCGGCGCCGACACCATCACCGGCGGCACCGCGGCCGACGCCATCAATAGCGGCGGCGGCGACGACGTCATCAACTACACCGTCGGCGACGGCGCCGACGCCATCGACGGCGGCTCGACCGGCGAGACCGCGGGCGACACGCTGAACATCGTCGGCACGGCCGCCGGCGAGACGCTCGCCGTCACCGTGTTCGGCAACAAGGTCATCGGCTTCGGCGGCGGCGCCACCGTCACCAATGTCGAGCACGTCACGCTCGATCTCTTGGGCGGCACCGACACGCTCGACTATACCGGCTCGGCGCAGGCGCTGTCGGTCGATCTCGGCAACAACAACGCCACCGGCTTCGACAACGGCTCGGTCAGCGGCGTCGAGAACGTCACCGGCTCGTCCAAGGACGACAGCCTCACCGGCGACGGCAACGCCAACGTGCTCACCGGCGCGGCCGGCAACGACACTCTGACCGGCGGCGGCGGCAAGGACACGCTGTCCGGCGGCGCCGGCAACGACATCTTCGTCGTCGCCGCGGGCGACACTGCCTCGGGCGAGACCTATGACGGCGGCGCTAACACCGACACGCTGCAAGTCACAGGCACCGCCGACTTCACCGGCGCCTCGCTCCTGGGGATCGAAAATCTCACCTTCAAAACCAGCGGCGCGGCCACGGTGACGCTGACCGCCGCGCAGCTCGGCGGCGCCAACCTCGCTGCGGCGCTGGCGGTGACGGCGAGCGCCAACGACGACCACATCGTCATCAATGCCGCGTCGGCCTCGACCATCGACCTCAGCGCCTGGGGCTTCACCCAGTGGGGCGCCTCCGGCACCGACACCATCACCATCAACGGCTCGACCGGCGCCGACACCATCACCGGCTCGGCCGTGGACGACATCATCAATGCCGGGCAGGGCACCGACAGCGTCGCCGGCGGCGGCGGCAACGACACCATCAACTACGTCGCCGGCGACGGCGCCGACACCATCGATGGCGGTGCCGGCTCCGCCGACAAGCTCGAGATCTCCGGCACCGGCGGCAACGACAGCGTCAGCGTCGTCGTCAGCAGCGACACCGTGACCAAGGTCGGCGGCGGCAGCATCAGCAATATCGAGCAGGTCGATCTCGACCTCGGCGCCGGCACCGACACCGTCGATTTCACCGGCACGACGCAGGCGCTCACCGTCGACCTGTCGGCGGGAACCGCGACCGGCTTCAACAGCTTCAACAACGTGGAAAACGTCACCGGCGGCTCCAACGACGACGCGTTGACCGGCGACACCCAAGATAACGTCCTCGTCGGCGCCGCCGGCAACGACACCATCGACGGCGGCGACGGCAACGACACGCTGACCGGCGGCACCGGCCTCGACACGCTCACCGGCGGCAACGGCAACGACACCTTCGTGGTCGCCGCCGGCGACGTCGTCAGCGGCGAAACCTATAACGGCGGCGCCAACACCGACACCCTCGAGCTCACCGGCAGCGCCGACTTCACCGGCACGACGCTGAAGTCGATCGAGGCGCTGACGTTCTCGACCGCCGCGACCGCGACCGCGACCTTCACCTCGTCGCAGATCGGCGCCACCGGCGTGTCGTCGGGCCTCACCGTGACCGGCGACAGCCACGTCAACAACATCGTCGTCAATCTCGATTCCGCGTCGGTCGACCTCAGCGGCTGGACTTTAAACACGTGGACGGCCGGCACCGACACCGTCACCATCAACGGCACCGCGGCGACCGAGACCATCACCGGCAGCGCTCAGAACGACGTCATCACCGGCGGCGCGGGCGCCGATATTATCAACGGCGGCGGCGGCGACGACACGATCAACTACGTTTCCGGCGACGGCGCCACCACCATCGACGGCGGCGCCGGCACCGGCGACACGCTCGCCGTCACCGGCACCGCCGGCAACGACGCCATTGTCGCGATCGTCACCGGCGGCAAGGTGTTGAACCTCGATGGCGGCAACATCAGCAACGTCGAGAACATCACGCTCGATCTTGGCGGCGGCACCGATACGCTCGACTATACCGGCTCGGCCGGCAACCTGACGGTCGACCTCGGCGCCGGCAACGCCACCGGGTTCAAGGCCGGCAGCGTTCAGCACGTCGAGAACGTCATCGGCTCGACCGGCGCCGACACCCTGACCGGCGACGGCAACGACAACACCTTCACCGGGTCCGGCGGCAACGACATCATCACCGGCGGCGCCGGCACCGACACCGCGGTGTTCACCGGCAACAAGGCCGACTACACCTTCACGCCGGGCGGCACGACCGTGGTCGACACGGTCGGCGGGCGCGACGGCACCGACACCCTGAGCGGCGTCGAGCTGCTGCAATTCGCCGACGGCACCGTGAGCTTCCTGGCGCTGCCGACCGCGCCGGGCGCGCCCGCGGTCGCCGAGAACGCCGGCGGCGGCATCAACGCCAGCGAGGCGTCCGACGGCACCGCCGTGGTCGTCAGCCTGAGCGGCACCGGCGCCATCGCCGGCGACACGCTGACCGTCAACTGGGGCGGCAAGACCGTCACCCATACCGTGACCTCGGGCGAGATCACCGGCAACAGCGCCACCGTGACCGTGCCGGCCGGCACCATCACGGCGCAGGGCGACGGCACCTTCAACGTCACCGCCAACCTGACGCATCCGTTCGGCACCGCCGGCGCCAACTCCTCGGCGACCTCGGTGACGGTGGACACCGCGGCGCCGACGGCGACGGTCGCGATCAGCGCGATCGCGACCGACAGCGGCACGGCGGGCGACTTCATCACCAACGACACGTCGCTGACGGTGACCGGCACCAACACCACGCTCGGCGTCGGCGAGACCGTCCAGGTCAGCAGCGACGGCGGCACCACCTGGTCGAACGCCACGCAGAGCGATGCGACGCATTGGAGCCTGGTCGACGGCACCACGCACAACGCGAGCTTCACCTACAGCGTGCGGGTCGTCGACACGGCCGGCAACGTCGACGCCAATACCGCGAGCCAGGCGGTGACCATCGACACCACGGCGCCGAATGCGCCGACGGCCGTCACGCTGACCCCGGTCGGCGGTACCGTGGTCGCCAACACGGTCAACGATACCAACACCAACCTGGATATTTCGGCGACCATCACCGCCGGCCAGGCGACGGGCGGCACGGCCGAGTTCTACGTCGGCGCCACCCTGATCGGCACCGACAGCAGCATCGGCGCCGGCGATACCACGGTGACGTTCACGACCTCGGACGGCACCCCGACCAATGCCGAGCTGCAAGCCGCCATCGCGGCGGGTGGCGTGGTCACCGTCAAACTGATCGACGTCGCCGGCAATTCGGCCACCAGCTCGGTCGCCAACCCGACGCTCACGGTCGACTATACGGCGCCGAATGCGCCGACGGCGCCGGACATGACGGCGGCGACGGACAATGGCGCGTCGAACACCGACAACTCGACCAGCGACACGACGCCGACGTTTACCGGCACCGCGGAAGCCGGCAGCACCATCAAGCTGTACGACGGCGCCACGCTGATCGGCAGCGGCACCGAGGCCCAGTACGAGTCCGGCATCACGGTGTCGGCGCTGTCGCTCGGATCGCACACCATCACGGCGAAGGCGACCGACGCGGCCGGCAATGTCAGCACCGCCTCGAGCGGCCTTGCCGTGACCATCGTCACCGCCGGCAACGTCATCAACGGTTCGGCCAGCAACGACACCATCGATGCCACGCACGGGCCGGTCAACGCGCCGCTGAGCACGGCAACGAGCGGCGTCGACATCATCCATGGCAATGACGGCAACGACAAGATCAGCGGGCTCGGCGGCGACGACCAGCTGTTCGGCGACGCCGGCAACGACACGCTCAACGGCGGCGACGGCAACGACACGCTCGACGGCGGTGGCGGCAACGACATCATGATCGGCGGCGCCGGCAACGACAGCTACGTCGTCGACGGCACCAAGGACGTCATCACCGAAGCCGTCAATGGCGGCACCGACCAGGTGCTGTCGCACGTCAGCTACAAGCTGGCGGCGAATGTCGAGAATCTTCAGCTGGCCGGTTTGTCAGTCGGCAATATCGACGGCACCGGCAACAACCTGGACAACAACATTGCCGGCGACGGCAACGACAACGTGCTCAACGGCGGCGCCGGCAACGACACGATGGACGGCGGCGCCGGCAACGACACGCTGATCGGCGGCGCCGGCGACGACACGCTCAGCGGCGGCTCCGGCAACGATATCTTCATGGTGTCGGGAACCAATGACATCCATGATCAGATCGACGGCGGCAGCGGCACCAACACCATCCAGGTCACCGGCTCGACGGCAGTGACCTTCGCCGGCTTCGATGCCACGGCGGACGAGATCCAGGTGTTCACCGGCAACGGCCACGAGGTGCTCGGCACCTCCGGCGATGACGTCTTCGATCTCAGCGGCCTGACCAGCGGCGGCAACGTGACCTTCCTCGACGCCGGGGCCGGCAACGACACCATCATCGGCAACGACGGCATCGACGGCGACTACCGCGGCGGCGCCGGCAACGACACGCTGACCGGCAAGGCGGGAGACGACATGCTGACCGGCGGCGCCGGCGCCGACGTGCTCGACGGTGGTGGCGGCAACGATACCGCCAGCTATTCGGCGTCGACCACGGGAGTGACCGTCAGCCTCGATCAGGGCACGGGGAGCGGCGGCGATGCGCAAGGCGACACGCTTGCCAATATCGAAAACCTGATCGGCTCGTCGAAAAACGACATCCTCGAAGGCGACAGCGGCGACAACGTCCTCAATGGCGGCGGCGGCATCGATACGGTGTCCTATGCCCACGCCACTGCCGGCGTGACGGTCGATCTGTCGTTGACCGGCTCTCAACACACTGTCGGCGCCGGGACCGACACCTTGACGTTCTTCGAAAACATCCTCGGCTCCGGCCATAATGACGTTTTGACCGGAACCAAGAGCACCAATGTCATCACCGGCGGGTCCGGCGCCGATACCCTGACCGGCAACGGCGGCAACGACAGGTTCGCCTACACAGCTCCCACCGAGGGCGAGGACACGATCACCGACTTCTCCACCGGCGACAAAATCCAGATCGACAAGAGTGGGTTTGGTATTGCCAGCACGGTGGCGGTCGGCGGCTCGGGCTCGAACAGCTTCTCGGCGCATTACTTCGTCGCCGGCGCGGCCGCTACCGAAAACGGTCACGGGCAGTTCCTGTTCGATGCGTCGACGCACATCCTGTCCTGGGATGCCGACGGCAGCGGCGTCGGCGGCGCGGTGCAAATCGCGCAACTGACAAATAATCACGTGCTCACGGCCAGCGAGTTCGTGCTGGTCTAACGGCGGACGCCTCGACACAGCAAAACCCCGGGACCGCGAGGCCCCGGGGTTTTGCATCTGCACCCTCACGCAAATTCAGCGCCGCCGCGCATGATGGTGAGCGCCAGCGTCTGCGCCCGCGGCACCAGGCTCGCCAGCTCGACATACTCGTCCGGGCTGTGGGTGTGGGCGCCGATCGGGCCGACGGCGCACAGCGTCGGCGCCCCGGCGCTGGCGGCAAAGCCGGCGTCGGAGCAGCCGCCGGTGAACAGGCCGGTGACGCTCTCGCCCAGCGCCCGGGCGCTTTCGGCATAGAGCGCGAACAGGCGCTTGCCGTCCGCGCCCTGCACCAGCGGCGGAAACTCGGCGTAGATCTCGTAGGCCGCGGCGGTGCCGGGCACGCTCGCGCGCGCCATGATCGCCGCGATCTTGGCGAGCGTGGCGTCGCGGTCGGCCGGATCGATGTAGCGCAGGTCCATCTCGCCGCGCGCCGCGGGCGCGACCGTATTCACCGTCTGCCCGCCGGCGACGACGCCGACATTGACGGTGATGCCTCTGGCGAGATCGGTCAGCGCCTGCAGCGCCACCACCTTGTGCGCCAGCTCGTTGATCGCGCTCGCGCCCTGCTCGAAATTGGCGCCGGCATGAGCGGCCTTGCCTTTGATCTCGAAGCGCATGAAGACGCAGGCCTTGCGGCCGGTGACGACGGCGTTTCCCGGCCGCCCCGGCTCGGCATTGAGCACGAAGCGCGCCCGCCGCGCCTCCCGCTCGATCAGCGCGCGCGACGACGGCGAGCCGATCTCCTCGTCGGCGGTGAACAGCGCGACCAGCGGCGCCGGCGCGCCGCCGAGCGCCTGGAAGGCGGCGGCGACGAAGCAATTCATCGCCAGCCCCGCCTTCATGTCGGCGGCGCCGGGACCGTAGCCGCGGGTGCCGTCGCTGCGGAACGGCCGCCGCGCCGCCTCGCCGTCGGGATAGACCGTGTCGCGGTGGCCCATCAGCAGGATGTTGCGCTCGCCCGGCGCCCCGACAAAGGCGCGGATGGCGTCGCCGAATTTGTCGTTGGCGATCACCTCGTAGGCGACGCCGTGGCGGTCGAGAAAGGCGCGGATGGCGGCGCCGGCGCGGTCGACGCCGGCCTTGTTGTAGGAGCCGCTGTCGATATCGACCAGGGCCGCGAGCAGCGCCTGCATCGCCTGGCGCTGCCCTGCGAGCCAGTCGAGCACGCGGCGTTCCTGTGGGCCGAGCGCGGTCATGCGCGCTCGAGCCTCGGCTCGGCTTCGCGCGCGGCCTCTTCCATCGTCATGAACACCGCGCCCTCGTTGATGAGGCGGTCGACCAAGCCCTCCAGCGCCAGCATGCGGGAGCCGCGGCCGATGACATAAGGGTGCATGGTGTAGGTCAGCACGCCCCAGTCGGTCGACTTGCTCATGTAGATGTATTCGTCGAGCCAGCTCTGCATCACCGCGCGCGCCGGCTGCATGGCGGCGAGCACGCTCTGCGGCGTGCGCACGAATTCGAAATGCGGGTAGTCGTCGAGCGACCAGCTGATCGGCATCTCGATGAGCGCGGTCGGCTGCCCGAAGGTGAACGGCGCGCCGAGCCTTGCAACGTCGCCGCGGCGGGCGCGGTAGGGCAGGTAGTCCGCGCCCATCAGGCTCGAATCGTAGACAAAGCCGTGCGCCAGCAGCAGCTCGACGGTGTGCTCGCTCAGGTCCCAGGACGGCG
>Ga0070740_10003044_pt1 | contig 18489 bp, 10 predicted proteins | sample Coa_R2_FD_67286 | JGI IMG/M metagenome (GOLD analysis project Ga0070740, IMG submission 67286) | Surface soil microbial communities from Centralia Pennsylvania, which are recovering from an underground coalmine fire - Coalmine... | ecosystem: Environmental > Terrestrial > Soil > Unclassified ...
CTTTTTTTAAAGCTCAGCTTCTCGGCATGGATGAACTCCCACACCGAGCGGTAATCCACCTTCAGCCCGCGCGCGCCGAGCTCGGCGACAAGCCCGCGCAACGTGAAGTCGCCGTCCTTGATCCGATGCAGCAGCCAGATTCGGTGTTCGCCGGAAATCGCCTTCGGCCGATGCCCGCCCATCTTGCCCGGTGCAACGCTGCCGGTCTGCCGCAGCCGCCGCACCCAGGTGATGACCGTATTGACGCCCAGCCCAAATTGCTTCGCCGCCCGGCGACACGATAGCCCGCCGCTCACGACCGCAGCCACCGCCCGCTCACGCAAATCCATCGAATACGGTTTGCCCATCCACGCTGGCCTCCTCCCAGCCAGCATGGTGAATCAGAAATCCGCCGATTTGGGAATCCCAAATCGAATCAGCCTAACTTCATACTACTTTAGGCGAGCATCTGATCGTTCTCCAGATTCTGCCGACGCTGCCCGGCTACTCCTTTTCAAAGCCATGCGAGGTGAACTTCAGGGTTCGGCTGTTCTCGGTCACGGTTCTAACGACGTTGTCCGGAATGCCGTCGGGGGCAAGGGCCTCGATCTCCATCTTCACCGTCACGGTTGCGCCGACGAGACCGGAGAGATGTGCGATCACCTCTTCAGCAATCCGTCCTGCGTCCCTGCCAACGCGGGCTGCGTCCAGTTCGACCGTTCCATAGTAGCGTCTGGGCTTGGCCGTGACTGTACCCTCGGTGCTCGAAGCAGCACGAGCCTGTTCGCCTTGCTCGCCAAGACCAGATTCGCCCGCTGTACCGGCGGTCGTTGCATCGGCGCCCGCAGCGGTGGAGGCTTGGTCGGCCTTCTGCTGCCGCAACGCAACCTCGGGCTTGACCACGAGGCCGTCGCTGCCTTCATGCACGGTATCCACACGTTGCCCGCAACGGAGGCCGCGGTAACGCCCGGTGGCCTCGTCATACCCATCCGCGTAGGCGAACGATTCCTGATGCCAGAGAAGCAGCCCGAGCCCATCCTGGACCGCCGCAGCAAGGACTGAAGGGTCACGAAGACGCGGCAGATAGACATACCGCGCAAAATCCTCGCTCAGCTGCCGAATGGCGACATGGTTGCCGCGCCAAAGCGGGATGCGATCGAGCTCCATCCGCAGGCGAGTGCCGGCAAGCACCGGCACAAGCAGCTCTTCGGAGCGCAGCTTCTTTGTAACGCGGACAGCGAGACTCTCTTGCCCTGAAAGTCGATAGGCCTGCCACTCAATGGGAGACTGCGGCGTTTTCTGGATCGGCACGAGGAGCCACTGATAGGCCTCCGGCAAACGCGCGATGACTGCGCCATCTGCTGCCTTCAATTGTGTCTCTGCCTGACGCACTTGATGCGGGTCGAGGTTAAGCTCGTTCCGTTCGGCCAGAATTGAAGACCACGCGAGATATCGACGAACGGCTTCGTCGAGGTCCTGCAAGCGCGCCTGGTCGACCGCGAGAAAGACGAGGGTGTTCTGAAAGAGACGCGGTGTGTTACCGCGGCTTTGCAGAATTGTCGCCGCCGCCATTTGCGCCTTGTTGTTCGGCTCCCTGCTGTACGGATGTTCGGTGCCCAAGATGACCAATCGCGCATCCATGTCATCAGGCACGTCCGCGCCTGACTGCGGCATAGGATGGACACGCTTGAAGTCCCCCATCGTCCGCAGATCAGAACGGATGCGCTGGTTGATCTCCTCGACGACCTTGTCGGTGTCGCGCTTGTATTGCTCTGCCCGATCCTCGGCGAGCTTGGTGACGGTGGGCTGCGTCGAATACCAATATCGCGGTCCATCCTGATAGAGATAGGTGGCGGAAGCGCTCAACCGCCGCAACGCATCGCCGAAGACGGCAGGCGACTCGCCCGGCATGACAGAACCAAGCCTGATGCGCCGGTCTTCGATGCCGCGGTTCGCGGCCGATGCCATCGGGGCCGAACCAAGATAGACGGTGCGCGCCACGCGCCGTGTCGCGGCGAACTTGCCCAAATTCGGGACCTCGCCGTCGATTCGCAGAGGCAAGGCATTCGGCCCATCGACATCCTTCTCGATGATGGGCTTCCATTGATCCGACAGATACCGCGTGAGCTCGTCGCGCACGCGCGGGTCGTCGATCGGAATATTCGCCGGCATGATGAGCGGGTTGCGATCGCCTTTTTCCCACAAGCTATGGATCACCGCCGCCATCAGCCGCAGGACGCCGCGCGTGCGCTGGAATTTCGCGAGCGTCGACCAGTCTGTGTAGAGCCGGTCGAAGACTTCCGGGTGGATCGGATAAGCCGCCCGCAGTCGCTTCTCGTAGTCGGAATCGCGGCATTCCGGCGGAAATTCCTGATGTTGAGCACGGTAAAGATCGGCGAATGCGCGCGCGACGTTGTCACGCGCAGTGAACTGCTCCCGCTCGATCAAGGGCTCGAACAGCCGCCGCCGAACGATCTCGAATCCTTCCTCGGTGCTTGCCGGCGCCCACGAGGATTCGACGCGTCCGATGACGTTCTTGAGACGCGCCAAGGCCGCCCGGCCGCGGAGACCTCCAACCTCCTCATCGTCGGCCTGGGCATGGGGTGAGGCCGCCGTGTCCGACGCCGGCAAGCTGATCACCAGCAGGCACTGCTTTGCAAGTTTCGCCGACTCGGTGAGCGCCTGCGCAAACGTGAAATGCGTCTCGAAGCTGCCGGCAGGCAGGTCGGCGTCGTCATGCAGTTGGCGAGCATACGCGACCCATTCGTCGATCAGGATCAAGCACGGCCCGTATTCGTTCATGAGTTCGCGCAGCACGTCGCCCGGGCTTGTCGCCCGCTCGTCGTCCTCGCGGACCTTCTCGAACGCCGCTCTGCCGCCGAGCTGCCAGGCAAGCTCACCCCACAGCGTCTTCACGACCGTGCCATCCGGCTTAACGGATGGATTGCCGGGCGAAATCTTGTTCCCCACCAGGACGACACGATTGACCTTCGAAGGCAGCTTCTCGATTCCTGCCTCGGCCATGAGCGCATCGATGCCAAGCAGTTCGCCCGGCGTTGCGCCCGAGAACAGGTGATAAAGCGCCAGCATCGAGTGAGTCTTGCCGCCGCCGAAATTGGTCTGAAGCTGAACCACCGGATCGCCGCCTTGACCGGCGAGGCGCCGCATGGCGCCGACCAGCAGGTCCTTGAGGCTCTGAGTGAGAAACGTTCGGCGAAAGAATTCGGTCGGTTTGCGATATTCGTCCGTACCCTCACCAAGATGGACCTGCCAAAGGTCCGCCGCGAACTCGGCCTGCTGATAGCGTCCGTTCGCCACGTCCTTGTGCGGCGTCACGACCTCGCGCCAGGGCTTGATGGACCCGGTGACCTGGCTCTCGATGCTGCCGCCGCCACGTCTGCGCTCGCTGCGCGCTTGTTCCTCGAAGATCAGCCGGCGCAGCTCCATCTTCATGCGGTTGACGTCGTCTGCCTCTCGCGCGGAGACGGCGGTGAGAAGCCGCGCGATGGAATCGAGCGCGCGATCGGCATCGTCGCTGGAGAAGGCGCCCTGATGCGCCCAGGTGTTCCGGTGGCCGCGGATCTCGCTCACTAGGCTCCGTTCGGCGTGCCCGAGCGATTTGCGGAACACCTCGTTCCACGTCTCCCACATCAGTTTGAGCAGTCCGGCCACGTCCCATTCGGCAATCGGCTTCTTCGCCAGAATCGGGTCTTCGGCGAAGCGGCGGACCGTCTCCATGTTGATGGTGCGCGCCTTGACTGCCTCCTGCACCTCCCGCTCGACGAAGGGGGCGAGCCCGGCCCGAAGCAGATCGAGCGCCTTGCCGACACGTTCCTGATTGGTCATCGCCATGGCTCACCTCACGCAAACATTTCGGCCTGGGCCGGGTCCGCGACGGCGGCGGCTTCGCGCGCAAGGCGCATGATCTCGGGCCAGCTCTGAACGAGGCCGTTGTAGGACAGCGCCTCGGCCGCGCGCTTCTTGCGCTCCGCGATCACGTAGAGGCGGTAGGCGAGCTCGCGAGCGATCTCGGCCTTGGCGCCGAGCTTCGCCACAAGGGAGGCTGCGGCGGCTTCGCCTCCCGATTCGAGCGCGCGGATCAGGTGATGCACGATCTCCCAGACCGTAAGGCGCGGATCGGTCGTGGGGTCCCAATCGGGTTGAAGCTCCTGCGGCCGCAAGAGACGAACCTTGCCGCCCTTTGAGACCGCGATTTTCGCCTCGACGAGACCCGACACCGCCGTGTTCTTGGCGCGGGCGAGCACGTCCGCGACGCCGAACTCGCCGTCGTTAAAGCCGTACTGTTCGAACTAGGCGATGGCGAAGCGGCTTTCGGCGTCGAAATCACCTTCCTGCTCGGCCAGCACTTCGTCGAGCACCTGGTTGATGAGCGCAAGCGCCTCGCGCACGGAGAGCGGCTTGCCCTCCGCATCTACGACCTTCGCGTAGCGCGTGAAGATCGCCATGTCGGGGCCGATGGCGGCCTGGGCAAGATCGACCGGTGCGATGTTGCTACGTTGGAGATGGACGAGCGCGGCAGGTAGCTCAGCCTTGAGGGCATTTAGGAATTCGCGGCGTGTGGCCGTCATGGCTGAGGCGGCGCGCGCACGGCAGGCGAGAATGATGCTGGAGGCTAGGACGTTGGTGCCAGTTTTTAAGCCCTGGTCGCGTTCTGTTCGCATGGGCCAAGTGCCGATTACCGCAAAATCGGAGCGGATCACTGCGGCGAGGAAAGTCTCCCAGCCAGTGCTCGAAGTTCCCTGAGCGCCCTCGGTTTCGGATTGCTTGAAGGCGTAGTAGATGGTGGTCGGGAATGCTGGATGCGCTTGCTCTGCAAGCCGATGCATTGCCTCAGTCATTCCCTCGAGGAAGAACGCCTCCGCGTTTTCCTTGCTGCCGTGGCGGTATGGCGTAGCCACAAGCTCCTCAGCTTTGGGCGAGGCGAGGGTAGCGAAAAGTTCTGGCAACACAGGCCTCAGAGAGCGGCGCAGCCACACATAGAAAAAATCGGAGAGGTCAGCGTATCCAATGTTGTCGTAGTAAGGAGGATCGGTAGAGACCACTCTGTCCCGACTGATAGCTTGCGTCTGTGCGTCGCATTGAGCAGCTCTACCTTCCTGAGACGCTGGAAAAGCGTTAATCATTACCTTCTCTATCCATTCCAACGCACCAACCCAATTTCCAGTGGATGTCGAAAGTGGATTGCCCTCGGCGTGGTCCCAAACCATCGGAATTGCTTGGCGCCCAAACGTCTGCACAATGAAGTCACCACCCCATGGCGTCAGTGAAGACCAGTAGTTGGCGCTCCGACCCACGCCGAGGCCCAAATACACCGCCACCGCATCCGCATAGGCCTGCGCGCCGGTGCCGCTGTCGGCTAAGGACTTAGGGTCTAGGACATAGGACTTAGCAGGTCCTTTGGGGCCCGGCGCGCTATGTCCTAAGTCCTGAGTCCTGAACGCTATCTCCGCGTCGGCCTTCACCTTCTCCCGCGCCTCCAGCACCAGATCGGAAAAGGTGTTCAGCGCCACGAGCTGGCGCGGGGTGAACAGATCGCCGAATGTCGTCAGGCCGTAGGGAGGTGTCCAAAGAGCGCGCAGATCGGGGGCTAACGGCGTATCCGGCTTCCATTCAGGTCTCGCGCGTCGTGCAACTTCCTCATGCTCCGATGTTGGAGACAAATAAACGCGCTCACGATCACCTTCGGCGACGATCGCCATGAGGCGTGCGCCCATGCGCCCGGCTCGGCCTTCCGATTTGATGTATTCGCCCTCAATCGGCGCCCCGGACATGATGCAGCGGAAATTGGCGCCGCGGCCGAGCTTCGTCCCGGCCTTCGCCGCCTCCGCGTTCTTCGGTTTGCCGACCTTCACCGTGAAGCGGTAGCCGGGAGTAGGACGTAGGACCAAGGACTCAGGACGTAGGTGGGCTTGGCTAGGTCCTGGGTCCTGACTGCTAAGTCCTTTTTCGATCACCGGCTCGACGTAAGCTTCCTTGCCCGGCTTAGTGGAGAGCATGAAGGTCGAGGCCAGCGGCACATCGACATGGCGAAAGGCCGGGTTCGGGCTTTTCACCGTGCGGGCCCACAGCCAGGCGATGACGGTGAGCTTGCGGCCGACATAGGGCTTAAGGTCCGGCCGCTCTTTGGCCATCTCCGCCGTGATCTCGATCTTGGGATAGAGATGGCCGATGCGCTTCTCGGCCTCGTCGCGCATCCATTGGCCGTAATAGCGGACGTCCTCGGCCAGGCCCTGCGCACCTTTGTAGGTTTTAGGGAATAGGGAATAGGACTTAGGACTTAGCTCCTCTCGCGCAGTTTGCGGCGCATCGTGCTCAACATCTTTCCGGTCTCCTCCATCAGGCCGCGCACGGCCGCGGTATCCTTCGCCGGAAACCAGCCGGTCTCCTCGCACAGCGTGAGCAGCGTTTCCGTTTCGGCCAGAGACCCTTGAGCGATCGCCAGGAACTGCGCCCGCTCCCGGTTCGACTCGCGCGCCCAACCCTCCGCGATGTTGGCCGGGATCGAGGTCGCTGCTCGCGTGATCTGCGCTCGCATGCCGTATGTCTCTTCCCGTGGCAGACGTGGCGTGAGCCGATAAACCTCCTTCGCGAGGTCCATCGCCTTCCGCCATACTGTCAGCTGTCGGTAGTGCAGCCCCATGTTCCCCCCTAGGTCCTAAGTCCTGCATCCTAGCTGCTGGATTAACTGGCGGGCGCCCCGCGAATTTTGGCGGGATCTCGATCATCGCCTTGCAGATGAGCACGGCTACCGGGTTTAGATCGCTCGCGTAGGCTTCGAGCCCAAGCCCCTGCGCTTCGAGCGGCAGCGCGCCGCCGCCGGCGAAAGGATCATGGAAGGCCGGCAGCTTGTTGCGATCAAACAGCTCCTTCGCGCGCGGATGGTCGGCGTTGTCGGCGCAGGCACGCCGCCAGCTCTGCCAGATCTCCGCGCGCGCCTTGTCCAGCACCTCCTCGTTCGTCGTGTTCTCCCACTTTTCCAGCTCTTCGATGATGCCGAAGAGCCGCTTTCGCTCGATATCGGCCGCGCAGTCTTCCAATGTAGGTTCCGGCCCTGGCTCGGGCACGTTCGCGCCGCCCGCCTCGAACTCCGCCTTGCGCTTCTCCCACAGCTCCCGACGCTTCTTCAGCTCGCATTCCGCCGCCCGCCGCGTCTCGGGAATGCCGAGAAGCGTGTCCACATATTCCGACGGATCGTCCACCATTTGCGCAAAGATCACGGCGCGCGCCGCCGCCAGCGGCCGCCGCGCCCACCACAGATGAAGCGTCGAGGGATGGCCGTGCCGGATGGACTTCTCACGCGCGGAGGCGGCATTGATCGCCTCCAGCGGCAGCGCGACCTCGATGAGCTTTTATTTAGCGATTGTCACGCGGCTTCCTCTTGCGTTGCTTCGAGGTCTGTCGCTTCCTTCGCGCCGGTCACGCGCTTGATTTCCTCCCACAGCCGGTTCTGGCGCCAGTCGAGAAACGCATCATAATCGTCGGCCCAAAGCGGCGATTCCGATCCGGTCGGCAAACATTGCGATGCCAGCACCGCATCAAAGGGAAATCCCGGTGTGTTTCGAATTTCAGCGAAATAGTCAGACGGCGCTCGATCGCTAATCAATTGATTGGTCGTCCGGTCGATCAACGCGCGATTAAGGACGCAATCGCGCTGCCGCGGCGACTTGATTCCCTTTTTTGTCTCCAAGAAATTCGATGGAAAGACATGATGATCGTCGATACCTTCATCGCTCATCAGCTTGCTGGTGATAATCGCCTGCGAATGAAAGTCGCGCGCGCCATTGCCGCTCCCCAGAATCAAGCAAATGGTGCCGCAATAAATCGACCGCTGACGTGGCGTGATATCGCGCAGCGCCTTGGGATCGAAACGAAATGACTCAACCGTCTCCGGCGGGGAGCCACCGGCAAGCCACGGAATGATCTCAACGACATCCTTGGCCGATTTGCTATTTGACGCGCTTTCGTAAGCTTGGTCGAAAACTGCGCACCAAAACCAACGCTTCAGTTTCTCGCGCTGTGCGCCGGCTTGAGCGGTTTTCGGACTGCCGGCTCGTGCCAGTACGGCCGCGAGTGGCGGCAGCATCGTCTGATACGGCACCCATTTCGGCAACATCACCTTGCAATCATCACGCAAAATTTCGAGACCTGTCGCAAGGCCGAGCACGACCTTGTCCCACCATTCGGTAATGTGGGCCGGCTCCAAATTGAGCACGTCACCGCGCTTGCAAGACGGCGCCTTTCGGCAGGCTAGCGAGATACCTTGCAGCACGTAGTAGGGATCAACCTGGAACTGCTCAATGATGGGGTAATCGCTGCGCGCCTTGTCCCACAACGTCCGCAGATTGATCTTCTGCGGCCAGAACCTCGCCGTCAGTAGTTCGAAAACGCTGAGTTTGACGCCGGTACGGTTTAAGGTTTCGAAGATCGTACAGAGCGCATCGGGCTCGGTCTTGTCGGAGAGCGTGACGACAGGAAAATGGTAATCGTCGATTGTCTTGATCCATTGGTCGTTCAATTTCGTAAGGGCATTTAGCATGTCGTTGCGCTTCTCCGCCGGCATCGGGTTTGTGACCTTCAGTATCCACTGTAGGAATCCACCAGCACCACCTTTCAAAACAGATAAAGGCAACAGCAATTCTTTTGCCTGCAAATCAAAATCCTCTCGCGCCTTCGCCCACTTGGTCGTAGCGCGAACGTGAAAAATCGCCTCTTCGAAGTCGGCACCCTTGATGAGTTCATTCAGATCGAGAAAATAGCGATGCTCTCCCACCCCATAGAACGCCTGATAGAGAGAAGTCAGTCGCTGCTGACCATCCAGCACGAGAAACGTATGATGGGCGCCATCGAGTTTCGGTGCGCCTTCAAATTCGCGGGCTGCAAAAACCCGTTTTGCATCGCGAACGCGCAGGATGCTGCCCGCTGGATAGTTGTTAGCGATCGAAACAATGAGTTCCTGGGTCGCGCCCGGCTCCCAAACAAAATCACGCTGAAAGTCCGGCAAAGCTGTCGTTCGGTTGTGAATCTCCGCAAGAAGGTCCTTGAGAGCACGCGGATTGGTGTCCTCAAATATACTCATGATCGCTCCCCCGCATGTGCGAGCGGCTCGATGTTTCCATAGTTCACGCTCGCTACCCCAATATTCCGGCTCTCGTTAAAATGGCCGGCGCAAACACTGACCGCGCTTCGGCGATCTTCGTCGACCGACGATGATCAGGACAATTCAACCTGCGCCTGCCCGCTCATGCCCCCTCCGCTCCCCGTAGCTTCATTCGCTTGCGCCCCATGTCCAGGATCAAGCCGGCCGCCTTCATGACACAGTCGAGGCTGATCGGCGGAGTCTCGCCGTGCTGCTGCACGTAGCCCGCAAGATATTGCGCGGACGGATTGTCGATGCCAAGGCGCGAGCAGACCAGATAACAGATTGATTCCGCCTCGAATTCGCGGGCGGCAAGCGGCAATTCGGTCCGGCTCGGCCACCATTTCTCGTTGGGCGAGCCGAGGTGGCCGCAATAAAGATGGGCCAACTCGTGCACCAGGGTCGCGTAGCGCGATTCGGCCGAATAATTCGCGTTCAGCAGCAGCTCGTACCGCAGCGGCACCTTCTCGTAGGTCGCCACCGGCTTGAGCTTGGCCAGCGCTCCGAGGTGTCGGCCGGGCGCCGCGGCCTGGATGGAGCCGGCGCTTTGCGAACCTTGCGGCCGTTCCGTGATGCTCACGCCATCGCGCTTGGCATTTTCTATCGTCAGCTGGAGTTCGTCGCCGATGCGACCCTTGAGCACCTCAAACGGTTTTTCCACCTCCCGCGGCAGCGGGGGCGCGCCAGGTCCGGGCTCCGTATCGGCCACATCGAACACAAACATCACCGGCCCCATCGGCTGAAGGATCACGATCGGGCGAGCGCCGGCCTTGATCCGGTGCCCTTAGTCGCGCATCCAGCGATGGGCCGGCGCGACATACTTTGCGCTCTTCATCTGTGTGTAGATCAGCATCGCGTTGTAGGGCGAATAGAAGCGAAAGCTGGCCACGAAGCGCAGCAGTTCGAAGCATTCCTTGCTCGAATTGTATTGCCGCGCATACGCGAACAGCTCATCGAGCGCGCGCCGGGTTGTCTCGCGATCCCATTTTGTCGCGGGCGGCGTCTCGTCGAACGGTTCGCTGGTGGTGTCCATGCCGGCTATGCCAATTCTGCTTTAGTGGGGTTAGATATCGACGGCTTCGGCAGCTGGTTAAAGGCTGCCTCAAGTCTGCTACGCTGTTCTGGAGTAACAATCTTGTGACTGCTTACACTCTGTTGAATTCGCTTGAATACCTCAGCGCCATACTCCGAAAGCTTGGTATGCTGACGCTTGAGCGAAGATTGCAGAACGACGATGCCTTCGATCAAGTCATCGTGGATGCTTATGAATAGTTCGGGCGCATGTTGCTTCGCATGCTGGACAAGGACATCAAGCATCCTCTTCTTGACGCCCTTCCCGCCCTGGCATGCCGCGGCTCTCTCATAGGCCGGCTTCATGAAAGCCGCCGCTGCTTTAATCATTCCGGTGGCTAGGGCTTGGCGCGTCCGCTGAATGTGGCTGGAAAGGGCTGCCCGTGTTTCACCGGCTTGTAGCTGGAAGCTCTCGCCGGCCGTGCGCAAGTTGGCTTCCATGCTTTCATAGATGCCGAGCGGCTGATTGCGCAACATCTCAACTGCACCTTTCAACCTTTCGGCCGTTTTATGTAGCTCTTCCAGGCAGCCGTTCACGATCTCATCGGTCAGCTCGGCAAGATGCGTTCCGAAAAATTCGTCCCAAACAAACGGCACAATATCGAGGTAAGCCCGCGCAATATCCCGATTAAAATCAAATTCGCGCTGAAGCGATGCGCTGTACCAAACGCCCTGTCGCCTGACAGCGGCATGCAGCGTGCGCCAATTAATTCCATTCCAAGCCGCAAAAATGGCGTTTAACCCCTGCGTCGCCCTGGCGTCCAAATCGCGCAAACGGTCTCTAAAGTTAGAGCAACGGCGCTGTAGAGACTCCTCAGCCCGAGTCTTGATTTCCTTAAGAGCATTGCGGCCCTCCTCAATGGCTCTATCAGCTACCCGAATAAAGCCGGACCACTCTTTCCGAGCACGTTCGTCATCCAGTTTTATTCGGCGGATTCTGTCTAAAAAAAAACGACTAGCCTGCTCGTGAAGCATCTGCAGCCGAAGGAACGACGCTTCAACTCGCTTTTTGTAACTGTTCTCAAGCGTGATCGAATGAAGATGTTCGATCAGCCGCGGAATATGGGTTTCCTCCGGTGAAAGTTTCATGCCCTGATAAAGTGGCATTCTGCCTATCGCGTGTAAGTAAGCAGACGTCGAGACGGCAAAAACTGGGACTGCCCGAACGCGATCAAAGAATGAATCTCGGAATCGATGATCGTTGGCTCTTTCAACGATGTCTTCAGCAATCGCCATTAAGTTGGCCTGAACGTGCGAACTGATCTCTTTGCGTCGATAGTCGAGAACCGGACCATAGTTGCCGTCGAATTCCTCCACATCTTTGCCCTGCTGAGCCAAGATGGCCTCAAGGTTGATATCATCGATGCGGGTCGCGATGACGGAGAATACATCCAGACGACCTTCCAAAAACAGCCTCAGCAGAAAAGCGTTCTCTCGCAGCACTTGCGTGAAAACTCGATCTATTCCGGTTTGACTATTGCAGATCAACCAAATATGCCGTGCTTCTTCGAGATATTTCTTCGTGACCTGTTCTCGTGCTGGATTCGGATCGTTGAGCCCGGGCAAGTCGACTAGTACTACGCCATTGGAAAGAACGCCAAAATTGCCATAGATGCGGACCCGACTAATCAGAGGCCAGAACTGCCCCTCTTCGTGTTGCTCGCGCCCTACGAGATAGCGGCGCACTTTGTTTCGCAGAGGGAGAACCTTATCTTCGTTGAAGACGAGAGGGATTCCCTTCGACATGGCAAACGCAATTTCTTTTGGCAGGCCGAGATGTGAATTATTCAATATCTCCGGCAGGTCGCAAATGGACTCGCCGCGGTAAACCGCGACGAATTTTTCCAATGCGCTCTTTTGAAGAGCCTCCCTTTCTTCGCGATCAAGATCAGTATCTTCATCTGAAGCCTCGGAACTGGCGGCCTCTTTGATTGATTCGAGCTCTTCGGCCCAATCCCTTAGAGAAATGAAGTCGATCTCCGCGCGATAATTGCAGGCCTGATGATGATGAACGGACGTGATCACACAGGTGCACGCGCCGACAGCCCCTCCAACCGGTAATACATTCTCGCCGAGAATCGCATTGATGAGAGAGGATTTTCCCTGTTGAGATGGACCGAGGAAAGCAATCGGTAACTCTGGCTTCTGTTCCAGCAATCGCTCGGCAGCGGCCACCTCTTCGCGCCAGCTTGCAAGCATTAGCGCATGATCCGCTTCTAGCTCCTGGACTGCGCTGCTTTCCAGCCAGTCACGAAACGTCGCAATGTAGCTTCGTAAATCTTCCGCTCTCATTTAGGAGTCTCTGCGCGTGCTAGAAGATCAGAAAAATTGTAGTTCACGCTGGTCACGCCGAAATCCGGCTCCCGTTGAAAGGGCCGCCGGATATAATGGACGTTGCGGTTTCCGCCGTCGCGGAATTCGACGATGGCTAGGATGAAATCGTCCGGCTTGTTCAGGGAGTAAAGAATCTCGTTGCGCGTCACCGTGACGGTGGCCGCGCCCGCGACTCTTCCTTTGACTTCGATAAACCGCAGGCGGCCCGTGCCCGGTATTGCACTCTCGATGTCGTAGCCAAGCTTCTCCGCTTCGCGATCGACGGGCAAAAAACCCAGCCTGCGCTCGACCTCCATGACGATCCTGCGTGCCTCGGCCGCCGCAGCTTGTGTATCGACAGTCGGCTGCTCGACAGGCGGCTGTTCACCGGTCATGGCCTTGAGCAAGCCGATGGGCACCACAAGGAGTCCGCCGAGCACAACCGGCGGGAGCGGGGAAAGCTGCCGCTCACGCTTGATCTCCTCCATTCGCTTCTGCAGGCGTGCTTGAAGTTCGTCCGCTCGCTTGCGGGCCTCTCCTGAATTCAGTCGTGCGTTCAATTTGCCGGCTCGCTCCTGTTCCTTGAGCTGTTCGGCCCGGAAATCCCAGTAGTTGATCTCCTTGGTCAGGCGGTCCTTGACGGCTGCCTCGGTCTTATCGAGCAGCGCGAGCTTGCGATCGCGAACCTCGGCCAAATGGTCCGGCACCACCTTCGCAATGGCGTGCGCGCGGGCACGCTCCTCCAAGTCGGAGCCAACGAACGCACACTCCGGCCGGGAAAGCAGGTCCGCGATCGAGGGCTCGTCCGCCTTCAAGGGGCGATAGTCGAGATAAGGCGCGTAATGGACGTGCCGTGCCGTCCCCTCCGCATCGATCTCCACGAACAGCAACCGTTTGGAGACGACGCGCCTGTCGCCGCTCCTGGTCAGGCTTGCGTCCTGGATGGCGTGCTCAAGGAAGAACAGGATGCGCGGGCTCGTGCCCGTGTCGCGCTCGTCGACCAACACCGTGCCGCGTCGGAGAAGATCGCGATGCCGTTCCAGCGTTAGGTCTATGACGGCGTTCAGAAGTGGATGCCCCGGACATACGAACGCCGCAAGCGGCTGACCCGGCGGCGCCACGAGGTCCTTCTCGAAAGCGATCCGCTCGTATCGGGGTAGCACCGGCTCGCTGATGCCAATCAGCTGGTCGCGGTTGCGTAGTGACGCCGGGACGCGCGTGACCTCGTAGCGGCGTGGCTCTCGCTGCCGGACTGCACCGCCGAGCTGTTGAAAGGCCTCAAGAAAGAAGGACTCGATGTAATGCGGCTGCAGCCTCCGGGCCTCCGCACGCTCCATGTCTTCGCGGATCCGATGAACGCGGCTGACGTCCATCGTGTCCTGTGCGAGGGCTCGGTCCTCAAGCAGACTCTGGATTTGCGACTTGTCGACGGCATTCTCGATCGCCCTGTTAAGGCGTTCGCGGACCTCCGGCCTTTCACCATACCGGATCGCTTCAATCAACAATTCCTTGAGCGGTCGTCCCTCGAACTGAAGCTTGCCGAGCACGTCGAATACCTGGCCGCCCAGCGCCTGACGCGCCTGCTCAAGTTTGTCCAGCAATCGGCGGTATACGTCGCCTTCGCGCGTCTCTTCAGCTACTAGGTTCCAAAGGTAACAAACCTCGGTTTGCCCGATACGGTGAATGCGTCCGAATCGCTGTTCCAGCCGGTTCGGGTTCCAGGGGAGGTCGTAATTGATCATCAGATGGGCGCGCTGCAGATTAATGCCTTCGCCGGCGGCGTCGGTTGCGAGCAGCACTCTGACTTCGGGATCGTGGCGGAAGGCCTCCTGGGCCTTCATGCGGTCTTCGCGGCCCAGTCCGCCGTGAATGACGACGACTGCTTCCGAGCGTCCCAACAGCGTCGTGACACGACCTTGGAGGTAGTGCAATGTGTCGCGATGTTCTGTGAAGATGACGAGCTTTTGGCTCAGCGATGATTTGGGTTTGGGCAGCGTGTAAACGCCCGAATCGTAGGACGCGGGGTCTTCTGCGAATTCGTTGGCGATAGCAGCAGGGGTGAATATTTCGCCGAGCAGTGTCGCTAGCTCGCGCCATTTCCTATCCTCGCCGCTGCGGCGAATAGAGAAGGCGAGCCCCTCAAGACGCTGTAGCGTGTCAATCTCAATGCGCAACTCTTCGATGGAGCGCGCTGCGGTGGCCTCATCGACGACCTGTTCTTCGGCGGCCTCGAGTTCGCTGTCTGGCGCATCCTCTAAATCCTCAACATCCTCTCGATCGAGTAGAGCAATCTGTGGGATCCTGGTCGCTGCTGCTTGACCGCCGCGTTGGAGAATCTCCAATTCGCGCAGTCGGCTTTCGAGCCTCTCTCGACGACGACGGAGGGATTGATAGATCGCTTCGGGCGAGGAGGCGAGGCGCCGCTGTAAAATTGTCAGCGCGAAGCCGACCGTGCCGGCCCTCTTATCATTCTCCAACGCTTCCGCTCGATTGAACTCCTCACGCACATATTCTGTGACTTCCTTGTAGAGGAGAGCCTCCGCATCCGAGAGTCTGTATGGTACCGTATAAGCGAATCGCTCAGGAAATAACGGCCGGCCGTCGAACTTGAGCAGTTTCTCCTTGACCATGCGCCGCATGAGGTCGGAGACATCGACCGTGTGCACACCGTCGTGGAATTTTCCCTCGAACCGGTCGCCGTCGAGTAGCGCCATAAAGAGCTGGAAATCCTCTTCCTTCCCGTTATGCGGCGTTGCCGTCATCAGCAGGAAATGGCGCGTCAGAGACGACAGCAGCTGACCCAAGCGGTAGCGTTTGGTGTATTTCACCTCCCCGCCGAAAAACGTGGCCGACAATTTGTGCGCTTCGTCGCAGACCACCAGATCCCAGCGGCAGTCTGGCGCCTGAAGCTTCTGCTGGACATCCTCATTCCGAGACAGCTTGTCGAGACGGGCAATAGCGAGGTTGGTTTCGAGGAACCAGTTGCCGGTGCGTGCCGCCTCGAGCTTATCGTTGGTCAAGATTTCGAACGGCAGATTGAATCGGCGGTAAAGCTCGTCCTGCCATTGTTCGGCAAGACTTCCGGGGCAAACGACCAGGCAGCGCTGAAGGTCGCCCCGTGCTATCAATTCCTTCATGAGGAGGCCGGCCATGATCGTTTTGCCGGCACCAGGATCGTCAGCCAAGAGGAAGCGCAATGGCTGTCGCGGCAGCATGCTCTCGTAGACCGCCGTGATTTGATGCGGCAGCGGCTCGACCACGGAGGTGTGGACAGCCAATACAGGGTCGAACAAATGCGCCAGATGGATGCGCTGAGCTTCGGCAACCAGCCGGAATAGACGACCGTCGCCGTCGAAGCTCCAGGGCCGTCCTTCTTCGACAACCTCAAGGCGTGGTTCGTCGTGGCGATAGAGGAGCTCGTTTGCGACCTTGCCAGTGGCATCCTTGTAGGTGAGCTCCAATGCTTCGGAGCCGTACCACTGAACATTGACGACGGTGACGAGTCCGCTGGGCAGAATCCCACGGACTGAGGCATTCGGCTTGAGATCCTCGAGTGAAGCCATTTGCCCCCTTCTCCGCGCTCATTCGCCCGCTTGGGCGCCGCCCATTGCCTCGCGAACTTCCCTCCGATTCATGAGCACGATGTGCTGGTCTTGCGGACGCCTGCGACTCGGGTCTCCATCGAGCCCAAGGCGCTTTAGGAAGTAGTAGAGAAAGGCCTTGGGGACCTCGATCGCGCACTGGCCCTCGTGCATCCCATAGTCGAGTTCGATCGCCCTGCGCTGACCCTCGGATAGCCCAGGATGCGGAGCAATCATTACGGTCACCGACTCGGACCAGGCTCGATCGCTTGCCGGATCGATTGTGTGCGGCTTAGATTCGCCAATATCGAGAATGCGGGCGAAGACGAAATCCTTGAAAGTTTCGTCCTTGTGGCAAAAGGCGCGTGCGTGCCAGCGGAAGCCGTCGAATCCCAGGGCGTACGGCGTCACCCAGCGCCATTGCGGCTCTGGCTTCGACATGGACTGATAGCGAACTTGGAGCGCACGACCCTCGCGAATCGCGCCGAGGACAGCCTTGAGGGTTCGCGTGTCGACGCCCCGGCCGGGAGCGGGCACGACCTGGAATTCTGGCGGCTTGTCGAGCCAAGCCTCCTCCGGCCTGATCGTGCCGCTGGCGATGGAACGCAACTGAGCGAGGTAGCGGTCAGAATCCTCGACGTCGAAGACGGACCGAAATTCCGGCGTCGCCAGATAGCACTTGAGGCGTGTATCGTAGACCACGTTGGCTGGCGCCAGCTCCTGGTAGCGCGCGAGGTCTGCAGACGCCTGAGGTGTGGAAATACCGAACTGGTCGGTTAGGTCGCTGCGGTTGATGCGCCCTTCCCAGAAAAGGCGGAAGTCGATGAATTCGAGCCGCCGCTCGATACCCCATCGGAGCTCCTCGCGACCGTCGTCCTTGACCTTCTTCAACCCGGCTCCGTGCCCCACGGTTAACCCTGCTTGCGTAAAGTAAGCTAATTGACACTGTCGTCTTGACCGTATAGTTTTTTAACTAATAATTCCCTCTCGGTCAACTGGGTGGCTTGCACGTAACGTGAACAGGGACGAAAACGACGTGGCCATCCGGCAGGCGGCCTTCGACCATGTCCGACGCTTGACGGAGACCCATGCGCATTTGACGGCGGCTGAACTCAGCCCTGGTTTCGTCTTTCGCGGCGAGCGCATCCCGATTGTCAATTCGCAGCGCGGCATATTCAAACCCCGGCAGATGCGGTTCTTGCTGTCCATCAGGACCGTCTTCCCCAGAGCCGGCGCCCGGGTCTGGTATGATGACCAGCGTGAGGTGCACCGTCAGATCTTCGAGGAAGACGAGAAGGTTGATTATGCGTTTATGGGCTCCAATCCGGACGCCGCCGACAATCAGTGGCTCCGCGAGGCGATGGAGAACCAAGTCCCGCTGATCTATTTTCTCGGCATCGCTCCGGGGCGCTACGCGGCACTGGTGCCAACGTTCATCGTTGGTTGGGACGCGCGAGCGCTGAAGGCGCACGTCGTGTTCGGTGTCCCCGATGAGGACGCCACCCGGCCACCCGAAACCGCAACGGAGCGGCGTTATGCCCTCCGCGAAGTCAAGCACCGGCTCCACCAGGCCTCGTTCCGCGAGGCCGTCATCGCGGCCTACGACCGACGCTGTGCGCTCTCGGGCCTGCCGGAGCCGGTGCTTCTCGATGCGGCTCATATCATGCCAGACCGCGATGAAAAGTGGGGGCAGCCAGTGGTGGCCAATGGCATTTCGCTGTCGAAGATTCATCACGCCGCTTTCGACGCGCATCTGATCGGGGTCGATCCCGATTACCGCATCCACGTCGCCGACCGGCTGTTGTCACGGAAGGACGGGCCCCTGCTCGAGGCGCTCAAGCACCTGCATCACAGTGAGCTGCATCTTCCAACGCGGACGCAGGACCGACCGGACCGCGACCGGCTCGCCGCTCGGTTCGAACGGTTTAGGGCGGCGACCTGAAGAAGCACTGCGCAATCGGACCTGAGCCCTGGCATCCCCTGCAGAAATGAGTAAAGACCATCGCCCTGAGGGGGGTGGGCTCTATTCATTTTTGGCGGAGATGCCGGACCCCCGGCCAACGAGATATTTACTTTCTCGCTGCCCTTCATCTCGCAGGCGCCCTACAATGGCTCAAGGCTTCATGTCGATTCATCCTAATGGAGGTGATCCGATCTAAATGGATGATTACGAAGATTGTGATCAATACCCTATTATCATCTTCAAATCGCTCACGTCTTTTGGCGGCTTACCCCGTCCGCCAAATCCGTGAACGACATACTTCGGCTTTTTGATACCCCGGTCGTTATATAGCTTCTTGTTTCGCGAAAACGCGGAGTTGATGAATTCAATTTCAAGTTCATCGATTGCGGAATTGCTGGTTTTCCCCTTCCCCACTCTGGCTATGA
>Ga0070740_10003045_pt1 | contig 18485 bp, 12 predicted proteins | sample Coa_R2_FD_67286 | JGI IMG/M metagenome (GOLD analysis project Ga0070740, IMG submission 67286) | Surface soil microbial communities from Centralia Pennsylvania, which are recovering from an underground coalmine fire - Coalmine... | ecosystem: Environmental > Terrestrial > Soil > Unclassified ...
CCATGTACCAAGCACTGGAGAAGGAACTGGCAACCTATGAGAAGAGGACGCCGAAATCGGCTGCGGCGCACAAGCGCGCTCTGGAGCGGATTCCGCTGGGAGTGGCGAGCAACTACCGGCACTACGAGCCGTATCCCATTTTCGTGAAGGAAGGGAAGGGAAGCCGGATTCGAGACGTGGACGGGCACGAGTATATTGATCACAATCTGTGTTTCGGCGCTTTGATGGCGGGCCACTGTCATCCGGCCGTGGTGAAGGCGGTGAAAGAGAAACTCGACGAAGGAACCACGTTCGGAATGCCGCACGACCAGGAATGGGAGCTGGCGGAAGAGATTTGCAAACGCTATCCGGTGGAGATGGTGCGGTTCGGCTCGAGCGGCACGGAAGTGACCATGCATGCGTGCCGGATTGCGCGGGCGGCGACGAACCGAGAAAAGATCGTCAAGTTCGAAGGCGCCTACCACGGGCTGCACGACACGGCGCTGGTCAGCGTGAAGCCGAAGGAAAGCGAGTACGGCGACGAATTGGCCCCCAATTCGGTGGCGGGTGGCGGAGGAGTGCCGAAAGCGTCGCTAGAGAACGTGCTGATCGCGAGCTTTAACAACCTAGCAAGCGTGGAGAACCGCTTCAAGCAATACCCGGGACAGATTGCAGCGATCATCCTCGAGCCGATTCTGATGAACGTGGGCTTGTGCCTGCCGCAGCCCGGATTTCTGGAAGGGCTGCGCAAGGTCTGCGATGCCAACGGCGCGCTGCTGATCTTCGACGAAGTGAAAACGGGCGCGAAGCTGGCCTGGGGCGGGGCGAGCGAATACTTCGGGGTGAAGCCGGACATGATCTGTCTGGCGAAGTCGATTGGGGGAGGTTTGCCGCTCGGCGCCTTTGGAGCAAGCCGCAAAGTGATGGACCTGATCGCGCAGCACAAGGTCTTTCACGGTGGAACGTACAACACCAACCGCGTGGCCATGGCCGCGGGCCTCGCGACCTTCCGCGAAGTGCTGACCCGCAAGAACTACGAGCACGTGGGGAAGCTGAGCAAGAAGCTGACGGAAGGGTATCGCGCGATTGTCAAGAAGGCGGGCCTGAAGGCATACGTGGCCAGCGCGGGAGTGAACGGCGCGCTGATGCTCTATCCGCAGGAGATTCGCAATTACCGCGACTGGACGAAGATTGACGTGGATTTGTGGCGGCACTACTGGTTCGGCATGGTGAATCGCGGCGTTCTGGCGCAGCCTTACTGGTGGGACGAGCAATGGACGATTTCCGTGCAGCACACGGAAGCCGATATCGAAAAGCACTTGGCGGCATTCGAGGAAGTGGCGCCCGCGCTCGCGAAGGCTCAATCGGAGCGCGGCGCAGTGGCCGTGCCGGCCGGACACTGAAGCATCGCGCAGGCAAACGGAAGTCGAGGGAAAGTTGGAGAGCGAGGTCTTAATCACCGCGCAGGGCGAGAAGGTGACGGAGAACAGAATGCCGCACCTGAAGCGCGTCTTGGGGCGGCGGGACCTCGTGCTGCTCTTCGTCGTCGCGATTTTCAATCTGAACGTCCTGCCGTCGATCGCGGCGAACGGCGGCGTAACGATCTGGCTTTGGGTTGTTTCGCTGCTGCTCTTCTTCTGGCCGCAGGGCGTCGCGGTGATCGAGCTGGCGCACCGGTATCCGGGAGAAGGCGGCGTCTATCTTTGGGCCAAGGAAGTGTTCGGCGATTTCCACGGCTTTCTTTCCGGCTGGTGCTACTGGACGAACAACATGATGTACGTGCCGACAGTGCTGCTCTATTTCGTCGGCGTCTCGGTGTTTGTCCTGGGCGCGGGGCACGAATCGCTGGCGGAAAACAAGGTCTTTGCGCTGGCGGCGTGCGTGACGCTGCTGGCTCTGCTCGTGGTGCTGAATATTGTTGGGCTTGGCGTCGGAAAATGGATCAACAACATCGGCGGCATGGGAACGCTTCTGGCGGCGCTGCTTCTCATCGGATTGGGCGTGATCATCTCGTTGCGCTTCGGCACTTCGGTCACGTGGGCGGACTTTCTGTTTCCTCCCGACCCGCGCTCCACTTTGAATTCGTTCGGAGTAATCTGCTTCGGATTGGTGGGCCTGGAGCTCGCGTCGGTGATGGGCGACGAAATTCAGGATCCTCATCGGACCCTGCCGGGAGCCGTGGCCTGGGGTGGCGTAATCTCCGGCGCGATGTACATCGGCGCGACGCTGACGCTGTTGATTGCGGTGAGCCGCAACGAAATCAGCGTGCTGCAGGGAGTGGTGCAAGCCGTAGGCCACATGGCGGCGCGAATCGGAGTGGCGTGGATCGTGGCGCCGTTCGCGTTCCTGCTGAGCCTTTCGATTGCGGGAATCGGGTCGGCCTGGCTCGGCGGCTCGGCGCGGATTCCCTTCGTGGCGGGACTCGATTCCTACATGCCCGCGTGGCTCGGCCGCATTCATCCAAGGTACCGGACACCTTACGGGGCATTGATCGTGCATGCGATCGTTTCCCTGTTTCTCGTGGTCATGAATTTCGTGGGATCGGGCGTGCAGGAATCCTTCCAAAGACTTCTTTCCCTCGCCGTCGTGCTGCAGCTCATTCCGTTTCTTTACATGTTCGGGGCGCTCCTGAAGCTTGCGCTGGCCCCGGATTATCAGCGAGGGCATTACGGAAGAGGCACGCTGATCGCCGCAGGAATCAGCGGCTTGCTGACAACCAGCCTGGGCATCGGGCTTGCCTTCTTTCCGGCGCAGCAGATCACGTCGCTCGCTTCGTATGAGACGTGGATGGTGGGGGGAACGCTGTTCTTCATCGGTCTTGCGGCATTTTTCTTTTTTGTGTACGGGCGGAGGAAGGAAGCGGCAAAGATGCTGGCATAGCGAGGGAATCAGGAGGAAGAGATGTCAAGCAGCGCTACAGCGGGAATCCGGAGCTACCAGAACTACATCAACGGCAAATGGGAGAGCAGCGCGAGCGGGAAGACGTTTCCCGTGTACGACCCTTCGACGGAAGAAGTGATCGCGCAGGTCGCGGCGTCGGAAGCGGCGGACGTGGACCGCGCCGTAAAGGCGGCGCGCGCGGCGTTCGACTCCGGGCCGTGGGCGCAGACCACCGCGCAGGACCGGGGAAGAATTCTGTTCAAGCTTGCGGAGAAGATCCGGCAAAACGCGGCGGCTCTGGCGGAACTCGAGTGCCGGAACAGCGGAAAGCCCATCGTCGAAGCGGAATACGATATCGCCGACGTGGCGACCTGCTTCGAGTACTACGGCGGCCTGGCGAACAAGGTGACGGGCCAGGTGAATCCCGTGCCGGCGAACGCGCTGAGCTTCACGCTGAAAGAGCCGGTCGGCGTAGCCGGGCAGATTATTCCCTGGAACTATCCGCTATTGATGGCCGCGTGGAAGCTGGCGCCGGCGATTGCCGCGGGCTGCACGTGCGTGCTGAAGCCGGCGGAACAAACGCCCCTTACGGCGCTGGAGTTCGCGAACTATTTCGAGGAAGCGGGTTTGCCGCCGGGTGTATTGAACATTGTGAACGGCTACGGCGAAACGGCCGGCGCGGCGCTGGTGGCGCATCCTGGCGTGGACAAGATTGCCTTCACGGGAAGCGCGGCCGTCGGCAAGATCATCGTGAAGAGCGCGGCGGACACGCTCAAGCGCGTCACACTGGAACTGGGCGGCAAGTCGCCGAACATTTTTTTTGCGGATGCCGATTGGGAAGCGGCGGTGGATGGAGCGCTGTTCGGAGTGTTCATCAACCAGGGAGAAGTCTGCTCGGCGGGGAGCCGCATCCTGGTGGAAAAGAAGATTTATCCGAAGTTCGTGGAAGCGATGACGGAAAAGGCGAAGCGAATCAAGCTGGGGCCGCCACTCGAGCGGGAAACGAAGATGGGGCCGCTTGTGAGCAAGGAGCAGTACGATCGCGTCAGCTCCTATCTGGAGACGGGGAAGAGGGAAGCCAAGACGGCAATCGGGGGCGGAAGACCGAAGCAAATCAGCAAGGGCTACTACGTCGAGCCGACGATTTTTTATGATGTGGACAACGGCGCGAAAATCGCGCGCGAGGAAATTTTCGGGCCGGTCGCGGCGGTGATTCCCTTTGAAGGGGAGCCGGACGCCATTCGCATCGCGAACGACACGCCGTACGGACTGGCGGGAGCGGTCTGGACGCGGGACATCTTCAAGGCGTTCCGCGTGGTCAAGTCTATGCGCGCGGGAATCATCTGGGTCAACCACATGCAGCCGACGTACGTGGAAGCCCCCTGGGGCGGATACAAGCAGTCGGGTTTCGGGCGCGAGTTGGGGCCGTGGGGACTTGAAGAATATCTCGAAACGAAGCAGGTGTACGTCAATCTCGACGAGACACCGATCGGGTGGTACTGAAATGGGAACGATTGCAATCCGCACGGAGATTCCCGGGCCGAAGTCGCGCGAACTGATGAAGCGGCGCGAAGCGGCCGTGCCCCGCGGGCCGTATCATGCAACGCCCGTATTCGCGGCTCGCGCGAAGGGCGCGGTAATCGAGGACGTGGACGGAAACCGGTTCATCGACTTCGCCGGGGGTATCGGCTGCCTCAATACGGGCCACCGCCCCGCAGAGGTGGATGCGGCGGTCATGGAGCAACTCGAAAAGTACATGCACCTGTGCTTCAGCGTGACGCCGTATGAAGGCTACGTCGCCGTGGCGGAAAAACTGAACGCGCTGGCTCCGGGGACATTTGCAAAGAAGACCTTGCTGGTGAACAGCGGCGCGGAAGCGGTGGAAAACGCCGTGAAAATCGCGCGCGCCTACACGAAGCGGCCCGCGGTGATTGCGTTCAACGACGCGTTTCATGGCCGCACCATGATGACGCTTGCGCTGACGAGCAAAACGCACCCCTACAAGGCCGGATTCGAGCCGTTCCCGGGGGACGTGTACCGGTTGCCGTACGCTTATTGCTACCGCTGTTCGTACGGCCTGAAGTATCCCGCGTGCGCGATGGCTTGCGCGAAAGCGCTCGAAGACGCGTTCAAGCGCGTGGTGGCGCCGGAATCGGTCGCGGCCGTGATCGCCGAACCCGTCCTCGGCGAAGGCGGCTTCATTGCTCCGCCCAGGGAGTTTTTCGGCGTGCTCGCGGAAATTTGCCGGAAGCACGAAATTCTCTTCATCGCCGACGAAGTGCAATCGGGAATCGGCCGGACCGGAAAGTCTTTCGCGATTGAGCACTACGGCGTGGAGCCCGATCTGATTACCAGCGCGAAATCGCTCGGCGGCGGCCTGCCGCTGGCCGCGGTGACCGGCCGCGCGGAGATCATGGATACGCCCGGAGTCGGCGGCCTGGGCGGAACGTTCGGAGGGAATCCGCTCGCTTGCGCCGCGGCGCTGGCCGCTTTGGAGATGATCGAGAAGGAAGGCTTGCTGGCGCGCTCGTCGGCAATCGGCAAGCGTTTTGTGGAGCGCGCTCGTGAATGGCAAAAGAGGTTCCCGCTCGTCGGTGAAGTGCGGGGACTCGGCGGAATGTGCGCCGTGGAGTTGGTGAAAGATCAGGCGTCGCGCGAGCCTGCGGGAGAAGAGACCAAAAAGGTCGCGCAATACTGCTACGAACACGGCCTGATTACGATCACCGCGGGCACTTACGGAAACGTGATGCGCATTCTCGTGCCGCTGGTGGTGACGGACGAGGAGTTTGACGAAGGCTTGGGCGTCCTCGAAGCGGCCTTGGCTGCCGTGGCGGAGAAGATGCAAATGGCGGTAACGAAGTAAAGGGAGTCTGGTTATGCAGAACACGGCAATTGGCGCGACAAGCGCCGCACCGGATTTGCAGGATCGAAAGCTGTTTCGCGAAGCCTGTTACGTGGACGGCCAATGGATTCAGGGCGGCGGCGCAACGATCAGCGTGGACAATCCCGCGACGGGCGAAATTATCGGCAAAGTGCCCAAGCTGGGCGCGGCGGAAACGCGGCGCGCCATCGAAGCGGCGCAGCGAGCTTTCCCTACTTGGAGCGCGAAGACCGCCAAGGAACGCGCGACCGTGCTGCGAAAGTGGTTCGACCTGATGATGGCCAATCAGGAAGACCTCGCACGGCTGATGACCATCGAACAGGGCAAGCCGCTTGCGGAATCGCGCGGCGAAGTCGCGTATGCGGCGTCATTTCTGGAATGGTTCGGCGAAGAAGCCAAGCGCGTGTACGGCGATACGATTCCCCAGCACCAGCCGGACAAGCGCATCGTCGTAATCAAGCAGCCCATCGGCGTGGTCGCGTGCATCACCCCGTGGAATTTTCCGCTGGCGATGATCACGCGCAAGGCCGGCCCGGCCATCGCCGCGGGCTGCACGGTCGTTCTCAAGCCGGCATCGCAAACGCCGTTTTCCGCGCTGGCGCTCGCCGAACTTGCAGAACGCGCCGGCGTGCCGAAGGGCGTCTTGAACATCGTCACCGGTTCGGCGGCAGCAATCGGCGGCGAGCTTACGTCGAATCCCATCGTGAAAAAGCTTTCGTTCACCGGCTCGACGGAAATCGGAAAGATTTTGATGGCGCAGTGCGCCGGGACGGTGAAGAAACTCTCGCTCGAATTGGGCGGCAACGCGCCGTTCATTGTTTTTGACGACGCCGATTTGGACGCCGCCGTGGAAGGGGCGATTGCTTCGAAATACCGCAACACGGGGCAGACCTGCGTCTGCACGAACCGCGTCCTGGTGCAGGACAGCGTGTACGACGCGTTTGCGGCGAAGCTTGCGGCGGCGGTCGCAAAATTGAAGCCCGCCCCGGGATTGGAGCCGGGCGCGAATCAGGGGCCGCTCATCGACGACGCCGCGGTCGAAAAGGTGGAAAGCCACATCCGCGACGCGCAGTCCAAAGGCGCAAAAATCCTCGCCGGCGGGCGCAGGCACGCGCTGGGCGGAAGATTTTTTGAACCCACCATCCTGACCGAGGTCACTCCCGCGATGGCCGTGGCGCGCGAAGAAACGTTCGGGCCGGTCGCTCCGCTCTTCCGCTTCAAGACCGAAGCGGAAGCCGTGGCTCTGGCGAACGACACGGAATTTGGCCTCGCGGCGTATTTCTACGGACGGGACATTGCCCGCATCTGGCGCGTTGGGGAAGCGCTCGAATACGGAATCGTCGGCATCAACACCGGCCTGATTTCCACCGAAGTCGCGCCCTTCGGCGGAGTCAAGGAATCCGGAATCGGCCGCGAAGGCTCGAAGTACGGAATCGAGGAGTTCCTCGAGATCAAGTACCTTTGCTTCGGTGGAATCAAGAGCTAAGGTTCGCCATGCGATTTGCGGCGCTTCTTAAGCCAACATTTTCGAGCGGCCAAACTTAACAGGCCGCAGGCCCGATCCAAAGATCGGGCCTTAACAATGGCTCCTACCCACTTTCCTGTCACCAACGCTACTTGTTGATGTCTTGCTTCGCTTCCAGGCGCTTCAGGAGCGGTTGCAGGAACGGCTTCTGCGGATCGGGCGCGCCATCAATCGAAAGCTGCATTTCCTTTGCCGCCGTCGAAAAGTCGCCAGCGTTTGAGGCAAGGCGGGCCTGCGCAAGGTGGCTGATCCAATGGTTCGGATCCTTCCTCGAAACCATCGGATACAGCTCGAAAGCCCGCTTGGGGTTGCCCTGCCGCTGCAGAGTGCGCGCGTAAACGTACATCTGAATGGGATTGGCCTTTTCCAACGCGCGCGCCAGCGTCACGCATGTACGAACGCATGAGGCCGCCTCTCCCCTGAAGCAAAATAGCCGACCGGCCGCAAGGCCCGGTTACCCGGGACTCCGCCCCCTGCCGATATGACGTGACCCTCCGCGAGGCGTGAGCACGCGAAACGGCGTATAGTCGTTGGAAGAGTCCGCGCATCCAACAGAAACCGATAAATTCTTTCTAAATGAGTCCCAATCGTGGAAGAAACCAAGAAAGCAGGAAAAAGTAGGAAAGAGAAAGCCCAGCGTGCCTGGCGCGTGATGCCCGAGGTTTGGGCGATGATGAAAAAACGGCGCGGCGTTCTGGCCCTGGGACTTCTCCTGATGGCCGTCAACCGCGTTGCGGGGCTCGCGCTGCCCGCTTCGCCCAAATACCTGCTGGACAACGTCATCGCCAAACACCAGGTCCAGTTGCTGATGCCGCTCGTGGGAGTGGTCGTGCTCGCCACGCTCATTCAGGGAGTGACTTCCTTCGCGCTTACCCAGCTCGTCTCGAAGTCCGCGCAAAAGCTCATCGCTGAAATGCGCCAGCAGGTGCAGGCCCACGTGGGGCTCCTGCCGATTCCGTTCTACGATTCGCACAAAACGGGCGAACTGGTCTCCCGCATCATGAGCGACGTGGAAGGCGTGCGAAATCTGGTCGGCACCGGCCTGGTAGAAATGGTTGGCGGGCTGATGACGGCGGCGTTCGCGCTGGTCATCCTGCTCAAGATCAGCGTGACGATGACCCTGGCCGCCTTCGCCATCCTCGTGATCTTCGGGCTCGGCATCAGCAAGGCGTTTTCGACGATCCGCCCGATTTTCCGCGAACGTTCCAAGATCAATGCGCAGGTCACCGGCCGCCTGACCGAATCGCTCGGCGGCGTGCGCGTGGTCAAGGGTTATCACGCGGAGTCTCGCGAAGCGGGCGTCTTTTCCGAAGGCGTCAAGCGGCTGCTGGACAATGTGCTGAAAACGCTCACCGCAACTTCCGTGATGAGCCTTTCCGCCACCATGCTCATGGGCCTGGTGAGCGCGACGATCATGTTCCTGGGCGTAAAGCAGATCCTGCGCGGCGCCATGACCCCGGGCACGCTCATCATGTACATGGCCTTTCTGGCGATGCTGGTGGCTCCGGTGTTTCAGATCGTTGCCATCGGCACGCAGCTTACAGAGGCCTTTGCGGGCCTCGACCGCACCCGGGAAATCCTGAGCGAAAAGAAGGAAGACGAAGCGATCGGCCGCACCGCGGCCATCGGCAGAATCCGCGGCGAGATTCAGTTCGAACACGTCGATTTTGCCTACGATGTGAACAAGCCCGTGCTCTTCGACGTGAGCTTCGAATCGCAGCCGGGCACCGTGACGGCGCTGGTCGGCCCTTCCGGCGCGGGCAAATCCACCATCATCGGGCTGATTGCGGCGTTCTATACGCCCACGCGCGGCCGCGTGCTCGTCGATGGCGTCGATCTCGCCGCCGTGCGCCTCGATTCCTATCGCACGCAGCTGGGCGTCGTGCTTCAGGACACGTTCCTCTTCGACGGCACCATTCGCGACAACGTGGCCTTCGGCAAGCCCGGCGCTTCGGAAGAGGACATTCTCGCGGCCTGCCGCATCGCTCGCGTGGACGAGTTCGCGGAAAGCTTCGAGAAAAAGTACGACACCGTCGTCGGCGAGCGCGGCGTGAAACTCTCCGGCGGACAAAAGCAGCGCGTCTCCATTGCGCGCGCGATTCTGGCTGATCCGCGCATTCTGATTCTCGACGAAGCCACGTCAAGCCTGGATTCGGAATCGGAAGCCCTCATTCAGGAGGGCCTGCGCTACCTGATGCGCGGCCGGACCACGTTTGTCATCGCGCACCGGCTTTCGACCATTCGCCGCGCCGAGCAGATCCTAGTCGTCGAAGGCGGACGCGTCATTGAGCGGGGAAACCATGAATCGCTTTATGCGCTGGGCGGGCGCTACTACGATCTCTACACGCGCCAGCACGGGCTGGAGGCGGATTTGTTTCTTGCGCCCGGCGAAGGCGATGCGCCCGCGGAACTTTCCGGGAACGGCGCTGCCGAACGTGCCCAGAGCGGCTCCGCCTTGCAGGATGCCTTGCGCCTTCTGCGCGGCCAGACCGGCGGTTAGGGTCCCGCTCTCCCGTTTCAGTGTAAGATGGGCATAAGTGCGGGCTCGTAGCTCAGCGGTTAGAGCAGCGGACTCATAATCCGTTGGTCCCAGGTTCGAATCCTGGCGGGCCCACCAACCAATTTCTAAGTCCTGATTTTGCAATCAGTTGATTTGCCCGCCGTTCGCGCTGTCGTCCAACTCGAGAACATTTGAGAACAAAACTTCCGAGACCCGCTCCACAGCGCGACGTTGCGAGTCCGGTATTACGTGTGAATAGGTGTTGAGCGTCGTTCCAAGATCCGAGTGCCCCAAAAGGGCCTGCGCGGTCTTGATCGATTCTCCCACTTCGGTGAGAAGCGTGGCATGCGTGTGCCGGAAGGAATGCCACGAGATCCGCGGCTGCTTGATCCGATCACATGCCGGTGCGAGCACGCGATTGTAGAGGTTTTTCGGATTAAGTGGCGTTCCCACTGGTGTGCAGAACACCAAGTCGTCTGCTGCAGTCTTCTTGCTCCCCGAACGATGGGTTTTCAATAGTTGACAAAGGAAGCTGCTCATGGGGATTACGCGGTTGCTGCTCCGAGTCTTCGGCGATCCGAACTCGCCGTCAGAGTACGTTTCGGCGACTTCGATCGTGCCGCGAAGCAGGTCTAGTCGTTTCCACCGGAGAGCCAATATTTCGCCAATTCGCATCCCCGTAAGCACGGCAAGTTGAACGACTGTGCGACACGGTTGCGTTAACTCTGGCAGTAGCCGCTGTACTTGAGCAGGAGAGTAGAACCTGCGCTCAGCTCTGGATCCCGATGTACGGATGCGAATGCCATGCGCAGGGTTCCGGTCGAGATAGCCCCGGTCAACCGCGGCCTGCAACACTGTGGAAACTGTTGCACGAACACCGCGGAGCGTGCCACTTGCATGTCCCTTCTGCCTCAGATTTGACAGCAAGGCTTCAATCTGCACTCGGCTAATTGCGCAAAGCGAACAGGTGCCGAAGGCAGGAATGATGTGCCTGTCGAGTTGGAAACCGTAATACTTCACAGTGCTCTTCTTAAGTGCCAATGCGGCATTTGGTCGCCATTCCGCCCGGACGAATTCTTCGAGCGTCATTGCGGCTTGTGGCCTGCGTTGGCTCAGATTTACTGGACCGAGTCGATTCTGGAGGGCGTTCCGTGCTTGCTGCCGCGTGATCTGACTGACGGGCCCTAGCGTTTCGGCTCGGAGCACTCTCTTCACCGATCCGTCCGGTTGCAGCACGTCTTCCCTCCATCGGAGCACCCACATCTTTCTGCGTTTACCACGAATCCACAAACAACCTTCTTGATACCGCGGTCGAGTCATACTCTCCTTTCGGCTGACTCGTCCGCCTCTTGCTGCGTCGGCGATAATTGTAGCGCCCGCGTCAAGCATTCGGCCGTCCTCCGACACGTTGCCGCTCAATCCATGCCAGCACGTCTTCTGACCGGAAACGCCAATATTTCCCAAGACGAAAGCCAGGAATCCTCTCCACGCTTCGACGTCGCGTGCGGTCGTACACCCAGGACACTGGAACTTGGAGCAGTTCCGCCACCTCTTCAACAGAGAGCAGGTGTTCAGCAGTGAGCGCTGGAGAGTTGCTCGCAACTATGCCCTTGCCATGTTGCGCCTCAATTGGTTGTTCCGGTGACATTCTCGTCTTAGCCTCAGGTTGATTTTGGCGGTTTAACTAAACTTTCCTCGCGACCGCTGTTCCCTGCAAACTGCTCTGTGGACCGTTTTGGACCGCTTTGGCCCATTTTCGCCGCCTCCTGTGCACTCTGAAAGTGCGTGGCCCACGGGCCTCTTCAGGTGCCCTTGGTCGACTGCCCGCAGCGTTTCAGAGCGTTAGCCCCTGACGATTCAATGTGATATGACCTTCTTTCACCCGATTTCTGCTAATCTGACTTGTAAACCCTTGTCTACCGTTTTTATCCGGATAATTTTGGGGGTTGCTGTGCACTTTGAACCTCACGTGCAACGCGAATTACGACGCGTCGATTGACCCTTAGCGCTCTTGCGATGGCTGATTTCGTCCATCCCCGTTTCAAAAGATCTCGAATCACCATTTCGAACTGTTCCGAGACCTGGTTGTTCGCCCGGCGCACATATCGGAAAGGCACAGGTTCGGAGGCTTCGATCCGTACGTCTTCTCCATCGTCGATCCTTTCCATTGGTTCCAGTTCGATCTGGGGTTCGGCGGGCACCGCGGCACTCGGCTCGGGCACTTTCAAACCAGCCCGTTCCACTGTGTCACGAATACTCAGAGCCACATCCCGGTCTTCAATACGGGATAGCTCTTCAGACAGGATTTCGACTGAGCGGTTCAATTCCTCCACACTTGAGACTCTAGAACTGTGGTACCGGAGAATCCCCGAGGCGATGAGTTTGGCGCGCAGCACGAGTTTTTCTTGTTGCTCCATCTCAGCAGCTTCTAAACCTTTAGAAATTGACGGGGGACGTGTGTTGGCCTCCCCGCGCGCACTTTGAAGTTTAGAAAAACCAGCTGATAATTCATCGAATGTTAGCGTCCTTCTCAAACATCACCGACACACCTACTTGGGCAAGCCTCTCAATCAACTGAGCTACGCTCCAGCCTACCCAACGCTTGGGGTCGCCGAGTGCAACTCGCAACTGTTCAAGCGTAGCCTTTGCAAACAAAGCGGGATCGGTCACGACAGCTGACGTCTCAATAAGGACGGGTGGATTTTTCAGGTTCCAGCTGACTAGTCGAATACCAGGAGGCATGACTGGGGCTGCTACGCGCCGACGCAATACAAGGAGGACTTCCTCCTTTCTAGATCGCAAATCTTCTAGCAAAAGGTTTGCTTCTTCCGGCAGCCGACAGCGGATCCGTTCACCATGAATCGCTAGCTCACCACCTGCGGCCTTTATACGTTTGATCACATGCTCCGCCGAGCTCATACTTCGACCTCGATCATGCGCTTACCCATCTCCTTCTCGACCGTGGACTTCATTTTCTGCTCTGTTTTCGAGCCGCACCTCTCAGGTTCCGTCTGAACATGGGGCTGACCGGGGCTGTGGGGCTGAGTTTCCTCAGGCTCCATCGTGCAACACTGCAACGCCTCCACACTTGGAAGGATGTCGACTTCTTGCGGCAGGGAATCACCAAGCACGAATTGGGCCGGAAAGCTCCTGCGGGTTTCCAGATTCTTCAAGAATCCACGCTGGCGTGCGACAGCTGCGCGTCTCGAAGCTGCGGACTTGTCCAGTCCTAAGCGAGCCGCTAGCCTGCCAAGTGAAACTGGTTCCCCAGGCGCTTCATCATGCAAATCACTTACTGCCTGAACTGTTTCGCGCACGACCGGAGAGACACTTGCATCCAAACCTTCGGAAACGATGTCCGCTACGAGTCCGCGGACTGCCGCGTAATCTTGGAGCGTAGCAATAATTTGGCCGCTCTTATCGCGCAGCCGTGAATACTGGTGCAGGATCGCGTGCCCCTTGATCAGGGCGAGCACAGCGCCGAAGTCGCGCCGGAGTCTCACAGAAACCGGCGCAGTAAGTTGAGCTAGCGCCTGAGCGTAGGGAATAAGTACCCTGTGTTCAGCATGTTGGAGCCAAACCTGAAGAGCCTTCCAGGAACCTAGATTTTCATACTCGCTTGACCCTGCGGCCATCGCTAGCAAGACAGCCCTGGTTTGCTCCTGCGTATCCGTCACTTGCAGAGAAAGAAGGCGCGTCTCGTTCTCAGGGTGGAGCCTTACTGCCGTCGTGGTAACTAATAGGCCGGTAGGACCCTCTTTTTCGATTCGGCGCGGTTTTAGACCCTGCGCTGTCTTCTCAACCAGTTCGTATACGAGCCGCCCTTCGGAAAGAAGTGAGCGGATCAAATAGGATGCAAACTCACCAGCGAGTCCCGCGGCCTCATATATCACCAGGAATCTGTTGCGTAAGTCGGCTTCCGTATAGGCCAACGCACGTTCGCTCATGGCCGTCAGGCAGTACACTGCTTGCGACGGGAAGAATTTCAATACTTGTTCGACGATGAAGGACTTGCCACCCGACGAAGGCCCTTTGACAGCTACAGAAACCGGGCGCTTAAGGAACCGAGTTATGAGGGCGAGGTATAGGAGTTTAGCATTCCGCTCTTCACCAACTACGCCATGATTACGCAGAATCCCCGCAAAACGTTCAAGAATATTAGCCGACTCGGCATGAGCCTTGCAGAGCTCCCACGCTTCCTCTTTTTCGGTCTCTATCTGTGCTGCAAACACCTTCGGAACTGGGGTAGCAGCTTCCAGTGCCTGTCTGAAGCGCATTGGAAAGCTCGCGGGATCGTTCTGGTGAAGAGCACTCGGATCCTTGAAGCCGTTCAATTTGAGCAAATAGGCCCGATCGCGAATCTTGGAATTGGCAAGCCAGTTTTGTACAGCAACTCCGCCCTGGTCAGGCTCGATAACAACATAGATTTTCTCGATGCCATCCAAGTGCGCCGCGTCGCGTCCCTCCCTCCAATTTGCAGCTCCTGGTATGCCAAGTGCCGGAAAGCCGTGATACCAAAGAGTATGGCAATCACTTTCGCCTTCGCACAGCACCATGTAGTCGGTTCCTTTGTTTCGCCAAAGACCGTACAGTCTAAGTTTCGCTCCTCTCACCCATCTAAATCGATTATCGCTATCCCCGGATTTATCCAACGCTGTCCGAATTCGCACTGCAACCTCGGTCCTACTTTCATCAAAGTAAGGAATGCGAATTGCGGGCCGGCCTTGGTAATGAAGGTCGGACAGGTCGAGACTTCGGAGGAAATCGACAGGCAACTTTTTGGCTCTTGCGTATTCGGCAAGGGTGAGTGTTGCAGCGTTGCAGCTTTGATCGCCGGACGCATCTCTGCATCCCTGGCTTGGGGAAAGGTCAGATATTGTGAGACCTACCTTTTTCAAGATTTCAGTTACAGGGCAACCAACAAAGCAATAAAGCAAGATATGCCCGCTGCTACCCAATGAGATGGAAAGGGAATTGCGCCTATCGTCGTGCGCTGGGCATCGCGCTGTCCACCCACCCGCGCCAAGACGAACTGCCTCCAATCGCGCTAGGACCGTCTCCAGCTGCGCAGTCACGATTGGGTTTCCTTTGCTGATACTGTATGCCGCTTAATAAAGTCCTCCACGGCCGCCGCCGGTATTCGAACGGCGCGACCGCATCGGACTCTTGGGAGACGCCGCTGAGCTAGCCAGGCGCGAACCGTGCCCTCTCTAATACCGAGACGTTTGGCGGCCTCTCGAACAGTAATCAATACATCCTCGTAGTAATTCATGGGCACATGTTCAGCCATCATCTACTCGGATGTCGCGGACGATCCCCGGAAATTTGAAGATAGGGATAGTCCTCGGAGCAGTACTGCCTACGTCTTTGCGGGCTTCTTGGAGATAGGAGGGAGCTTGGGGTTTGGCTGGCGCATGTAGAGCTTGCGGAGAGCCGAGGCATCAACATCAACTTCCATACCAGCGGCGACGAGAGCTCCATTCAATAAATCCGCTACTAATGAGAATCGGGGAGAGCCCGTGGTCTTCCGGACATAATTGAGTAGTTTCAATTTGAAGACAGAAGCCATATCAAAGTATCGAGGGTTGCTCTTCATGAATTCCCGACCAAACTGAATTCTTCTCTCAAGTTCATTCGCGTATTGCCGCAGCAACGATGGGAGATTCACGATGGCGATATCTGCTGCAGGCTCGAGCTCAAGATGAGGATTATTTCTGACATGTTCAATCCGTCGGGCAATTTCCAGTAATAGCGTCGGGAAATTGACTACTTGGCTTCTCGACATTCCATCGACATAGAAGATATCTTGCGACCTGGGAAGAGATTGACCATATACAGCCAATTGGACCAGCTCAAACGTTCTTGCCGGGGAGGCGCTCTGACTGGTCAAGATTTTGAACGCAATCCTCGCTCTCGGGTTTTTCAACGCCGCTTCTAGCGTGATTTTAGGGAGCGTTTTTCCAGATCTTGTCACTTCCTCGCAGACCTCCTGCCAAGATCCCCAGAGTTTACCGTTCCTGGTATATGAAGAAGGACATTCTGGATTGAGGTCCCCGGCCCTCTCCCAACGATACGTCTTGTTCAACCTGTTTGCCCGCTATCAGTTCTTTTTGGGCAGTCTAAAGTTTAGAATTTGTGCCGTAAAAAGTCTTGCACTTACAGCCATTTCTTCGGGCAGGTTTTTGGGCAGCCGCTGCCACACTAGATGCAATTCAAAGTGGTAGAAGATTTGCTGCTCAAGATTGTCGCTCAGCGCCCGTTGTCTGCGCAGACAGAGGCATTCTAGAAGCTAGTGTAGTGTCCCATAAATAAGTGGCATTAGTATTGCTCTGAAAATAGGCATCTCCGATGCAGAATGGAGGTGCCTATGGCATTGGGACGACCGAAAGCGGTGTTGGTATTAAATGCGCAGCAGCGCGAGCAGCTGGAAAGCTTGTTCAGTTCGCGCTCGCTGCCAGCGGGACTGGTCGTGCGGGCGCGTATGATTCTGATGAGTGCCGCGGGGATGAACAACCAGGAGATTGCCCGTCAGTTGAGGACCACCAAGGCCACGGTGGGCAAGTGGCGGCGACGATTTTTGGAGCGCGACGTGGCCGGACTGCACGATGAATTACGGCCGGGGCGGCCGCGCCCCATTGGGGATGAGCAGGTGGCCCGGTTGATCCGCAAGACGCTGCAGAGCCAGCCGGAGGACGGCACGCATTGGAGTTTGCGGCGCATCGCTCGCCAGACGCGGTTGTCGAAATCCACAGTGCACCGCATCTGGCAGGCGTTTGGTTTGCAGCCGCATCGCCAGCGGCATTTCAAGCTCTCCACGGATCCGTTCTTCGTCGAGAAGGTGCGCGACATCGTGGGTTTATATCTGCATCCGCCAGAAAATGCGGTGGTTTTGTGCGTGGATGAGAAGAGCCAGATTCAGGCGCTGGAACGCACCCAGCCGATGTTGCCGATGGGACTGGGGTACGTGGAAGGAGTGACGCACGACTATCGTCGGCATGGCACCACCACGTTGTTTCTGGCCCTGGACACGGCCAAGGGCACGGTGATCGGTCGCTGCCGACGACGTCACCGACATCAGGAGTATCTGGATTTCCTGCAGCAAATCGAGGAGAACGTGCCCGCCAGACTGGATGTGCACATCATCGTAGACAACTACGCCACACACAAACATCCGCGGGTAAGAAGCTGGCTGGCGGCGCGGCCACGTTTCCATGTGCATTTCACGCCGACCTATGCCTCCTGGCTGAACCAAGTCGAGATCTGGTTCAATCGCATCACCCAGCAGGCCATTCGCCGTGGCACCTTCCGCAGCGTCAAGGAACTGGTGCAGAAAATCGACGCCTTTGTGCGCAGCTCCAACGCGACCGCAAGCCCCTTTGTCTGGACGGCCACTGCGGATTCGATCTTCGCCAAGCTACAAAGACTTTGTGAAGGTATTTCCGGGACGGGACACTAGTCAGGATACATCTTCGTCGTCATACCCATGTTGCCGACTCCTGTTAGTGGCGCAGCTAGGCGGGAACTTGACGCGATGCGCGTTGTATCACAGGGACATCCGCAAGGCGTTTGGGCATTACGAGGCCGCGCTGCTTCGGCGTATGTCCGGTGTTGATCTGGTCAGTGTCTGTTGACCGAGCAAGATCAGGGAGACGAAAGGCTGCCATGTGCGGCCAGCCGGGCGTGCGGAATCACAACCCTACGGCCACAAACCAAAAGTTAATGGATGGCACTCACTCAGGAACCGATGCACCAGCCCGACCCGATGTCGGCAATTTCTCTCGGCGATCCAAGTTTTCTAATCTCTTCGAGTCCTACTCGTACCAAACTCGCTACCCTCTCAGTCGGTGGGGACTCGAGCGGCGCACCAAATGACATAAACCAAACAAGATCGTTCGGGTGCACAGTACGTTCGCCAAAGACCAAGGCGTTGTTCCTGAATACAACTACAGTGTGCTTCGGATCATCTTTGCCTTCAGCTTCCACACCACTGACCCACAGGACTCGATCACCGGTCATAACCCGCCACAGATTGGGCCCATCGACCCGATCCCCTGGCTGCCAACCGCTCTTCAATTTCCTTTCCATCATCAAGCATGCTTTGTAGCCCGCGACTTCGGTCGGATGGAGTTCGAACCAAGCTGGAAGGTCTTCGATGTTGCTTGTGATGGAGACCAGATCTCCTTCTCTCGTCTCCCAAAAGTCGTGAATAGTGATTTCAGGGTTCGGAGAAAAGACGTTGTGCCACCCGACCCAAACTATGTAATCGCCCGGAAGCACTTCCCATTTGAGTGTTTGGTTTGCTCCAAGACTGATGATGGATGCCGTCATCGAGTTTGCCTCACCGGTCCGATTGGTAGACGCCTTCTTCGTGACCGCGTTTCAGTACTTGCTTATCAGCTTACGAACCAACCCCTTCGTTTTCCGGAAATGTTCTCGCACTATGGCCGGGCGTGACAAGTAGTTAGGTCGTCACTTATGATGTGGGCTGTCCGATGCAAACGACCCATGGATAATCCCTTTTACGAGCGGCCGATTCTCAACTCACCTTATGATCCGCCCGATCGGCATTGGGAACTCGACCCTCAGGGACAGCCAACCCAAAGAATCATCGAAAGCCGCCGCAAGGCCGAGTTCATCACGCCGATCCCCAAGCCGAAAAAACAAAAGCAAAAGCAACAAACCATTGTCTTTGATGAAGGCAAGGGGCTGTCCACGGAAAA
>Ga0070740_10003047_pt1 | contig 18473 bp, 16 predicted proteins | sample Coa_R2_FD_67286 | JGI IMG/M metagenome (GOLD analysis project Ga0070740, IMG submission 67286) | Surface soil microbial communities from Centralia Pennsylvania, which are recovering from an underground coalmine fire - Coalmine... | ecosystem: Environmental > Terrestrial > Soil > Unclassified ...
GCCGTTCCTGCTTTGCGTCCGGTCGTTTTGATATCGAAGCCGCCCATGAATGTGCTCAAGTATGCTTTAGACTCATGGCTTCTGGCAAAGGGTGGTCAGTTTTTGCTGGCCATCAAACAGCATTGCGAGTGTACCTAAATAGGTATGGAATTCGGGGCAAAAACTACCTAAAACTGCTAGCCTAGAAGTATGAAGTTTGGCGTTCCCGTCTTTCCCGGTTCTAACTGCGACTACGATACGTACAACGTTGTCTCGGAGATTGCTCATCAGCCAGTCACGTTTCTCTGGCATGATTCGCCGAGCCTCGAAAACTGCGATGCCATCCTTATCCCTGGTGGCTTTGCTTACGGCGATTACCTCCGAACGGGCGCTATTGCTCGCTTTTCGCCGGTCATGCAGTCGATTAAGAAATTCGCTGCTCAGGGCGGCCTTGTGCTCGGCATCTGCAATGGCTTCCAGATACTTACCGAAGCAGGTTTGCTGCCGGGCGCGCTGATGCGCAATGCGGGACTGAAATACATCTGCAAGCAGGTCTATCTGCGGACGGAGACTGCAGATTCTCCTTTTACCCGCACACTCAGGAAAGGCGAGGTCCTCAAGATTCCCATCGGCCACATGGAAGGCAACTACTTCTGCGATCCGCAGACGCTGGCCGAGCTTGAGCGGGACAATCGCATCGTTTTTCGTTATTCCACACCCGAAGGCGAAGTGACGCCGGAAGCAAACCCGAATGGGTCGCTCAACAATATTGCCGGCATTCTGAACGAGGGCCGCAACGTACTCGGCATGATGCCGCATCCGGACCGCTCTTCGGAAAACCTGCTTGGTTCGGCAGACGGGTACAAGATTTTTGCATCTATGGTTGAAGCGTTGCAGGAGAAAGAGGGCCGGACCCCCGCGACCCGCGAACTAGCGGTATCGTAAGGGGTTAGCATACATGATCGATATTCATCACCACCTGCTGTTTGGACTGGATGACGGCTCCCCTGATCTCGAAACCTCCGTTGCCATGGCCAAAATGGCCGCTGACGACGGCATCACGCATATCACTTGCACTCCGCACTCCAACCATCGCTACCAGTTCGATCCGGCCGTGAATGCTGAACGCCTGGCTGAGCTACAGAGCCGGCTCGACGGCAGACTCACTCTTGGCCTCGGCTGCGACTTCCACCTTTCTTACGACAACATTGAAGACGCGCTGCATAACCCGACGAAGTACACGCTCAACCAGAAGCAGTATTTGCTGGTGGAGTTTGCCGACCTGATGATTCCGCAGAGCATGACCGATACCTTTTACGAAATGAAGATTGCCGGCATGCAGCCCATCATCACGCATCCGGAACGCAATCTAACGATCCAGCGCCATCCGCACCGCATGCTCGACTGGCTGCGCGAGGGCTGCCTGGTCCAGGTCACAGCCTCCTCTCTCACCGGACGCTTCGGGCGCACCGCGCAGTCAATGGCCTTCAGCTATTTCGACAAGAACTGGGTCCACTTTATCGCTACCGATGCGCATAATCTGAACTCGCGTCCACCGATCATGAACGAGGCCTACAAGGTCATCGAAAACAAATACGGCAAAGAAACGGCCGAGCGCGTCTGCGTCACCAATCCCGGCGCGGCATTTCACGGAACTGCATTCCCGCCGCAACCCGAGATGCTGGGTCTTCACGATGAAGCCGAACCCCGGCCCCGAAAAGGTATTTTGAGCCGCCTGTTTTCTTCTAATTAGCCTGGACAGCTGAGAGTTGCGCAAGCAAGCGGTCAGATCAAACTCTTAGAGTGCGAATCAGCCCCCCCTCTCAAGACAGTTCTATTTCCTTTTTCTCAGAATCCTGTTTGCTATGATTCTTCGGGTTTTTGTCAGATCAGAGAAAAGAAGAAATCAGAGCCGCCGCCCCTGATTGTGAACTGTCCCCCGCCATGGTGAAGGTTGTTCCAGTGCGGACAGGAGGAGGTCTACTTGTCGTCCTTATACATGCCGACCTCGGCTTTGCCGCCTTCTGAGATACGGGCGCGATACATGCCGGGCGTATTGAAGCTCCACACCATCTCGCCTTTGGTGTCAATGGCGATGATGCCGCCGTCGCCCTGCATGTCAGTAAGCTGGCGCTGAATCACATTATCGGCGGCGTCCTGCAGGCTCATGCCTTTGTACTGGACCAGAGCGCAGATGGTCCGCGCGACCGTCAGGCGAATGAAGTATTCTCCGGTTCCGGTGCCCGACACGGCGCAGGAGCGATTGTCGGCATAGGTTCCTGCGCCAATGATCGGCGAGTCCCCAACCCGCCCCCACATCTTGGCGGTGACGCCTCCGGTGGAGGTTCCGGCGGCGATGTTGCCCTGCTTGTCCAGCGCAACTACGCCGACCGTGCCGAACTTATGAGCATCAGGCGATTCGATGGGGAACACCAACTTGGCGCTGGGCTTTCCCGTAGGAGCAGGCGGCGCTCCCAGGGGACGCGGCGGAATCGGCTTGCCTTCTTTCTTCAATTCTTCTACCAGGCCCTGCCAGCGGCGCTCCGTAAAGAAAAAACTGGGATCAACCATTTCCAGACCATGCTCCGCGGCAAACTCATCCGCGCCGTTGCCGATGAGCATGACATGCGGCGATTTCTCCATGACAGCGCGAGCGAGCGAGATCGGATGGCGCGTGCGTGTGACTCCCGCAACCGCACCAGCCTTCAGATTCGACCCGTCCATAATGGCTGAGTCCAGCTCATTTTTTCCCGCAGCGGTGAAGACAGCTCCACGGCCTGCGTTGAAGAGCGGATCGTCTTCCATGAAGCGAATGGCTGCTTCTATCGCGTCGAGCGCCGAGCCGCCCTTGTCGAGAACGTCGGCAGCTTTCTGAATCGCAGTCTGAAGATCAGCGCGATAGGCGGCTTCGGTCTTCGCATCCATGTGGCTGCGCTCAATCACGCCCGCTCCACCGTGAAGTACGACGGCCCATTTGTGATCAACAGGTTGTGATTGCTGGGCTTGAGTAGTTAACACCATCAGACAGAGGCAGAGAAGAATTGCTGGCTTACGCATGGTGGAAATAATACATTGCGCCTCATCCACTTCGCAGAATCTGAAACCATCCCTTGAAAGTGAGGATCATTGTTGTTTCCCGTCCATCAAGCACTGTTGCCGGCGATGATTATCTAGATTATCGATCTCCAGTCACAACTTACCCGGAACTGTCGCGGCAGTCTTCCATTTTGCCTTCCACGCGCCCTGAATCGCTCCCATGACAACCATGCCGATCAGTGAGATGCCGGTATTAACCGCGAGAATCCGAATTCCCTTCTCCTCAAATGCATACTCTGCTGACCATGTTGTCAGCACAAAGCCGATCCACGCCACAATTCCCACCAGGATTCCGCGAATCACCGTCTGCCTGCCGGTCATCTGCGTGAACCACGAAATCACCGCAGCCATCACCAGCGCTCCAATGAACGCAATAGCATAGGCAAGTACAACACTGCCTCCCGCCGCATGGAGTTGGTCAGCAGTTTTGCCGATACCCGCCAGCCACTCGTTCATAAACACGGTGAACCACACCGCCTGCAGCGCGAAATACACGAGCGCCGAAACCAGAATCGCCAGATAATTTAACCGCACCTGTCGCGTCTCAAGCATATCGTCGTACTCCTTCTAATGAGCGTCTTCTTTAGGAACAAGGATCCCTACTCAATGTCAGGAAGCGATTGTACCCGACGCGTCGCGTTGCCCTGAAAAATAAAAGCCTTTCATCCGGAGGAGGCTCGGTTTGTTGATAATGGTCTTCGTTTGGCCATCGTATCCACCTGGACTAAATGAACCGTCATCCGGAGGAACAACGTGACGAAGGATCTCAGACGATGTCGGATGGCGCGATGCTCCACACTGCGCTCTTAGCAATGTCGAAAGGGCTTGAAAAGATTTGATCTTTGAATTTTGCCCAAGCCGGAGTGCCCCAGGTCTTGAAAACACCTGGGTCCATTGAATTTTCATTACAGCGTCTTCTTCGCAGCCCTCGATGAAGGATGGGTTCGCGGCTTTTTCCCATTCGTCCGTTTTCCCGGAGTCTCAATTACGCCGCGCATCCAGAAGTTCCCCTCCGGATCAACTTCGATCCCGTGCACTTCGCGCTCGAACCCCGGAAACTTTTTGCTGAATTCCTCCAGTGCCAACAGAAACCGGATCACCGGGCTGTTCGCATCTCCTAACCGCTCGCCCGGCATGCTGATCGGGATCCCCGGCGGGTACGGAACCAGCATCACCGCTGGAATCCTCCCCGCCATCTCCGTCAGCCGCACCTTCTCCGTGCCTTCTCGAATCAGCTTCTGATATGCCTGCGCCGGTGTCATCACCGGATTCGCCTCCACATCAAATGCCTCCTGCAGCAGCCCCGGCAGGTTAAGAGCCTTCATCGTCGCATGCATCTCATCGCTCAACTGCTTCAAGTCCATTGAGCCGTACCGCTCCGGATACTTCGCCACCAGCTGTGGCAGCGCCTCACCCAGCGACGCCTCCTGATCATAAAGCCGCCGGAACTCAAATAGCGTCTCCAGCAGGCTTCCCCATTTTCCTTTACTGGTTCCAACCGAGAACAACGTCAGAATGGTGTAGTCGCCGGTACGGGCAATCTCTACGCGTCGCGCATCCAGAAATGCCGTCAGAATTGCTCCCGGAATACCCCAGTCTGCCATGCGTCCCTGCGCATCGATTCCCGGCGTGAGAATCGTCACCTTCGTCGGATCAAGAAGTACATAATCATCCGCAATATCTTCGTCGCGAAAGCCATGCCATGTCTCACCCGGTTTCAGGGTCCAGCATTGCGCCGACTGCGCCAGCAGATCATCCGGCGCATCCTCAAAGCGAAAAATTTCGCCGTTCGCCGCATCCTTCACATAGTCCGGCTGGAACATCCCGAAGAACCATCCGCCGCCCTCTTCTGCCTTCAACCGGTGTGCGACTGAAGCCATCGCCTTGCGGAAGCTGATCGCATCCTGAATCGTCTCCGTCATCAGCGTCGATCCCGCCGGCTCATCCATCATCGCCGTTGCTACGTCAATCGAGGCAATCATCGGATAAAACGGAGAAGTCGTGCCCCGCATCATAAACGACTCGTTGAATTGGTCGAACTCCAGCGGCGCCCGGGGGCTCAGCTTCACGTGAATCATCGAAGCCATCGAAAATGCCGGCAGCATTTTGTGCGTCGATTGTGTCGCAAACAGCAGCGGACGGTCCGGCATCTCGTCCGGCACATCCATCGCAAATCGTCCCCGATACAGCGGATGAAACTTCGCATACGCATACCACGCCTCGTCAAAATGCACCCGCGGCGTGCTCTTCGCCAGCTGCTCGACAACCGAGTTCACGTGATAGCAGAAGCCGTCATACGTCGAATTCGTAACCACGGCGTAGCTCGGCTCTTTTGAAACCGCTCCGGTTACAAATGGACTCCGCTCGATCATTTCCCGAATATTCTCCGGACGAAAACGCGCGAGCGGAACCAGCCCGATCATCCCGAAGCCGTTGCGCGTCGGCTTAAAATACACAGGCCGTGCGCCTGTCACTGTCAGCGAGTGGCAAATCGATTTGTGGCAATTCAGGTCCGCCAGAACCATCTCGTTTTGCGCAATCACGCCATGTCCGACAATCTGGTTTGAAGTCGAAGAGCCATTCAGGACATAAAACGTCCAGTCCGCGCCGAAGATACGCGCCGCATTCCGCTCCGACTCCGCCGGCGGTCCAATATGGTCAAGCCACGACCCAAGCTGCGCTGTCGATATGCCTAGGTCCGAACGCAGCAGGTTCTCTCCAAAGAATTTGTGAAACTCCATCCCCACAGGATGCTTCAGAAACGCCACGCCGCCCATGTGCCCCGGCGCGTCCCAGGAATAAGCACCCTGGTCCGTATACTTCACCAGCTCACGGAAATACGGCGGCAACAGTTGCTCATGGTAACGCTCGACGGCAAAATCTACGCGGTTGGCAATAAACGCCGGCGTATCCCCGAACAGGTGGATGTACTCGTGCACCTGTTTCACCACTTCCAGAGGAAGCTCGCTCACCAGCGTGCGGTCAGCGATCAGGAAAATCGGCAGCTTCTTGTTCCGGCGGCGTACTGCGCGAATAATGCGCAGCGCAGCGCGCTCATCAAACTGGTCTTCGGTAAGGTCCCAGTCCAGCAGCACCGCGCTCATCGAAGGATCGGAGTTCACCAGCGCCAGACCATCTTCAGGCGTCGAGGTTCGCACGACGCGATATCCTTCCTTCTCAATCGCCTCAATCAGGCGCTCCATGGCGCGGTCAGAAACGGATTCGGTCCCGCCAACCTCACTCGCGATGAGCAGAACCCACCGGTCTTGTTCCATTTACAACAACCTCTCTTCAATAACTCTATGCGCCTGTCCGCGCAGGACTTCGCCACGCTTCATGAACAGCGCATTAAATTTATTTGGGATCACCTTTTAATGCCGTCCTCCTGAGCGGAGCAAAGGGCTTGCTTTTTCCGGGCACAAAAGGCTGGAAGACGCACACCGAACCACACGCAAATCGGTCTCTACATTTTTGTCAAGCCTTTTTCTTCAGAAACTTAATAAGTAGCTGTAATTCAGATACTTATCCCATACCCCATTTGACGGGTGATTCCACGCAATTCTTTACAATAGAGGTAAGAGAAAAATTAATCCAGTCCTCCCACTGAAAACAGCGGATACGGTAAGTCATTAAAAAATAAAGAACTATTTTCTGTTTCCGTAAGTGTCGGAAAACAAAGGATCTCCGTACAGAGGTCGTCTTCTAAGCTATTGGAAATAAACGATCTCCGTACAAAAGGTAGGAGGGGGTATCTACACATGCATTTTATCAATGTCCGGCTTCGTAGGCCCGGAAGCTCTAACCATCCGGATGCAATCGCGCACGCCATCGGCAGTGGATACTTCCCGCGCAATAACCCGCGCTTATATGGCGAAAAAACGTTGGAAATATGCTCAAAAATCGCGATTTAGCGCTTGTTCAGCGCTCTAAGGAGCGCTAAATTTCCTGTAAATTCAAAACCTGGAGACAGCTATGTGTCCGGTCGAGTTTCCACTTGCTCGCCTTTCCCGCCGCTCATTCCTTCGCTATTCGGCAGCCGCTTCCATTGCCGCCTCCGTTCCCATCCTCACTGAAGCTCATTTGGCCCACGCACAACGTCGCCGGACCGCAAAAAATATTCCCGCAGATGCAGTCCGGATCGACGCCAATGAAAACCCGCTTGGTCCATGCTCCGGAGCATGCGCGACGATCTCCAGCCTGATTCCCGAAGGCGGACGCTACGACTTCGACCTGACTCTGAAGCTGGTAAACACTTTCAGCGAAATGGAAGGTCTGAAGCCGGAATATGTCATGCCCTATGCGGGATCTAGCGAGCCACTGCATTACTCGGTCCTTGCTTTCACTTCAAAGGACAAGCCCTATGTAACTGCCGATCCCGGCTATGAGGCGGGAATGTATGCGGCTAAATTCAGCGGCGCAAAAATTCTCCAGATTCCGCTGACAAAAGATTACGCGCACGATGTAAAAGCAATGGTCTCAGCCGACCCGAATGCAGGCGTGCTCTACATCTGCAATCCCAATAATCCGACCGGGACAATCACCAGCCACGATGACATCGCCTACGCCGTAGCCAACAAGCCCAAAGGCTCGATCCTGCTGATCGATGAGGCGTACATTCATTTCTCCGATGCCACGCCGTCTCTTGATTTTGTAAAAGCAGACAAAGATGTCATCGTTCTGCGCACATTCTCAAAACTCTACGGAATGGCAGGCGTGCGTTGCGGCCTGGCTATCGGGCGGCCTGACCTGCTGGCGAAGCTGCAACCCTACGGAATGAACGCACTGCCGATTATGGCGGTGGCTGCGGCGACCACCAGCCTGCAGGATAAAGATCTCGTCGCGCAGCGCAAGAAAATGAACGCGGATATCCGCCAGGAAACATTTGAGTGGCTCGCCGGCAATAACTATAAGTTCACCCCGTCACAGAGCAACTGCTTCATGCTCGATACCGGACGGCACGGCAAAGAAGTGCTTGCCGCCATGCAGCAGAAGAACGTATATGTCGGTCGCGTATGGCCATCCTGGCCGACGTATGTACGCGTAACCGTAGGCACGCAGACAGATATGGAGAAATTCCGCGCAGCGTATAAAGAAGTCATGGCTTCATCGACTGCCGGCATGCAGCCGCTTCCATTTCCGGAGCGTCTGCGGGATACTCCGCATACGCATCTTTCCTGAACGTGTACCACCATGCTCCAGGCAACCATCGTCATTCTGACCTAATTGTAGATTTTGCCTTCTGAGATTATCCCGGAGATTCTTCCTCCCTTCACCACCCCATCACGCGAACACTACGCGTGCGGGAACCCCGGTCGGCAAGGTGACGCGTTTTCCGCGCAGCAAGCAGGTAGCCAGCTACTTAGGACTGATTCCCGCAGAGCGCAGTTCGGGAGCGCAGCGGAAGCTGGGAGCGATCAGCAAACGGGGCAGCACGTTTCTGCGCACCCTACTGGTGAAAGCGGCGCAGTTGGCGGTCAGTCACGATGAGCAGTTTCGCCAAGAGTATCGTCACCGTTGCCACAACAAGGCAAGAGGCGTCTACTGCGGTCAAAATTTACGATAGAGCTCGATTGACATCATGCTCATTCAGTTGTGAGGCGAGAGTCGCTTTTAATGAAGGAATCTCCGACTGTGTTGTCTGAATGCCTTCAAACGCGAGGCGCTTCAAGGCCGGCTTCAGAACATTTCGCTCCACTTCTTCTACGGTTCCTGGCGGAATGATGGTCATGACTCCGCCGAGCAGATCATTGAGAGCAAGATACGACCTGCGGCAGGTGTAAAGAAAATCGAGAGGGTACTCGGGCTTGCGCGCCCTCGCTTCCGCAGGATTTGCGTCGAGCAGATAGCTGATATGTGGTCGCGGCACAAAACCTAAGACAAGCCGCGCATATGCACGGGATACGGGATTGTTCAAATCGAGATTTGCAATTTCATCGTAGGCATAACGATCGAAGATGATGAAATCAGCGCCCGATTTTAACGCTCTTTTCACGACACGCCGAAGCGAGACTGCATCTACGAAATAGAGACCGAGTCTGATGATGGTCATGGGCCAGGATCGAACGTTTTTATCGCGCCGGTTAATGGGAGCATCCGGACTGCCGACGCCTTTGTCTCCTTTGAATAAGGCATGGCCACTGGCCTCGCGAAGACGAGTGAATTTCGCGACGTCATCCCAAAAAGTTATGAGATGGACGCGCAGACCGGCAGCCTTCATATGAGCACGCAAATTTGCAATCTGAGTGCTTTTCCCGGCTCCATCAATGCCGGAGAAACCTACAAATATTGGCCCTGGGTTTTTCTCCATCCGCAGTACTCCTTCGGCTCTGTTATTGTGGGCGGCTTGGGCTGCCGCTGGAAAGCGCAACTACGGTTCCAACCGCAACAGCGGCAGCAACTACCACGCCAACTTTAATGACAAAAGAACGAGCGCGCTTCTGTTTTGCGGGAGCAATTGCCGCTCCGGCAGGTCTGGAAGCCGCGACTCCGACTGGTTTTTCAACTGGCGCAACTGCTGTGCCAAGAGGCTGGTTTCCTCCATTTTGCTGCTCCTGAGTGGATTGTGGAGCTGCAGGAAGCGCATCAGGCTGAGACGGGCTGGAGTTCTGCGACTGATTGGGCGCGCTTTGCGACTGCTGGCCTGACGGCGTCTGCTGGGGAAAGGCCGTGCCGGTTGTTGTAAATGGCACAGCCAGGAGAAATATGAGACAGAGGACAGTCTGCCGCTGTAGCCAACTGCCTGAAACTTTCATTGTGGTATCTCCGTGCACTCTCATTTCGATCACCTACGCTGCGCTTTCTGAAACACGTGGCGAAGGCGGGGATGCTAAATCACGCGAAAGACAAGCAGGGATGCAGTGGAAGCTGTTCACTGCTTCAGCGGTGGTATCGAAAATCTCAAAGAGACGGCTTACACCCGTGAAGTCAAACAAGGCCTTTGCATCAGGGGAAACCGCGGCCAGCTTCACATCGCCATTGCACTTTATTGCTTCTTCGAGGCATCGTAACAAAAGATAGATGACGGATTTGTCGATTCGCTGTACTGCAGAGCAGTCGAGGACGATACGGGGACGCTGATGACGCATGTGCTCTTCGAGTTCGCGGAAGAAGAGCCATCGCTGCCTCAGGTTTAATTTTTCCGGCAAGCATCTGACCGTCACTTCCGGCATTTGGATTGTCATGTTCATGTCACTACCTCACTCTCTGCTCCGATTGCTCCAATACTCCGAACTCGATCAGACGCTCGAGTTCTTTTTGAGGATCGCGCGCCAGATGCCGCAGGAGATTCCTGGCATATCGAATCAGAGTTACAAGATTTGTTTTGTACCAGCAACATTCGGTCATTCGAGGAGAGAGACCGCACAGGAACCGGAGTCTCTGAACATTGCCGGGAGCCGATAACATGGCGGCTACGAGCCGATGATTCCCGTCTAGGATTGTTAACGGATCGTTTTCAGTAAGACCGATGAGAATTACCGATCCCAGAGGCGCATCGGTTTCGGCAAAGGCATCCCGTATGGCGGCGATCTTTAATAGAAATGGATCGTCCGCGACGTTCTGACGCTTTCTGATGCGGTCGGCGACTTCAGTAATGGAATAGTTGTCGCGCGCCAGCTTTCGCCACTGAGCGCGAGGAAATGCTCTGATGCGGTCCATCCCGGCTTCCCTTACCTCGACTTCAAACCATTCCGTATTGGAGGGAAGCTCCTTCCATAAAGAAAGATGGCGGATGAAGAACAGCGCGCGCCGCTTCGCATTTTCATCGGGATCATCGGTGTTGGGGTTTTCGACGATTCCGCGCAGTGAGTTGTGATATTCACGAAATACGGGATTTTCGAAGTCGCTCTTGAGAAACTCTGCGATGACCTCATGTTCTGAGACTCGTCGAATCGCCCGGATTGGCGGAATAGTCTCGGCCTGCAGCTGATCCCTTGAGCCGACCAGAGCGTTCTTAAGAAACGGCAGCGCGACGATCAGCAGCAAGGCACACATCAAAACCAGCTGCACGAGAATGACCTGCTCCAGTGACGCGTGAAATTTACAGATGCCAAGAATGACAATGCCGCTGAAGGCCAACTGCACCCAGCTGGTGTTGGCGATTTTGTAGGACATTTCGTAGGTGATGATTACGACACTGAGCGAATAAATCACCGTTGTGACGGCATACAACGCCAGCAGATATGGGAAGCCGTGCCTGCCGGGGATTCCAAATCCGGAGCCGAAAAAGGTGGTCCATATCCAAGCAGGCGCGAGGCGCAGGCCCAGAGCCAGCACCGAACCAATACCGAGCACAAGCAGCAGAGATATGGTGAGGAGCTTGTGATTTTTTCTTTCTTCTTCACGCGTTCCGGCAGCGAGAGGAAACATTGTGTTTACTACGGCAGAGGAGAAAGCAAAGATGACTCGGCCTACCATCGCCACTGCGGCGTAAAGTCCGGCTGATTTGGGAACAAAGAAGTGCTTTACAAGAACAATGTCGCAGTTGTTAATCAGCACCTGGCCGGCAAAGAAGACCATACCCTGCAGCGTCTCGCGAAAGGCATAGTATGGGCGGACCCGGTTTGGCACGGCTGGGGCGAGCCTGGGCACTGCGGCAAGATAGGCTACGGCTACTGCCGCTGCATTGGCGGCGATCACTCCGCGAACGCCCATGCCGAGCACCATCAGAAGCAGGGAACCACCAAGCCGGACTGCTCCTTCAAGCACAAGATTCGTGGCCAGCAGACGGAATCCGTATGCGCCCTGGATATAACCACGGCGGCTTCCGAGAGGGACATAGAAGGCTGCGCCGATGGCGATGAGAGCGACGAGAACCGGAGTGGGCAGGTTCAGGTAGTCGGCGACTGCTCTCTGAAATAAGAAAAGAAGCAGAGCAATAAAAATGCCGCAGGCCCACGCGCCACGATGGAAATCACGATACGCATCGCTCTTACCCTCATGCGAGGCCTGTTGCGCGACCATCTTCGCGGAGACGATTTGAAAAGAGAGCGTCACCGCGGAGATAAGGACAAGCAGAGTGTAGACAGCGGTGGCGTGTCCAAAGCCCATGGGGCCAAGAAAACGCGCCACTGCGATGTTGTAGACAAGATTAATTGCCGTGGCCAGGCCTGAGCCGGATAGAAGAACAGCGCTTCCTGAGAGTATGCGGGCTTGCAGCGTCTTTACTTCCTGCATCTGGCCATTAACCACGGTGTTGAAGCTCCAGCTTTCCACGCAAGCGAGTCGAATGACCACAGTCTTGCAAAGATCAGCGCGGTTTTCCGGGAGAGGCTCGGAGGTGCAGTACTACCACGCGACAATTCACTTCGATGCAAAAATTAACAATCCGGCTGCCCGAAATGGAGCAGGCGAATGGCATGAGATCGCAACAACCCGAGGGCACTTTACCTGCTTCTAAGAAGTATCTTTTTATGTTAGATCGCATAAGCGCTGCATTACTTTTTTTCCTTTTTGTTCCTCATGGATGTACCCCTCAGCAACAGCACCAGGTGATACGCGCAAAGGTGCGAGCGGTGGACGGCAAAACACAAGTGCTCGCGCTCTATGAGCCGTGGTTCGGCCACGCGCGGCATATCTCTGTCGGCTATTCGTCGCACGATCCTGATGTGATTCGCAAACAGATTCGTGAAGCTAAAGCAATGGGGATTTCCGGCTTTGTGGTGGACTGGTATGGCGACCGAGAGCCGTTCATCGACCAGAGCTATGCCCTGATGCAGAGCATTGCGGCCAAAGAGCATTTTCATATCGCAATGCTGTATGACGAAACCGATCAGGAAGAAGGAGCGACGGACGAGGCGCTGGCTGATTTCAGAATGTTTCGCGATACATATCTTGCACCGAATGCAGACGGGCGCGAGGCATATCTGACTTTCGAAGGGCGGCCTGTGATTTTTATCTTTCCAAAAGGGCAGCACACAAACTGGGACAGAATACGGGTCGAGTTGAACAGCTGGAATCCGCAGCCTTTGCTTATTTACGAAAATACGCCGGGTCAATATGCAGATGCGTTTGATGGATTTTATGCCTGGATCAATCCAGGCAAAAATGGATGGGCCGCAGACGGCAGCAACTGGGGCGAGCAATACCTAAGCGATTTCTATCAGACGATGCAAAAATACCCAGACAAGATCGCTGTAGGAGGTGTTTGGTCCAGTTTCGATGACAGCAAGGCGTCATGGGGACTTAACCGGCATATTTCTGCGCGATGCGGGCAAACTTTCACGGACACATTTAATCTGTGGCGCAAATATTACCCGGCCAATGATCCTCCGCCATTTCTGCTTATTGAAACGTGGAATGATTACGAAGAAGGCACAGCAATTGAGCGTGGCATTCCCAAGTGCGGCTTGGATACTCAGGAACACTCCACGCATTGATTGATGATTGCGACACCAAGGCGAATTTAGGGTACGCATATCTGGGACCGGATTTATCCGGCTCACTGTAAAACTCTTAACGGCTATGCGACCCGGAATATCTTTCCAGAATCTGTCTCCTCATAGTTTGTCTCCTGCTCTGCAAGCATTTCAGAAGCGTAATAGACCTTGTTGATAATGGAGAGCGGACGGTTGCGCACTTCATCGTAAACGCGGCCCAGATACTCACCCAGCACACCCATGCACAGGAGCACGAAGCAGCCTACCAGGAAGACAGTAGCAGAGAGTCCAAGTCCCATGGAGCCTACCGCGGTGTTGGAAAAAATGGTTGATATCGCCAGAATGGCTGCCAACAAGCTGCAGAAAAAGGCAAGCACGAAACAAAGACGCAATGGTTTGTAGCTGAAGCTGGTGATTGCATCCATTGCATATTTAATGCGGCTGATAAATGAAAGTTTGCCATCGCCGGCGAGCCTGTCCTGGCGGTCGTAAAACACTACTGTGTTGGAGTAGCCTACCCATGCGCGCAATCCCGGCAAATAGCGATTGTTTTCGCGCATAGCATTGATTGAGTCGACTGCCTGCCGGTCCATAAGACCGAAGATTCCAGCGTTGAGCGGGATGGGGTAGTCAGAAAGAGCACTGAGCACCCGGTAAAAGAGAGGGAACAGTTTGGCGAGTATTTTCCGCCGCTCTTTCCGGCTTCGCCGCACTGCTACGACAACCTGCGCTCCGCCTTTCCATGCTTCTACCAACTCCGGAACAACTTCGGGCGGGTCCTGAAAATCGCCATCCATAAGAACGACGGCATCACCACGGGCGGTCTGCAGACCTGCTGAGATGGCGCCCATATGGCCCCAGTTTCGCGAGAGATCAACTACGACGACGTGTGAGTCTACAGTTTGTAATCCTTTCAGTAACTCCAAAGACGAATCCCTGGAACCGTCATTCACATAAACAACCTCCCAATGCTCGCCAGTGCTCTTCATGGCCTCCGCAACGGCGATATGAAACTGTGATATGAGTTCTTCCTCGTTATAAATGGGCACTACCACCGAGATCATTGATGCAGCTCCTTGGGGAACAACATTTTTTCACTTGCTTTTATGACCGTGTCTTCCGATCACTTCTTTCTCTTGCTGTCTTACCATCTCACAGATCGAGATGAGCGCTTTATTCAGGCACTGCCTGAAGCACCCGCACTCTCCAGCGCACTTCCGAGGGGGTGAGGACCGACACATAGCGAGCGCGCACTCTTTGCGTCGCCAGAGGCTTGTCGTGGTCGAAGACCTGCATATCGTATTCCACCTGATCCACCAGCTGAACGGACAATCCTTCGGGCGAGTAAAAAACGATTCGAATATCGTGCGAGCGATCTACATAGCGAGTGTGGATTCCGATTTTGGATTGTTGCTGAATCGTATTTACCAGCTTGTCTTTTGCTGTTCCTACAAAGTCAGCATCGAGGAGGGTGGCGCGATTCTGATCAAGGGCAGTGTCGAAGCTTTTCCACGCTTCCAGATAGTCGCGGACAACTGCCGTCTCTGTTTGCTTCTCAAGAACTCGCGGCCCCTGCAAATTGGTGGGCTCAACGCGCACGGCACTTTGGTCAGCTGCGAATCCGGAAGTCACTAACAGAAAAGAACAGATAATAAAAAGGGCCCTTGTCATTGTTTTCCCCAGCGAACCTCGTTTCCAAGAACGACCCCAGTTGCCGCCGAGATTCTTGCTCCGTCATGTGCGGGCATTTCCACTTTTGCAATTCCACGTTTGAGGGGGACATCAACCGTGGATTGGGTACCGTTGTAATTCTCCGTAAAGGTCACAATCGTTCCATCCGGCACTGCATTTCCACTGCAATCCCGCACCGGATCCGTTTGCAGCTCGATCTTTTCGCCTGCCGGTCGAGCCGTCATTCTCAATCCGCACGGATCACCGGGAACCTGCTGTATGATGCGCGAACTGGAGACGTCGCTAGCCTGGGCCACGAATTTTGCTGCACCTTCCTTAGATGCAGAATCCATCTGGGTCCACGCGGCGCCATCGCGAGTATTTACAGTGCGGGTCTGAGGCGCGCTCGCAGTGCCGGAAAGCTGAAAGGAAACCGGCATGGGCGCTGTGATCAGATTCTGATACGCATCAAAGACATATACGGCGCCTGTAATTCCGTTATGCAGACTCACAGAAATACGTGACGGCCTTGCCAGGAAACTGAGCGCGGCCGGCTTATTTTCCGGCACTACATCAAATTCGCTCTGCTCTGTTGAAGATGGTCCTGTCAGAATGGCCAGGTAGTGGCCGGCGTTGTAGATGGTTCCGGGTGGAAAAGATGTCGGTTCTCCCAGCTGCACATCGCGCCTGAGAGCCTGAACGGGTCCTACGATATACAAAACCGCTTTGCCGCTGCCTGTACTTTCAATGGAGAATGCGCTGCCGGCCTGAACGGTTTTCGGCATATGCAAATTGCCGCTTTGCGCGAAGGCCGGTTGCAGCGCAGCGACAAGAAAGCCGAGACCCAGATATTGAAGGCCGACCTTCATAAGGAACCATCCGAAGAGTATGTTGCGATGACGCTGCGCTCCGTGCTGACTTTGCGCGCGATGTCTTCAGGAAGCGGAATGGTGAATGAAACCGGCGTCTGGGGCAGGAGCGCGCGGTCAATGTATTGATCTGCAACCCAGACGACCTGGCCTGTCTTGTCATAGAAGGTGGCAAGAACATGCGCCGTATTCACGATCTGTCCACTCTGATTAGCTAGTTGTCCCGTCAGCGTAGCTCCCGGAGCCGGGTTGAATTTTTGGTTCTGAATTTCAACCACAGGGTCCGCAGAGGCCGAAACCAGTGTGGCTAAGGGATCCATGCGGACGCTGCTGACTTCAGACAACGTCCGATCAGGAAACTTAATCAGAAACGGCGTGACCTGCTTTGGCAGGAGCAGGTGAGAAATTTTGTCGAAGGCGTCTTCCGTCGCGATGGCTGCTCCATTTTTGGCCTGCAGAGTTGCCTTTACCGAAACGTAAGCAGGAACGACGTCCTCATTGAGAAGCTCGCCGAGTATGTAGACGCCATCGCTGCGCTCGACTGGATGCATGTCAATGATGCGAACGTGTGGAGACTCAACCCCCTGCACGCCCCAGTCATCGCCTGGGCCGGGATAGATTACATCCCAACGCAGATAGTTAACTGGAATGACCTGAGGTGGAACGCGCGTCTCTTTAACGAGAGGCCATTCAGGCTGCCAGCGACCGCCGTTCTTTACGACACGCAGGTCGCGCGTGTCCAGAAAAGTACCTACGACCGAAGACCAGTACAACCGCAATTGCACTTCTGCTTCATCGGTCGAAGCGCGAAGAGGGCGAGTCTCGAAATGGTCAAGGGTGGCATACGTGCGAAGACTGGCGTAGCTTCCTTTCAGGTCGCGCTCGAACTCGGGCTCAGTAAATTCACCTTTATTAGCGAGGTCTGCATAGGCTTTTCCCCATGCTTGCCGCCCGATTTCCTGCGCTATATCTGCAACTGCCGCCTGCGGCGTGGAAGACGAATGCAACAGGCTTTCGCCACCAGCAAGAGCGATTGCCGAAGGCGCGGGCCAGAGAGTGCCGGCGATGACCAGAGCAATAGTTGCCGCAAAGATGATGACAGCGAGTAAGCGTCCGCTCATGATGCCATCCTCCCCTGTACCAGGTCCTCATGAGTTAAGGATGGTTCGACATCGCGCTCTGCATACCGCTTTTTCTGCGGGATCAGCACAACCAACAGAGCCAGAATGCTGCTGGCGATGGGAAGAATGCCCCACATCAGTCCCTGCCAGTGTGGAGGAATCTGCGGCGCGTTCAGAGGGACTGCCGGAGGTACGCCATCTTTGCTCCAGATAGTGATGGTATTGTCCTCAAGCTGATCGACGCGGCGCCACCCGGCAAACGATAACAGTGGCTCATAATAGGGATCTCTCATGAAGACCCACTTCAGACCATAGTGGTCGGCGTGCTGTAGTATGGCGCGCAGCGCGTCGAGCCCAGGCTTTCCGAAGTATTTTGAGCTGGTAAGCGCGCCTGCGCCATGCTGCGTCAATTCCGGAAGCATGCGGCCTGAATTCCATTCGCCATCGACGCTGCCGGCGTCGGTAAGAACGGCGAGCCGAGAGATTTTGTTGCCGAAGCCCAAAGTTACATAGCGGTATTTGTCGTGACCATCACGATTAAGCCATGCGGCGACGGAATCTACCTTAAAGAATTCGGCGTCTGCCGGACGATAGGTGGCCCATGCAACGGCCAATGCACAACTTGCGGTCGCCGCTATCGAAAGGCCAACCACCGCGCGCATCCGATATCGATCAATCAGCTCAGCGGCGAGTAGGCCAACAAAAGGTAAAGCGAGCAGAGTAGCCCAATAGCTGAAGCGCTCCATTGTCAGCACTTCAAAAGCGCGTCCAAGAAGAATACGGCCTACAGGCGTAGTTCCGCCAAGCCCAACCAGAAAAGCTACCCAGAAACCGAGGAGCAGTGGACGGAGACGAGTGTTTATAGAGCCACGCCAAATGATGAATGGCAACGCAAGAATTAAAGCGCCATATGGAACGATGAAGTAGTTCAAGCCCCACTGGGGACTCAGGATATAGTTCGCGCGACTGGGATGAGGAATCGGAGTTTGTGTGACGGGGTAGTGGATCAATGCTATCCAGAACGGCAGAAGCACGGCCGCTATTGCAGCGCCTACGACCACTGTTATTGCGATGGTACGAGAGAGGAATGCTGGCCTTGAAACCCGCTCACCGTTTTCGCGGTCCAGCAGCGCGAGGATGAGAACAGGAATTGCAAAGAAGAATGAGCCGAAGAGAAGCGTGGCATGGTGAGCAGCAGCGGCTGCAGTAAAGAGCAGAACGCCTTTGAAGAAAGAGCTCCATCGGCCATGTCGGACCCATTCAAAGAGATAGGGAAGAGCGTTGAGATAGAGGGGGGCTGCAGACGTTGTTCCCAACTGCCCAGCCGAATAAACCAGAAAACTTTCCGCTCCGAGAAAGAC
>Ga0070740_10003051_pt1 | contig 18438 bp, 18 predicted proteins | sample Coa_R2_FD_67286 | JGI IMG/M metagenome (GOLD analysis project Ga0070740, IMG submission 67286) | Surface soil microbial communities from Centralia Pennsylvania, which are recovering from an underground coalmine fire - Coalmine... | ecosystem: Environmental > Terrestrial > Soil > Unclassified ...
GCCCGCGACATACGGCGCCGCCGGTCCCATCATCCCATAAATCGCGCCGCCCGCAATCGGCCCGAAAATCCGCGCCATCGACATCGCCGACTGGTTCACCCCGAGCACCTCGCCCTGGCGGTCCTGCCCGGTGCGCCGCGAGATCAAACTTGCGACCGATGGGCTGGCAAGCCCGTATCCGACCGAAACGAGAGCGAGCAGCACGAGCAGCGTGTCGAGATTGGCTACCATCCCCATCGGGAACATCCCGATCGCGAGCGAGGCGAGGCCCGCGACGATCAGCCGCGCCTCGCCGAGTTTTCCGACTATCTTTCCCAGCAGCCATCCCTGCGTCATCGCCTGGGCGAGCCCGGCGAATCCGAGCAGCAGGCCCAAAGCGCCGGGGCCGTATCCGTAAAGCGCCGGCACCATCAGCGTGAAAGTGGCTTCCAGCGCCGCGAGCGTGAAAGTGAGCAGAAAGGCGATCGCGAACAGTCGGGCAAGATGATGGCGCGCGAGGCGGCCGGGAAGCGAAAGCAGCGGCTCCATCAACGCCGCAGGGTCGATCCCGGCGCCCGGCTCGGGAGGATGCGACTCCGGCAGCCGCTTCATCGCGAACAGCAGATTGCCGAACGTGAGCGCGCACGCGAAGAATACCGGAACCTTGAGCGTCGCGCGCCCCAGCAGACCGCCGATTGCGGGGCCGAGCACGAAGCCCAGTCCGAAGGCCGCGCCGATGAGTCCCATGCCGCGGGCTCGTTCCTCGCCCGCGGTGGTATCGGCGATGTACGCCTGCGCGGTGGGCACGGTTGCTGCGCACGCGCCATGAATGGCGCGCGACAAAAGGAGAGTCGCGAAGGAGCCGGCGAAGCCGTAGATCAAGTAGCTTGCCGACGAGCCCAGCAATCCGATCATAATGATCGGGCGGCGCCCGATCCGATCCGAAACGCGGCCCAGCAGCGGCGCGAACACGAGCTGCGCGAGCGAGTAGATCGCAAGAATCCATCCGATCCCGAAAGCGCTGACTCCGAGCCGCGCCGCAAACATCGGCAGAAACGGAATCACGATGCCGAAGCCGAGCAGATCGACGAACACGGTCAGAAACAGGATCGTCCGGGCGGAGCGATCGATCGCGGTCGCGGGCTCCGCTTGCTTGGATGGCCGGTTAGTTGGCATTGATGGAAGACTGCGCGCGATGAAGGAAATCTCAAGCGGATTTCCCAGTCAAGTCGAATCCGTCCGCATCACGAGGTAAACCCATGTCGAAGTCCTATCATGAGCAACTCAAGCGCAAGACTATCGGCGCCGAGCAGGCGGCCGCGATGGTCAAGTCGGGGGACTGGGTCGACTACGGCTTCGGACTCGGACAGCCGGTGATCTTCGATCGGGCGCTGGCCGGGCGCGTGCGCGAGCTTGAAGGAGTGAAGATTCGCGGATGCCTTGCGATGGCGCCGCGGGCCGCGGTTGAGGCTGACCCCGAAGGCCGCCACGTCCGCTACTTCTCATGGTATTTCTCCGGCCTCGAGCGCCGGATGCACGATCGGGAGCTGTGCAGCCACATACCGATGAACTTCGGAGAGGCGCCCGACTACTATCGGCGCTTTCTCGATGTTGACGTCGCGGTGCTGCGATGCGCCCCGATGGACGAGCACGGGTTCTTCAACTTCGGTCCGTCGGTCACGTACGAAAAAGCGATCACCGAAAAAGCGAGGAGGCTGATAATCGAGACCGACGCGAACATGCCCCGCGTGCTCGGCGTGGAATGCGGCGTGCATATCGACGACGTCGACTGGGTGATCGACGGCGGCGCTGGCGAGATGCCCGAGCTCAGGAATCCGTCGCCGGGGCCGGTCGATCGCAAGGTGGCGGAGCTGATCGCTCCCGAGATCGAGGACGGCGCCTGCATCCAGATCGGGATCGGCGCGATGCCGAACGCGGTGTGCGAACTGCTCACGGAATCGCCCGTCAAGGACCTTGGGGTTCACACGGAGATGTTCGTGGACTCGCTGGTGTCGTTGTACGAGGCGGGCAAGGTGACCGGCGCGCGCAAGGCCTTCAATCGCTACCAGATGACCTATTGTTTCGCGGCGGGATCGGCGCGGATGTACAGGTTCCTGGATCGGAATCCGGCCTGTTTCGCGGGGCCGGTGGACTATACGAATCTGCCTCATCGAATCATGCAGAACGACAACGCGATCGCGATCTGCAACGCCGCGCAAATCGATCTGACCGGACAGGCCTGCTCGGAATCGGCGGGAATCCGGCAGATAAGCGGCACGGGCGGGCAGCTTCAGTTCATGCGCGGCGCGTATGCATCGCGCGGCGGCAAGGCGATCCTGTGCCTCGCCTCCACCTATGAACGCGACGGCCGTCGCGCAAGCCGCATTGTCGCGCGCATCGACGATTGCAATATCGTCACAACGCCGCGCACAGACGTGATGTACGTGGTGACGGAGTACGGAATCGTGAATCTCAAGGGCAAGTCGGTGCCCGAGCGCGCCCGCGCGCTGATCGGGCTTGCCCATCCGGATTTCCGCGAGGACCTCGAGCGCCAGGCGCGCGAGTACCGGCTTGTGGGAAAGACGATCTTCTGAAGCGGCGATTTTGCTAGCGGGGCTTTTCCTCGGGCGCGTCCGGATACTTGTAAACAAGTTCATTGGGGCGGGTGTAGCCGAGTTCGCGGCGGATCAGACGTTCGAGGAAGCGGTCGTCGGCGGAGAGCCTCTGAACGTTTGTTCTGAGCGCGGCGTTGCGCGCGAGGAGCTGCTCGCGCTGTTCTTCGAGAATTCTTCGATGCCGTCTAAGGGCGACGAGGTCGCGGGGGCCTTGGGGGCCTGCAAACAGGCCCGCGACCAGGAAGGCGAGGATTAGCCCGAGAATAAGCGACAGCCATTCGCGACGAATATAACTGCTTAATCGAGCCATCCAGCGATGGTAAAGCATGGGTGGAGATGGATTCAAGCGGGCTTATCCTTGAACGGTATTCTAAACACCTGAAAGTGTCGGGAGTTAGCGCCTTCTTGGCTGTTTATAATTTCTTTCTAAATTCGCCGCGACCCTCTTGCTTTCAGAATAACGGGTTTCTATAATGCGACGCCAAGGGTGGAGGACAGACTGCCATCCATTAGTTTTGATGCTCAGTCAGTGGCGGCGATAGAAGGAGGTATCTATGCCAGTTAAGAAAGCGACCCGTAAAAGGGTCACCAAATCCAGACCAAAGCTCAAGAGTGCTATGAAGAAGAAAAAGGCTGCCAAAAAGAAGAAGAAGTAACTAACGAGTTTCCCCTTCGGGGCGCATAGGCCCCGAAGGCTGGCGAACGATGCCAGCCGCCCGCTGAACTGAGCCGAGGCGTAATCGCCTCGTAAACCGGGAGAGCCCCCTAAAAAGGGGGCTCTCTCCTTCTGTGCGCAAATCATCCCCCGCGCGCCCGACAATCAAGGGACGCGCTCCTTACTTCGAGCAGCTTCTCCACGCTCCGGCCATCGCCGCCGTTCCAACGAGGACCTTGGACGCGGGCGGCGCGTTTGCCTGGATGCGGCGCGCTACCGCATGATGAAGCCCGGCGGTGCTTCGATGAAGACGGAATCCGGGGGCGACTTCGATGTCGTCATAGTCGGCGCGAGGGTTGCCGGCAGCGCGGCCGCAATCATGCTCGCGCGCGCGGGAGTGCGGGTCCTGCTTCTCGACAAGTCCTCATTTCCCTCCGACACTATTTCCACCCATATCGTTCTCGCGGGCGGCGCCGCGGTGCTTGCCCGGATGGGCGCGCTCGAGCATCTGGAGAAGGCGGGAGGATTCCGGTTCGCGCGGATGCGCACGACGGGGCCAGGATTCGATTTCTCTTCCGATCTCCGCCGCGATGGCGATGACCTGCGCGGAATCTGTCTTGGACGGGAGAGGATGGATGCGGTGATGGTCGATCTTGCCAGAAGCTTCGACCTCGTGACGCTTTGCACCTCCTTTCGCGTGACTGATCTGATCGTCGAAGACGGCGCGATAGGCGGCGTGCGCGGCGAAGGTTCGGATGGGACGCGCGAATTCCGCGCCCCGCTCGTGATCGGGGCGGATGGGATGCGCAGCACCGTCGCGCGCATCGCACGCGAGCGCCTGGGCGCTTTCTCCCGAGTGGACACTCCGTGCGCCCGCGTCTACTACTACGCCTATTACGAGGGCGTGCGCGCCGATCGCCTCGGCGACGAACTCGTCACCGAATTCGAAGCATCACCCGGGTCGGGCAATCTGGTGTGCCGATGCGAGGATGGTCTGGTGGTGGCGGCCGCCGCCTTCGATGCGAATGGGATGCGATCGTTTCGCGCCGCTCCGGCGGCGAACCTCAAGCGCCAGCTTGACGGCTCGCTCGCGGTAGGGCGGATGCTCGAGGGCGGCATGATCTCCGGCAAGGTGCGGTCATCGGGCCTGCTGCTGAACACCTACTGCGATCCGGTCGCGAACGGCGCGCTCCTGCTCGGCGATTCAGGTCTGCACGTCGATCCGCTGTTCGGACAGGGGCATTCGATGGCGCTGATCAGCGCGGAGATCGCGTGCGAGATGGCGCCGCGATGGCTCTCCTCGTCGCGCGGCGCATCGATCGACGCGGAGACGATGAAGGAATTCACGACGCGGCGCGACGCCGCGTTAATGCCGCATTTCAAGGCGAGCGAGCGCGCATCGCGCGAACTCATGCTCAGTGCCGCGGCGATGGCGGCGTATCGAGCGGCGAGCCGCGAGCAATGGGCGGCGGATGAGATGGTGCGGTTTGCGCAGATGGCGACCGCGAAGTTCCCCTCGTTCCGCTTCGCTCGGCTGATGGCGGAGCACGCGCGCGCGGCCTGACCCGTGGAAGAACCACTCGGACGCTTCGTCGCGCAGGTCGAACGGCCCGAGCCGATCAAGTTCGCATGGCCGGTCGTGCTCCTCGGCGACATCTTCACCACCGTGCGGCATCTCGGCGTGCTGCAGGGATACCTTGCGACGATCGGATGGGAGGTGTACGCGCCCGATCTTCGTCGATCGAAGGGCCCGGCCGATTCCTTCGAGGAGATGGTGGCGCTGGCGGGTGAGGCGCTCGACGCGCTTGGGCGCGAGGCGATCGTGATCGGGCACGGGATGGGCGGGCTGGTCGCGCTGCGGATGAGCGAGCGGGCGGGAGTGAAGGCGGCGGTCGCATATGCGCCCCTGATTCCGGGATTCCGCCCGCCCTTCGTCGCGGGCCTCGGGGCGAGAATCGCACGATGGCGCGGCGGGATGCTTCAGGCGCCGGCGGGACGGCTCGGATTTGAGATGGCGGCCGACGCCGACCCGCACATGCGCGAGGCCATCGTGCGCGAGATGGTGCCGGACAGCGCGCGGATCGCCCTGGAGATTGCATCGGGGCAGGTTCGCATCTCGCGGCAAGCGCGCGCGACACCCCGCCTCGTGATTGCGGGCGAGCGCGACCGCTTTGCTCCCGCCGATCTCGCCTCCCGGCTTGCGCACTCGATCGGCGCGGCATACGCGCGGGTCGAAGGACGCGGCCATTGGCTCATCGGCGGCCGCGCGCTCGAGCGTGCGATCGCGGAGACCCAGCGCTTCCTGGTCCGCCAGCTCGGTCAGGAATTGCTGCTGCTCTATCCGGAGGAATTCCGCGGCGCGGGCGACGATGACGAATAGTGGCTAGCCCGCGAGTGTCCCGCCGATCCAGCTTATCGCCAGGCCCGCGAGCAGCGCGATCAGCGGCCAAATCCGCTGATTGTTCATCCTTCTGATCTGCGGCAGAACGTCCGAGGTTGCGACCGCAAGAAAAGTCCCGGCCGAGAGCGCGATCGCGGCGCCGATCACGGTGTTGTCGGTCTCCGCTATCGCCATCCAGGTCAGGATCGCGCCGAGCGGGGTCGAGAACGCAAACAGCGTCATCCATCCGACGATCGCGCGCGGCGTCCATCGATCGAGCAGCAGAAGGCTCGCCAGCGCGAACGCGTCTGGAATCTTGTGAAACAGCACCGCGAGCAGCACCACGCCGCCCAGATCGGGCCGATTGTAGGTCGAACTGATCGCCAGCCCATCCAGCAGGCTATGAAACGACAAGCCCGCATAAGCGGTGATGCCGAGATGGATATGACGGGCGTGGCCGTGGGCGCCCGCATGTTCGGGGTACGGATGCACCAGCACGAACCGCTCGAGCACGAAGATGGTCAGAAAGCCGGCCAGCAGGGGAACGCCCAGCCATTTGCCGAGCAGCGGAGCGCTCTCGGGGATCATGTCGAAGAAGGCCGCTCCGAGCAGGATCCCGCCGGAGAAGGCGACCGGGATGAGTAGCGAACGGCGCGACCAATTGCCCGCAAGCGGAAGCATCCCGCCCACGAGCGAACCGATCAGGATGATGGCCAGGTAGAAGGGAAGGCTCGCGCTCATCGGAATCAGTGTCGCTAACACAGCCGCCGACGCGTGCCAAGCCGGGCCGTCCCGCCGCCGATCGCGCGGCTTGCGTCGCGCCGCAATTGTGCGAAGCTCGGGTATCGAATGCTCGCTCCGACGGAGGCATCGGCGATGAACAATCCGAATCTAATCGTGGAATGCGACGCGGGAATCGCGACGGTGACGATGAACCGCCCGGAGAAGCGCAACGCGCTTTCGACCGCGATGATGTCGGAGATGATCGGCGCGCTCCGGGAGCTCGGAGTGCGCGGCGAGGTCCGCGCGGTGATAATCGCAGGCGCGGGACCCGCCTTCAGCGCGGGCCACGATTTAGAGGAACTAAGGGGCCGCGACCTTGCCTTCTACCGTCGAGAGTTCGAGTTGTGCGTCGAGCTGATGCGCACGATTCAGGCGATCCCTCAGCCGGTTATCGCGCAGGTGCATGCGATCGCGACGGCGGCGGGATGTCAGCTTGCGGCGACATGCGACCTCGTGGTCGCGGCGGAGAGCGCGCGGTTCGCGACCCCGGGGGTCAGGATCGGGCTGTTCTGCTCCACGCCGATGGTCGCGCTGGCGCGCGCGATCGGACGCAAGCGGGCAATGGAGATGCTGCTTTCGGGAGACCCGATCGATGCGCACACCGCCGCGCAGTGGGGGCTCGTCAACCGGGTGGTGCCCGACAAAGATCTGGCCGCGGAGACCCGGAAGCTCGCGATCCGCCTCGCTGAGGCAAGTCCGCTCACGATCGGGATCGGCAAGCAGGCCTTCTACGCCCAGATCGATCTCGATCAGACGCGCGCCTACGACTACACGAAGGAAGTGATGAGTCTCAACGCGATGGCCTCGGATGCGCAGGAAGGCATCTGCGCATTCCTCGAAAAACGAAAGCCGGTGTGGTCGGGCGGATGAGAACTCATCACGCTACGTGACCGGCCGGGGCGGAAGCGTCAGCTTGCCGAGGATGGCCGGTGCGCGCGCTCCGGTGACGGAAGGGATGTTGCCCTGGCGGCCGCGCAGCATCCGGTAGCCGAGAATCGCAAACGCCACGGCCTCGAGTGAATCGCCATCCACGCCGATGCTGTCGGCGCGGGCGACCTCGAGGTCCGGCAGCTCGGCCGCAAGCATTTTCATCAACGTGGGATTGCGCGCGCCGCCACCCGTCGCGATCAGCTGATCGACTCGGCCGCGCGGGATGATGAAACGGCGGCAGGCATCAGCGATCGATCGGGCGGTCAAGGCGGTCACGGTCGCCATCAGGTCGGCGCCCTTGACCCCCAACCTGCGCGCGATCCGGAAAACTTCGTCCAGGAAGGCATCGCCGAATTCCTCGCGTCCCGTCGATTTAGGCGGCCTCCGCCGGAAGTACGGATGCCGCATCAGCGCGGCGAGCATCGCTTCGTTGACGACCCCGCGCGCGGCAAGCCGCCCTTCGCGATCGTAGGTCAGGCGTCCGCGCGACTCGCGCCTCGCGATCGCATCGATCAGCATCACGCCGGGACCCGTATCGAACGCGATCAGGTCGGAGGTGCCCAGACGCGCGCCCGCGGGAACGTAGGTGGCGTTTGCGATACCGCCGATGTTCTGGATCACTCGGCCAAGGCGCGGATGCGCGAAGAGCCACAGATGGGCGAGCGGGGCGAGCGGCGCCGCCTCCCCGCCCATCGCCATGTCCATCGGCCGGAAGTCCGCGACCACCGGCCGCCCGGTGATCGCGGCGATTACCGCGGACTCGCCGAGCTGCAAAGTGGATGGAGTCTGACCGGGGCGCGCGCGGCGGGGCGGGAGATGAAAGAACGTATGGCCGTGCGAGCCGATAAAGGCGATCCTCGCAAGCGGCACTCGGGCAACTTTCGCTATAGCGGCGGCGGCCCGCCCCAAGCGCATCCCGAGCTCGAAATGAAGCGAGGAGATGACATCGGCGCCGACCGCGCGCGCGGACGATGCCTCCATCAGCCGCGTGCGAAACGCGGGCGGATACCGGAACGTCCTGAAAGCGACGGCGCGTGCCGGAGGCCTCGTGCCCTCGTCGATCTCGACCACCGCGGCGCTGACTCCGTCGTGCGACGTCCCTGACATCAGGCCGATCGCGAGCATCGGCCCCCGCGCAATCTCAATCGCGATCGGATGGTTCCTCATCTTCTTCATCATCCTCCGATGTCCGGCGCGTCAGCCGGAGCATCTCCACCCCCGCCGCATAATGCGCCATCCCGATGGAAACTCGAGCACGCCGCGGTCGGTGAGCGGGCCGGGCTCGATGGTTATCTTGCGTCCCTGATGCCATTGCACGGTGAGCATACGGTGGGCGAGTTGGCGGCCGGTGTCGGGGTCGATTCCGAAGGCGCCGAACAGGGTGCCGGTCCTGAGCTTTCCGAACATCTCTCGCATCGCCGCCTGATCGCATCGCCCCACACGTCCAAGCACTTCGAGCGCAAGGACGCCTGCCGCGTAGGCCTGCGCCGCGATTTGGTCGCATTCGCCGGTGCGCGTCTCGGCCTTCATCCGCCGCGCGAAGTCGCGTGGGTCGGGGCCGAGTTCCGGGATCGCCTGCGAATCGGGCTCCCACTGGCTTGGAGCGACGATACCTTCGGCGCGGTCACCCATGTCCTCGCGGAAGCGATGGAGGGCCGCAGCGGAGCAGGCGAGCACCGGAACGTTGACGCCTGATTCCACGACGGCGCGCATCAGCGCCACGTCGCGCGCGTAGCTGTCCGCGCTGACCAGCGCATTGACGCGCCTTCGCCGAATCATCGCGAGCAGCTCGTCCCGGGCGGGTTCGGAGTCGATCGCACGGTTCCATCGGAAGCGCACGCGCACGCCCGCGCGGCGAGTATGCCGCTGCTCGGCCGCGGATTCGATTCCCCTCGAAACGGCGTCGCCGCACGGCGTCGGCGGAGCCACGACGGCGAGACGCTTTCGCCGGAATTTCAGCGAGGCGAGCAGGCGTATGAACTCGGCGAAGCAGAGGCTTGCGGGAGTCTGCAGGCCGACGATCATCCGATAGCCGCGCTGGTAGAGATCGTCGGACTCGCCGGCATGATTGATCAGCAGCTTGCCGCGGCTTTCCGCGATCGGCGCGGCGACGGCGACCAGTTCGCTCGTATAGGGGCCGAGCACGATATCGACGCCGGGATTGCCGCATAATTCCTGGTAGATGAGGCTGCATCGCGCCGGGTCGCCGCGATCGTCGTGGCATCGCAGCGCGAACGCCGCGCGCTCGCCGTCAACCGTTGCCGAGGCGGCGTTGGCGTCCGCCACGAACAGCCGCAGCGCATCCTCCGCCTGCCGGCCCATCGGCGCCAACGGACCGGCGAGCGGAAGCGAAAGGCCGATAACTATCCTCACCGCGATCGATGCCGGAATGGCGCGAGTCTCAAGCGGCGACTTCGACTATTCCGTCGCGAATCACCGCCTGACCCTCGGGATTGAAGGTTTCGTAAGCGTAGCGCCGGATGCCGCCGTTGCCGCCTTCAGGCCAGACCTTGGTGGTGATGGTCTGGCCGGGGCGGACGGGACGTGAGAAGCGCGATCGCAGGCGCCTTAGGCGAAGGGGATCGCGTCCGCAGAGATTGTCGATTGCGACGCGCGACACGAACGCCATCGTGCAAAGCCCGTGCACGATTATTCCGGGCAATCCCGCCATCCGCGCGACATTTTCATCCACATGAATCGGATTGCGATCACCCGAGGCTTCCGCGTAGCGGTAGGTCTGGTCGGCGTCGATGGTCTGAGCGACGCACAGGAGCGGCTCTCCGCGGTCCGCGTCGGGCGCGCGCGGCTCGGGCGAGGCGCCGGAGCGCTTTCCGCCGCCGCGAATAAAGGCGCTGAAGACGGAGCGATTGACCGGAACTCCGTCCTGATTGTGCGCGAGCAACTCGACCGTCATCGTCTCGCCGGTGCTGCGCGTCTCGATCGCGGTGATCCTGGCGCGGGAAGTGATCCTGTCGCCCGGGCGGATCGAGGCGAGAAAGTACATGTCCTGTTCGCCGTGAACGAGCCTAAGAAGGTCGGCGCCCACCTCCGGGTCCATCACGGCCGTCATCGTCGAATTCCACGTGACGACGACCGCGAACATCGGAGGCGCGACGATTCCGCCGGGGCGGGCGGTATCGAAGAACGCCGGATTGTCGTCGTTGTACGCGCGGGCGTATTTGGCGGTGGCCTCGGCGGTGACCTCGATGGTGACCGGAGGGAATTCCTTTCCAATACAGGCCTTGTTCAGAGGCATCTGTCGTCTTCCTTGTTCGTCGCGTTCGAATTCACCAGCCGTTCAACTCAGCTCGCGGCCGGCGAGAAACACGGCCTTCAGCTCCAGCGCGCGGCTGAGCACCACCAGGTCGGCGCGGGCGCGGGGGACGAGCCGGCCGCGATCGCGCAAATTCATCACGGCGGCCGGGTTCGTCGCCGCCATCACCGCAGCTTCCGCGAGCGGCACCTTAACCTCGCGCACCATGATGCGCACTCCGTCGAGCATCGAGATGACGCTGCCGGCCAGGGTTCCGTCGGCAAGCCGTGCGGCGCCGCGATCGACGGTCGCGCGTCCGCGTCCGACCGCCGCCGCCGCGGCATCGTCGAGCCCCGCGAGCGCGACCTTGTCGGTAGTGATGATCATGCCGGGAGTGCCGCGCGATCGCCATACGAGCCGCAGGATTTCGGGATGGACGTGGACGGCATCGGGAATGACCGCCGTGCGCGCGGGGGAAGGCGCCAGCGCCGCGGCGACCACGCCGGGATCGCGATGTCCCAGCGGGCGCATCGCATTGAACACGTGCGTGAACATCGCGGCTCCCGCATCGATTGCCGCGCGTGCCTGCTCGAGGGTGGCATCGGTATGCCCGATGGAGACGGCAACGCCGCGGCCGCGGAGTTTGCGTATCGCGTCGAGCGCGCCTTCCAGTTCCGGCGCCAGCGTGATCAGCCTCAATAGCGGGAGCGCCGCCACGCGCTCGAAGACTTCGCCTGTTGGGTGGAGGTTCAATGGGGGGTGCGCGCCGAGCCGTATGGGCGAGATGAATGGGCCTTCCAGATGCATCCCAAGCGCAGCCGCCGCATCGGCGGCAGGACCGGCGGCGGCCTCGGCGATCGCGGCGTGAGCCTGTTCGATGCGCTCGATCGGCGCGGTGACGACGGTCGGCATCCAGGCGGCGGTCCCCTCGCGGGCGAGTTTGCGTCCGATGTCGTTCAAGGCGGCCGCATCCGCCGCCATCACGTCGATCCCGTGGGATCCGTTGACCTGCAGGTCGATGAAGCCGGGCAGGATGTAATCGTCGCTGGAGGTCGGGGCGGTATGGACCTCGACGATACGGTCGGAAAAGGTGATCTGGCCGCGCGCGAGGGTTCCGTCCGGCTGTGCGATTTCTCCGCTCAGCGTTCGCATCGCGTGCCGGCTCATCGCTGGATCGACTTCGACAACGGAACAATCAATTGGCGCCGAATCGCTCGGCAAGGAGCCGCGAGAAGCGCGGCAGATAAATCAGGTCGAAGGCCGCCTCCTTGCCCGGGAACATCGCGAGCGCCGCTCCCTTGAGAGCGAGCACGTGATCCCATGCCTGGTCGAGGGTCATGTCGTAGTCCTGGGCGATCGTGGCGAAGGTGAGATCGACCAGGAATCTTAGCCGCCTGATCATGCGATTTTCGTTTTCGATTGCGGCTTTTCGGTCCGAATCCGTCATCGCTGACACTCCTTGACGACTTGAGGAGCGAGCCACGTCGTCTATCTTCACGCGAACCGCCGCGGAGGGTCAAATGAAGTTGGGCGGCGGGAAGACGCGCCCGGTTCGCCCTTGTCTTGGCTTGCGTGGGATGACAACCTCTAGCCGCGTGACGCGGCTCAAGAGCAGCTTCATCTACCTTGCCAATGCGGTCAACGACCTGCGCGGCAACTGGGACGTTCTGGCCGTGGTGATCGCGCCGGTGGTGCTGCTCGCCTCGCTTTGTCTGCTGCCCGACGCGCTCAATCTGCAGCATCGCGTGGTTCAGACCTTCGAGGCCGCCGGCGGCCAGTATATCAGCTTTGTCCCCGCTCAGATTCCGGTCCGGCCCGATCGGCCCGATATTCCGCTTTATCCGGTGTGGTTCACGCGGACGCTCCACCTGCTGTTGATCGTGTTCATGATCGCCCTGAAGCTGGTGGTGCTGTGCGCGCTCAAGCGGATGAGGGACAAGACGCGGCTGCCCGACCCATTCGCGGAGGCGATAGCGGTCTACCGCCAGGCGATTCCGCTTGCGCCCGCATTCCTGCTGGTGGTCGTGCTGCAATGGCTCGCCACGGCAATCGGGTTCTCGCTGCTGGTGGTGCCCGGACTGCTCGTGTACGTGTGGCTTTATTTCTCCCAGTACGCGCTGGTGTTCGATGATCGGCACGGATGGGTTGCGCTGCTGTTCAGCCGGGACCTGATGCGCCGGCGGTTCTTCAAGGTCGCCATCAGAGTGGTGGTGTTCCTGGCGGTATGGTCGGGTTACAACTCGTGGACGGCGAGTGTTTTCGTGATTGCGAGCCTGCTGCTCGGTCCGGCCAGCGTGATCACCAATTCGATCGCCGCAACGGTATTTCTGATGGACCTGCTGGCGGTAGCGGCCGCCTACGCCACGACCGCCTTCTTCATGGCCGCCGGCCTTCGGATGTACGAGGATCTTCGGGCGATCGTGGCGGAGCACGCGCCCGCGCATGCGGTTGCGATACAGGCGACCGTGCCGCTCGGAAGCGCCAAGGCGTAAGCGGCGCCTGCGCTACGCCGCTCCCGAAACCAGCGGCAGCACTTCGTTGACCAGCCGCCGGAACTGGCCCTGTTGATCCCACGAGGTGATGCGCAGGGTGAGGGCGTTGGCGCCGGCCCGAATTATCCCCTTCAGATCATCGGCGCATTGCTTCGGTGTTCCGGCCGCCGTCCACGCCTCGACCATCGGGGGAGCGAAAACGGGACCATAGTACTCGTCAAGGAACCGTTTCGATTCCTCCAGCGCCTTCGCGCGGTCGGGATTGATGTTGATGTTGTGATAGGCGATGGCGGGGTAGGAATCGGGATTCTTGCCGGATTCGCGGAGATGGCGGGCAAGAATCCTGTGGTTCGCCTCGAACAGTCCGGGAAAGGCATTCGCCGACATCCATCCGTCGGCCAGTTGCGCCACCCGCCGCATCGGCTTTTCCGCCTGATGAGGGGGAGGATTGGCGGCGATCCAAATTGGACACGGTTGCTGGATCGGGCGCGGATTGATCGAAACGTTGCTGAAGGAATGGTAGCGGCCCTGAAAGGATACCTCGCCGCCGCTCCATAGCTTGCGGCAAATTTCGATATTCTCCGCCATCCGGTTCCCCCGCGCGGAGTCCTTTATTCCCCACGCCGAGCCTTCGCGCGCGCTCACGCCTCCCGCGACTATTCCCGTGCATACCGCAAGCTGCATCCTGCCGTTGGAGATGAGATCAAGCGTGGCCCATTGCAGCGCGAACACGATCGGGTCGCGAATCGGAAAGCTCGCCATGCATCCGACGCCGAGCCGCACGCGCGAGGTCGCGGCGCTGAGAGCGCCAAGCAGCGCGATCGATTCGGGGCGCGGCTTCGCCATCACGCTATCGCCCACCCAGATCGAATCGAAAAGCGGGCAGCGATCCGCCTCCCCCGCCATCGCAAGCATCTCGGGCCATGACGCCACGCCGAACAGAACGCCGCGCTGCGGAATCGTGAATCCGAAGCTCACCGGTTTGCCCATCGTGGTGCCTCCGCGGGTTTTATCCGACCGAAAAGCGGGCGCCCGCGGTCGATGCGGGATCGAGCCGCAGGCCGGGCGGGCCCGAAAGCATCGCCGCGCAGGGCGACTGGCCGCGTTCCCCAAGCCAATCGACGAGTGGTCCCTCGCCGCGCTTGGGGGCGACCAGGTCCACGGCGTGCGGTCCGATGACAAATCGCGCACCGGCCGCATCGAGTTCCGGCCTTTGAATGGGAGCGCCCGGTCTGTTGAGGACGCGCGCGTACGGGACGCTCGATGCGGTCGGGTCCTCGACCGCGATCGTGAGCGAGCGCAGGCCGGTGACACCGTTACGATGGGAGCGATCGCGCGGGACCCGTTCGTCACGCGGAGTTTCGTCCCGGATGAGGAACGGCACGCGCCCATTGCACGCACCGGGGATGGAAAGCACCCACTTGAGCCGGTAGCCGTCCGGGCGATCGCGCGTCATCGCGGTGCTCTCGCCCATCGGCACTCCCGCCCGCCGCATCGCTTCCGCATCGGCTTCCAAATCGTCGGTCCGCATACAGAAATCAACCAGACCGCCGCCGCGCGAGAGCGCCGCGTACCAAGGGTGTCCGCCTACGGGATTGAGGAAGGCGATCAGCTCGACATAGGAGCCGTCGGCGAAGGCGATGAGGGCGTTGTGCGTTCCGATATTATGGCGGCCGCCGCGCACGACGGTGAAGCCCATTGCGCCGTAGTCCTCGATCGCCTTTTCTAAGTCCTTGACCACGACCACCAGATGATCGATCGCGGTGAACATCCGCACCTCCCGCAGGCAGAATTATCGCAGGCGCGGAGCCTGCAGCACCGGCGCAGGAGCCGTGGCGAGATTTACTAGACATCCCGGGCACCATCAACCCGGGCGTCATGTTTCACGCGGCGTGTCCTACGGGTATGCGGCCCATGGCCGCGGGCGCATCAATACCGAGCATCCTCCGCGTGCTCATCGCATAGAGGCGGCCCATATCGAACCATTCGAGGCCCGGCAGGCCGCCGATCTTCGCATCGAGGCTGCTCATCGCGGAAAGTCCGCCGTCCTTGGGAAACATGAAGGCGCACACCCGGCGCATCGAGGAGTCTCCGCGCACGGTCACCCCGACGGGAGTCCAGAAGCGCCGGACCAGGAAGGAAGTCAGACGCCGCGCCGGGCGCGCGCGGAGGCGAAGCCTGGCCTGGTTGAAATAGAAGGCGAAATGGCGGCGCTCGTCCTTGATGATCCGATTCAGGATGGTGGTGAGCAGGGCAGGATTGTCGCCGGCGGCGGGGTCGGTCCGCGCGATTACCGCCTGATAGCCGCTCAGGGTCGAGAATTCGTTGATCGCGCCCCAGGTCATGTGCACCGCGGGGAAATGACGCGTGACGTGCGAGACGAACCGTCCGATCGGGACGATAATCTTGTCCGCGAGACTTCGGCGCCGGCGCAGCTCGCTGAACCGGCGATCATCGATGGCCACGCCCTGGCCTTGGAGAAATCGCCTGAGAAGCAGCGAATGAAAGAACTCCTCGTACGACCAGCACGAAAGGAACGCGGTGATCTGCGGGTCGCGCACGATCGCCGTGGAAAGCAGCTCACGGAGATAGACGATCGTGTGCGACTCGATATCCATCATGTAGGCGAGGCAGAACAATGCTTCGTCATCGAGCCGCGGCTGAGGGCGGTTCCAATCGAAAAGCTCGGGCTTGGTCGCACCCGAGGCGCGCAGGTAACGGTCGAGGTCGAACTCCGAATTGGTTGTCATAGCATCCCGATATACGCGGCGGGCGCCGATTCGGATTTTCGACCGGATTTCCTCTACATCGTTCCCTTCAGGTACATGGACCCCGTCGGCTTGTCGGTGCCGCCGGCGGGTTCCAAGGTGACGGCGGAGGCGACGATTTCCTCCCCCTCCGGCGGCATCGTCAATGCCACCTTGGAGATTCCTTCCGGGGACGCCTCGAACAGTCCCGCGCGAATCGGTCCGGAACGCCGGCCGATCCACCACGCTTCGTAAACCTTGTTCGCCGGGGCGGGCGGCAGACCCGCGACCTGCATGAACGCGGTTCGATTGCCGGGGCTGAAGGCGAGCGTGGCCGATGCGCGCGGCGCGGGCGTAAGCCCCGCCAGACGAACGATGCGGGTGTCGGGCGAGAACGCCGCCATCGTCAGGGTCGAGGTGAGCGAAAGGCGGGTCTTGAGCTCGGAGACGCGCTGGGCGGTGTCTTCCAATCCGCGCTCGAGGCTGTCGATTCGGGCGCGCAGGGCGGCGACTTCGAAACTGGCGGTGTTGCGCGCCGATTCGACCCCGCGCCGGAGGCTAATCAGCGAAAAGCCGAGCGAGACGATCAGCGCCGCCGCCGCTCCTATCAGGATTCGCACGCGGGCGGCGCTCCGGCGACCGCGCTCGGGCGGCATCCCGCCCCCAATCCGGTCGGCATCGAGCCGCGACTCGACCATCCGCCAGATCCGGCGGGCGCGGAGCGAATCGTCCTGCGCCGCCGCCATCGCATACGCTCCGAGCGCATCGCGGAAAGAGGCGAGTTCGGCTTCGCATTCGGGGCATGGCGATGCCAGATGCTCGGACAAGGCGCGTTCCTCGTCGGGGTCGAGGCGGTCGAGCGCCTTGAGAGGAAGCAGGTCGCGAAGCTCGTCGTGAGTCATTCCGCTTTTCCCCTGAGCGCGTCGCGTAATTTGATCAACGCGGTCCGCATGCGCGTTTTCACTGTGCCAAGCGGCATCCGGGTCCGCTCGGCGATCTCGGATTGCGACAGGTCGGAGAAGTAGGCGAGTTCCAGGACTTCGCGTTCACCGTCCTTGAGGCGGTCGAGCGCGGTTGAGACCAGCTTTCTGAGCTGTTCGACGTGAATCTCGTCCGACGGGTCATCGACATATGCTACCGCGCCCGCATCCTCGCCCGCGCGTTCGCGCGCCTTACGCGATCGCAGGCGGTCGATCGCGCGGCTGCGCGCCATCATCATCAGCCACGCGCCGACGGAGCCGCGCCCGCGGTCGAAGCGCGCGGCATCGCGCCAGGCCTGGAAAAGGACGTCGGCGGCGACTTCCTCGGCATCGGCCCTGCTCGCGAGGATCCGCTCCGCGACCACTGCAATCGCATGGCCGTAGCGGAGGTTGAGATCGCGAAGGGCGTCCTGACTGCCCGACGCCATCGCGGCGACCAACTCCACATCGGTCAGGCGATTAGCGCTTCCGGCGGCCACGGGTACCTATCGTATATACGCCGCCAAATCGGCGACGGATTGAAGGCGATTGTGGGGAAGCGGGCAGAGGCGTTCTCCGGCGCGGAAGAATTCGGCGCCGAAGATAGAGGATGGCCGCGGATGCGGCAAGGAAGTTTTTTCCTGTCGCTCAGCCGAACACGCCGGCGGCCACGAGGTCGGTGATCCGATCCTCGCCGTAGCCGAGGATCTTTTCGAGGACATGCTGATTGTGCTCGCCGAGCGCGGGCGCCGCCGCGCGGACTTGCCCGGGCGTGCGCGACAGGCGGGCGCGCGGACCCTCGACCACCGTCTTTCCGAGGGTGGTGTGATTCACCTCGACGAAGTGCCCGCGATGCGCCATCTGCGGATCGCGCGCGATTTGCGCGCTGTTCTGCACCTGATGGGCGGGGATGCCGCGATGCTGGAGATGGGCTTCGGCGGCGCCCGCGCCCATCCCACGGGTCCATTCCGAGACGGCCCGGTCGATTTCCTCCGAGTGCTCGCGGCGCCCGGCGGCAGTGGCGAGACGGGGATCGGCGGCAAGGTCGATGCGTCCGATCACGGAACACAGCGCCTGCCACTGCGCATCGGTCCTGCACGCGATCGCGATCCATCGATCCTCGCCTGCGGCCGGATAGACGCCGTGGGGCGCGCATTCGCGGTCCGCATTGCCGACCCTGCTCTGCACTCGCCCGTTGGCCGTGTAGTCGAGAATTGCGGGGCCCAAGAAATGCAGCGACGATTCGGCCTGCGATTGATCGATATATTGACCCTCGCCGGTGCGGCGGCGATGGTCGAGTGCGGCAAGAATCGCCATCGCGGTGAACCGCGGCGATACGTAGTCGGTGTAGGCGCCGAAGGGGCCGGCAGGGGGCCGATCGGGCCATCCGGTCAGATTGTGAAATCCGGAGATCGCCGCCGCCATGTTCCCGAAGCCGGCAATTCGGGAAAGCGGCCCGTATTGTCCCATCAGGCACGTGCTGATCATCACGATGTCCGGCTTGATGCGGCGCAGCGATTCGTAGCCGTAGCCCCACGCGCGCATCGCCTTCGGCGAGAACGATTCCGTCACCACGTCGGCCCGTCGCACCAGGTCGTGGACGACCTCGCGCGAGCGGGGATTGCCGAGATCGAGCGTGATCCCG